>Ga0105049_10004630_pt1 | contig 16132 bp, 14 predicted proteins | sample MAT06_FD_78087 | JGI IMG/M metagenome (GOLD analysis project Ga0105049, IMG submission 78087) | Freshwater microbial communities from Lake Fryxell liftoff mats and glacier meltwater in Antarctica - MAT-06 | ecosystem: Environmental > Aquatic > Freshwater > Ice > Liftoff microbial mat | place... | reverse complement strand
TGGCTTCACTCAACCTCAGCTTTGGCCTGGTGTCGATTCCCGTACGCCTCTATGCGGCAACCGAGAGCGCCGCCAGCGTCAAGTTCAACCTCTTGGCAAAGGACGGGTCCCGCGTCAAGCAGCAGTACATCTCCGAAAAGGACCAGACCGTCGTGGCGCGGTCCGAGATGGTGAAAGGTTACGAGGTAGAGAAGGACAAATTTGTGCTGTTCTCGGCCGAAGAGCTGAAGAAGCTCGATGAAGGCAGCAGCCATGTCATCGACATCGTGTCGTTCGTGCCTGAGAAATCGGTCGACCCTCGTTACTACGACAAGGCCTATTTGCTGGCGCCTGACAAACGTGGAGGCAAACCCTATGCCCTGTTGCTGGAGGCGATGCGCAGCAGCGGACAGTCGGCGCTGGCCAAATGGGCCTGGAAGGCCAGGCAGTACGTCGTGCAGGTCAGGGCGACCGACGAGGGGCTCGTGCTGCAACAACTGCTCTACGCCGACGAGGTCCGCTCATTCAAGGAGTTGGCCATCGAGCCCGTGGAAGTCTCGACAGCAGAGTTGCGGCTCGCGCTGCAGCTCATCGAGCAGATCTCGGAGCCGGCGTATGACCCGACGCAGTTCAAGGACGAAGAAAAGGTGCGTGTGCTGGCTGCCATCGACGCCAAGATTGCGGGTCAGGAAGTGGTGGCCTCGACACACTCCGAGGATGCACCCGCCAGCGCTCAGGTCATCGACCTGATGGCGGCCTTGCAGGCCAGTCTGGGGAAGAAGAAGACCGCCACGGCGGCGGCTGCCCCCAAATCCCCCGCGGCGAAAAAGTCGTCGACTGTCACGGCGATGATCCAGCCCGAGGTGGCCAAGGAACGTAAAGGTGCCAAGCGGGCGCCGGCAGCCGAGCCTGAAGTCGCCACCCCGCCAGCGCGCAAATCTGCCAAGAAGTGAGCAAGCCATCGACTGAGACACTCTTCAGCCTGAAGCGCGTGCAAGAGTTGCTCGGGCTGTCACGAACGACCGTGACAGGGCTCATTGCGGCGGGTTTCGTCGTTCCCGCCCGCGGGCCACGCAACGCGCATCGATTTTCGTTTCAGGATTTGATGCTTTTGCGCACGGCGCTCACGCTTCAACAGGCGAACATTTCACCGCGCAAGATTCTGCGCGCACTCAGCCGATTGAAGGCGCAGTTGCCGGATGAGCTGCCGCTGACCGGCCTGCGCATCACGGCCGTTGGCGCGGATGTCGTGGTGCGAGACCGGTCCGGACAATGGCAGGCAGACACGGGCCAGCTGCTCATGGACTTCGAGGTCGCGAGCGTGGCTGGCAGCGTGTCGGTCTTGCCGAAAGCAACCAAAGGCGCAACCACATGCGCAACCACAGGCACAGACGCGTCGTCAGAATCAGTCGACTGGTTGCGCCGGGGTGAGGCGCTTGAGAAAGCGGACCCGGTGGCTGCTGAAGCTGCTTACCGTCAGGCCGTCCATCTGGATCCTGGCCGTTCCGCACCGTATCTGAACCTGGGCGCCATGCTCTGCGAGGCCGATCGATGCGATGAAGCGGTGGCGCTGTACGAGCGCGCAGTCCAGACCGTCGGCCATGACCCGCTGATCCATTTCAACCACGCGATCGCGCTGGAAGACCAACACCGCTTCGGCGATGCTGTGGCCGCTTACGAGCGGGCCTTGCGAATTGACGGCCATTGCGCGGATGCCCACTACAACCTCGGCCTGATGCTGGAGGGCCAGGGCGATGGAAAAGGGGCATTGCGGCACTTCAACGCGTACCGGCGCCTGGAGCGCAGTGACGGACGTCGCGCCCGGCCTCGGCCTGGCCATGGCAAAGACCGCGACTGAGGCGCTGGCAGGCCCGCTGGCCAGGTACTGGGCCAAGCGTGATTTCGGCGTCACTGCCGAGCCCCGAGGTGAACAAGGAGCGAGCGGCGACAAGCTGTCGTTCGTTGTGCAAAAGCATGCTGCTGGGCGCCTGCACTACGACTTCCGGCTGGAGCTCGGAGGTGTGCTGGTGTCTTGGGCCTTGCCCAAAGGCCCCAGCCTGGACCCGGCCGACAAGCGCCTCGCCGTGCATGTCGAGGACCATCCTCTGAGCTACGGCAGCTTCGAAGGGACCATCCCGCCCAAGCAGTACGGCGCCGGCACGGTCATTGTGTGGGACAACGGCACGTGGGAGGCGGTTGGCGACCCGGCCGAAGGCCTGGCCCAAGGCAAGCTGCTGTTCAAACTGCACGGACAAAAGCTGATGGGCTTGTGGGAGCTCGTCAACATCGCCAAGCCTGGGGGCAAGCCCGGGGACAAACCGGCCGCCAAGCAGCAGCCGTGGATTCTCTTCAAGAAGCGGGGTGACGTGTACGCACGGCCCAGGTCCGAGTTCGATGTCATCACGGCGCTGCCTGACAGCGTGATCGCAAAACCACTCCAGGCGCAGCCAGCGGCGACGGCGCCCCCAGCCACGATGACGACCGCCAACGCCAGGCAGGGCGCTTCGATCCCCGGCGCCGTCAAGGCTGCGCTACCAGCCAGCTTGCAACCGCAGTTGGCGACACTGGCGACAGGCGTTCCTTCTTCAGGTGACTGGCTCTACGAGATCAAGCTGGACGGCTACCGGATCATGGCGCGCATCGACAACGGCAAGGTCGCGCTCATGACACGGGGCGGCCGCGATTGGACGCGCAAGATGCCAGGGCTGGTGGCCGAGTTGGAGGCACTCGGCATCGGCTCCGCATGGCTCGACGGAGAAATCGTGGTGCTCGACGAGAACGGTCTGCCGAGCTTCAACAAGCTGCAGAAAGCGTTCGACCGCCGAACGCGTTCCACCGACATCGACTACTTCTTGTTCGACCTGCCCTACTTCGAGGGTTATGACCTGCGTGAGGTTGCGCTGGGCCAGCGCCGGCGGCTGCTGAAGGCGTTCCTCGACGACAACACGAGCGAGCATGTCAGGTACAGCGCAGACTTCCCAGCCGAGCCAGCGTCTGTCCTGGCGTCGGCCTGCAAGTTGGGGCTGGAGGGGGTGATGGCCAAGCGCGCCGATGCGCCTTACGCGTCGCGACGAACCGAGACCTGGCTGAAGCTCAAGTGCAAGCTGCGCCAGGAATTTGTCGTCGCTGGCTACACCGACCGCAGCGATGGCTCGGCGCAGATCGGCAGTTTGCTGTTGGGTGTGTATGCAGACAACGGAGACCTGGTGTCGGTGGGAAGTGTCGGCACCGGATGGCGTGCAGCCGAAGCCGCCGAGCTGAAGAAAAAGCTGATGCATCTGGCGGTTGCGAAGACGCCCTTCAGTGCCGGCGCCAGCCAGCCAGGCCGCTGGTCCAGGCGCGTTGCAGGCAGCGAGCGCTGGGTCAGGCCGAGGCTGGTGGCCGAGGTGGAATTTGCGGCCTGGACCCCAGACGGCCAGATCCGGCACGCCGCTTACGTGGCGCTGCGCGATGACCAGGCGCCGAAGAACATACGCAGGGAAACCGCCAAGCTGCTGGACGGTGTCGGCAAGGGGGCATCGACCGGCGCAGCCACCGCCACCGCCAGCGCGATCAAGGTCAGCCATGCCGAGCGGATCATCGACACGACGACGGGACTGACGAAACTCGATCTGGTGCGCTACTACGAGTCGGTCGCAGATTTCATGCTGCCCCATCTCAAGGGCCGGCCCTGCGCATGGGTTCGCGGCCCGACCGGCCTGGCCGGGCAGCTGTTCTTCCAGAAGCATTCCGGGGGCACCGCCATCCCGGGCCTGCGGGACATGGACCCACAGCTTTGGCCGGGCCATGACGCATTGGTCGAGGTGGCGACAGCGCAGGCGCTGGCGGCAGCCGCACAGATGAACGTCATCGAGTTCCACACCTGGAACTCGACAGCCCAGGCCATCGACAAGCCCGACCGCATGATCTTCGACCTCGACCCCGGCGAAGGGACCTCTTGGGCGCACGTCCAGGAGGCCGCCACGCTGGTGCGCGGTTTTCTGCAGCAATTGGGGCTGCAGAGCTGGCTCAAGACGAGTGGCGGCAAGGGCTTGCACGTGGTCGTGCCGCTCGCGCCGAAGCTGAAGGTCGACACGGTCAAAGCGTTCTCGAAGGCCGTGGTGGCGCATCTGGCCCGCGTGATTCCGACCCGGTTCGTGGCCAGGAGCGGACCCGGCAACCGGGTCGGCAAGCTCTTCGTGGACTACCTGCGCAACGGTCACGGCGCGACGACCGTGGCCGCTTTCTCGGCCCGTGCTCGTCCGGGCCTCGGGGTCTCCATGCCGGTGTCGTGGGATGAGCTTGGCAAGCTCAAAAGTGGCGCCCACTGGACCATCGTCTCCGCCAGGGAGCACCTCTCGTTCCAGTCGACCGACCCTTGGGCCGGCTACTGGAAGTCGAAGCAAACACTGACAGCGGCCATGAAGACCTTGGGTTTCAAAGCTGCTGACAACACATCGCGCGGGCAGCAAGCTGCCGTACCTTGAGGAATTGCTGCATCGGGTGCTGCATCGGTTGCGGCACAGGACGTCGGCCTCTGGCGATCCAGATCCCAACGGTCGGGCACGCCGATTGCCATACGGCGCGAGTCGCAACTCTCGATACACACCCTCATGCAAACCCTGCCCGCCCGATCGGCATCGTGTACCGTGCTCTATGTGGAAGACCATCCGGTCAACGTGATGTTGATGCAGGCCATCTTCGACATGCGACCCGAGTTCGATCTGAAGGTGGCAACGACGGGCGCCGAGGCCTTGCGCATGGCGCCCGATTGGGATTGGCGCCTGCTGCTGCTGGACCTGAGATTGCCGGACTGCCATGGCGTGGGCTTGCTCAGGCAATTGCGCCAGATGGCCGCTTGCGAGACTGCGCCGGCAGTGGCAGTGACGGCAGAGAGCGATTTCTCGCTGGCCGGCAGTGGCTTTTGCGAGTACTGGCCCAAGCCCTTGGACCTGGGGGAGGTCATGGCGCGGCTGGATGCGCTGCTTGCGCCCATGCTGTTCGCGCGGCCTTGGCAGGCCAGTCCGAACCGTCTTTCGGCCTGCTGATGCCGGCATCGAGGGACGCACCTGAATCCAATGCTGCAGGCGCAGCGCTTGGCTGCTGCGCCAAAACCTGGGTTGCCGTGTGCAGCGCCACCAGTGCATCCGCAAAGCCGCCGCGCGTGCGCGAGATGCGGCGCGCGCTCGTCATCACGCGGGGTGCCGCGCTCCAGGCCACGCGCAGGTTCAAGGCTTGCAGCCTCCCGACCAGCTCCACGTCTTCACCGCAGCTGAGCGAAGCAAAGCCGCCGCACAGGCGGTAGGCGTGCGCCGACATGGCCAGGTTGGCGCCGTGGACATGGCGGTGGCCGTCGCGGTCGCTGTAGGTGGCGTCAAAGCGCTGCCGCATGTCGCCGGCCGGGCCGCCGAACTCGCTCCAGTCGTTCACGGCAACGGTGCCGCACACGACATCGCAGCGCAAGGCGATCTGGTGCACCAGCCAGGAGGCAGACACCTCGCAGTCGGCGTCGGTGAAGGCCAGCCAATGTGCGCCGCGTGCCAGCAGCCAGCGTGCGCCGGTGGCCCGGGCGTCGCCGACGTTGCGCCGCGTCACTTCCAGCGCGGTCACCCCGCACCCGCTGACGACATCGGCCGTGCCGTCGCTGCAGCTGTCCAGCACCACCACGACCTCGACTTCCCGGCCGCGCAGTGCAGGGTGCGCCGCTGCTGCAGCCAGGCTGCGCAAGCAGTGGCCGATCAGCCGCTCCTCGTCGTGGGCAGGAACGACGACGCCGATCATGTGATGCCCTCTGCGCTGGCCACCGAGAACCGACGGCGGCACCATACGTCGAGCAAGAAGTCGACATCGGTGCAACTCGCAACCGGAGCCAGACTTGCACCCAGTTGCGCATGCACGAACGGCGAAGACAAGGTGCGCTGATCGAAATCGCCCAGCCAATGGCAGGCCACCAGGCAGCCATCGGGTGTCAGTGACTCACGGCATACGTTGGCCAAAGCAGACAGTTCAGCAGCCTGTAGAAAGTACCCGATCTCGCTGAGCACGATCAGGTCGAAGGGCCCTTCGTCGTGCGGAAATTCTTGCGGCAATGCCAGCCGGCGCACCTGCACCTGCGGCAACTCCCGCACGCGCGAGCGCGTTTGCCTGACAGCGCAATCGTCGAAGTCAAAGGCCAGCAGATGCGCGCAACGCGGCGCCAGTTGCCGTGTCAATTCGCCCACGCCGCAGGCTGGCTCCAGCACGCGCGGGTAGTGTTGATGCGGCAGGCTGGCCAGCAACATCGAGATCTTGCGCTGCTCATACCAGCGCACGCCCAGACCATAGGGGTCGGGCCCCTGGGCATAGAGCTCCTCGAAATACTGGCGCATCGCCTGATCCGGCTCAGCAACGGTGGCGTGCATGTGTCGGCTCGGCCACTCAGACGAAATGCAGTTCAGACGAGAAAAAACTCAGACGAAAAGCAACTCGAAAGGGCGGCTGGCACGTTGCACCATGGCGCTTGAAATCACCGCCCTGCGACCCGTACTGGGGTCGATGGACAGTTGCGACGCGTACTGCAGCAGTGCCAGGTGCTTGCGGCGTACCGCTTCTGCGTCGAGCAACACCACGCGGGCACGGTGCCAGGGCAGCCGTGCGTCACCCGGCGACGCCCATTGCCAAGCCCACACCGGCACTTCGACCAGCTTGAGCCCGCGCAAACGGCAAAGCGCCAGGCAGGCCTGCGCCGTGGCTTCGTGGTCGGCATGGCCGTCGCCGCGCCAGGTCGTCAGCAACAGATCACCGTGGTTGCAGAGCTGGCTGAGGCGAGCGGTCAGCGCGTCGACATGATCGGCAACCCGGGTGTCTTCAAAGCGCAGGCGCTGCACTTGCGCGCGTGGGTTCAGGTGTTGCAAGGCGGCGTGCCGTTCGTGGCTGCGCAATTGTTTCAGTGCGGCGGATGGGTAGGCCGTTGAGCCGGGATGGCTGTTTTCGCCATCGGTCACGGCCACGATTTGCACCTGGCAGCCCCTGTCGGCCGCCTGCGCCAGCAAGCCGCCCGCCGCCAGCACTTCGTCGTCCGGGTGAGGCGCCACCACCAGCAGGCGTTGCGTCCCGCCCAGCAACTGCAGCAGATTGATGTGCGCAAAGGGCTGTCGAGCCAGCCACGGCAGCCAGACGGCTTCTGAAGTGGGCGCCTGACAGCTGGCGGCGATGGGGTCGGCTAGAGTCTCCAGGTGATTTCCTTGTGTGATGTGATGTGCTCGCCAAGCGCTTGCAGGTCGCGCTCGGCGTGGCTTTGACGCATGAAAACCGGCAAGTCGGCGAAGCGCCTGGCCAGACTCGCATCCCTGCACAGCGGGCCAGGCCCCAGCGTGCGGGCGGCGCGCTGCAACACCTCGAGTGCTGCCGTTTCCACACCCAGCCGCGTGCGCAGCGCCAGTGCTTGCGCGTCGGCTCGGGGGTGCGCATCGATCCATTCCGCAGCCTCGCGCAGCAGCGCCGCCGCGCTGCGCAACGCGACGTCGATGGCGCCCAGATGGGCCAACCCATGGGCGTCGGGGCGAGCGGCCATCTGAGATCGGCATGCCACTGCCAGTGCCTGCGCGCCACCCCACCAGCAAGCGGCGATGCCGGCGCCGCCCTGCCAGAAGCCTGGGCGCCGGGTGTAGGCATGCGGTGCGCCGACGCGTTCTGCAATCGCGTCGTCGAAACGCACATCGACGCTCGCAGTGCCGGCCATCCCCACCGCATGCCAGCCTTCTTGCGTCACGCGCACACCGGCCTGATTGAGCATGACCCGCGCCAGACAAGGCTGCCCCTCTTCGTCCCAGCAGCTGACCACCGCGTGGCTGACCAGCGCCGCGCCTGAGCACCAGGATTTGAGGCCGTTCAGCCGAACCGGATCGCTGCCCGTGACCACCAGGCGCGCATCGGGTGGTTCAGCGCACCAAGTGCCCCACAGCGTACCTGCCAGCGGGGGCGTGGAGCCCCGTTCGACCAGGATGGCGGCGGCGTCTGCATGCGATTCGAACAGCTTGGCCAGCGACAGGTCCAACGCCGCCACTTCGGCCAGCATGCGCCAGCGTTGCAGCGTCTTGCCGCTGGCCGGCAGCGGCAGCAAAGGCATGCGCTCGAACACCAGGGTGCGCAGCAGGGATGCGTCGCAACCTGGGGCAGACTTGGAGGAAGACGCAGATGTAGACACAGAAGTAGACACAGAAGTAGACACAGAAGTAGACGCAGCCGGCGCCGGCGCAATGGCGGGGCACGAAGGCGCAGACGACTGCTCGGAGGCGGTCAGCGCGTCGGCCAAGATGTCGCATTGAATGATTGCGCTCCTGCTGGGGCTTCGACCGTCGAAGCCGCTGCGCAACCATCGGCAAGGCGCGTGCCAGGCGCATGGCGGACGAAGGCGCGATTTCGTGTAACGGGTTTGGCGGAACCGACGACTAGGATCAATCCTTCTGGGGCGGCAGCAAGGTACGCAACTGCTCCTGGCTGACGGGCTTGCGCAGGTAATGATCCAAGTCCGAGAAAGCCGAAGAGACTCGGGCTTCGGGTTCTCCCCAGCCCGTGACGGCTACCAGCACGATGCCCTTGCCATAACGCTCGCGCAGTTGTCTGGCCAATTCCAGGCCGTCCATGCCGGGCAGGTTGATGTCGATCAGCACGCAGTCTGGCTCGACCATTTCGCAGGCGCGCAGGGCCTCCTGTGCATCATGTGCCACCCGCGTGGCGTGGCCGTCCAGCGTCAGCAGACCAGCCAGCGCCTGCGCCGCGTCCTGCGCGTCGTCGACCACGAGCACCCGCATGCGTTCTTCTTCTGTCATGCGCCCATCGAGTTTCTTGAATCCACGCTCATGTTTCAGCCCCAGGTGCGCATGCGTCGCAACCCGCTTGACGAGTCGCCGGAGCGGCCGGGCCCCAGGCATGCAGGACCGGACCATGCAAGTCGCGCGCCAGCGCTGTTGCGCGCGTGCAGGCCATGAACAGCCGCTGCAGCAGAGGTCGCGTTTGCCGGCCGAGCGTCGCCTTTGCTGCAAAATTTTCCCGCGCACAGTATTTCCGGGCTCGCCAGCCGGTGCTGGCCTGGAACGCCAGTTGCTTGGCACCACATGGCCCCGCAAATCGGCGGCGCTCGGCGCGCAGCGCCGATTTTTTGCAAGGAGGCCTCCGTTGGCCCGACCCGAACCAGGACGCGCATCGATCCATCCGACTGGCGCCTGCACTCCCCCGCCTCATCTGTCCCCGCATTTGAATCCGGGTCTGCGCCAATCTTCCGTGCCTCGCCCGGGCCCACGAATCACCCTGCGCGGACGGTGGCTTGCAGCGCAGGGCCGGCCCAGGCTGCCGGGCTGATCGGGCCAGGCAATGTCGATCCGTTTTCGTCTGCTGATGTTGGTGTTGTCGGCCTTGCTGCCGGCAGTGCTGGTGTGCATCTGGCTGGTGGCACAAACCTACCGTGGCGAGCGCCAACTGTTGCAAATTGGCCTGCGCGACACCGCCAGGTCTTTGACGTGGGTGGTCGACCGCGAGTTGACGCGCCGCGCCGATATCGCCCGGGTGCTGTCCACAGCCAGCCTGTTCGACGGCGCCGAGCCGCCGGGGGCCGAGGATCGCACCCGTTTTGCCGACCGTGCCAAGCGCGCGCTGGGCGAGCTGGACATTTTGATCGAGCTGCGTTCTGTTGACGCGATGGTGCTGCGCACGCGGCAGGCACCTGCAGAGAACCCAGACACCCCAGGCAGCCCAGCCAGCCCAGCCAGCTCAGTCAGCACCGTCTCACCCTTGTTGGACGATGCCACCGTACTGCCGCTGTACGACACCGGAGACGGCCTGGGTCTGCGCGCAGCGGTCGTACAACCGGTGCAGCGTGAAGGCCGGACCCTGTACAACCTGTCGGTGCTGGTGTTGCCGCAGGAACTGCAAACCCTCATCGATCGCCAGGCACTGCCGGCACAGACCGTGGCGACGATCATCGACAGCAATGGCCTTGTGGTAGCCCGACATCCGGGTGGCGCCGAATATGTGGGGCGATCTGCCACCGCAGACATGATCGAGCGCTTCTCGAAGGTTGACGAGGGGCTGTTTGAGTCGGTGTCACTGAATGGCGTGCCCATGTTCGGCTACTACGCCACATCGCCGCAGGGGTGGGTGTACCTGACGGCTCTGCCCAGTCCCACACTGGGTGACACCCTCGCGTCCCCCGTGGCCAAGATGGCCCTGGCGGCAACGCTGCTGCTGGCATTGGCGGTGGTGGCTGCGCTGTGGGTGGCGCGCCGCATCGCCAGGCCGGTGGTGTCGTTGAAAAGTCTGGCCGTACGCATGCGCAACGCACAAACCGTGCAGCCCAGTCCGGCCGGCATCACAGAAATCGACGAAGTGGCGCAGGCCATGGCGCAGACTGCCGCTGCACTGCGCGACAGCCGTGCCGATCTCGAACGCCAGGTCAGCGTGGCGGTGGAGCAGACCCGCAACGCCGAGCACCGCATCTCGCAGAGCCAGCGCGTCGAGGCCCTGGGCCGACTGACGGGCGGCGTGGCCCACGATTTCAACAACGTGCTGGGCATCATCAGCAACAGCGCCCACCTGATGCAGCGGCGCACCACGCTGCCGGAGTTGCAGGCCCCGCTGGCAGCGACGCTGCGCGCCGTGGAGGTCGGCAGCCGATTGACCCGGCACCTGATGCGCTTTGCGGGCCGTCAGCCGGTGCGCGCCTCGCCGCTGGATCTGGCGCGCTATCTGAACGAGTCATTGGAGTTGCTCCAGATCGTGCTGGGCAAGCGTGTGGAGCTGAGCCTTTGGTGCGAGCCTGGGCTGCCCAACGTCACGGTGGATGCCAGCGAGCTGGAGCTGACGCTGATCAACCTGGCGCTGAACGCCCGCGATGCGATGCCGGACGGCGGGAAAGCGGGCCTGCATGCACGCGTGGCCGAGGCTGCTGAAACTGCCGAGTTGCCGCCCGGCCGTTTTGTGCTGCTGGGGCTGACCGACACCGGCAAAGGCATCAAGTCCGAGGTCATCGAACATGTTTTCGAGCCCTTCTTCACGACCAAAGCAGCCGGCAAGGGCACCGGGCTGGGGCTGAGCCAGGTGCATGGCTTTTGCCAGCAGGCCGGCGGCACCGCCAGCATCGCCAGCGAGCCAGGGCTGGGAACGACGGTGACGCTGATCCTGCCGGCAAGCGACCAGAGCGTGGTGGCCACGGCAGATGACCGCCCTGCCCACGACGCCAGCGCATTGGACGCACGGCGTGTGCTGCTGGTCGAGGACAACGTGGAATTGGGCGACGCCACCGCGCAATTGCTGGAGTCCTTCGGCTGCCAGGTGGCGCGTGCCGGTTCTGCGCAGCAAGCGCTGTTGCGGGTGGCTGAAGACAACGCTTTCGACATCGTGCTGTCTGATGTGGCAATGCCGGGTGAGATGGACGGGCTTGCAATGGCGCGCGCATTGCGCAGCCAATACCCGAGGCTGGCGATCGTGCTCATCAGCGGCTTCAGCTCGGCATTGACCGATGCACGCGACTTTGTGGTGCTGAGCAAGCCCTGCCCGCCCGACGATCTGCTGAAGGCACTTCAAAGGGCCATCGAAGCCAGCGCCAGCCTGCCCTGAGAGCCTGAGCCTCTGAGGCCGCGACGCCCGCTGCGAGTGGCCGGGATCGTCTGGGTCATGAGCCGCCAGCCGGTGCCAGGGTCGGCTCAGCGGCTCAGCAGCTCAGCGGCTCAGGGTGACTGAGAATCGCTGCCGTCCTGGGCCGCGTACTCCTTCAAGCGGTTGTACAAGGTCTTCAGGCTGATCCCCAGCGTTGCGGCAGCGCGCTCACGGTGGTTGCCGTAGTGCGCCATCGTGGCCAGGATCATCTGCTTTTCAACCTGCGTCATCGACGAGCCGATGGGCACCGTCACCGACGGGCTTGCGTCTGCGGGTGCTGCAGGCGCCGGGGACGCTGCCGTCGCTGCAGGGATCCGGGCTTTCTCCGGCTGAGCCGGTTGCGTCGCTGCGGTGGCAGTGCCCCTGTCATTGCCACGCTGAGCGCCAGTCTGGCTTGAGCCGCCTGGCTCACCCGGCAGCCACTGCTCGTCCACTTGCTCGTCCGCCGCCATCACATAGGCGCGCTGCACCGCGTTGCGCAGCTCGCGCACGTTGCCGGGCCAGGGGTAAGCCGCCAGCCGCTCCAGCGCGTGCGGCGTGAAGCGCTTGGCCTTGCCCTCCTGCTTGCCGATGGCCTGCAGGAAATGCTCGGACAGCATCGGCACGTCCTCGAGTCGATCACGCAAGGGCGGCAGCTCGATGGGAAACACGTTGAGCCTGTACATCAGGTCCTCACGCAGCTTGCCTTGTGCCACCGCCTGCATCGGCTGGCGGTTGGTGGCGGCCACCACCCGCACGTCTGCTTCCTGGCTCTGCGTCGACCCCACGCGCATGAAGCGGCCCGTCTCGAGCACACGCAGCAATTTCACCTGCAACTCGGCCGGCATCTCCGTGACCTCGTCCAGAAACAGCGTGCCGCCGCAGGCGCGCTCGAAAAAGCCTTGGTGTTGTCGCTCGGCGCCCGTGAAGCTGCCTTTCTCGTGGCCGAAAATCTCGCTTTCGATCAGATGCGGGGAGATGGCACCGCAGTTGACGGCCAGAAAGGGCTGTTTGCGCCGGCGGCTGAGGTCGTGCACGGTTTGCGCCACCAGCTCTTTGCCGCTGCCGCTCTCGCCGGTGATGAACACCGTGATGCCGGTGCCCGCGACACGGGAAATCTGCTCGTACACGCGCTGCATGGCAGCCGATCGGCCCCACAGCAGGCCGAAATGGCCGCGTGTGCCCACTTGGCTGGCCAGCCCGCTGACCTCGGCCTGCAGGGCAGCAGGTTTCATCAGCCGCGACAGCAAGCCCCGCAGTTGCAGCACGTTGATCGGCTTGACCAGATAGTCAGCCGCGCCCAGACGCAGCGCCTGCACCGAGGTCTCGACGCTGGCATGGCCGGTGATCAGCACGATCTCTGAATTGGCAACCAGCTGCGGGTCTTCGAACAGTTGCATGCCGTTGCCATCCGGCAGTTGCAAGTCCAGCAGCACCACATCGGGCTGCTGCATGGCGATCTGCCGCCTGGCGTCGCGCAAAGTGTGTGCCACCGCCACGGTCATCTGCTCATCGACCACCAGCATCTTCAATGAATCAGCGGCATCGACGTCGTCGTCGACGATCAGCGCATGCGCCATCCCTGGGCCCCCCGGCTGGTTGATCAGGCCTGCATTCTCAGTCATGGCAAAGGCAGGACTGAGAATTGCCCTTGTCAAACTCGTTTTTTTTCTCCACGTTCACGCACCCAGGCCAACAGCGTGCGCAGCAGCCTGTCGACTTCGACCGGCTTGACCAGGTGATCCGCAAACCCCGCAACCGCGCTGGCCTGGCGTACCTCTGCCCCGCCGTGTGCAGACAGCACGATGGCAACCATCCCGCGGTGACGATCATCGGCACGAACGCCCTGCAGCAGCGCGATGGCGCCGCCGTGGTGGTCCAGATCGAGGTCGCACAGCAGGAAATCGAACTCGCGTTGCGCCAGAGCGGCGCGCGCTGCCTGCGTGTCAGCGCACAACTCGACCTGCAGGCCGGCAGCACTCAGCACCGCCCGCAGGCCCTGCGCGATGTCCGCCTTGTCTTCTACACAGAGCAGGTGCAGGCCGCGCAGCAGGGCGATGTCGGCCTCGGCCAGAGGCGCTTCGCCCGCAGACGGCTCGATGGGTGTGTTCGGGCGCGGCAGGCAGACGCTGAAGGTCGCGCCCAGCCCGAGGCCTTTGCTGTGGGCCTCCAGCGTGCCGCCGCTGCGGTCGATGATGCTGCGTGAGATCGCCAGCCCCAGCCCCAGCCCGCCATGAGAGCCCCTGGATACCTGTCTGAAGGGCTCGAAGATCCGCGCCAGCTGGTCTGTCCCGATGCCGATGCCGCTGTCCTGGACCTCGATCTGCACCGCACGGTCTGTGCTGGTGCACGAGACCCGCACGACACCCTGATCCGGTGTCGCTTGCAGGGCGTTGTTGACGAGATTCCAAATCACCTGTTCCAGACGCTGCGCGTCTGCCTGCACCACCACGTCTTCGCAGTCGATCTGGACATCCAAAGAGCGCCCCGGATGCACCGATTGCACGACCTCGATGGCACTGCGCAGCACCTCGCCGATGCGCACCGGCGCGGGATTCAAGCCCAGTTTGCCGCTCAGCACACGCGACAGATCCAGCAGATCGTCGATCATGCGCGCCTGCGCCTTGACATTGGCCACAATCCGGTCGGCCGCGCTTGCGACACGGACCGGATCGTCGGCCACGCGCTGCACGATCTGCGCCCAACTCAGGCTGGCCTGCAGCGGCGTGCGCAGCTCGTGGGAGACTTTGGCCAGGAAAAGATCCTTGGTGCGGTTGGCCTCCTCGGCCTCCTCGCGCGCCTCTTGCGCCTGCGCGCTCATCAGTTGCAGCTCTTGTGTGCGCTGCTGCACCCGTTGTTCCAGCTCGGCGCGTTCGCGCAGCAGCTCGGCTTCGACCTCGATGCGCCGCGCCACTTCCGCCTCCAGCGATTCTTTGGCGCTGCGCATGCCGGCCGTGCTGGGAACGGCGAGCAGGCGCGGCACCAGACGGATCAACACGATGGCCGTCAGCACCGAGGCCGCCGCCGTCACCGTCTTGACCACCGCGGACAGCCAGTAATCCGGGTTCCACACCGTCCAGACCTCGACCATGTGCGAGGCGCCGCAGCTGATGATGAAAAGCGCGAACAGCCACACCACACCGTCGAAGGGCAGATCACCGCGCTTGCGCACCAGGTGCATCAGCGTGAAGGGGATGCTGACGTAGGCGGCGCCGATCAGGCTGTCGCTGATGACGTGCGTCCAGACCAGTGCCGGGTTCCAGGTGAAGCAATAGCCGTGCGGCAACATGCTGCCGCCGGTGCCCCGCTGGTCTGCCAGCAGGGCTGTGATGAGCACGGCGAAAAGCCCCAGACCGATGAGCGCGGTGGCGGTACGCGGCTTGTGGTCCATCGCGCGACTCCCATTCAAACGCCACGCGGCGCCCTTCGATTGTGGCAGCGGCAGGGTGCTGCGACGCTGCTGTCCGGGCGCGGTTTGCAGCGCGCGCGGGCATGCCGCTTGCCAACCCCGCTTGTCATCCGTGCTGGCCAACCTTGCTTGCCAATCTTGCACGCGAAGGCAAGGGCCTGCGCGGGGATGCAGCAGCGCCGCAACCCGCCCGTGCCTGCACTGGACCGCTACAGGAGATCGTGATGAAAGTTGCTGAACCCGACACTGTCGACACTGCCGCCCACCCCGCAACTGCTGGCTCTGCCCTGACGATCCTTTGTGCGGACCATCGCCGTGTGCAGCAACTGATGGGCCTTTATGCCCTGTTGTGGGCGGACAGCGGCAGCCAGGCTGACCGTGCGGGCCTGATTGCGCGCATCGGGGCCTGTCTGCACGCACTGGGCGAGGTCAAGCAGGAGATCGTCTACCCTCTTCTGGCGTCCCGTGCCGACGCCGAGTTGCTGGAGCGCGCCCAGCGTGGCCAGGCGTCGATCGAGGAGTCGCTGTCCCGCGTGGCTGCCGAGGACGGCGGCACGGTGGCGATGGACATGCAGATGAGCGAACTGGCCGATCTGCTGCACGAGCAGATGGCAATGGAGGAGCGGTTGCTGTTTCCGCTGATCGAGGATATCGATTCACGCGACCTGGCCAGTCGCGTTGCGCTGCGTCGCAGCGTGGCGCTCGGCTTGCAGGGGCCGGATTGATCACCACATCCGGGTTACCTTACCCGCGATGGCTGGGTGGCGTGGCAGATGCTGAGGTATGACACCGCGATCGACGGCTTTGTGGTGCCGCTGGACATGAAGGGACTGAAAATCCTGGCCCGTGCGCCTGCGGCGCAGGACCCGCAGAGCAACCCCGGTCCTCGGCACGGCCAGAGACTGCACAGCTTCGACCTGTACTGATTGCGTGCGGCGGAGTCCTACAGGCACCCGATCCAGCTTCTGATGGCGGCCAGGCAGCAATGGGATCAGCATGCCTCACGCCTAATCCAGGAGTAGACGATGAGCTGGACGACTGGGATGATCTTTACACTGAACGTCGCGTTCACCGCGTTCACCGCGTTCACCGCGTTGACCGGCGCTGACTGGGTCCGTCGTGTCGACTTCAGCACCTGATTCGGCGCCTGGTTCG
>Ga0105049_10004627_pt1 | contig 16141 bp, 11 predicted proteins | sample MAT06_FD_78087 | JGI IMG/M metagenome (GOLD analysis project Ga0105049, IMG submission 78087) | Freshwater microbial communities from Lake Fryxell liftoff mats and glacier meltwater in Antarctica - MAT-06 | ecosystem: Environmental > Aquatic > Freshwater > Ice > Liftoff microbial mat | place... | reverse complement strand
TTGACCCACCCGTGCTTTGTAATGACCAATTTGATTTGACCAGTGTCACTTTGAACGGACTACAAGCCAATGAGATAGTGACTTATCATGCCACTGAAACAGCAGCAAAAAATGGAGCACCGGAACTTCCGTCAACAATTGTTTCAATTTCAGGTACCTATTGGATTCGAATTGAAGCTGGTGATGATTGTTACATTGTGCTGCCTATTGTAGTAGAATTCGAAAAAGTTAGTTTGTTGATCAAAGGACCCAATTCCAAATGTGCACCAGGGTTCATTAATTTGCTAACAGATATCACGGTCTCTGATTTGTCAGGATTGGATTTAGAAATAGTAAGTTTTCATGCTACAGATGACGATGCAATTGCAGGTTCACCTATTTTGAGCGATAATAATATCTATAAATCCACATCAATATGGGTTCGTGGTGAAACGATTAACGGTTGTTTTGATATTCAAGAAGTAATTGTCACCATTCTGGACAAGCCAGAAATTTCTGTACCAAACATTCCTATCCTTTGCTTTGGTGATACGCTATTTTTGAATAATTTAGTTATCCAAGACACTTCAGGTACTTTGCAAGACACTTTGATCTTCAAATATTTCTTAACTGAGAATGACGCTCAATCCAATATTAATTTTTTAAATCCCTCGGTTTTAACAGCAGGTGATACTATTTGGGTACGCGGTTTTAACGGCGCTGGTTGTTTCGATTTGGATTCTTTTATCGTGAAATTTGGTGCAGGTGCAGGTGCTAGCTTAAGCGGGAACGCTACAGTATGCCCAGGTGACAGTGTTACCATTAATTTTAATCTCTTGGGAACAGCTCCGTACAATATCCAATTGACAGATGGCACCAACATCTATAATTTCACAACAAGTATTAAAAACTTTTCTGCTAAAATACCTATTTTTCAGAATACAAATATTTCATGGACAAAATTTGAAACAGGATCTACTACCGACTGTGTTCCTCAACCCACTGGAACTGCTGTGTTCTTGGTTCATGAAATTCCAAATATCACACTTGTTGCTCCAGCCGTTATATGCAAAGACTCACTCTTGAATTTTACGATAATCGCTGATAAATCATGGCCCCTTTCTCTAAATTACACACTAAATGGGCAAGCGAAAAGTGCGACTATTCTGCAGGGAGGCACTGTTGTATCAACTCCAGCCCTTGTAGATATCGCATTGAATCTCACTTCAGTTTTGGATGCGAATGGTTGTACCTGGGCATTAAATGACCAATATTTGATACCCATAGCAACACCACCTACTCCCAATAATTTAATGGTGGTTTGTAGCGGTACAGAGGTTGTTGTCAGCTTCGATATAATTGGTGGTGATAACACAACTTATTCAGTTAACGGCAGCACTAATGGCATAAGCAACAACTCATTCAACAGTGGAATTCTTTCTTCTCCAGCAACCTACTCCTACAGTATCGATGATGCAAACGGATGTGGCCCTGTACTTATTCAAGGATTAAAGGATTGCAGTTGTATTAGCTATTCTGGCACCATACAGGGTGGACAATTGGATGTTTGTGTTCCAGGTGATGCAATTGCCACAAATGACCTAAATGAAGTATTGGACGCCAATGACAATCTGATATTTGTGCTACATGATCTACCAGGCCAAACACTTGGAACGATTGTAGCCAGCAATAACATACCTAGCTTTGTTTATGATCCTTTGACCATGCAGTTGGAAAAAACCTATTACATTTCAGCAGTGGTAGGGAATAGTTCTGGAACCAACCAAGTCAATCTTTTGGATCCTTGCCTTTCAGTTTCATCAGGGACACCTGTTGTATTTCATGCAATTCCGATGATCACTTTCGTAAGTAGTGATACTATTTGCGCAGGCGAAGAAGGAAATATTTTGATTGAAATGATTGGAAACCCAGATTTTACGATTCAAATAAATACTTCTACTGGACCACTACCCAACTTGAATAGCACTTTGTTTTCTGCCTTATTTAAGGATAGCCCTAGCGCGACAAGTATTTATAACCTAAGCATCTCAGATAAATATTGTGTCAATCCTGTTCCCATAAATGCAAGTATATTCTTGCATCCGAAACCATTTATCGTGGGCTTAAAACATATTTGTAACCCTGACAATACCAGCTATACTGTTGAGTTTGAAATAACAGATGGCGATCCAAACAGCTACAATGTTACGAACGGGGCTGGCACTGTCACAGGCGCAATTTTTAAAAGTAATGCAATAGCTATAGGTCAGCCTTACAATTTCTTTGTTGATGACAAGTTTGGTTGTGGACCGTTCATTGTGGCGGGCGCTTATACGTGTATTTGTGAAAGTGATCCCGGAACAATCAGTACTTCTGATAATTTTTATTGTACCAACCAGACCATTGCTGTTCAACTGAATGGGAGCTTCGTTGATCCAAATGATGTTTTTAGTTATGTCTTATCGAATTCTGCAATTTTTGATCCAAGCCAAGTTGTTTGGAAATCGACCATTGGTGTATTGAACTACAATGCAGCTACAATGACAACAGATACGAAATATTATCTTTTCACAGTTGTAGGTAATCAGTCTGCAGATCCAACTTTACCTTCTCAATTAGATCCCTGCTTCAAGCAAAGTGCTCCGATTGAAATCACATTCAAGGCAGCCCCTATCATAAATATTGGAGTACTAGATCAACTTACCTGTCTTACATCTGAAATAGAGATAGACGCCAGTAACTCAACAATTGGAACAATCCAATGGTCGAATGCCAACTCGAACCCTATTATCGGTGCCACAACTTTAAATCCGACAGTCAGCATAGCTGGGTGGTATGTGATCAGCATCACTGAACCATTGGCAGGGTGCAATTCGAAGGATTCTGTATTGATTGAGGAACTACCTGCCATTGATGCGGCCAATTTTGCTTCAAAGGACCCAGAATGCGGAAAAGATAATGGAAGCCTTACTGTTATTAATATTTCTGGAGGTACCCAACCATTTACCTATACGATAGCAACGACTAGTAACAATACAGGTGCTTTCATCAATCTAGCAATAGGCAGCTACAACATTGAAATCGTTGACGCTGAAGGCTGCATATTCATTGAAAGTTTTGAATTGGAAGGAAGTGCAATTATTGATCTTGAATTAGGACCTGATATCACGGTAAACTATGGGGAAATAGTGACCCTAAATGCCCAAATAGCTACAGATACAAGTTTGATAACTGGTATTGTATGGTCCAATCTGCCTCCTTCCGATTGCAACAACTGTTTGACGCCCAGCTTCACTGCTACAGAAACCAAAAAGATTTACCTCAAAGTTTTAAGCAATGATTGTGAGGACAAAGATGTAATTACAGTCGTAGTGATTACACCAAGGGACATCTATATTCCATCCGCCTTCTCTCCAAATAATGATGGGCTTAATGATCAATTGGTCATATTTGGCGGTGATTACGTAGAGGAAATCAAGCAATTCGCCATTTATAATCGATGGGGTGAGGCATTATTCGAAGCGAACAATTTTGTGCCGGATGGACAGAAAAATGGTTGGAATGGAGAACACAAAAACCGTCCCATGAATCCGGGTGTCTATGTTTACTATGCCTTGGTAAAATTCAAGGATGGTGCAGAGATTGTGTTTTCGGGAGACATCAATCTTTTTAGATAAGCACTTCCAAAAGCCAAGTTGCTTTTATGCCTTGCTGATTCTTATTTCTTTAATGGTAGTTTTTGTGCCATTGGTTCTAAAGTAAACAAATACTCTGAACTTGCCTTGTGCTGTATCGGCTTCACCAATGGAATACCAAGAGGATTTCCCCTTATTGTTGCCTGTATGAACTTGAGTGAAACTTTTACTTACCCTTGTTGCAACCCATTTTTGGAACGTTGCTAAAGCTTGGGCCCTTGGCTGGTCAAAATCTTGATTCTCCAATGTTAACGCTACATTGTCATCAAAATAAATGCTCAATCCAGATGTGTTGCCAGAAGTCATTGCTGATGTGATTGCATCCCAAATAGGATCTCCGGCAGCCTTAGCTTGAAACGAAACAGAAACCAAAGCAAAAAAGAGAATTAAATTTTTCATATTGTTATGAGGTAAGAGTGAGAGCTAAGTCATTTGATGAGAAGACAAATATGCAAAGTATTTGGTTCCATTATATTCCTTCCTATCAAAATAGTTATCAATTATCTTAGTATATAACTCTCAAAATAACTATTTATTGAATTTCCCTTTTGCTTTTGCAGCTTTGATGCTATCAATTTTACTTTGGTTTGGCCCTTTGGTATTGTATTCATTTGGCTTTTTTACCACAACTTTAGGCTTTTCAATCACACCACTTTTTACTGCTGCTGTAGATTTTGCAGGAATAGTCTTTTCCATTTCCTTTGGTGGCATTGGCATTGAATCGCCAATGGACATTGGTTTTTCTTCTACAAGGACATCTGTTCCAGCATTGATTTGGCTGCTATTAGATACATTTTGTTCCTCGACTGTTTTAGATTGCTTTCTCGTACAAGAACACATTAACACTAGGCACAGAGCAACACCAAGACTACTGAATAATAATTTTTTCATTGTGTATGATTTCGTCTTTGTTCTTGATAACCAAAAAGTAACTCCCAGCTGATAAACCAGACTTGTTGAAATTGAAAAGATTTTCCCCGGCAGAGGCCTTTCCTTCAAAAAACAAGGCCATAATTTTACCGTTCATATCCAGTAGCTCAATTTGAATTTCATTATTAGGAGGAAGATTTATTTTTAAATTAAATCTGCCTGATCCAGGATTAGGAAATACATTTACCTCATTCTTTTTATCCAAATCTGTTGTAGCAATAAAAGGTCCTCCTGAATGCACCTCAGCAATCCTTGTATTCCAACCACCGTCAAAATTGCCATACATTCCGTTCAGGTAAACTGAAGGGATATTTGAATTATAATTCCTAGCGCAACCCGTGTAATCACCCCAACGTAAAACATCATCTCCCGGAAAGCAATCAACATCCCATAATTCATATACATAGGTAGAGTTTGAGAAATTGAAATCATTGTCAACATTTAGCACACGGATTTGAGGACTAAAATCTTTGCTGCTTCTACCGAAGCCAATCATAGCTGAAGCATCGTTAACCGATGACCCGAAAGATGCAACTGACGGATAGCCGTAATCATACCCTACAAAACCAAATTTCTTGGACACATTGGTTTTGGAAACCACATTCAGTCGATTGTAATTAATACCTGCATATCCTTGTCCATAATCTGAGTGGAAAACGAAATGGACCGTATTATTCAAGTAAAAACCACTTAGGGCTCGACAATCTCCGATATCCAACAAACATGGATTTCCCTTTTGTTGGGCATTTGCTGGTACTTCATAGGCAGTAGTATTGACACTCGAGTGAAATATTTGAGGACTCTTGTCTATATCATTGTTAATATCATACAAACTAATTTTGTCGGAACCGCTGTTATCACTAGCAACCAGATAGATTCCAGGGCCATAATTGCCCGTTTGCCCAAAGCCTACAGGCACCAATGTAAAGTTGATACCTTGCAATTGGGAATAATACAAATACTGCAAATTGCTGCCAGAAAAACCCTTTGCCTTGTCAAATTGGATTACCATGGCTCCTTCAGATGAGTTTGATGAAAACAGGTTGGCTGTCAGGAAGAAATCATGGCTTGAAACGGCAATTTTTGGGTAATCGAAAAAATAGCCATTTCCTGACTGATCGCCAGCAATTTTGTAAAGCCACCAACCGTCATTCGGATCATCAGTTTTACTGAACAACAAAGCAATTTGGTTGTCATAATCCTTACCACATTCCTGCACAAACATTATAAACCTGTCAGATCCACTATCAAAAATCACAACTGGATCACAAGGGCTATAACTTTCATCCTCGCCAATGAATTGGTCCAAGGCTTGATAAAAATTCACTACGCCATTTTTTGCATAAACGATGGTCGAATTGGCAACACTAATAACCGTTCCTTTCTTTGAAATGGCTATGTGATTATCGGATGGAGCAGTTCCATCAAATTCATTTCCAGTATAATTCAAGCCCACTTCAGGTATAACTGCGCTTGGAGACTGAGTTTCATCAGCATCCCGAGCTTGTATTGAATTGGATTCAAAACTTAATTTTTGGATCAATTTTTCACGCTTTATTGCCTCAATTATAGCAGCATTTGGTGTTTTGTGTTTTATTTCCTTCAGAATTGGTGTCAATTTAGGTTTGAGATTCAAGTCCAAACTCTTTGGATTTATCAAACCTTGACAAGCAACACTACGGAGTTCCGAAACGCGACCAGCAGGAGTTAATCCAGAATAATCAGTGGATGGTTTTTGGTATTGAGAAAATATGGCTGAATGAAAGAAAAGTAAAAAATACAAAAAAAAGAACTTTCTCATAACGGGTGCTTTTGGTGGTTAATCGCAATAATCCTAAATAAGTATATTTAGGAACACAAATATAATATAATTGTGGAAATATATCAGTTAGTGGAAATGCCAAATTTATATCATTTCCATTAAAATTCCATCCTTTATGTCGCCAGGCGCAACCAACAAGTTCACGCAAGTTGTTTTACTAAAAACCACATCAACAAGCACAAATACCGCTACAATCATTTTGGCACGATAATCTGGAACTGCAGGATGATCCAAACGCTCTTCAAAATTCAGTGGTACAATTTCATGATACAATTTCATGAAATGTTGTCGATCAATTTGATGTTTGTGGTGCAAAAATAGTTTTCTGAACATATTCTCTACTACATCAAAGGTGCCCGCAGCTCCAACCAAAATAGTTGGGTTTCTATTTTGGACTTCAACCCAAACCTCAGCAGCATTTGAGTCAATATACTCCTCCATTCGAAGCTTGCTTTCAGCTTGGATAGGTTCACTTTCATGAAATTGGCTGTACAAATTGGCTACCCCAATGGGCAAACTCTTTGACCATGTAGGATTGCCTGGGAAGATGAATTCTACACTTCCTCCTCCAATGTCCATAATGAGATATTGATTCAGGTCACCATCCAAATATTTGCTAACGCCATTTCCTATCAATCGTGCTTCTTCAGCGCCATCAATAACTTCAATCCTGATGTTAGTCAGTTCAAAAATTTCAGCAATTAATTGATTTGCGTTATCTGCAGTTCTTAAGGCAGAAGTACCTATTGCACGCATTTTATGAGGCTCGAATTTTTTAATCGCCTTGGCAAACAAACCCATTGCGTTTTTGGCTCTTTGGCAACCAGCTTTTGAAATATTCTCAACCGAATCATCTGCCAAATAGACAAATATTCTATTTCGGTAAAGTACATTCCAAGAACCCTTGTCAAGTAACTCAACAATATTTATGTGGAATGTGTTTGTACCACAATCAATGACTGTCAGTATGGTTCTCTTCATCAATTACTTTAAAGCCTTTTAAGGCATCAGGGCCGAACATAGTTGTGAGCTGCTTTTCGAATATTGGAGCTATTCGAGTTGCATAAACAGGAATGTTGTTCTCCATGAACACAAAGTATTTACATCCTTCAGCAAAGAAAATATCTGCTTCAGAAACACTTGATCCTTTTTTTTCAAAGAAAACTCTTCCATTGGGATTTTTACAAATCAACTTACCATTGACTGGCAGATTGTAAATATATCGTGTTACAAAATCATCTATTTGTGGCTTGTCACTCAATGCCATTGAGAACATTGTACCATGAAGTATCACGTCAATTCTATCGGTATCAAGCAATAATTTGCCAATTAATGCCGACGGAATGGTGGGCAACGAGTCAGGTAGTTCGCCAGCTTTAGTTGTTACTTTCGGTACCAGAGCTGCTAAAGAATCATAGTCAACCTTGCCAGCTTGCTCTGTGCTTTTGGTTGATGAATTCTTACACGAATATTGCCCAAGGCTTAACACAGCCAAAAGGATCAGAGAAAGAAAAGGATTTTGCATCAAAATGTGTACTGGTAATAGATATGGATGAACCTGTTATTCAACGAGTTTTGATTTGCAGAGTTGCCATCATTGTCATATAATCGGTTCAACGCCCTACTCCATTTGAAGCCAACTCCACTGTGTCTCGTAAAATTAAATCCCATTCCTAAGGTTAATCCTATCTCAGTTTTATTAAAATCTTCCAATAAATCAGCATAGCCACTGAATTCTTCACTGCTACTCAATAAGCGAGCACCATAAAGCCCACCAAAAAAGTCCATCCTGTAAAAAGTAGATCCATCATCCAACCAATCCATGTAGTGAAAAGTCAAAGGAACTTCAACGTAATTGAGATTGATTCGAAGAATTCCATCAAAATTACCGGGAATAAGTTCAGATCGACTTCCACGTTGGCAATAACTGATACCAATCTGTAATTTCATGTTATCATACAAGCGCGCGTAACCATTGAAAGTTAACGCAGGACCTGTTCTGTTGTAACCCGCTGAAGCATCGCCATCTATTTGCGACACGACTAATGCACCTTGAATGTTGGCTCCAAATGTTTGAGCAGCTATATAATTGGCTTGAAATAAGCTAAAACCAAAAACCAATAAAAATGATACCAATGCTTTCATAACTTATTCTGATATTTGCATGACACGAAATAATTATCCTTCCACCACACAATGATAAAGTACACCAAGCATTTTTTACTAAAAATGGAAGACTTTTTCAAGAAAGCAGACTATATTTTACGATATGAAAAAGGGAACTTTCATTCGGGCTATTGCATGGTAGAAAATAAAAACATCATTATTGTCAATAAGTTCTTCGAAACGGAAGCTAGAATCAATACCCTAATTGAAATTTTACCTAAGCTTTTGATTCCTGAAGATAATTTGGCGCCTGAGGATATTAAATTCTATAAATCAATCCTTGACGTGAAATCAGAAATAGAATGACAGACTTGAAACTAACTTTACTGGGAACTGGAACATCGCATGGAGTGCCAGTTATTGCATGTGATTGTGTGGTGTGTAATTCCCAAGATCCTAAGGACAGTAGACTGCGTACTTCTGGCTTAGTGTCTGATGGCATAACCAATATTCTCATAGATTGTGGCCCTGATATGCGCCAGCAATTGCTGCGTGAAAATGTCAAGCATATTGATGCTATTCTAATAACGCATGAACACAATGATCACATCGTTGGCTTGGATGACATTCGCCCCCTCAATTACAAACAAGAAAGCTATATCAAAATATACGCAACACCTGAAGTCCAAGAAGAGTTAAAAATGCGATTTGCTTATGTATTTTATGAAAATCCTTACCCGGGAAGCCCTAAAATTGAGCTCCTTGATCTGCCTGTTGGTCAATTCAAAATCGGAAATATAGAAATCGAGACCATTGAATTAATACATGGCGATATTCCTTGCACCGGTTATCGATTTGGAGATATTGCATATCTGACTGATTTCAAGTTTATAAACGACGAACAACTGGCAAAACTGAAGGACTTAAAATATTTGGTTTTAGATGCCTTACACCACAAAGAGCATCACGCACACTTAAACCTGACCGAATCCCTTGCATTGATAGAACGCATAAAAGTTCCAACTGCGTATTTGATTCATATCAGTCATCAAATGGGAAAGGCAGCTGTAATCAATGATCAACTGCCTTCCAATATTCAACTTGCCTATGATGGGCAAATAATAGATTTTAATCAGGGTAAACTACATGAGTGATTTTACTAGGTCAACAGTATGCGTGCTGGGCAATGTGATCCTCCAAGTAATTCTATTTAGGTAATTACTTCCTACCGAAGATTTAAGTTGTTCCTGCAAGTTCTTAGATTGAAATACTGGAAAATGTACGGATACAATTCTTCCAAATTCTATCATAAATCCTGAGTCAAAAATAAATTGATCAGCAGTTGAAACGGGCTGATTAATTGGTTGTTGATCATCAAAATAGCCCAAATCTGCATAAATCTTAATAGGAAAGTTTGCTGGTAAATCAATAGGCAAACTGGTTTTGATATTGATGGCTGCTAATCCCGAATTGCTGTATCCAAATCCTCCAAACAACGCTGCCATTGGAAATTTAAATCCACCATCTGACACATCAACTTGCCTACTAAATATGCCACTATTGGTATAAGTTCTATCCAGATAAGGCCCTTCAAACAAATAATCATCTGCACCAGTACTTGCCATTGCAAAGCTACCCCTCGCAAAGAAATCACTGTTAACTGCTCCAGCTTGACGATTGGTATTGGCTAAAAACACTCCACCAAATACTCGAACATCAAAACTTTTCTTTTTGTCAAAGTACAATCGAGTACTCCAGTCTCCCGACAATTTGATGTAATTATCTCTGAAGTCATTGTAGGTTTGTTGCTCCAATCGAACATTTACAACCATAGGATGCAATGCATGATTGTTGACAGTCAAATAATCTAAAGTATTGACATTTGCATTGGCTTTATCAGTAATTAAAAATCGATTAACATCAATCTTTTGGTCAGTTGTAACAAATGAATTGTCTTTCCAAAGAATATGTTGACGATAGGTGATTTGATGTCTCCAATTGCCCCATCTGTTCATTTCAATTGTAATGAAAGGGGCTATTTTGGCATAAGAAAGTGCCAATTCCTTTCCAGTAGCAGAGTTTGGAACATCCAAATTATCAAAACTAAATCTCTTTGCAAATACCCCAATAGCTATGCGTTCAACTTTTTTAGATTTGGTGTACCAATTTTGTTCCAATCTCAACTGACCTACAGGAAGCTTAGATCGAAATCCGTAACCCGCAAACCCATACCATCTAAAATTTCGGCCCGGGATGAAATCGCCGGCAGCACCAGCACCAAGCATAAATCCATCACTTCCATTACCATTAATGAATGGAAATAAATTAACTGAAGTTTTCTCTTCATCACTCACAAAACGAGGTAATCCAACTCTCAATGTTCTACCATATTTAGGAAAACCTGAAGAACGGTAAAAATTATTTGCATGATTTCTATCCATCGCAGTGCCATCGGGATCTAAAGTTGCCTTTTTTATAAGTGAGGCATTCACGGGGAATGTGTAGTCTTCTTCAAAACCTTTAATCCATTGATCTTTGGTGGTTCCATCTTTCATTAGAAGCCTGACATGCGTTGGCGCTTTGACTTTAGTTTCATTCTCGATAATCAGCTTATCGCCTTCTTTTTCAACTTCATAATCGGCAAAATCATTTTTCATGATCATGTCTTCAAATAACCATCCCAAGTTTTCACCTGTTTCGCTTTCCAATACATTTCGCAGATCCGCTGGCTGAGGGTGCTTCATTTTCCATTTCATGAAATATGCTTGCATTGCCTTATCAAATCTATCCTTTCCCAAATACCCTTCTAAAATCTGGAATAATTTGGCAGTTTTCTGATAGACATCCAGACCATAATTAATAGCTGAAAATTGCTCAGATGATAACCCCACTGCTTGATCCAAATGCTTTTTCATAAAAAGATTAGAAGCAAGCTTTTCATCAATAGCCAATCCTTTTTTGTTAGAAGTATCCTTTGGGTAAAACTGTAACATGTATCGGTTCTCGTAAAAGGTGTTGATGCCTTCATCCATCCAGGGATTCAATCTTTCATTGGACGCCAAGATCCCATAAAACCAATTGTGTCCAACTTCATGTTCAATTATATTATCAACACTTTCGGCACTGCCTCCAGGCTGGATTACCGTAACCATAGGGTATTCCATTCCGCCTCCAGCTTTCAGGCCACCTGCAACTGCAGAGGCATGCGGCCAAGGATATTTGCCAACATTTGAACTTAAGAACTCCAAAGTACGCTTTGTGTAAAAAGCAGATTGCGTCCAAGTATCGCGGCTTTTATAAGGGAAATAACCATAGGTAGGTATTTGGGTACCGTCTTGTAGTATTGCAGTGTCCTTAACCATATAAAATTCTTTGCTTGCAAACCAAGCAAAATCATGAACTTCATTTGCACGATAATGCAATCTCTTGGTATTGTCGGAACTTTTAGGATCCTTCAGTGTATCCGCTTCTCCACCTAACACGACTTTAGTCAATTGAAGGCGTGCCTGCACTCTGTTTAATTCTTGAGCATCATCAGTTGTTCCGGTAGAGGCAATGATATAATTTTCAGGTAATGTGATAAAAACATCAAATGTACCGAACTCTGAATAAAACTCACCCTGATCCAAATATGCCATTGGGTGCCAGCCATCCTTATCATACACTGCAGGTTTTGGATACCATTGTGTAAAAGCATAATTCTGTTTTTCATGTCCACTTCTTGAAAAAACATCAGATGATTTCAGCAAAAAGGGTGTCTTGATCTCAATTGACTTTCCAGGCAACAGCGGCTCTGATAAGCTAATTATTACAATATCCGGATTGTCTTTTACAGTTATCCAATTTACCTTACTGCCATTGACCGAAAAGTCAATCTTTTTGTAATAACCGCGTTGCTCAGGTTTGGAAAAGTGGAAAGCTCTTTTACCATCTTCGAGCTGTTCACGCCCAAAAGCAGTTTGATCATTCTTGTAGGCATTCCCCCACAGGTGCATGTAGATTTGCTTAAGTGCATCTGGACTATTGTTCTTATATTGTATTGAAATATTCCCATCAAGCGTATGATCAATATCATTCAATGTAACATCTATTGTATATTTGAGCTCTTGCTGGAAGTATGCCTTTTGTCCATCCACGTGCGACAAACAAGTTATTCCCAGTAGAAAAAGCAATACGTTTTTCATCATTAGTTTTTAATTTTATGCAAAAGTACAAAATGTGTTTTAAACCATTTGTTTACCTTAATTTTAAACTGCTGACTAGTATTTTATTCATGACTTACACCATTAATGGCAACAGTCAAAATGATGGTTTTCTGAAGCAAATATCAGGACACTGGAGGGGCACAATGGAAGTCAGTGTAGGACCTAAAATTGTTCAGACAGTGCCTATGCAATTGCGCATTTTACCAACTGACACCCTTGGAGTTTACACTTACCGAATAATCTATGGACTTGATACTGTGGCAGGCGACAGGCCTTACTTGATCAGGACAGTAAATGAAGAAAAAGGCCAATACGTAATTGATGAGCTAAATAGTATTAAAATTGAAAGCTACAGGCAAGGCAACACTTTGACGAGTGCCTATGAGGTTGAAGGAAACTTAATATTTGATATTCTTGAGTTGAGGCAAGATGAAATGATCTGGTCTTTGATGTCCGGTAAAATAGAACCGATCAGCACCACCGGCAATACCACTTACTTGGGAGAGAAAATACCCACCGTAAGAACATATCCTATAGGTGTGTTGCAACGTGCTGTCCTTAGACGGTAGTCATCGGGTCAAGCAGAATTTTTATTGCGCTTGAAATTGGATCTGTTCAACAATTGTACATTAAAGTTATTATGCAGGATTTCTAGTTATTTGTCGTCTAATACAAATTATCAATATGAATTTAATGTATGTGCTAAAAATAATAAAATTTAAAGGAAGTCAGAAATATTATTATTAAGTTTACACTTGATTTATCACACGTTCAAAAGCAGCCAATTTAAAAATGAAGTACTTTTTACTTTTTGTAACACTCCTAATAGCTAATAGTAAAATTTACGCCCAGCCAGAACCCTGTGGACCAAATGCTTTAATGACTCCACTTTGCAATGATGCTTGTATTATTTGCGATATTGACGGTTATAGCGGCATAAATAATGACTTAGCAGTAGGTCAAAAACCAGCTGGGTTTTGTACTGGAACTTCACACCATTTCAGTTGGATAGCTTTTCTTGCCGGAACCACAAACTTAAAGTTAGAATTTACAGTTGGAACTTGTTTAAAAGGTTGGGGCTTGGAGGTTGGGATCTATTACAGTCCCGATTGTAAATCTTTTCAACTCGTTAGTAATTGTGAAGGCGCTATGCCTCCAGGATCAGTTTGGACATTTGAAAACACAACTCCATTGGTGATAGGACAATATTACTACTTTGTAATGGATGGTGACAATGATGGGGTATGTAGTTATAAGATTAAAGTTTTAGAGGGTAGCACAAAAGTTGATCCATTGCAAGGCTCGGGAGTAATAATTGGTGATACGGTAGTTTGTGCCAATTCACAACAGACATATACAGCCCAAGGTATAACTGGTGCGCCAAGTTATGACTGGACGGTCGATGGCAATCTTTATGATACAGGGCCGCAAATTGTGTTAAGCTGGCCAACAGCTGGTGAACACGAAGTTTGTGTGCAAGCTTACAATGTATGCGACAAGGCACCCTTGAAATGTGAAACAGTAACCGTTTACACTATCCCCCCAACCATAATTGATACAATACTCTGCGAAGGGGAATGTCTCACCGTTGCCAATAATACCATTTGCACTGCAGGCAATTATAGTTATACACTTAAAACACCAGAAGGATGTGACAGTACTATTCAAGTAAAACTATTGGTGAATCCAATCAGCAGTAAAGCGCTCAAATTCAATATTTGTGATGGTGACTCAGTACAAGTCGGTATCATTAAGTACTTTACAACAGGTAATTATACGAATGTCTTAAAAAATCAGTACAATTGCGACAGTACCATTACTTTAGATCTTAATGTAATAATTTGCGATATCGAAGGCACCACGGCCATTGCTCCCGTAAAATGTTTTGGTGAAAATTCGGGAAGTATTGAATTTCAAGTAACGAAGGGAACTCCACCTTTCACTTATACTTATCAAAAAATTGGGGATCCAGGAGTTTCAGCTCCCGGAAATATTGCTGCCCTATTTCAAAACAATACAATAAGTGGACTAGCAGAGGGACAATACCTAATCAATATTGAAGACTTATTCTCCAACAAAGAAATACTCATTGCATCAATCTCTGAGCCTACTCCTCTTGCACTCATGCTTTCTACATCCAATTATCAGGGTTATTCGGTGCGATGCTTTGGAGGATCAGATGGTAAAATCACTAGCTCTGTTTCAGGAGGAATCGCTGGGTATCAATACACTTGGAGCAATGGCGCTACATCCGCTGACCTCAATGACATTTCAGTTGGCACCTATACTCTCACTCTTACCGATGCAAATGGATGTTCGATCGTTGAGTCAATTCCGATGATTTCACCTGATTCTATGGTTGTTTCTGCTGTCTTTTTGAATCCAAATTGTGATGGGCGATCCACTGGAGCAATAAGCATTGGTAACGTTATTGGTGGTATTCCACCTTATGGTTACTCGTTCAAAGGTACCAAATTCAAGGATGATAAAGTATTCCCTGACCTACCAGGAGGAAACTACAATATTAAAATTCAAGACTCCAATGAGTGTGAGACGGAAATATTCGGAACCTTGGTTGAACCAGTAATTCCTGATATTTATATGCCATCAGACAAAACAATAGAATTGGGTAGCAAAACGGAGTTGCAAGCATATGTGAATGGAAGTCTTGATTCAATCCAGTGGGTTCCAATTTTTAACTTGAGTTGTGATACTTGTTTGGCAACTTTCGCAAAACCTTATAATTCTACTCAATATTATTTGAGAGTCGTATCCATTGATGGTTGTATCAGAATGGATTCTGTAAAAGTCACCGTTGATAAATTGTACAATATTTATGTTCCCAATGCCTTCAGCCCTAATGGGGATGGAGAAAATGAAAAATTGGTGATTTATTCCAATCAAAGCGTGAAAGTTGTCCGCAATTTTAGCGTTTATTCCCGTTGGGGCAATCTGGTTTATCAAGGGATTGATATCGATTCTAATGATACTAAATCCGGTTGGGATGGCTATTTCAATGGAAAAATTGAAAATCCTGGTACCTACGTTTGGTTTGCAGAAGTAGAATTTCTGGACGGAACAGTTCAAATTCTTAAAGGTGATCTGAATCTGCTCAGATAACTCGTGTTGTTACTTTACGTTTAATGCCATCCAAGCCAAACTGGCCATACCAGTGAATAAAGCTTGCTCGTCTATGTCGAACTGTGGTGTGTGAACTGAATTTGACTTGGATCCGTCTACACTTGATGTTCCCAATCTAAAAAAGCATCCTGGCACTTTTTGTAGATAGTATGCAAAGTCCTCACTTGTCATTCTAGCCGGAAAATCTTTGACCAATGCATCATCCCACAAATCTTCAGCGACAGATTTGCATTGGGCGGTAAATACTTCATCATTTACCAGAC
>Ga0105049_10004621_pt1 | contig 16155 bp, 9 predicted proteins | sample MAT06_FD_78087 | JGI IMG/M metagenome (GOLD analysis project Ga0105049, IMG submission 78087) | Freshwater microbial communities from Lake Fryxell liftoff mats and glacier meltwater in Antarctica - MAT-06 | ecosystem: Environmental > Aquatic > Freshwater > Ice > Liftoff microbial mat | place... | reverse complement strand
TGCGGCGTGATATAGGTGAAGGCGCTGGTGCCGAGCGGGTCGCTGGTCGAGGTCGGCGTGGCGTGGTTCCAGAAGACCCGGTAATAAGTCGGATCTTTGTATTCCACGTCGTCGGTCGCGCGGTCGTCGAGCTGACCACGCAAACGTGTGGCGCAGCGGGTGGTCTCTAGCGGACCAGCCGGCTCGCGCCAGTTCCACGGAAAATTGATCGGCGGGTAGATGATGCGACCGCCGGCAGGGAGGGCGCTTTGGAGCGGTAGCAGCAGGGCGCGAGCGGGCAACAGCGAGCTTGCCACGTCTTGAAACCAGTAGGCACGGAAGTGGCTCTGGTTCACCAAGCGGCTGGGAACGTCCTCGACATTGGTGGTCACCCGTGTCGTCAGTCCTGGCCAATCTAGCTCAGGCGTCATCAGCGGGTGGATGCTTTCGCTCCGGCGGGTGCGGTGAACGTATAAAACACCGCTGAAGTGCTCACGTGCCCTGGTCGTCTCGGCCGAGTACCCCAACAGGTTCATCGGCGTATCGCGCAACCACATCTGGAACGCGCGCATGTGGACGGTCAGGACATTCTGCCGGAAATCGCGCGCTGTGGTGAACTCCATGCCGGGGACCGTGCTCGGCTGGTCTCCTGGGAAGAACTGGTACTGGTAGAAATCGTCGGTCGCAACCGCAGGGGGGGGCATCGGACCATCGACGTTGTTCTTCGCTCCATACATGCCCCACATGTATCCTGATTCACGTGGGTCGATGAATTCGTCCTCGGTGACAATGAAATCGCGCGGGTTGGTTTGCGACAGGATTTGGCCAAAGAACGGCGCGGTGATGTTGCGGCCACGGAACAACACGACGTACTGGCTGCACAGGTACTGGACGTAGTTGAGCCTCTGCAGTGGGGTCGGGACCGCATCAAGCAACGGGCGGGGAATGGGAACCACGTTCAGCGCATCGCCAGGAGCCGTGCCCGCGGCGGGATTGAGGTACGGGGTGCTGTTAGGCAGCCCGGTTCCCGGCCAGTAGTAGTTCCACGCGGTTACCGCTTCGTGACCGACGTAGGGCAGGGCAGGCAGCGCCGGGGTCACCTGCATGCTGCTGCGCATCGGTCGCTGCTGCCAGCGGCGCTCGCGGATGACCAGTCCGGTCTGGCCAATGTCGGTTGGAATGTTGAACGCTAGGTTCTGGTAGTACTGCTGTTGTTTGCTGCGCGTGCCGCCGACCGGCAGATTGCCGAACAACGCCGCTTCCAAGTAGGTGCCCTTGACCTCACGCGGTGAGAAACCGCAGCCGAAGAAACCCGGTTCCCACGGCTGTCCCTGGAACAGGGGCTCGCCCGCCACGATCGGCAGGGTGAAGGAAACCCCTGGGAAGGACAACGCTCCGTCGCCAGGAATCGGATCGACGGCGAGCGGCAGGCCGTTGAAACCGACGTAGGTCGGTGTTGTCCAGGTTTTGGCTACATTGTAGTAGGCTTGCCGTTCACGAGTCAGGCGTTTGCTCAGGTCTGTAGTGTTCCAAAGCGAGGGGATCAGGTCGAGCAGCGGACGCTCATCGCTAGGTGCCAGCACATCCTTGCGCTTCAAATCGCTGTCCCACCACAAACGCATCTCTTCCGCCAGCACCTGGCGGTTGGTGCCGGCAATGGTGGTGACGCCGACCGGCTGGTCATACCGGCGTGTACGGCCGACGCCGTTGCTGGTCAAAGCCACGGTGGGATCGCTGGTGTAGTACAGCAACGACAGAGCGGTGCCGTTGGCGTGGACCTGATTGCGTGAGACCAGGGACAAATTGGCGAGGCCGTAAAGCGGCGCCGGCGTGCCGGTGACGGTATGGATGACGGATTGCGGTTCGAACGGACGACCGCCCAGTTCCGGGATGTTCTGCAACGTTGCAACGCGCAGGCCACCGTTGTTGGCATCACGCACGTAGTTGGAGAAGTCCTTGACGAAATCCTGCGGTGAGCGGCTGTCGTTCAAGCTGTGGAAGTTGATGTCGTTGAACTTGTGCCGATCGGAATCCTTCACGTCGCCATTGAGATCAAGCGGGTTGCTGCCGGATCGTCCAGGCGGGTTGCTGTCGGAAACGAATTTGCTGCGGTCGGTCGGCACATCCATCGGCCGTGCCGGATCGAACAGCACGGCAGACCCGCTGGAATCCTTGTATTTGAGCTGATGGAGCGCCGCCAGGTGGTTGGCGGTCTTGCCCATGCGGAAAACGCCGGCGACGCCGGTGATGGTGATGGGATAGTCTTCCTCACCCAGGTAGATGTTCTGCCCCGCGCCGCTGAGCGCATCTTGGCCCCCGTCGCCGCTGGCCATGTAATGCCAATTCTTGCTATTGAAGCCGTTGCTCTCACCGCCACGGATGTAGATCGCGCCGTTGGAATGCACGGCGCCTTTCTTGACCCAGATGCGGCCACCGGTCTGCAGGTCGAGATCACCGATCGGCGCATCGGCGGCGTAAAACAGGGCGTATTTGAACAACTGGAGCGATTGGATCTGGAGCACGCGCAGCGCCTGTGAGGCGGCCACATGACGACCGGCTTCGGCCCACGGCTTGGCGGTGGTGTCGTTGGCATTGGTCAGGGCATAGGCCTGCGCGACGATGCGGAAATGATAGAAGTCGCTGGTGTTCGTGTTCTGGGTTCCAGGAACGGCGGTGCCGTCCGGGCCGATCTTGGCGGCGGCTTCCCACGCGGTGACCGTCGAGGGATCACGCGGGGGATTAACCACGTACTGGGAATCATTCGAGGGAATGTCGCTCCAGGCCTTGTTGTAGACCCGCACCGGTTCGACCATCCAGCGCACCAAGCAGCCGTTTATCCACAGCGCTTCCTTGTCGTCAGCGAATCCCGGGCCGTGCATGGTGCCCGCGGCATCCTTGTAGACACAGCCGCGCAGGCCCCACCAGGGTTGTTCACCAGCGCCGGGATTGTAATCCAGCGGAACCAGCAGCTTGCTGTAGTCGGCAGCGGCATCCATCAATCGTGATTCGATCATCGCTGCCACGGCCTCGGCTGCGGCCGCCGAGCGCTGTTTCGCCAGGTCGATGTTGGTGATCTTCTGCATGCCATACATGCGATCAGAAGCGGTTACCACCAGGGCGATCAAGCCGACGGCCACCACCATCGTGATGAACAGCGCGGTTCCACGACGACGGCGATCAGGGTGCTGGTGCATGGTGGTCTCGCTGAGGTTCATTGGTCAAGGGCATTGGTGATGGAGCGCAGGCCGATGGTGAACTGGAGGGTCTTCACGCTGCTGGCACGTTGGTTGTTGCTGCGGCTGGTGCCGCCGCGATCGCTGACATCGATGGCGGTGCCCGCATTGATTTGGCTGAGGTTGCGCGCGAAATCGATGAAGAAGCGCACCTGGTTGTTGGTCAGGCCAGCAGCGTCGTTGGTGGTGAAGTCGCGATTGGTGTTGGTGCCGGAATACCAGGACGCCATTTCGAAGCTGTAGATGCGCATACCGACCACGTCATCGGCGATGACCTCGTCGATCTGCCAGGCGGCATCGGTGTTGCGATCGCCAGTGTCGGGATTGCTGTAATAGCGGATGAGCTGTCCGCGTCCGGTCGTCGGATCGGGCACCACGCGGTAGCAGAACAACCGGATCTTGGCGTCTTCGTAGAGACCCTCGGCCGTGATGCCGGTGGCCAGCACGGCGGGCGTGGTTTCCCACACCACCGAGGTCAGGTCCGCCTGATCACTCTCGCCCGGGTTGATCACCAGCCCTTGCACCGGGCGGGCATTGGCGAACTTGTCCATGGCCATCGGTCGAGCGGTACGCATGTCCACGATCGCCGCGCCTTGGGCGGCCGGGGTGTTGGTGTGCGGCTGGCCTTCGGGTTGCAGACGGGTGAAGACGATGGCATCGCCGAGCACCGATGCACGGTTCAGCGAGACGGTGGCGGTGTAGGGGTTGAAAACCATCGCCGCAGTATTGGAATCGAACGACGGGATCACGAACGACGGATTCGGTGCAATGGATTTCTGCCAGGGCTGCGGGTTGCTCAGGTGGATCTGCGGGTAGTACTTGCGGCCGTTGGCGCCGGACTTGCAGTAGAACCAGCCGCTGTTGGCGAAGTCGCTGGAGATAGCCCGTTTGGCCCGGGCCGCCTGCTCCTCCAAGATGTCCATGTCTTCAACGGTCGACGCCAGTCCACGCATGTTCGCCATCGCTTCGAACACCAGCACCAGCATGGTCGCGAACAGCGCGGTGGAGATCAGGATCTCCAGCAGGGTCATGGCGTTGGTACGGCGCATATTCATTTTCTCCGGGCCACCACCAGCTCGTGGCGGCGGGCCTTGGGGGTGTCGCCCCAGGTGACGATGATGCGCACTACCATGGCCTGATTTGCCGTGCTGTTGTCAGCCGGATTGAGCTGCAGTTCAGGATCATCGGCGGCGAAGGGTGATTCAGGGAAGATCAGATCAGGATCGCGCTGGCCGGCGGCGACGGCCTTCCAATACGACGGCATGTCGCTCTGGTTGGTCTGGGTGAACAGCGCGTCGAGCACGCTGGCGCGGTAGTATTCGACATAGATCTGGAGGTTCGGCAGCCCGGTCGGCCCATCCAGCAGCCCCAGGTCGATGAGGTTGTGTGGATTGACCCGCTGATCGACAGGAATCGTGGTGTCGATGCGATCGACGTCTTCGTTGGTCATCGGAGCCGTGGTATCGCCGCGAAAGCGGGTGTAGTCCGCTGCAGTCCAATCACGATCGGTCAATGGTGGAAGTCGGATGTTGGCACCGGTGGTGCGAGGCAATTCCCGGCGATGCCACGACCACGCATAACGACGCCAATAACGTTCGACCACCTCCACGGGTGTGCTGGTGGGCGGAGAGGTGGTCGTCACGGTGACGATCTTGGTTTCGTCGGGGCGATCACGGCCCAGCCAATCCCAGTTCGCGCCGATGATGCGCTCGCTCAGGGTCTGGGCGAGCTCGTGAACCTTGTTGTTCTCCTGCGTGATTTTCTGTACCGAGCGCAAGGTGAACCAACTCGATGCCAGCGAGGTCAACAGCAGCGACAGGACCATCAGGGAGATCATGATCTCAATGATGGTCAGCCCGGCGCGTAACGCGGCGCAGGCGACGATGTGGCCATGAGTGTTACTGGAACCCGGATTCATGGTCGGCCCTTAAACAGTGATGAACGGTGGCCGCCTGGGCCGGGGATCAGGTCTTCGTAGTGCGCGCCTACGAACGACGCACGGGAGCGGTGCCGGGTTTGACGGCGACTTCAACCGCCTCAAGGCGATCGGATTGTTGTTCGATGCGGACGGTGGCGGGCGCTTTTGCTGGCACCTTCGCGGCAGCCGGCTCATGACGACGCGTGGTCGGCGTGTGTATTACTGGCGTTGCCGGATCAAGTTCAGGTGCAAGCACCCGACGTGTCGGCACGGGTGTGGACGTTGGAAGCGGGGCAGCGTCACGCCGTTCGACCGTACGGGTTGCGGGGCGGATGTGGCTGGAGCTCTCACTGCGCGCATAGGCGCGGCGGGTCTGGACCAGCCCCACCACCTCTGCCTGCTGGGTGTTGCTGTTGCGGATGGTGATGGTGGCGTTCTTACGCACCGTCACAGCGGTGCCGCCGGTATTGGTGAAGGGATCGGTACCGATCTCGTCCGGTTTGCCAGTCGCCGGCTTGCGGGACAAGGCGCGGAACATCAACCAACCGCTGAGCAGCGTGAGCACCACGCCATAGACCAACAGCAGTCCCTGTTGGCTACGCAGCGTTTCGTTTTCCTGGCGCACCAGATTGCGCTCTTCGGTCAACTGGGCGACGTATTGTTTGGTTTCACTGACGCGCAACGAACGCGCATCGCCATTCACGGCTGGTGTCGTCGCAGTTGCCGACGCTGGCACTTCTCCAGCGCCAAGTGGGACACAGGCCATCATCCCGATGAGCACAAGCAGACAGACGGTGTGGCGGAGGAAGGACATAGGATGTTGCCGGAAGGGGCTGAGGTTGAACTGCGATATCCGATCGATGAGCCGATAACGCGCAAACCGTAGCCTGTGACGATCTCAGTCAATCCGCAGATATTGTGTAAAGATACATGGGCCTATTTGGATCCAGCCCCTGCGCCGTGGTGTGCTGGCCGGGCCTCACACCGTTCCGCCGCCGCGAAACCGCGCTGGGCAGGCGGGTTATGCTGGCCTTGCGAGCGGACCTGAACCCCGAGAGTCCGTCCCCCAGGAACCCTGCCATGACCAGTGCGCCACCCGTTGCCGATCCCACCGCCTGGTTGCACGACCTTGCGACCGTGCGTGGTCGCCTGGAGCAGACCATCGCCACACGCGTCATCGGGCAGGAGCGTACTATCGACGCGCTGCTGACCGCGATCTTCGCGCGCGGTCACGCACTGCTGATCGGTCCACCCGGCGTGGCCAAGACGCTGCTGGTGCGCACGCTCGCTGAGGCGCTTGGCTGGAGCTTCAAACGCATCCAGTTCACGCCCGACCTGATGCCCAGCGACATCACCGGCACCGAGATCCTGCGCGAGGACAAGGCCACCGGCACACGTTCATTCGCCTTCGTTCCCGGCCCGGTGTTCGCCAACCTAGTGTTGGCCGATGAGATCAACCGCACCACGCCCAAGACCCAAGCGGCGTTGCTTGAAGCGATGCAAGAGGGCTTGGTCACCGCCGGTGGCATCACGCATGTGCTGCCGAAACCGTTCTTCGTCCTCGCGACGCAGAATCCGATCGAGCAGGAGGGCACGTACCGCCTGCCCGAAGCACAGCTCGATCGTTTCCTGGTGGCGATCCAAGTGGGATATCCCGATCAGGCGGAAGAACGCGCCATCGCGCTGCTCGACACCAGCGAACGTGCGTCGATCACGCCGGTGCTGGCGATCGAGCAGTTCACCGCCATCGCACGCGGCATCGGCACGCTGCCGGTTCCGCCGGTGGTGGTCGACTACGCCGTGCGGTTGGTGCGCGCCACCCGTCCGGAAGGCGACGCCGCCGAATGGGTGCGCGCCAACATCGCCTGGGGTTGTGGCCCGCGCGCGACCCAGCATCTGATCGCCGCTGCCCGCGCACATGCGGCGCTGGCCGGACGGGCCGCAGTTGGTTGTGATGACCTGGCGGGAGTCGCGCCGTGGGTTCTGGCGCATCGTCTGGTGCCGACGTTCCAGGCCTTGGGCAAAGGCACCACTCCGGCTGCGCTGGTGGCAACGCTGCTCAAGCAGGTTACGCCGTGAAGACGGCGTCAGCTACGAGCGACGAGCTACGAGCTACGAGTTTCATCACGTCTTCAACTCGCAGCTCGCAGTTCGTAGCTCGCAACTTCGTTTGTCAGCCATGAAGCGAGCGGCGCGCGCGCGTGTGCCGCAGGACGGCGACCTGCTACTGGCGAACACCCCGCGTCTGGGACGTCAAGGCGGTCTGGAACTCACAGCGCGCCGCGTGCTCGATGGCCTCTATACTGGACGCCATCGCTCGGCCGTTCACGGCAGTTCGATCGATTTCGCTGAACACCGGCCCTATCAGCCCGGTGATGAACTGCGCACCATCGATTGGCGAGCCTTCGCGCGTACCGATCGGTTGTTGATCCGGCGGTTCCATGATGACCGGCAGATACCAGTGGCGCTCATCGTCGACCATTCCGCTAGTATGGCCTATGGCGAACCGGCCAAACACGACACCGCGCTGCTCACCGCCGCGACGGTGGGAATGTTGGCCATCGATCAGGGCGACACGGCGCGCCTGCTGGCGGACGGCCGCGCTTCCTGGAGTGCCGACCTGGGTGGTGCGCTGGGTGCCGCCCGGCTGATACAGGTGCTGGAAAACAGCAGGCCCACCGGCACTTGCGATCTGGCGGCGATCCTGCGTTCCACCGCCGATCTGCTGACGCGTCGTAGCCTGGTGGTGGTGGTAAGCGATCTGCTCTGCGAGATCACGCCGCTGCTGCCACCGGCGGCAGAGCTCGCGGCGCGCGGACACGAATTGGTAGTGATCCAGGTGCTTGATCCGACGGAGGTGGAATTGCCGGAGTCATGGGGTCGCGTGACGCTGACTGATCCAGAGGGCCATGAAGAACCATTCAGCTGCGACACCGCGGCAGCGCAGCGCGCCTACAACCACGCGATGGCGGCGCATGTGGCGGAGTGCCGCACCGGCTGCGCTGGCGTACGCGCGGATCACCTGCTGATGATCAGCGATCAGCCGGTGGCGCAGGTGCTTGGCGCGTGGCTCGAACGCCGGCGGCGGCGGTGAGGCGATGATCTCTTTTCTTGCACCGGCAGCGCTCGGTGCGGCGGTGCTCGCAGCGCTGCCCATCGTTATCCACCTGCTGACCAGTCGCGCGGCCACCCAGCGCAGCTTTCCCGCGTTGGCCTTCCTGCGTCGTGCCCATGCCGGCACCGCCAGACGCGGACGGTTGCGCGATCTGCTGGTGCTGCTGGCGCGCATGCTGCTGATCCTCGCACTGGTCGGCGCGCTCGCCGCACCGGTGGCGCGCATGGTCGGTGGCAGTGGCGCACCGGTGGTGGTGATCATCGATGCCTCGGCCTCGATGCAGCAGCGTCACCAGGGCACGGCGTTGTGGGATCACGCCATCGGCACCGCGGCGCGCCTCGGCGATGAGTTGGGGGAACGTCCGCTGCTGGCGCTAGTCGCTGGCACGCCGCTGCAACGTTCTGGCTTGGTGCCGACGCTGGATCGTGGCGGGTACCGGGCTTTGCTCGCGACCGCGAAGCCCGGTTGGGGTGCCGGCGCCAATGATCAGGCGTTGGCACTGGCGCTCGGCTTGCTGACGGGTGGCGGTGACATCTACCTCATCGGCGATGGGAGTCGTGGTGTGGTCAGCGGCATTGATCCCCAGGCGATGCCTCTAGGCGTGGTGCTCCATCTGGTCGCGGCTGGTGGTGGTGGTGACAACCAAGGTGTGCGCAGCATCGCGCTCGAACCCGGCGTCGCTGTGCTCGGTCGACCATGCACGCTGCGCGGTGAGGTGGTCAACCACGGCGCGTCGGCGGTGACGCTGGGGATCGCGGTCAACCTTGGCGATGAACGTCGCACGCGCACCATCACCATTCCGCCTGGGTCAAGCGTGACGGTGGCTGAGACTTTCTCGCCGGCTCGTGCGGGTGAGCTCCCGGTGGCGGTGGCGATCGTTGCGCGTGACGCCGGTGCCAGCGATCACCTCGCGGCTGATGATCGTCGCGATGGCGCGATCAGCGTCAGGCCAGCGCTACCAGTGGTGATCTACAGCGATGCTGATCCGGCGGCGATCGATGGTCCGCTCAAACCGCTGCTTGCTGGTTTGGGTGCAGCAGGATTGGCGCCGGTGGTGTTGCGCGGCGCGCAGGTGAACGAGATGCATCAGGTAATCGACGATCTGGCGGTGGTGATGACCGTCGCCCTGGCCAATCCTCCGACGGATGGTCGTGCGCTCAGTGCCCATCTGCTTGGCGGTGGTGCCTTGCTGCAGGTCTTGGTCAGCGATGCCGATGCGGCGCTCAGCGGTGCGCTCGCGGGAATCGATCCGCCGTTGTTGCCGCTGCCACCGGTCGATCTCAGCGATCGTCGACGCGGTCTGGTGCTGGGCGAGATCACTCTTGATCATCCGTTGCTCGATGGCCTGCGCGGACGTGAGCCGCTGCTGCGTCAGATCGAAGCTTGGCATTATCGCCCAGCGACCTTGGGCGTGGTCGCCACCCGGCTGCTCGCCTGGGAGGATGGCAGCGTCGCGCTGGCCGAACGCCGCATCGGTGCTGGCCGCTGGCTGGCGCTCGCCATCAGTCCGGCGGATCGTGATTCTAATCTCGCCGCGCTGGAGGTCCTGCCGCTCCTCACCGCGCGCTTGGGGCAGGTGCTGCTGCCGCGCAGTCGCGACGATTGCGCGCTGCCCTGCGGTACGACGGTGCCGTCGACGGTGCCGGTGCAGGCCGCAGATGGCCGCTTGATCCCGGTGGTCGATGGCGCCTGTTCGCTGGTAGAACCAGGACTTTATCGTGCTGGTCAGCGTCTGCTTGCAGCAGCGATCCCTGGGCTTGAAAGCGACCTGCGCCAGGTGCCGCCACCACTCAGTGGTGAACGCACCCGTTCGAGCACGGGCGATGACGCGGTCGTGGCGGCAGCAACCCGTCCGTTGTGGCACTGGTTGCTGGTGCTGGGGATGGGACTGCTGCTGGCCGAATCCCTGCTTATCGGTGCGTGGCGTCGACAGGAGCAGCGCGCGTGACCTGGGATCCGCTGGTGCCGTTGTGGTTGACCCTGACCCTGGCCGCGCTCGCGGTGCTGGCGGCGCTGCGGGTCTACCGCGACCTATCCGCTGCCCTGGTGCTCCGTCTTGGCCTGATCGCGGTGATCACGGTGATGCTTGGAAATCCGGTGCGCGAAAGTGAGCACGAGGTCGGCCGCCGTCCGAGTCTGCTGCTGGTGGCGGACAGTTCCGGCAGCATGGCCACCAGTGACGGTCCAGGCGGTGCTGCGCGTTATGCCCAAGCACGCGTGGTTAGCGCGCAGCTCGCATCGGCCTTGGCGGATCTCTATCAGGTTTCGCAGGTCGGATTCGCCAACCAGTTGCAGGCACCGTTGCCGGATCAGCCGGCCGGCGACAGCGATTTCGCCGGGCTCACGTCTCTGGTTGCGCAGGCACCAAAACCCGCAGCGGTGGTGCTGATCAGCGACGGCGCCGATTGGCGCCACAGCGATCCGGATGGCGAACTGGCGCGTGCGCGCATCACCGTCCACACCCTGGGCGTTGGTGATCAGCGACCGACCACCAACCTGGCGCTGCGTCTGGAGGTCGCGAGTCCGACGGTGTTCCCAGGTCAGGAACTGCCAATGACGGTGACCATCGCCGCCAGTCCCGATCTGCGCGGGCGCCGGGTGAAACTCGACGTCGATACCATCGGCGAGAACGGTTTCACCGTCGCGCTCGCCCGTCAGGAGGTCACCCTTGATGCGATGGTACGTGTGCCGTTGGTCGACACGCCGAGTGGCCAGAAAGGTGGGCGTCTGTGGCGCGCGCGCGTGGCGCCGCTCGCAGGGGAACAGACCGCGGAGGACAACCAGGACTTCGTCTCGGCGCAGGTGGTCGACCGCAGCGTGCGGGTGCTGGTGTTCGAAGGCCAGCCGTGGTGGGACACCACCTTTGCCGTGCGTGCGTGGCGGCGTGATCGGCAGCTTGATGTGGCCACTGCCTTCGGCGTCGGCAAACGCACCTGGCGCGCCGGCAATGCTGCTCCAGATAAACTGGATGCCGAGGCGCTGAAAGGCGTCGATGTAGTGGTGCTCGGTCAGGCGCTCGATCGTCTCGGTGGCGGTCAGGAAGCAGCGCGAGTGCTGCGCGATTTCGTCGATCGTGGTGGCGGGTTGGTATTGCTTGGTCCAGGTCGTCGGTTGGACGGCGCGCTCGATCAACTCGATCCCATCGCTGCGGGCGGTGCGCTATCGGCGTTGGAAATCACCAGCGCTGATGCCGGTATTCCCGGCCTGCTGCCGCGTGACGTGCGCTTGCCGGTACGCCCGGCCGGTGGTGGGGTGCTGAAACCGCAGGCGCGGGTGTTGCTGGGATCTCGCGAGCAGCCGCTGATCGCCAGTCGCCACCTGGGCGGTGGTTGGGTGTGCAGCATCAATCTGGAAGGCGTGTGGAGTTGGAATATCGGCGGTCAGAGACGTGAGATGGGCGAACGATTCTGGCGTCAGGTGCTGCGCACGCTCACCAACGCTCCGATGGGTAATCTGCGCGCCGAACGTCTGCGCCTTGGTGTCGGCGAGGAACTGGTGGTGTGGCTCCAACCCGATGACCAGGGCAAGCCCGTGCGGCTGGTCCATCCCGATGGCAGCGTGCACGAAGTGGCAGCGGTCGATGATACCGTGCGGGTGCGTTTGCAGCAGTCGGGCCTCTATCAGGTCGAACGGGGCGCGGAACGCCTGACCGTAGTCGCGACCCTGGAGGTGCGCGAACAATTGGAGATCGCCCGCGATGATGCTCGTCTGATGCGCTTGGCCACGGCCACCGGCGGCGAGTTTTCCGATGCTGGCGATATCACGCATCTGGTCACCCGCCTGCGCACCGCCCGCATCATGGCTGGTACTGTTCGTCGACCGGAACCGTTGATCAGCGAAGTGATGTGGTTTGTCGCCGCACTGGCGCTCGCCGGGCTGGAGTGGTGGCTGCGCCGCAAACGGGGGATGGTGTGATGGGAAGACCGCAGCTCTCGATCGCCGTCCGCCTAGGCGGTCTCGCGAAATTCATCATTCATCACGCCGCATCGGGCGTTAGGTTCCCCGCGTGAACACCACCTCGCCGCTTGAGTTGATTGATCGCACGCGCGAGCTGGTCGCGCGTCGTCGGCGTCGGCGTGTGGCCATCACGGCGTTGGCCGCGGTACCGGTGCTCGCGCTGGTCGTGGTGCTGGTCGATGCCAGTGCGGCGTTGCCGACCTGGTCACGCGCGGTGTTGCTGCTGCTGTTGGTGGTGTCCAGCATCGGACTGATGGTGGTGGTCGTGGCGTTGTGGCGCTGGCTGCGTCCTGGCAGCGAACGTGCGCAGGCCTTGGCTGAAGGCGCACTTGCCGATCAACACCGGCACCTGACCACGGCGTTGCAGCTGTCGGCGATGCCTGGTCCGCTCGCCGCACAAGCGGCCAGACAATTTGCCGACCGGCTTGATGCCACGCGTCTGGAGTCCGGTCTACCGCCCATGCGTCTGCGTCGTGCAGCGATCATCGCAGGCATCGCGCTGGCCATCACTGGGGCGATCCAGCTGATCTGGCCGTCGGTGTTGCCGTCGGTGCTGCCGCGTCTCTACGATCCGTTTGGTGATCATCCGCCATGGAGCCGCACCTCGCTGATGCTGATCGATCCGCCGGTGCGTGTCCGTCCACCCGCGACGCCGCGGCTGGTGGTGCGGACGCAAGGACCGCAACCGAAAGATCTGGAACTGTGGGTCGAGGACGCCGTGGGCACCCAGGTCGCGCGCGTAGCGATGCTGGGCATCGGTGGTGACCAGTGGGCAGCGAACCTCGGACCGTTGACGGCGGAACACCTGACGACGTTGGTTTCGCCGCTGCGCGTCTGGGTCACGGGGGCCGGGACGCGCACCCATTACCATGCGCTCGCCATCGATCCGGTGCCGTCGCTTACCGGCGGCAGTCTGATCCATGTCAGCCCGGCGTACGCCCGCTTGCCGGAGGTGGTGGTGAAGATCACCGCGACGCCGCCGGTGATTAACGCGCTGCCGGGCAGTCGGCTGACGGTGCAGGCGCTGGCCAATCGTCCGCTCACGAGCGTTGAAGTTTTCCGCGATGGCCAGAGTGAACGTCGCGTGCCCGGCGCCGCAGTGACGCTCGATGATCCTGCAGTCGGTACTTGGTCGCTGGTGCTGGAAGCCGAGGACGGCATCCGCAGCGAGCCGTTGCCGCTTTGCAATATCACCCGCCGCACGGACCAACCGCCGACCGCGCGTTATGAACAACCGCAGAGCGACGGCGTCGCCACGCCCGACATGTACATCCCGTTGGTGATCCACGCCGAGGACGATCTGGGTCTGGTGCGGTTGACGCGTTACCGCCTGCGCAATGACGTGCGCGAAACCGAAGGACGTGAAACCCTGGGTGGCACCGGTGACACTTGGCGTGGTCGTCTGTCCACGGCGGGCACCAAGCCTGGGGATGTCATCCGCACTGGTGCCGTGGCCACCGACACGCTGCCACCGGATGGTCAGGTCAGTGCTCCGGCAGAACGCATCATCCACATCATCAGCCACGCGGATTACAACGCGTTGGTGATGGAGCAGATCGACCAGCACGCGCTGGAGCAGAAATACAGCGACCTGCTCAGTCGCATCGCCGAGTTGGAGCAGCAGCTTGCTGAAGCCAGTCAGGCACCGGCTTCGCCGGAACGTTCGGCCAAACTCGACGCCCTGGCCGAACGCGCGCGCGAACTCACGCAGCAGGTCGCTGCGCTGCGTCGCCCCGAACCGCTGTTTGCCATCGAGCCGCAACTGCAGGATGAATTGGAGCGTCACCTCAAAGCCTTGGAGCAACACGCGCGTACGGCCAAGGAACGGACGCCCAGCGAAGCGACTCCGCAGGCGGCAGAAAAATTGCGCAAGGAGTTGGAAACCATGACTGCCCAGGCCGAAGCCGACGCCCTGCGTGAACACCTGCGTGATCTCGCTGCCGCGCAACGTCAGGCGGCGGATGAACTGGCTGATCTCAAACAACATGGCATCCACAACGATGCTGATCGTGCGCGTCTGCGCGAAGTCAGCCGTCGTCAGCAGGAGATGGAGCAAGCCCTGAAGGAATGGCAGGAGGCGGCAAAAGACGTGGCCAAGCGCCTACAGGAATCGCGCCCGGAAGAAGCCCAAAAAATCCAGCAGCTCGCTGACCAGGTTGCGCAGTGCGAAGCCGAGCGCTTGGTCGCCCAGGCCGGTCGTGCGGGTCGTGCCGGTCGCGCGGGCGATGCGCATGGTGATGCAGAGGAAGCCGCGCGCCGCCTGGCGGGGATCGCCGGATCTTCAGGCCAGGGCCAAGGCCAGGGACAGCAACCCGGCTGGTGTCCAGGCGACGGCTACGGCCAGTGCCAATCGCAGCTCCAAGGGTTGGCGAAACGCGGATTCAACGCTGGATCATCGTTGGCCTCCAGCGGTGGCGGTGCCACTGGTGCTCGTGGTGGCGGCATGATGGTGCGTCGCGGAGGACGCAGTACGCCGAGTAGCCAGCCGATGCAGTTGTTCGGCCCTGAAGCGTTGACGGCGCTCAGCGGCGCGACCAGCGGACAGCAACGCAGTGGTGCGCCGGCGAACGGTGCTGCTGCTGGCGATGCCGACCAGGCGCGTGCCGCGACGGCCTATGGCACCGGCACCCGTACCACCACCGCCGGGGTCGGCACGGCGTTCTCACCTGGGGAACAGGTGCTGATTGAGGACTACTTCCGCCGCCTCGACGGTGATCCCGCTGCGCCAGCGGTCCCGGCGTTGCCCGCGGTCGAATCCGGGAACACCCCGCCATGACGTGCGTTGTTCCACGCGGGTTGCCACCTAGGCTGACCACCATGACGGTCCTGCTGCGTCTGCTACTGATCCTTTGTCCGGTGCTGTTGATGGCCGCCGATGGCGTCATCAGCCCACGCCAGGTGCAGGTCGGCAATCTGGTTTACGCCGGCAACAAGACCTCGAAATGTTTCAGCGATTCGTTCCTTACGAGTGTCAGCAAGGATTCCGGGATCAACTTGGTGACCAAGTTCATTCCGGTAAAATCAGCGAGTGCGAAGGACTTGTCCGGTGTCGGCTTCGCCATCATGACTGGTGAGGGGGCCTTCACTATGACTGCTGATGAGCGCACGCAGCTCAAAGCGTGGCTGGATAACGGCGGCTTCCTGCTCGCCTCCGCCGGGTGTTCATCGAAGGAATGGTCGGCCAGCCTGCGCAATGAAGTGAAGCAGATGTTCGGCAACGACGCGCTGACCACGGTGTCGGCGGAACATCCGTTGTTCCAGACGCTGTACGATGTGCGCTCGATCACGCTCAAGAACAACGGTCAGGCACGTTTCGAAGGCGTGATCGTCGATGGCCGGCTGGTGTGCCTGTTTTCACACGAAGGCCTCAACGACACCGCGCGCGTCGACGGCTGTTGCTGCTGCGGCGGCAATGAGATCACCAACGCCCATCAGGTGGTGGCGAATGCGTTGGTCTATGCGCTGGTGGAGTGAGGCGTTTGTTCTGGTGTCTTGGTCACTCGGACAGCTGGCCACTGGCCAATGCTGGAAAGCTAACGCTGACGTCGCTGCCCCGTTGGGGCAGCATGGAAATAGCCCGGCACTTCAGTGCCGGGAACGGCCGTAAATATCCGCCAAGTCCCGGAGGGACGGCTGAAATCACCAGCGGTTCAGCCGTCCCTCCAGGACTGGCCTGTCAACCCGCATGGTCCCCGGCACTGAAGTGCCGAGCTATTTCCACAGCGTCCCTGCGGGACGCGCTTAGCTTTCCAACACCGGCCATTGGCCTGTACGAGGACGTCCGGGGATGAATTGCCCACGATCCCGGCAGAATGATTCCTGATGCGCCGGGCATTGCTGGTAGTTTTCGCGTTGGTGTTGATCGCAAGTGGTGGCGCATGGTTTCTGCTGAATGAACCTTCGCCTCCGCCGTCAGTGAATCTCCCCGAAGTTCCCGTCGGTGTTCCCGCGCT
>Ga0105049_10004619_pt1 | contig 16161 bp, 11 predicted proteins | sample MAT06_FD_78087 | JGI IMG/M metagenome (GOLD analysis project Ga0105049, IMG submission 78087) | Freshwater microbial communities from Lake Fryxell liftoff mats and glacier meltwater in Antarctica - MAT-06 | ecosystem: Environmental > Aquatic > Freshwater > Ice > Liftoff microbial mat | place... | reverse complement strand
CTGCGATCTAGGGGCTCGGCTGGACGAAAATGCCTGAAATTCAACAGAAAAGAGCGAGCGGCGTGCCAGGCTGCGCCTATGGCTTAAGCACTACCTGTGGTGGTTGCTCAATTTAAAAACCACCATATGGCGTATTTTTGGGAAAAATTTATTGACCCAGTGGCCAAAAATCTTCATCTTTGCAATGCCGCTAGCGAAAACAACAAATCACACAGGGGATTTCGCGACCTGACCGAATTCCGCTAAGGATCTCATTCAACAAACCACCATGTTAACAGCCACAAACTCCACGACCATTTCACTTGGCGACCGACAATTCATTTTAGACCGCGATAAAGCCGAGGCGGCCTTTGCAGCGAAGCGCGTGATTAACGGACGGCAGACCATGTTTTTCAACATCCTGCCCTTAAAATATCGCTGGGCCTACGACCTCTACAAAAAGATGAAGGCGAACCACTGGGAACCAGAAGATATCCAGATGCAAAAAGATTGTGAGCATTGGCGGGATACGACCGGCTACATTTCCGATGCCGAACGGTGGATCATCAAGATGGGAATCGGCTATTTTTCGGCGGCAGAGGGAATCGTGGGAGACAATATCTTGCATGTGATTCGCGAGGCGGTGACAGCGCCCGAGCTCAAGCTCGTGCTCGGTCGCCATGCGCAAGAGGAAAACATCCATGCCGATTCGCTCGTCTACATGATCAGTTCGTTGGGGATCAATCCGCATGAATGCGAGGCAATGTTTGAAGACATCGCGACGATCAAGGCGAAGACGGATTTTGTGGTAAGCAATAGCCAAGCCATGCGGAGGGACTTGGATCTCACGAAGACGGAAAACAAGATGGCCTTTGCGAAGAACATGTTTCTATTTGGCCAATGCATGGAGGGGACGCAATTCTATGGTCTCTTCGGCATGATTCTGGCCCTCTATCGCCAAAACAAATTTCCGGGTATCGGACAAATGTTTAGCTATACCCTTCGCGATGAATCGAATCACATCGAGCTTCTGCGCCAGCTTTTCCAAGACCTAGTGGATGAGAATCCCGATATCTGGACATATGAATTTCAGGAAGATCTGCGCAACACAATGCGGGATGCTGTGACGCTGGAGAAAAACTTCATCCGCGACGCACTGCCCGTCGCAGCGGTGGGACTCAATGCCACGGAGTTCATGACCTACATTGATTTCATCGGCGATCGGAGACTTGAAGGCGTCGGCCTCAAGCCTCTGAATACCGGCCTTACCAATCCGTTTCCATGGCTCTCGGAAATGATGGAAATTAAAAAAGAGACGAATTTTTTCGAGGGTCGTGTGACCGAATATCGCCGCGCTATGGATCATGCAGGCGTATCCGACGACGACTTGTAAAGTTTCACTAGCCACAGATCAACCCACCGCGACCAAGACACTAATCCAATGAGCCGTCACATTACCCTCGCCGAAGACATCGCTTTGAAACGCCTTGTCACCACCCCCCGTGAAGATAAGCCCGATTACTCATGGCATGATGCCTTGCCGATCGGCACCGTGCCGCACCCCGGCATCACGATCGCGCGCAATAGTGGCGAAGAAGAAGCCTTCAGTCTCGCCGATGTGGCCGACGAGATCGGCGCGGCCCTAACGGACTTGTTGCTGTCGAGGGAGGAGAAAAATATCTTTAACGAAGAGAATCGTGGCTTTGTTGCGAATGTCGCCCACTCTGTCGCCACGAGTCTCATTCAAGAGGCGGAGGAGGGTAGGGGACTACGACTTTCGGAGAACGATCTCTCGCTCCTCATCGAAAAAGCCTTGATCGAAAACGACGCCCATGATGTTGCCAAGAGCCTCGTTTTTAAACGCTCACTGCGCTTACCAAGCGGGCCAATTGCGGATGATGATCTTGCGGACCCAGTGACTGTGCGACTTATTCGCCGGAGTGGAGCCGTGGTTCCATGGATCGAATCAAAGATTGAGACGGCTTGCAGAAAAGCCTTTTTGTCCACAAAAGAAAATCCCGACGCCGCAAGTCACATCGCGCATGCTATCAGCAAAAGGATCGCCCAGCGTGATCAAGCCTTCGTTCACATCGAAGACGTGCAGGACATGGTGCAAGAAGAACTCATGCGGCAAGGATACTACAAGGTCGCAGAGAGCTACATCCTCTACCGGGCTCAGCGCAGCCGCCATCGGGAAGAAAATCCGGAGACGACCGACGTGACGGAGCAGCAGGATTCGCTCGTGGTCGTTCAGAAGAGCAATGGAGAAAATGCGTTTTGGGACGGCACTGATTTGAAGCGGCGCATTCAATTTGGCATGATCGGACTCGAGCTCAATCTCGACGCACAACAGATCGAACGCGAACTACGCCGCTCGCTTGGAACCGAGGTGACGGAGGAAATTCTCAGGCAGACGATTATTTTAAACTCGCGTTCTCTCATCGAACGCGATGCGGACTTTGCAAAATTTGCCGCCCGTATTCTGCTCTCCTATATCTACGAGGAAGTCCTAGATTGGGACATCGTTCGAGATGGAGTGGAAGGGCTTCGGGACGCCCATCGCAAGGCATTCAAATCCGCGCTGCGGCATGGTGTCACAATTGAAAGGCTCTCGCCAAAGCTCCTTTCTTACAACCTCGACCAGCTGGCCGATGCACTCGATCCCACGGCGGATATGGATTTCGACTACCTTGGCATCCAAACGCTTTACGACCGCTACCTCATCGTTGATAAGACGCAAAAAACCTCCCGTCGCCTTGAGACCCCACAATTCTTCTGGATGCGCGTCGCGATGGGTCTCTTCATTGATGAACCCGACCAACGCGAGGATTGGGTGATGCGCCTCTACAACTTGTATAAGAGTCGCCGATTCTGCTCGAGCACGCCCACGCTCTTCAATTCCGGCACGCTCCATAGTCAGCTCTCAAGCTGCTATCTTTACAAAGTGGACGATTCTATTGAGTCCATCATGCAACGCGGAATCGCCGACAATGCCTACCTCTCCAAGTGGGCTGGGGGCCTCGGCGGATCATGGACGGCCGTGCGAGGGACAGGGAGCTACATCAAGGGAACCAATGGAGAGAGCCAAGGCGTGATCCCTTTTCTAAAGCTCCACAACGACCAACTCGTCGCCGTGAACCAAGGTGGCAAGCGACGAGGCTCGGGCTGTGCCTATTTGGAAACGTGGCACAATGACATCGAAGACTTTCTCCTCCTGCGGCGCAATACCGGCGACGATCGCCGCCGCGCGCACGATTTGAATACCGCGAATTGGGTTCCAGATTTGTTCATGAAGAGAGTCGAAGCGCGTCAAAATTGGACGCTTTTTCGCTCGAACGAAGTGTCAGATCTTCATGAACTCTACGGGAGAAAGTTTGAAGATCGCTACGTGCATTACGAAGCCCTTGCCCGCGAGGGGAAAATCGAGGGGAAGGAAGTCTCAGCCATCGAAATGTGGAAGCAAATGCTCAAGGTGCTTCTGGAGACCGGGCATCCATGGATCACGTTCAAAGATCCCTGCAACCTGCGAAGCCCACAGGATCATGTCGGTGTGATTCATTCTTCAAACCTCTGCACCGAGATCACACTCAATACGAGCGAAGATGAGACTGCTGTCTGCAACCTTGGATCCGTTGTCTTAGACACGCACATGACGAAGGCTGGCACACTCGATCACGAGATGCTTCGCGAGACGATTCTCGTCGCCGTGCGGGCACTGGATAACGTGATTGATATCAATTTCTATCCCACAGAATCCGCCAGGCGATCAAACATGCGACACCGTCCGATCGGCCTTGGTGTGATGGGTCTTCAGAATGCCCTCTTCAAGCGCGGGCTTGATTTTGCGAGCGCGGCAGCTGTGGATTTCAACGATGAATTCATGGAAGCCATCGCCTATTATGCCTATGGAGCATCCAGCGACTTAGCGGCACAGCGGGGTACATACAATTCTTACCGTGGGTCGAAATGGGATCGTGGCCTCCTGCCGCAAGACACACTGGATATCCTCGAGCGCGAACGCGGGATAAAAATTGATGTTCCGCGGGGTGGTCGTATGGATTGGTCGCCCGTGCGAGAAAAGATTCGTCTGCAAGGAATGCGGAATTCTAATGTTCTTGCCATCGCTCCAACGGCCACGATCTCAAATATCATGGGCACCACGCCGTGCATTGAGCCGAATTATAAGAACCTCTACGCCAAGGAAAACTTGAGCGGGAAATTCACCATCTTGAGCACAGAACTCGTTCGAGACCTTCGCAAGCTCGGCAAGTGGGACAGTGCCATGCTTTCGCAGATTAAATACTTCCAAGGGGATCTCGCCATGATCGAGGGACTTCCAGAAGACCTGCGATCCAAGCACCTCACGGTTTTCAATATTCCCTACGAGTTTGTGATTGATGCCGCCGCCCGCCGTCAGAAGTGGATTGATCAATCCCAGTCCGTGAACCTCTTCATGAGCGAACCAGACCTCAAGGCAATCAGCCACATGTATCGCCGAGCTTGGCATACCGGAATGAAGACAACATATTACCTCCGTTCGCTTGGGGCCTCGAGCATTGAGGGCCCAACGACGAACGTGAAAAAGGAACTTCGGGGAATCGTGTCCGGGAAAAGTGAGCCAACCGTGGAGGAAAAATCGGCCTGCTCTCTGGAAGCCATGCGGAACGGGGAAGTTTGCGAATCCTGTCAGTAGCCGATCTGCGCCGCGCGTCGGGTCTTGTCTCTTCACGCTTGTCGTAAATGTCAGGATCCTACGCCGTATTTCATAAGCAGCTTGGTGACCTCATTTTGCTTGAGCCCGCGTTGGCGAAGGTTCGTGAAATGCATGGTGATCCGGTGAGACTCATCACGCGCACAGGGCATGCCGACCTTGTGCAGCTCATGCCGGGAGTCACGCATACGTCGGGCTTGGCCATGGCTCCGAGTCGGACGCTTTACTGTTTCGATCCGCTCAGCAAGTCGGCCGTAAAGTCTCTTCTGGCTCCCGTCTTGCGCCGGATTCTCATACGCCCGGAGCAGAGAGAATTGAATTGGTATCATTCCCGCATTTTTTCACAGATCACGACTCCCGAACTTGGCGACCAGTATGTGGCAAAGTTTTTTTTTGAGAATACTCCAGGCCCTCCAATTTCCCCCTTCCGCCCACCACGGTTGGTAAGACCTCCGAGTGAGTGGGCGATACCTACGCCACGCGATTACATTCTCATGAGTCCCTCCGCCGGTTGGCGTCGCAAATCGTGGTCGGCTTCGGGGTGGGCGCATGTGGCGCATCGTCTTCCGGGACCCATCGTGCTTACCAGCGGGAAGACAGATTGGCAGGTCGCCCAATGTCGGGAAATCGAAGGGATGGTAGGAAGCAAAGTGACGACGATATCTGGCACAAAGCTGCGGGACTTTCTATGGCTCGTTGCCAACGCGCGAGCTGTTCTCACGGTTGATGGGGCCGCATCGCATCTCGCTGCAGCTTTTGGCGTGCCTTGCCTTACCCTCTTTGGATTTACAAAAATGGAAAACTGGTTCCTGCCACAGCCACGTCACATCGCGATGCGTCCACCGCCTAGTGCCGACGGTTCCTATTCGCTCAAGAGCCTTGATCTGGAAGACGTAGCCTCGGCTGCGGAGCGCCTTCTTTACTAATCCGAGAAGGCCTTGCGCAGCGACTTGGCAATGATAGGAAAATCGAGATGTTCCCGCGCCCTGGTGAGGGCAGTCGAGCGGGCCCTTTCCCATTCGTCGTCATCAGTAAGAAGGAGCCTGGCCGTTTTCACAAGGTCGCCACGGTCGCCTGCTAGAGTCGAAAAAACCAATTGATCTACGGTCCCATTTCCGCCGAGGCATGGCATGCCGCAAAGGAGAGCATCCCCTGCGACTTGGCCTGGCACTTCGCTCGCATCAAGCTGCCACACAATGCGGTGCCGTGCCATGAGTCGTAGATAGGCGACGTAGGGAATAGGAGCCTCAACAACAGAGACGGATGGATTCTGATTTTGAAAATGCTTGAGAATCCTGCGCCCAGAGCGTCCATCCGTATTGAGAACTGTCAGTGGACAACTCAGTTCGCGCGAAAGCTTGTTCGCAAGAAGCACGGCGGCAAAGTGGTTGCGAGAGGGTATTGCAAACTCCCGCGTTCCCACAAAGATGCCACGTCGGCTTTCTAGGGGCTGCGAAACATTCCATTCAGGCTCAGAGAGCGGATAAGGAGTTGGAATAAACACAGCGCGAGCGCAGCCTGCCGCTTCGTAGATCGGCACAAGTGACGGCGTGCTCGACAAGGCACCGTGGCACTGGCCGCAGATGGTTTGAAACAGCGAGAGCCGCGTGATGTCTCCCAGCAGGGCTGCAACTTGGTGGCTGCCGGATTCTTTGCAAGAGACGAAGACCCGAATGCCACGAGCCTGCAATGTGAGGACAGCTTTTAATGACGCTTCCAGATTGCTTTTCCGCAGGAGAACAAGCGCGACATCGGCCCGGAGATTGGTGGCATCTCGACAAAAAATGCCTCCCAAGCAGGCAGCGTAGGCATGGTAGTTTACCGGCGGATGGCACGCGTCGTCGGGATGGCCGATACCATGAGCGTAGTCGTGGTCAGCATCACGGCCACGGGGATTCACCACGGCAAACTTCATTGGGATTTCACGCTTTCCCAAATCTCATCCAGCTCAGATAATTCCGTTCCCTCCACTTTTCGGCCCTGCTTGGCAAGCACTCTCTCAACTTCTTGGAAGCGTGCGATAAATCGGTTTGTGGAGCCAGCAAGAGCGGTCTCTGCATCCACGCCAAGCTTGCGAGCAAGGTTCACAGCAGTGAAAAGCACATCGCCGATTTCGGCCTCAATTTGGCCAATATCTTGCAACGCGAGTGCCTCACGCACCTCACCAATTTCTTCTTTAAACTTCTCAAAAACTGGCTCCACATCTGGCCAATCAAACCCGACTCGCGCTGCTTTCTTCTGAGCATTTTGGGCGCGTAAGAGAGCTGGTGACGCTTTCGGAAGGCCATCCAGAGTGCCGGTGCTCTCACCCTTTTCAGTGCGTTTAATTTGTTCCCATTGGCGCAAGACATCCGAGGAAGTTGTCGCAAGCTGATCGCTGAAAACATGCGGATGGCGGCGAATCATTTTCTCGCATATCTCGGCCGCCACGTCCTGCAAAACAAAGGCCCCGCGTTCCTCAGCCATCCGCGCGTGCATTACGACATGCAGGAGGAGGTCGCCCAGTTCTTCGCGGAGATTGGCATCGTCTGAGTTTTCGATAGCCTCAATAACTTCGTAACATTCCTCGACAAGAGCTCCGCGCAGGCTCGCGTGGGTTTGCTCGCGATCCCATGGGCAGCCGTCTGGAGCCCGCAGGCGTTCGACGATTTGTTGGAGATGCGCAAAGGATTCTAAATTCGCCACAGGGAACTATTTCCATTTCCAAATTCATTCACTTCTTCGCTCGACGTTCTGGCGATGTAGATCACGAGCGAAGTCACGCAGACGATCGTCCCGAAATAGATACTTCCAGCAAACCATGCCGGTAGTTCAGCGACGGCGAGGGCGTGGTAAAAATTCCAAAAGCCGTGGATGGGTTCCTTAGCGTGGAGGAAAATTTTCATCGTCCATGCAACGAGGATAATCGCAAAGATGAAAACGTAATTCCGCTTAAGTCGCCGACCTACGGCTTCCAGCTTGCTAATTTTAAACGATGGCAAAAGTAAGTCCTCGCAGACGAGGCGCCGCCACTCGCCGTGCAATATCCGACTATTCTGCGAGACGATGGGAACCAAGAAATGCGCCTCAAGCATTCGGACTCGCCCACGGAACGCATCGTAGAAGCGATACCTCCGCGCCTCAATCCAAAGCATGATCCAGACGAGCGCTAGGTTGAAAAAGAAAATGATGTGGGGAATATCGCGGAAGGAAAAAGCGGCGCCAACAATGGTTGTCGTGCTGGTGATCGCCCAAGTCGTTGTCACATCTAGCCGTTGACGCCAGACCATGATGCGGCCGAGCTCCCCGCGGTAGAAGTGGGACATCGCCGTGACGTAGCACGGGTCCTTAAGGCTCGGTTCTGGGAAGTCCCAATTCTCAGGCGCTGGCGGGGTCTCCGGCATCTCAGAGCGACTTTTCCTTAGCCAGCAATTGTTCTCTGGCGTTTTCGAGGCGTTGTTTCTCTTGTGGGGAAAGGCTCGCGAGCCCAGTGCGGGAAATCTTGTCGAGGATCGGGTCAATAGATTCGTGCACTGAACCGACATTTTGGACGGGCTTTACATCGCGAAGTTTGAGCTTCGGCAGAATGGATTTTGCTGTCTCGGCGATAGAAAATTCTCCGACACCGCGCATGCGACTCCCAAGAAAAACTGCGGCACCGGTCACGAGCACGAGAACAGAGAGGCCGACGAGGTCGTTCTTTGAGAGACATTGGTGGGCGTTGATGACGAAGAGGATACCGGCGACCCATCGCGCTTGGATGGAAAACAAAATCTCGGCCCTTGGATACAAAGCAGCGAATGCAACGAAGACGCCGAAATGGAGAGCACTCGATCCCATCAGAATTGAGGAAACGCCAAACACACCGGCGGCCGTAAGGGCGACGGGGGGCAGCAATAGCAATGTCAAATACAGCTCAACAAAGGCACGACGTCCGAGATATTTCTCGATCTCCCGGCCGAAGACCACAAGGAGATACATCTCGAGCACGAACCAAAGCGAGGGTGCATGCACGAAGGCATAGGTGACGCATTGCCAGATGGCAAAATGCGACAAAATATCCGCACTGGAGAACTCTAGGCTTTGCGTAAGCCCCTCCGCACCGGCTGCAGCAGCGAAGACCAAGAGGACCATGGCCAGCGAGTGCGCGGCTGCGAGAACAGTGCTCACATAAATGGGAAAAGTTCCCACCCATGTGAGGGGCGCATCTGTGCCCGAATTCTTGTCTGCGATCATTCCTCTCAACATTTAATCCGTCTTTGCCAATCGCTCAAGAGCGAACTCGTTTTCCTTGCCTCTTCTGCGAATTTGCCCATGGTTGGCGCTTTTACTATGACGCCACCTGCAACTGAGCTTGGAACCCACCAAACCACTCACGATTGTCTTCTTAAATGGATTCAAGAAATCGTTCTTCTCACCACGCCGGATCGCGTCTTTTGGTGCGATGGAAGTGCAGAGGAAGACCTTGCGATGCGGAAGACGCTGGTAGAGAGCGGGGCCGCCTTGCGTTTGAATGAATCCAAGCGACCGAATTCGCTCCTTGTGCGCAGTGATCCGCGCGATGTGGCCCGCGTCGAGCAACGCACGTTCATTTGCTCCAATTCAGTGAAGGATGCCGGCCCGACAAATAATTGGGAAGATCCCACGGCCATGAAAGCGCGCCTAGCGGTTTCCTTCGGAGGCTGCATGCGAGGACGAACGATGTACGTGATTCCCTTCAGCATGGGGCCAATTGGTTCGCCGATTGCCCAGTATGGCATCCAGATTTCCGATAGTCCCTACGTGGTGGCAAACATGCGCATCATGACGCGAGTCGGCCCCACCGTGTACGACGAGATCGCTCGTCTCGGGTTCTTCGTAAAGTGCATCCATTCTGTCGGCTGCCCACTCGAGGTCGGCGCTACCGATGTGCCGTGGCCTTGTAACCCAGAGGATACTACCATTGCGCATTTTCCTGAGGATCGCCTCATCATGAGCTTCGGTTCCGGCTATGGAGGCAATGCCTTGCTTGGTAAAAAGTGCTTTGCACTCCGGATTGCATCCGCCATGGCGCGCGACGATGGCTGGATGGCTGAACACATGCTCGTGCTGGGAGTGAAGGATCCAACGGGCAAGAAAACGTATGTCACTGCCGCCTTTCCGAGTGCGTGCGGGAAGACCAACTTCGCTATGATTATCCCACCCCCGCATTTGAAAAAAGCGGGTTGGGACATCACGTGTATTGGGGATGACATTGCGTGGATCAAGCCGGGTCCCTGCGGGTATCTGCGAGCAATCAACCCCGAGGCGGGTTTCTTCGGCGTGGCACCGGGCACTTCCTACAGCAGCAATCCCATGGCCATGGAAACCATTCACCAGGACTGCATCTTCACAAATGTTGCGCTGACGGATGATGGTGACGTGTGGTGGGAAGGTATGTCAGAACCACCCGCTCACTTGGTGGATTGGAAGGGGCAGGACTGGACTCCCGGACGCCTCGATGCCGATGGGAAACCAATTCTCTCCAGTCATCCGAATAGTCGCTTCACAGCACCGGCAAAAAATTGTCCTATCATTGATCCCGATTGGGAAAACCCGGCGGGGGTGCCCATTAGTGCGATTATTTTTGGAGGACGTCGGGCGACGACAATGCCGCTGATCTTTCAGTCATTTAACTGGGTCCATGGCGTCTATCTAGGTGCCACGGTGGGTTCTGAGATGACAGCTGCCGCAGCCGGGACACTTGGCCAAGTGCGGCGAGATCCGATGGCGATGTTGCCATTCTGTGGTTATAATATGGGGGATTACTTTGCGCACTGGCTCGAGATGCGCCGGCTTGTGAAGCACTTGCCACGTATTTTTCACGTGAATTGGTTTCGCAAAAGTGCGGATGGAAAGTTTCTCTGGCCGGGATTTGGCGAGAACATGCGTGTCCTTAAGTGGATCGTCCAGCGTTGCCAAGTGGGTATGCATGCGATCGAGACTTCGATTGGTTGGGTGCCGGAATATAATGATCTCGACCGTGAAGGACTAGAGGATTACAGCGAGCAAAACTTCGAGGCGGCACAGAAGATTGACATGGCGGAATGGCACCGCGAACTCATGTTGCAGGATGAACTCTTTATTAAGCTCTACAGCCAACTTCCGAAGGAACTGATCTTCCAGCGCGAACTTCTTATCTCACGGTTGTAGTCAGCTTTTTTTGATCGGTTGGATTGCCAGCTCCCGGAGCTGGTGGGCGTCAACCTGCGATGGTGACGAGGTCATGAGTTCCACTCCGCGGTTGTTTTTTGGAAAAGCGATTACATCGCGAATGCTCTCTGCGCCGGCAAGAAGCATGACCAAGCGATCAAGTCCCAGTGCGACCCCGCCGTGCGGTGGCGTGCCGAGGCGGAAGGCCTTGAGCATGTGTCCAAACATCGCAGCCTGCGTCTCGGCATTCACGCCGAGAATCGAGAACAGGCGGGCTTGCAAGTCAGGCTCGTGGATCCGTAGGCTGCCGCCTCCGATCTCGACACCATTGAGAACGACATCGTAGGCAACGGCCCGGACGTCTGCAAAGTTCTCTGCGTCGAGCAGCGGCATGTCCTCGCTTTGCGGACGAGTGAAGGGGTGGTGCACGGCGTTCCATTTGTTGTCCTCGGCGTTCCACGCCAGGAGAGGAAAATCCACAACCCAAAGGAAGTTCAGCGCATCGGAGTCGCTGGTAAGCTTGAGGATGTCTGCTACGCGCAAGCGGACCCTTCCAAGGGTGGTGCATGCCGTTTCCCACGTATCAGCGCCGAAGAGGATAAGGTCGCCTTCTGTGATTGCGAGTCGTTCGGTGAGAGCGGCTTTTTCGGTATCGGAAAAGAATTTCACGATGGGCGATTTCCACTCCCCATTCTCTACCTTGATGAAGGCAAGGCCCTTGGCTCCGCATTGCTTGGCGAGGTCGGTAAGGCTTTCAATTTGACCCGCTGTGATGCACGCAAAGTTCTTTGCATTGATCGCCTTTACAACGCCACCGTTCTCGATAGCACTGCGGAAGACCTTAAATTGCGATGCCTGGAACACATCGCCAAGATCAACCATTTCCATATTGAAGCGCGTATCCGGCTTGTCGCTACCGTAGCGATTCATCGCTTGCTGGTAGGATAGCCGAGGGAAGGGGAGGGGAATCTCGATGCCGCGGGATTCGAGCAGGACGGCATGCAGGAGCTTTTCGATGAGGGCAAGGATGTCATCCTGCGAGACAAACGAGGCTTCAAGGTCGAGCTGCGTGAACTCCGGTTGCCGATCCGCTCGCAAGTCTTCATCGCGAAAGCACCGCGCAATCTGAAAATAGCGCTCCACGCCAGCCGCCATGAGGAGTTGCTTGTATTGTTGAGGAGCTTGCGGCAGGGCGTAAAAAGCACCAGGCGTGAGGCGCGATGGCACGAGAAAGTCGCGAGCACCTTCTGGTGTGCTCTTTGAAAGAATCGGTGTTTCGATCTCAAGAAAGCCTTCTGCATCCATGCAATCGCGAATTGTTTTCACGATACGATGTCGGAGGCGAAGATTGGCCATCATTTCCGGGCGGCGTAGATCAAGATAGCGATAGGTCAGTCGCAGATCTTCGTTCACAGACGTTTCATCAATCGGGAAAGGCAAAACGTCCGCCGCGTTTAAGATCTGCAAGTCCGTAGCGACGACTTCGATGGCTCCAGTCGGAAGCCGCGGATTTTCTGTGCCCGGCAACCTCGCCTCGACGCGGCCCTGCACTCGCACAACATCTTCACCCCGGAGTGTGTGCGACACTGCGGCGGCTTCGGGCATTTCCTCGGGACGGAAGACGACTTGCGTGATGCCCTCGCGGTCTCGTAGGTCAATAAAAATGACGCCTCCATGGTCACGTCGAGAGGCGATCCAGCCGCTGAGAATGACAGAAGTGCCGACATCCTCGGCGCGGAGAAGATTGCAATGGTGGGTGCGATAAATCATGAGTGAGGGTGGTATTTGTTTTTTAAGAAATTCGTCAGATCGCTACTTTCTAGCGATTCTTCCGTGCGCGTGGAGAGCGTCTTGACTTTGAGAGTTGGCCACTCGGCTCCGACAATAATGGCGAGCGAGGCACCGAGGGATTCGGCTTCCTGAAATTGACGTCCCACTTTGAGAGGCCTCATGGGAAAATCGGCATTGAGCCCAAGGTCGCGGACGTGCTGCAGGAGGCTAAGAGCGCTGCTGCGATGAGTCTCATCCGCAATGACAAAATAGATCTGACAACGATCCCGCGTGGCCTCAGCAAGCCGCGCAGCGGCAGGTGGTGTTTCGGCAATCAAGTGGCCCAGCACGACATCTCCAAGGCCGAAGCCAATGGCTGGCAAATCTGCGGCACCATCGCTCAGGCCAGAGATGAGGGTGTCATAGCGTCCTCCACCTGCAAGAGCGCGCAGGGATTTTGTGCGATCAAAGATCTCAAAAACTGCTCCCGTATAATACGCGAGCCCCCGCACAATCGAGAGGTCTGGCTCGACGTAGGATCGGAGGCCACGCGCCTCAAGCAAGGCAAGGAGCGGCGCAAAGGCCTCCGGACTTCCTGCGAGGATGAATGCACGAAGGTCGGAAGTGGTGAGGCCCGTCGCGGCCAATTTCGTATCAAGACTCGCTGCTGGCTCGCGTTCCAGCTTGTCTGCGCAGGAGAGGACGAGGCGTCCCTGTGCTTCATCAAGTCCCCGCGCCGCGAGAAACTGCATCCACGCCGCTCGGTCGCTTAGCCGCACGACAAAGTGTTCCTCGGTAAATCCAAAGCCACGCATCACATCAATCGCCAAGGCCACAATCTCCGCATCGGCTTCGACGGAAGCCTCGCCGATAATGTCTGCATTAAATTGCAAGAATTCACGCAAGCGACCGCGTTGCTGACGTTCGTGGCGGAAAAAATTTGAAACACAAAACCATTTCATCGGCTTGCGGTAGTTTTTTTCTCGAGCCGCGACCATGCGAGCGAGCGTGGGTGTCATCTCAGGACGCAGTGCGACTTCGCGGTCCCCGCGATCTCGAAAGCTGTAGAGTTGATCCAAGATCTCGGCCCCTTCTTCATTTTTCTTACGATAGAGATCTGCGCTTTCGAGTGTCGGCCCGTCGTATTCCACGAAGCCATACCTGCGCGCCACGCTACGCCACCTCTCGACCACGTATCCGCGGATAGCACATTCTTCTGGATAGAAATCGCGGAAGCCCGGCAGTGGTGGCATCTAGCTCGTCTCCTTATTCAAAAAACATATCCGAATGTGTGTCATGGAGGCGGGATTTTGCCTGAGTGTGGCTCGGGCTGCAAAGGGAATATCGCCAATCCTCGCGGGTTACAGCACTGAACAAGGCGGCGTTCGTTAGGGGAAGCTTCGCAAAGCGGGTTGCGAAGTGGTTGCATTGCTGCTATGTGAATCCACGCCTTTTTTTCTAACATTATGCCGAACCTTACCAAACGCGACCTTGTCATGCAGATCAGCCGGGATACCGAGCTTACCCAAAAACAAGTTTTTTCCGTCATCCAGAAAACGCTTAATCTCATCACCGATGCCCTTGCCAGCGGACGGGATGTGGAGTTGCGGAATTTTGGTGTGCTAGAAGTTCGTCTTACGAAAAGTCGGGTCGGTCGGAATCCGAATGAACCGGGTAAGGATGTGACGATCCCGGCAAGGGCAACGGTGAAATTTAAGTCCGGCAAGGTCATGCGCCAACGCGTTCTATTGAGGACATCAGAACTCCAGCAGGCAGAGAAATAACATCGTCGCTCCCCTGAATACCAAAGCCGTAAATGGCCGTCCCGAAACGATCCGTGTTCGTGGTGCTCGCCAAAATAACCTCCGTGGGGTAGATCTCGATCTGCCGCTTGGGGAATTGATCGTGGTGACGGGACCGAGCGGAAGTGGAAAATCGAGCTTAGCCTTTGATACGATTTACGCTGAAGGCCAGCGTCGCTACGTGGAGACTTTTAGCCCCTACACGCGGCAATTCATGGAGCGTATGGACAAGCCGCTCGTGGACTCGATTGAGGGCATTCCCCCGGCTATCGCCATCGGGCAGGCCAATAATGTGCGAACGACACGCTCCACAGTCGGCACGATCACGGAGATCAATGACTACCTTAAGCTCCTCTTCCCGCGCGTGGCGAAAGGCTTTTGTCCGAGTTGTTCCCGCGAAGTGCGACCGGAGACAGGTCCTTCGATTTTATCCCAAGTCCTAAGCGACTTCGCGGGCAAAACCGTTTTTATTACCTTTGGGGTGGCGGTTCCCTCAAAGACAGCGCCGATCGATTTTTTCCAATTCCTGCAACAACAGGCCTATCTCCGCGTGTGGCTCGCTGGGGAAATTCATCGCACCGACGCCGCTCCATCCGTCTCGCGCCTCCCGGCCGTCGTGCAAGTGGTGCAAGATCGCATTAAGATCACGCCAGCCAACCGCAGCCGTTTGGCGGAAGCCATTGAAAATGCTCTGCGACTCGGGAGCGATAAGATTTCTATCGTGGAGGAAGGTAGCGTCGCCACGCATCCCTATTCGTCGGGATGGCATTGCGCGCATTGCGACCTCGATATCCGTCCGCCTTCACCGGGACTTTTCAGCTTTAATAACCCGCTCGGTGCCTGCCCTGAGTGCAAGGGCTTTGGTCGAATTATTGGCATAAATATGCAGCGCGTGATGCCCGATCTCACGCTCTCGATTGCAGAGGGAGTCATCAAGCCTTTCCAGAGTGGCCAGTCCCGGGAGTGCCAAGACCATTTGTTAAAACACTGCCGGATTCGGGAGGTGGATATCCATCGCTCATTCGAGAGCCTTCCTAAGTCGGACCAGGATTGGGTCATTGCAGGTGAGGGCGACACGAAGGAAGCGTGGGATAATGGGTTGTGGTATGGCGTGAATGGATTTTTCCAATGGCTTGAGTCGAAATCCTACAAAATGCACGTGCGCGTTCTCCTAAGTCGCTATCGCAGCTATCTGCCCTGCCCCGCATGCAACGGCGCCCGCTACCAGCCGGAGACGCTGAATTTTCGCCTTGAACCGGCGCACCTCACGATTGCCGATCTCGCCCAGCGTCCGGTGTCGGAACTGGCCACCATCGTGAATGGCCTTGAGGTCTCCGCTAAGGATCTCAGTGCGTGTCTTGTTCGCGATCAGATCGCGACTCGCCTCCGCTACCTGTGCGAAGTCGGCCTGGGATACCTCACGCTGGACCGCCCGACTCGCTCACTCTCCGGCGGGGAAATCCAACGCGTGAATCTCACCACATGTCTCGGCGCTTCCCTCGTCAATACCCTCTTTGTTCTCGACGAACCGACCGTCGGCCTGCACCCCCGCGATACAGATCGCCTCCTGGATGTGCTCACGCGCCTGCGCGATAAAGGAAATACCCTCGTCGTCGTGGAGCACGAAGAGGCAGCCATTCGCATGGCCGACTACCTCGTGGATATCGGGCCGGGACGTGGTGCTGCCGGCGGCAATTGTCTCTTCGCTGGGCCAGCAGAAGACTTCCACGGCGTGGATTCGCTGACCTG
>Ga0105049_10004614_pt1 | contig 16166 bp, 15 predicted proteins | sample MAT06_FD_78087 | JGI IMG/M metagenome (GOLD analysis project Ga0105049, IMG submission 78087) | Freshwater microbial communities from Lake Fryxell liftoff mats and glacier meltwater in Antarctica - MAT-06 | ecosystem: Environmental > Aquatic > Freshwater > Ice > Liftoff microbial mat | place... | reverse complement strand
TCGAATCCCCCCCTCTCCGCTTCAAGCAGCCCTTGCTCACGCAAGGGCTGTTTTCATTGTTGGGGGGCTGTGATTTGGCCTCGCCGGTTGGTTGCGACTTGGTCAGGCATTAGATCGGGGCGTGGCGAGCGGCCACGAGATGACCGCGCGGTGATCGCACCACGACTGCACCACGACCGCTCAATGATTACGACCGATCAATGTCCACGATCGTTTCGCCGGCTTCTGAGACGATCCTGCCACTTCGGATTGTGGCACTCTCAATGGAGTTGGCGGCCGCGCTTAGTACGCGAGCGTCTGCTCGATGGCTTCCTTGATTCGCGGCGAGTCCGGCATGTACTCCATCTCCAGCTTGTAGTACGGCATCAGGGTGTCGAAGCCGCAGACGCGCTGGACGGGGGCCTTGAGCGAGAGGAAGGCGTACTCCTGGATCAGGCTCGACAGCTCGCTCGCGAGGCCGCAGGTCTTGGGCGCTTCCTGCACGACCACGCAGCGGCCGGTCTTCTGCACGCTGGGGACGATGGTGTCGAGGTCGATGGGGTCCAGCGTGCGGAGGTCGATGAGCTCGACGAAGACGTCCTCTTCGAGATTGTCGAGGGCTTCGAGGCACTGGAAGACCTGCGCGCCCCACGAGATCACCGTGATGTCCGAGCCCTCCTGCACCACTTTCGCCTGGCCGATCGGGATCGTGTAGTCGCCCTCGGGGATGTGCTCGCGGAAGGAGCGATAGACGCGCTTGGGCTCGAAGAAGATCACCGGGTCCGGGTCGCGCAGCGCGCTGAGGAGCAGGCCCTTGGCGTCGTGGGGCGTGCTGGCGCAGATGATCTTGAGGCCCGGCGTGTGGGCGTAGATGGACTCGGGCGAATCGCTGTGGAGTTCGGGTGCGTGGATGCCGCCGCCCCACGGGACTCGGACGGTCAGCGGGATTGTGATGGCACCGCGGGTGCGGCTGCGATACCGCGCGGCGTGGTTCACAAGCTGATCGTGCGCGGGGCCAAGGAAGCCTTCGAACTGGATCTCCGGCACGGGGCGCATCCCAGCCATCGCGAGCCCAATCGCGGCTCCCATGATGCCCGACTCCGCCAGCGGCGTGTCGATCGAGCGCTCGGGACCGAAGCGCTGCTGGAGCCCTTCCGTCACGCGGAAGACGCCGCCGTTGAGGCCCACGTCCTCACCCAGGCACACCACGCGCGGATCGCGCTCCATCTCCTGCGCGAGTGCCTCATTGATGGCGTCGACGAGGGTCAGGCCTTTGTCTTTCATCATCTCGGTGCGTGGCATGGGGGGTTCCTGCGTGAGTCGAGTGTCGGGGATCGAGGTCGTGGATGGGTTGGTCAGCTGGCCTTGCGTCGTCTGGTCTTTGGCGTTCTCTAGTTGATGAGCTTTGCAACGGGTCGGAGCGTCTCTTTGACCCCGTAAGATGTCGGAAACGCCGCCGCCACGTCGGGATCAAGGAGGATCTGGAGCTTCATCTTCCCGAAGCGTGCGGCTCGCTTGCCCCGCGAGCCTCCGCTGAAGTCGAGCCCTTCGGAGTCGCGATCAGGAGTTTTAGTGTTGCTCTTCGCCATAGCTTCGTGACTCCTTTCGCGTGGCCCGTCTGGCCGAGATGATGCAGATGTCCTCTTCCAAATCCTGATGGACGACGACGAGAAGCCGCCTGGTGAACGATAGCCCCAGCGTGATGAACCGGTCGTCGCTGCCCGAGTGTTGCGAGTCAAAGATGGTCAGCGACTTTGGATTCCCGAAGACAGTCTGCGCCTCCTCGATGCCGACCCCTTGCTTGCGCAGGATCGTCCTGGCCTTTCGCTCGTCCCACTCGAACCTGCCGGACATTGTCGGGCCTCCGTCGAGCTACTGCGGCGCGGGCGCCGGGGTGTAGGTCTGCTTGAGCTGGGCGATGAGGGCCTGATCGTTGCCGATGTAGAACCGGCGCACGCGGTACTCCCAGCGGACTCCGTTCAGCCTCGCCTCGACCAGCCGCCGCTCGGGGTGTGGGTCCGCGGCGCGGTACATCGGGTCTTCGCTAGGATCAAAGTGTGTGGAGACGCCGACCTCTTCAAGGGCTTCGAGCGCGGCGGCGTCCTTTGGCAGGATGGTCTCGTCCAATCTCATGACGAGGAAGTCGTCGCCGCGCTCTTCGACCCTGGTCCAGCCGACGTTTCGGTAGAGGTTGGCGAAGTCCTCCACAACCTGGCGCGGCCTGTCGGCGCGACCGCTGTAAAAGATGTAGCGATCGTCGAATGGCGTGCCCATCGAGGCGGGTGGCTCGATTCCGAATGGGTAGGTGTTGCCACTGTCGCACCCGCCGAGCAGGAGCGTGGCGCCGAGGCAGAGCGAGGCCACGCGAGCGAGCGCGGCGCGGCGGCACTCACGAGCCAGCATTGGGAACTCCAGAGTGGTCTTCATCGCTGGAGTCGAGCGCGGCGAGTGACTGTGGAGAAATGCCGCGTGGGGCCATCATCGCGAGAACGGTGTTCATCGCGGCGGCGATGTCGGTGGGGTCCTGCGGCACGACGATCGCCTCGCTGGTGCCCGTCCAGCCGAGCCAGATCTCGGTGCCCTTCTTGCCGCCGCCGAAGATCCCCTTCTTTGTGCGCAGCACCTTCACGTGGATCGGATTGATCCAGATGTCGCGGCCGTCGGTGTCCTGCAAGTGAACGAGCATTGGTCAACCAGCCTTTCGACGCGCGGGCCGCCTGATGGCTCGCGCACCGACGATGAGAAGTGCGTTCACAAACTCGCTCGTCCCGTCCTCGTGCGTGTAGACGACGTGGATGCCGCGCCCGGGGGGCACGTACACAAACTCGGGATGCTTGACCCGCAGAACCCGCCCACCGACAAGCTCCATCTCAAAGGGAGCAAAGGGGCGGGCCTTGGCGATGGTGTCAATCTCACGCTTCATCCCTAGCCTCCGATTGCTTACCGCTTCATCGCCTGTTTCAGTCCTACCTGCTCTGGAAACTGGCCGAGGCTGTGCGTCCGCATCGTGCGCTTCTGGATCTCGAGCTCCTTGGGCAACTCGGCGAAGGTGTAATCAAAGATGTCGTCCTTGTTGGGCGCGGGGATCGACTCCGCCGCGTTGATCACCTCGGTCACCATCTGCTTGGCGGCCTCTTCGAGGGCCTCCTGCTTCGCGTCGTTCCAGAGCTTCTTGTTCTCGAGGTATTTGCGAAGTCGGATGATCGGGTCGCGCTTGACCCACGCCTCCAGCTCCTCGCGCGGGCGGTAGCGTGTCGCGTCGTCGGCCGTCGTGTGATCGGCGAGGCGATACGTGACGCACTCGAGGAACGATGGACCGCCGCCGCCGCGGGCGCGATCGACGGCCTCCTTCGCGGCCTTGTATACCGCGAGCAGGTCGTTGCCGTCCACCTGGATCGTCGGCATGCCGTAGCCGATGGCCTTCTGCGCCATCGTCTCGCTGTTGGACTGGCTCTCACGCGGCATGGAGATCGCCCAGCCGTTGTTCTGGCAGATAAAGACCAGCGGCACCTGAAAGACGCTCGCGAAGTTCATCGCCTCGTGGAAATCGCCCTCGCTCGTCGCGCCGTCGCCGAAGTACGTCAGCACGACGTTGGGTTCCTTGCGCATCTTGTGGGCCCAGGCGATGCCCATCGCATGCAGCATCTGAGTCCCGATGGGGATGCACAGCGGCAGCTGATTCACGCCCGCGGGGATCTGGTTGCCGCGTTCGTCGCCCATCCAGTGCAGGAAGACGTAGTGCATCGGCAGGCCGTGCATCCACAGCGCCGCGTTCTCGCGGTAGCAAGGAACCAGCCAGTCCACGCCACGCTTCGCGGCATACGCGGTGCCGATGGCGCTGGCCTCCTGGCCCTTGTTCTGCGGATACGTGCCCATGCGCTTGGAGCGCTGGAGCTTGAAGGCCGTCTCATCAAGGCGGCGGCACTTGATCATGTACTCGTACAGCTCCCCGATCTCGACATCGGAAAGCAGCGGCTTCCCGTCGGGACCCTTCGAGAGCTTCTCGTCAACACGCCCCTCCTCGTCCATGACCTGGAGATGCTCGATCGACGCCTGATAGACAGTCTTGAATGGCATGGGCGAAGGGTAGCCGGGGAGGAGTGGGGCGGGCGCGGGGACGGGGGCGGGAGAATCAATCGGACCGAGCGCGGTGTGTGAGCGCGCCTAGTCCGCACCCGTCGTGAGCCACTCTGCTGACGCTCGTGCGATGGTTCGGTCGACCTTGCTGTCGGCCGCGGCCTCGATGATGTTCAGAAGCGTGCCCTTTGACATCTATGAGCGAGTTGCTGGCGGCCGCGGTTTGCCGTGGGCGTTCACGCTTCGCGCCGCGCCCGTCCCGGCTTGCCTGCCGCGCGCCATGCTTGCCTGGCGAGCAGCGCCAGCGCGGTGGTGAGGCCTAGGAGTGCGGCTCCGTTGGCTTGGTGGGCGGTTCGGACTAAGGCCTCGCCGATGGTTGCGGCTTCGCGGCCGCTGTGGGTGACGAAGGCGGCCCAGCCGAGGAGGAACTGGAATGCGACGCAAAGGATGACCGCGTAGCCGAGGCGAGCGAGCCAGAGGCGGGCGGTTGAGTTTGGGGCGGGGCTGGACGCGGATGTGGTCGAGGGCTCAAGGCTGGCGGCGTTGGAGGCGGCCTGAGTGTCGCTGATGGCGATCATGCCGCTGACGAGGGCGAGGGTGGTTACGACGAAGGCGAAGACCATGTGGGTGTAGAGGGCATGGGTGCTGCCGGCGTGGCGGTACATTGCGCCGAAGATGAGTTGTGGCCAGAGCGCGTGCAACGCGCCGGTGGACATGGCCTTCAGGAGTCGCGCGTTGCCGTGTGCCGGTGCCGCGGGGTTTGCAACGTTGAGAGATTGGTAGGTTGTTGAAAGATACATCGCGAGGGCGACGATGGAAGCGAATGTGACTTGCGCGCTGACGCCGTGGAAGGCGCTGAGCCAGACGTTGTCCTGCGCAAGGTCGAGGCTACCTTCGAGCACGCGCAGTCCGCCGAGGAGGCCCTGGAAGCAGATCAGCAGGAATGTCGCAGCGGCCCACGCCTTGACCCAGCGGCGGGGCTCCTTCATGAGGGTCCAGACCATGAGGACAAGAGCGTTGAGGCCCAGCAGCGCGCCCAACAGGCGGTGGCTGTGCTCGAGGAAGATGTCCGCGTAGGGCTGCTTTCCTTCGAGCGCGGCGAAGCGCGGGCCGAGAGGATACAGGAACATATTACTTCCGTACGTGCCGGGCCAGTCGGGGACGGCCATGCCGGAGTTGGTGCTGGTGACGAGCCCACCGACAAAGAGGAGCGGTGCCGCGGCCAGGAGCGTGACCAGGGCCATGCGCCCGAGCCAGTTTGGCTCTGATCGCGGGCCGGCGGGCCGCGAGAGTGCGCCAGCAAGCGTGCCGACGGTCCCGATCAGCGCGCCCAGGCCGAGGAAGCCCAGCGCGATGAGCCCGGCGTTGGGAACAAGGCGCGAGCGAATCAGGGGATCGGAGGTCGACGCCGCGGCGTCGACGGGGATCTCGGTCAGGCGCGACCCGAGGATGAGGAGTCCCACGAGTGCAGAGACGAGCCCCGCGATGAGTCCAACCAGCGGGGCGCGGCGGAGCCCGACGCTGCGCCCGAGGAGGAACGACGCGAAGAACCACGCCGCGAGGATCGTCGGCATGGCATGCTGCTCTGAGATGCCGAAGGCCTGGGCCATCCAAGGGAGATGGGTGAGCAGCCAAGCAACCCAGACGGTGAGAGCCAGAGCGAAGCCGCCGGCGAGGCCGGGCGGTAGGGGTGAGGCTGCCCGATCGAGACCGGTGGTGTTTGATCGGAATGTGGTTGGACTGCCCAAAGTTACCATGGCGATCCTCTGGCCCGCGATGTCTGGAGGGGCCAATTTTTCCTGAGACTGGGTCTCAATTACGATCCGACAGGAATCGGACTTGACTCTTACGGTGCAGGTAGAGCAAATTACGGTTGTACAGGAAAGTCTATCGCCGATACCGGACGGGTCGAGTGCGAAGTTGTCACGAACTCGTTAGGGTGTTGGGTCTGGCGGCTCGGTTTGCGTGTTGATCTGCGTCTGTGGTTTCGTGATCTGTGCGGCATTCAGATGTTTCGGCTCCGGCAAAGGAGGCCTCTGGTGGCGTCTCTCTTTCCAAAGTGGTTCAACGTTCTTCCGACGGTGCTCGCGCTTGCGGGTGCTGGCGCGATGACGACGGTGGTGGGCGGGATGTGGTACTACGCCACGCCCAAGTTTTTCCGTGTGGGGTACATGCCGACGCAGCCGGGTGGCGGGTTCAACCACCAGCTCCATGCTGGAAAGCTGGGGATGGACTGCCGCTATTGCCACACGAACGTTGAGAAGAGCTACGAGGCGAACATCCCGAACGTCGCGACGTGCTACGGCTGCCACGGCGAGAATCTGCTGGCGGTCTACTCGGAGTCCGAGACGCACAAGCAGAAGACCGAGTTTGTGCGGACGGCGTACAACGGGAACGAGTCGATTGAGTGGCGCCGCGTTCACAAGGTTCCGGACTACGTCCGAAACTTCCCGCACCATGCGCACGTCGCGGCAGGCGTCTCGTGCTATTCGTGCCACGGCCGTATCGACACGATGCCGGTGGTGTGGCAGGTCGAGCCGCTGTCGATGAGCTGGTGCCTTGACTGCCACCGGAGCGACGACAAGAACCTGGTGCCGCGCGAGAAGGTGACGAACCTGCAGTGGGTTGAGGATCACCTCAAGTCCCGCAGGGAAGGGAACCAGCAGGCAATGGTGACGGCGCGGCAGCTGGTTGATGGCCTGAAGCAGGCACCGCCAGCAAACTGCGGCGCGTGCCATTACTAGAAGAAGGCACTGGGCACTAGTCACTGGGCACTAGGGCCGGAAGTGTGGGGAGCGGAGCTTGGTGCCCAGTTGCGAAGTGATCGCTGAGTCCGGCGTTTTCCTGTCTTCCCTAGTGCCAAGTGCCTGTTTTCAAGTGCCTTTCCTATGCCACACGATCAATGCCCATCGACGCTGCACGGTGAGAAGAAGAAGCCCAGCAAGGCCGAGCTTGCGCAGCGCTCCGGCGCCGCGGCCGGGCACTATGCGGGCCAGCGCGTGTGGCGCAGCCACGACGAGCTGACCGACGCGCCCGAGTTCCGCGACTGGATGGAACGAGAGTTCCCCGCCGGCGCGAGCGAGCTCGAGCGGAGCGAGGCGGCGGGCGCCGAGACTCGTCGCGACTTCCTGAAGGTCATGGGCGCGAGCATCGCGCTGGCGGGTGTGGGAACGGTCGCGGGCTGCCGCCGCCCTGATCACAAGATCCTGACCTACTCGCGCGAGGTTCCGGAGGAGATCATTCCCGGCAAGCCGCTCTTCTACGCCACGAGCATGCCGCGGCCGGACGGTGGGGCCGAGGGGCTGCTCATCGAGACGCACGAGGGCCGCCCGACGAAGATCGAGGGCAACCCGCTGCACCCGATCAACCGTGGCAAGGCGAGCACGTGGGCTCTGGCGAGCATCCTGGGTCTCTACGACCCTGATCGCCTGAAGAACCCGCGGTTCGACAACTCCGCGCGGGGCGTGGTGGACGCGTCGTGGGACGACTTCCGCACGTGGGGCGCTGAACACTTCAAGAAGTACGTGAGCAACGGCGGCGAGGGGCTGGCCGTTGTTCATGGCAAGGTGAGCAGCCCGTCGCTCGCTTCAGCGCGCGCGGGGCTTGCGAAGAAGTATCCAAAGGCCGTGATGGTTCCGTACGCGTCTTCCGAGGCGCGCGGGGCGGTCGAGGGATCGGCGCTTGCCTTTGGCGCACCGATGCGCGAGATGCTGAACATCTCGAAGGAGACGACGCACGTCATCCTCTCGCTGGACCGGGACTTTGTCCATCAGGAGCCAAACGAGCTCTCGAACGCGCGCGGGTTTGCGAAGTCGCGCGAGGTGCTGAAGCGTGATGATGGGATGAGCCGGTTGTACGTCGTCGAGAGCGGCTTCTCGCTCACGGGCGCGTCGGCCGATCATCGCTTGTCTCTCTCGCCCGGGCGCGTTGTTGGCTTTGCGGTCGAGCTCGCCAAGTTCCTGCTCGGGCCCACGCAGCAGCCGGGCTCTGCGGGGCTGCTCGCGGCGGTGGCGAACGTGCCCGTCGCGGCTGGCGCGGACATTGACCGGCGCTTCCTCGAGGAGTGTGCCAAGGACCTGCTCGACGCGGCGAACCGCGGCAAGACGCTGATCGTCGCGGGCCCGACCATGCCGCCCAGCGTGCACGCGCTCGTGATCGCGATGAATGCGGCGCTGGGCAACATCGGGACTTCGGTCTCGTACGTGCCGATGAGCGATGAGGAAGCGTTCGACTCGAACGCGGGTCTGGCGAACCTGACCAAGGCCATCGAGGCCGGGCGGATCTCGACGCTCGTGTGCATGGAGTCCAACCCGCTCTATGACGCGCCGGGCGATCTGAACTTCGCCGCGGCGTTCGAGAAGGTACCCGCACGCATCTCGCTCTCGAGCGCCCTGACCGAGACGAGCGCCAAGAGCACGTGGTCGCTCAATGGCACGCATTACCTCGAGAGCTGGGGCGACACGATCGCGGCCGACGGCACGATTGCGCCCGTGCAGCCGATGATCGCGCCGCTCTATGAGCCTGCGATGAGCGAGCTTGAGTTCACGACGCTGCTCGCGGGCGGCGACCTCGCGACAAGCCTGGATGGATATGCCATCACCCGCGCGGCGTGGGCGACGGTCGTTGGGGCCGCGAATCTTGAGAAGGCCTGGCGCCGCGCGCTGCACGATGGCGTGCTCGCGGGCACCGGCGCAAAGAAGGCTCCCGCCGCGGCGGTCCGCTTCGATGAGGTCGCCAAGGGGATGGATGGCCTTGCGATCGCGGCGGCCCCGACGAGTGGTTCGCTCGAGGTTGCATTCCGGGTCGGACGTCTCTTCGACGGGCGCTTCGCGAACGTCTCTTGGCTGCAGGAGCTGCCCGAGAGCGGGACGATGACGGTCTGGGACAATCCAGCGCTGATGAGCCCCGGCACGGCCGAAGCGCTTGGCCTGGCACCGCTGGGTTACTCGAAGAAGGATCTCAACGCGATCTATTACAAGCCCAAGTATCCCGAGGGTGAGGTTGCGGAATTCACGGTTGATGGGCGCGTGGTGCGTGCGGCGGTGTGGATCCTGCCCGGCATGGCCGACAACACCGTGATCATGACGCTGGGGTACGGTCGCACGGTGGGTGGGCGCGTCGCGGACGGCGTGGGTTTCAACATGAACCCGCTGCGTTCGAGCGCCAACACGACATTTGCCGCGGGCGGCGCGTCCGCGAAGCCCGTGGGCGAGCGCCACATGGTCGTCTCGACGCAGAACCACTGGTCGATGGAAGGCCGGACAAGCATCGTCCGCGCCGTCGACCTGCCGATGTGGAAGCTGCACGCGGATCATGTTCAGGAAGCGGTCGATACGTTCTATCAGAACCAGGGACGCGTGACGAAGCTCAACTTCGCCGAGTCGCTGGGTGAGCTGTCGCACACGCCGCCGAACCTCTCGGTGTACGAGCACCCGTACAACCGCTCGCTCGCGGACCCGGATCCCTCGGACACGCTGCCCGGCAACCCCGATGGCCCACGCTACCAGCAGAACACGCCGCCGCCCTTCGCGGTTGGCCCGCAGTGGGGGATGACAATCGACCAGAGCACGTGCACGGGCTGCGGCGCGTGCACCGTTGCCTGCCAGGCGGAGAACAACATCCCGGTGGTGGGCAAGAAGGAAGTGGCCAAGGGCCGCGAGATGACCTGGATCCGCGTGGACCGGTACTTCGCCGGCGGCGATCAGGCGCATCCCGAGTTCATGTTCCACCAGCCCGTGGCGTGCGTTCATTGCGAGAACGCGCCGTGCGAGGTCGTTTGCCCTGTGAACGCGACGGTGCACGGGCCCGAGGGGCTCAACTACATGGTGTACAACCGCTGCATCGGCACGCGGTACTGCGCCAACAACTGCCCGTACAAGGTGCGCCGGTTCAACTTCTTCGACTACGGCGTCACGAAGTTCAACGGCGGCTACATGGGTCAGGATCTGATCGAGGCTATCGCGCCCAACCGCGGCGGCATCACGGGCTCTGGCGAGCACAACAAGATCAATCCGAACCTGATCCCGCCGCGCCTGCGTGAAAAGCTCGATGAGATCACGCGGATGCAGAAGAACCCCGACGTCACGGTGCGCTCGCGCGGCGTGATGGAGAAGTGCACGTACTGCATCCAGCGGATCAATCAGGCCAAGATCGAGGTCAAGCTCGCGGGCCTTGACGGCATTCCCGACGGGTTCTTCCAGGCGGCGTGCCAGCAGGCCTGTCCGAGCGACTCGATCGTCTTTGGCGATATTCTCGATACCAAGAGCCGCGTGCACTCGATGCGGAACAACGCCCGCAGCTATGGTCTGCTCAACTACCTCAACACGCGCCCACGCACGAGCCACATGGTGCGCGTGCTGAACCCCAACCCCAACCTGTGCGGTGCCGAGCGCAAGCACATGTGGGAGACCTGGCCGCCGCACGGCGGGCTGGGTGGCGAGAAGCACAAGGGTGGGCACGACGAGCACGGCGATGATGGACATGGCCACGAGGGGCAGGACGATTCTCACGAGGCACCCAAGGCCGGGGGCGGCCACTCATTCAACTACGTCCCCCACAAGAAGCGTGAGGACCGCGGCTACAGCCTGTCGCTGACGGTGCTGGGCGGAGGCAAGGCATGAGCACGATCCATCCCGACCAGATCACGGCGGAGAGGCTCGCGGGCAAGGTTGGTCCTGCCCCCGCCGGACAGCGTCTGGATCCAAAGACTGGCGACGGCACGCTGATCGACACGCCCGGTGTTCGGCCGCCGCTGGTTCTGAACAACCGCTCCTTCAGCGAGGTGACGGAGATCATCTGCGGCTACGCGGAGAAGCCGCCGCCGCTCTGGTGGACTCCGATGGCGGCGATCACGGCAGGCCTGGCCGCGCTGATGACGGTGATGATCCTGTACTTGGTCATCACGGGCATCGGCGTGTGGGGCCTCAACAATCAGGTCGACTGGGCCTGGGACATCACCAACTTCGTCTTCTGGATCGGTATCGGCCACGCCGGCACGCTGATCAGCGCGATCCTGTGCCTGCTCAAGCAGAAGTGGCGCACCGCGGTGAATCGCGCGGCGGAAGCCATGACGATCTTCGCGGTGATCTGTGCCGCGACGTTCCCGGGCATCCACGTCGGTCGCCAGTGGATGGCGTTTTTCCTGCTGCCGCTGCCAAACGCGAACGCGATCTGGCCGAACTTCCGCTCGCCCCTGCTGTGGGATGTCTTCGCCGTCACGACGTACGGCACCGTCTCGCTGCTCTTCTGGTACATGGGCATGATCCCGGATCTCGCGACACTGCGCGATCGCGCGGACCGTCGCCTGCGTCTGAACCCCGCGGGCGGCGCCGTTCTGCTGCCGTTCATTCCGATCAAGGTCGATCAGATCCGTGCGTACCTGTACGGGATCTTCTCGCTGGGCTGGCGCTTCAGCAGCCGGCACTGGCACCGGTACGAGTGCGCGTACCTGCTGCTGGCGGGCATCTCAACGCCGCTGGTGCTGAGCGTTCACTCGATCGTGTCGTTCGACTTTGCGACGTCGATCGTTCCTGGCTGGCACACGACGATCTTCCCGCCGTACTTCGTGGCGGGTGCGATCTTCGGCGGGTTTGCGATGGTGCTACTGCTGCTGATCCCCGCGCGCGAGCTCTATCCGAACATGAAGGACTTCGTGACGCTGCGTCACCTCGAGAACATGGCCAAGATCATCCTGGTGACGGGCATGATGGTCGGGTTCGCGTACTCGATGGAGTTCTTCATCGCGTGGTACAGCGGCAACGTCTTTGAGTTCGAGGCGTTCCTGAACAACCGCGTGATGCCGCCGTTCCTTGCCGAGACCTTCGGTGTCGGGCGCGGTGCTCCGTACTGGTGGGCCTACTGGACGATGATCTGTTGCAACGTGATCAGCCCGCAGGTCTTCTGGTTCCGCAAGATGCGGACGACGCCAGCCGTGATCTTCACGGTGTGCGTCTTCGTCACGATCGGCATGTGGTTCGAGCGGTTCGTGATCATCGTGACGAGCCTGCACCGGGCCTTCCTGCCCGGCGAGTGGCACATGTTCCATCCAACGGCGGTGGACATCTGCATCTTCGTTGGCTCGATCGGCGTCTTCCTGCATCTCTTCCTGCTCTTCCTCCGATTCCTGCCAATCTTCGCGATGGCGGAGCTCAAGGCCGTGCTTCCTCAGGCAAGCCCGCACTACCACGAACCAATGAGCAGCGAACCCGCGCCTTCCACCGCTCCGACCAGCGGCCCCATCAGCACCTCCACCGAATCCTCCAAGGGAGGGCACTAAGCCATGGCAAGCAGAAATGACAGGACCGACACGGGCAAGGTCTATGTGACGGAGGCCGGCGAGAAGGTCTACGGCATCATGGCCGAGTTCGTCACGCCCGCCGACGTGTACCACGCCGCGGAGCAGGTCCGCGATGCCGGGTACAGCAAGTGGGACGTTCACACGCCCTTCCCGATCCACGGCATGGAAGAGGCGATGGGCATCGCGCGCACCAAGCTGCCGATCCTTGCCGGCTGCGGCGCCATCGCGGCGTCTCGCTTGCCTACCTCATGCAGTGGTGGATGAGCTCGGTGGACTACCAGCTCGTGACGCAGGGCAAGCCCTTTGGCTCGCTCATCAGCGGCGGGTGGCAGGTCTTCGTGCCCATCACCTTCGAGCTCGGCGTGCTCTTCAGCGCCTTCTCGGTACTGATCGGGATGCTCGCGCTCAACGGCCTTCCACGCTGGAATCACCCCCTCTTCAACAAGGAGCGGTTCCTCTCCAGCAGCGACGACCGCTTCTTCGTCGCGATCGAGGCCATCGACGACAAGTTTGACCCCGAGAAGACTCGCAAGCTCCTCGAAGACGCCGGCGCCGTCTCGATTGAACTGGTGGAGGAATAGGCCCCAGGCACTGGTGAAGCCCGCGCGGATGGGGTTGGCTGGATGATGCCGCGTTCGACCACTTGACCACTTGACCACTTGAACACTTGACCACTTGATCACCTGATCACAAGACCACTCGATCACTCGCCCTGACCGGTTCGGGAACAACGATGAAGACTCACACCATTATCACCGCTCTGAGCCTCTTGGCGGGCGTCTGCGCTCTGGGAGTGCTCTCTGGCTGCCGCGGCGACCGCTCGGACAAGCCGCCACGCCAGTTCTTTCCTGACATGGACGACGCTCCGAAGTGGAAGCCTCAGAGCGAGAGCGACTTCTTCGCCGATCGTCGCACAATGCGCGTTCCTGTCGCGGGCACGGTGGCCTTTGGTCGCCAAGGCTTCGTCAGCGCCGACGATTGGGCCGATCCGTTCATGCAGCAGCGTGCAGATCTGCTCAAGAACGATCCGGCTTACTACGACGGGACCAACGCCGACGGCTCGTGGCTCGCGATGATCCCCCCGACCGTGAACGTCGATGCAAAGCTCCTGATCCGCGGCCAGGAACGCTTCAACATCTCCTGCGCCTCATGCCACAGCTACCTGGGCGATGGCAAGGGAACGGTGGGGCAGGTCTGGTCGTATCCGCTCCCGAACTTCTACGATGCCAAGTACCAGCCCGGCGCGACCGAGGAGGTCGCGGCGGCCGATGGCCAAAGGGTCAATCGCCTCGCGCAGACCGGCCTCGACGGATACCTCTTCCACACGGCCCGTTACGGGATCGCCGCGGCCCAGCCGGGCCAGCCCGCCAAGATGCCCGGCTACGCGCACGCGCTAACGCACGAGGACTCGTGGGCGATCGTCGCTCACATCAGAGCGCTCCAGGCCACGCGGCAGGGAACGATCGATCAGGTGCCACAGCAGTTGCGGCCAGAACTTGAGCGGGCCGCGACCATGCTCCGGAGCAACACGGGCGCGCCATCCACGCCAGGCACGGGAGGCAACCAGTGAGCCACTCTTCCTCCCACGCCGCCGGCGGCACGGGGAACTCTGTCCACGCGGACCACCACGCTGGCCATCGTGGCCACGGCGTTGATCGAGCCCACCTCCTCCGCGCCGAGAACATCACGATGGCGCCGGGATCCGGCTCCATCGCGCTGCCGCTGATGGCCGTCGGTGGCCTTGGACTTCTCATCACGCTGGGCGCCAGCCTCGCGGGGATTGTGACTCCCAAGCACGCGTTGGCGGTCTATCACACCGGCGTCCTCGCGGTGCTGGGCATCTGCCTGGGCTCGATGTTCTTCGTGATGGCCTTTCACCTCACCAACGCGGGCTGGGCCAGCACCATCCGCCGCACGTTCGAGAACGTGATGAGCTTCCTGCCCTTCGCGTTTCTCATGATGATGGTCGTGCTGGTAGTGGAGATCCTGACGCAGGGGAAGATGTTCCTCTGGCTGCGCCCCGAGATGCACGCCGACTACCTCCTGCAGAAGAAGTGGGTCTTCTTCTACTGGCCCATGGGCCTTCCCAAGGGCGGCGAGCCCGGCTTCATCTTCCCCGCCTTCTTTGTGCTGCGAGCCGTGATCTACGGCGTCGTCTGGACGCTCCTCACGCGCCGGCTTCTGGCCCTCTCAAAGGCGCAGGACAACACGACCAACATCGACGCCGCGTCGCAAGCTCGTCGCACCAGCGCGTGGGGCATGCTTCTGTTTGCCCTCACAACCGCCTTCGCGGGCTTTGACTGGATCATGAGCCTGGACTTCAAGTTCTTCAGCACGATGTGGGGCGTCTACTTCTTCGCCGGTGCCATCTTCGGCGCCATTGCCACCGTTACCGCCCTTCTCGCCTGGATCCGCTCCAAGCGCAAGCTCGAGGGCGTCGTCACCAGCGAGCACTTCCACGACCTCGGCAAGCTGATGTTCAGCTTCAGCATCTTCTGGGCGTACATCGCCTTCAGCCAGTACTTCCTCATCTGGTACAGCAACATCCCCGAGGAGACCGCCTTCTACCTCCACCGCGCCGAGGATGGTTGGCAGTACCTTGGCTACTTCCTGATCATTGGCCACTTCTTCACGCCCTTCCTGATCTTGATCCACCGCCGCGTCAAGCGCACACCCACACTGCTCATGCTCGTCGGCGCGTTCATGATCATCGCCCACATCCTGGACCTCTACTGGATCGTGCGTCCGACGGTCTTCTCCTACGCACAGGACGCCGCAGAGACGCCCGCGGTTCTCGGCAAGCTCTGGGTCGACATCGCCGCCATCATCGGGCCCCTTCTCATCATGCTCGGCTTCGTCATCCGCCAGATCACCACCACCCAGCTCGTCCCCGCCCACGACGCTTGGATCGGCGACGCACTGGAGCACAAGAACTACGTCTGACCCCAAGTAATCCTGTGCTGCCACGGGGCCAGCCCTGCCTCGGCCTGAACAAATACCCATCAAAGCACCGGCTCTGCCGCGACCTCAATCGTGTCAATAAGCCTCGCAGAAGGTGACAGGTTGGATCGCTGGGAGCAGGGTGAATAGCGTTCGTGATGGTTTCGCAGTAATCCATACGGTCTGGCAGGACGAATTCAGTAGGGGGTTCGTGACGAGATGTGACGCGATGTGACGAGATGTGTCGGGCCATGAACGGCCATGAACGGCTAAGAACGTGCACGGCAAGGCACGAGAGGAACGCAACGATGAGCCACAATCAACACACCCCCGGCGTTCATGGTCACGCCGACGACTGGCACCACCACGAGTCCGCCGAGGGCCTCCCCCAGCGTGAGCATTCTGCGGTGATCAACACCCGCGTCCTCATGGGCTGGTCCGTGGCGATCGTCCTGGCATTCTGCGTCATCGTGATTGCCGTCATCGTCTACTTCGGCGACTACTCACGCCGCCTCAAGCAGGAGCGCGTCGAGGTCATGGGCTACAAGGGCATCGCCGCCGAGTACTGGCGCTCCAAGTCTGCGGCGGAGAACGTTCTCGGCCTCACTGATTCCTTCACCTTCCAGTGGGTGGATGCCAAAGCCGGAACCATTGCCGTCCCTCTTGAGGCCGCCCAGCAGAGTGTTTTGAAGCGCTACGCCACCCGCGGCGAAGCAAAGTGAGTCCAAACGAACAGCCCAAGTAATCGTCAGAGCATCGTTGCAGTAGCCCGTGTCAGAGTCCGACTTCCGTGTCGTGATCAGGGCATGATCAGGGCAAGATCAGGGCATGATCAGGGCATGATCAACGCATGATCAAGGCAAGATCAGAGATT
>Ga0105049_10004612_pt1 | contig 16167 bp, 10 predicted proteins | sample MAT06_FD_78087 | JGI IMG/M metagenome (GOLD analysis project Ga0105049, IMG submission 78087) | Freshwater microbial communities from Lake Fryxell liftoff mats and glacier meltwater in Antarctica - MAT-06 | ecosystem: Environmental > Aquatic > Freshwater > Ice > Liftoff microbial mat | place... | reverse complement strand
TTCGCGATCGGGAACCCGGTGGCCTTGGAGGCGAGTGCAGAGCTGCGCGAGACCCGTGGGTTCATCTCGATCACGAGCATGCGACCGGTCGACGGTTCGACCGCGAACTGGACGTTGGAGCCGCCGGTCGTCACGCCAATCTCCCGGATCACCGCGATCGCGGCATCCCGCATTCTCTGTAGCTCCTTGTCGGTCAAGGTCATCGCCGGAGCTACGGTGATCGAATCGCCGGTGTGCACACCCATCGGATCGATATTCTCGATCGAGCAGACGATGATGCAGTTGTCGCGCCCGTCGCGGACGACCTCGAGCTCGAACTCCTTCCAACCGAGGACGGATTGCTCGACCAGGAGTTTGCCGATCGGGCTCAGGTCGATCGCGATCTGGACCATCGTCTCGAGCTCTCGCACATCGTTCGCGATCCCACTTCCCGCACCACCCAGGGTGAACGATGGTCGCAAGATGACGGGAAACCCGAGCTCCGCGGCGGCGGCGCGAGCCTCCTCGACGCTGGCGACATGTCGCGATGCAGGACACGCCAGCCCGATCCGTTCCATCGCCTGTCGGAAAAGCTCTCGGTTCTCCGCCATCTCGATCGAGGCGAGCGTCACCCCGAGGAGCTCGACGCCGTGGCGCTCGAGCACGCCTTGTCGCCCACAGGCCACAGCGAGGTTGAGACCTGTTTGCCCGCCGAGCGTGGGAAGCAGTGCAGTGGGCCGCTCGATCCGGATGATCTCCTCCAGAACCTCGACCGTGAGTGGCTCGACGTAGGTCGCGTCGGCGAGCCCCGGATCTGTCATGATCGTCGCGGGGTTCGAATTGACCAGAACGATGCGGAGCCCTTCCGACCGCAGCGCCTTCACCGCCTGCGTGCCCGCGTAGTCGAACTCGCACGCTTGACCGATGACGATCGGGCCGGAGCCAATGATCAGAATCGACTCGAGGTCTGTGCGGCGTGGCACGAACGTTGATGTAGCTCTTGGCGCCTGAAAGTGACAGCAGAAACAGATGTTTGTGTTGTTTACGACCGCGCGGATCGCGCTTCGAGATCAGTGATATCGTGCGCTGTTTCGTGAACGGCAACGCGCTCCGCGACAACTAAAACCAAACACTCATGGCCCGCTATCTCACCCGAGGCTTCCAAGTCGGACTCGACCTCGCGGTGTTGTCGGTGGCGTTTTGGGCGGGCTTCTGCTTCCGGTTCGAGTTCACGATTCCCCCCTACTGGATCGACGTCGCGCTCGTCAACTGGCCGCTGGTGCTCGCTCTGGAGTACGCGGTGCTCGCGGCGTTCGGCGTGCCGCGGTTCTCGTGGCGATACATCGGCATGCGAGAAACCGTCGCCATCGCCATCGCCGTGACCCTCTCGTCGACGATTCTGATCGTGTTTCGGCTCGCGCTCCACGATATCGGCCACACCGTGGAGATCGGCGCCTTGCCGCTCGGTGTGCTGGCGACGAATTTCTTCCTCGGACTCGTCGGGCTAGCCGGAGTTCGCGGGAGTCGTCGAGTCTACGCGGAGTCGAAGGCACGAAAGCTGCGCGCGTCTGGTGGTGAAGAGCGTACGCGAGTCTTGTTGGTGGGAGCAGGTGAGGCGGGTGTGATGGTCGCGCGCGAGATTGCCTCGCGACCGGACCTCGCTCTCCAGCCGGTCGGGTTCCTCGACGATAACGCGATGAAGATCGGGACGCAGATCGCCGGACTTCCAGTGCTAGGTAGAACCTCGGAGATCGCGAAGATCGCCGAGCGCAAGCGTGTCGATCGCGTGCTCATCACGATCGCGAACGCGCCCGGTCCCGATATCAGGCGCCTCGTGCTCGCATGTCGCGAGGCGGGACTCGAAACGAAGATCATCCCCGGCATCTACGAGATCGTCGGTGATCGGGTGAACCTCTCGCGAATTCGCGAGGTGGCGATCGAAGACCTCCTCGGCCGCGAGCCGGTGAAGCTCGACGAGGCGGTGGTGGCTTCGTCGATCCGCGATCAGGTCGTACTCGTGACCGGCGCGGGAGGGAGTATTGGAAGCGAGTTGTGTCGCCAGGTGTGTCGGTTCGGTCCGGGGCAGGTCGTGCTCCTCGAGCGGTTCGAGAACGCCTTGTTCGAGATCCACCGGGAGCTGATCGGGATGCATCCGGAGCTCCAGTTCGAACCCGTCGTTGCCGACATCTGCGACTCCGATCGGATGGAGCAAATCTTCGAGCGCTATCGACCCACGTTGGTCTTGCACGCGGCCGCGCACAAGCACGTGCCGATGATGGAAGCGAACCCGGGTGAGGCCATCAAGAACAACGTCGGCGGCACCCGTACCGTCGCAACGCTCTCCGTGCGATTCGGGGTCGCGCGGTTTGTCATGATCTCGACTGACAAGGCGGTCAACCCGTCCTCCGTGATGGGAGCCAGCAAACGGATCGCCGAGATCTATATCCAGCACCTGGCGCATCAGACGAAGACACGCTTCATGACCGTTCGGTTCGGCAACGTGCTCGGCTCGAACGGCAGTGTGATTCCGATCTTCAAGGAGCAGATCGCGCTCGGCGGTCCAGTCACGGTCACTCACCCGGACATGGAGCGCTACTTCATGACCATCCCCGAGGCGAGCCAGCTCGTCCTGCAGGCGGGAGCGATGGGTAAGGGTGGAGAAGTGTTCATCCTCGATATGGGTAAGCCGGTGAAGATCGTCGATCTCGCGCGCGACCTGATCTCGTTGTCAGGACTCAAGCCGGACGATGATATCGAGGTTCGGTTCGTCGGGATGCGTCCGGGCGAAAAGCTCGTAGAGGAGCTGGTGACTCGCAACGAGATCGCCGATCGCACGACGCACCCGAAGGTGCTGATCGGGCGTCGATCTCCGGGTGGAAACCTACCTTCCGTCGACGCGATCGAGCGCCTCATCACGCTCGCAACCACAACGAACGACAAGCTTCGCGCCTCCATCAGCACCTTGGTCCCGGAGTATGCTGCCGGGTTGCCGCACGCGATTGAGCGGGATCAAGAGACGAAACACACAAGTCAGCCTGGACCTGAAATTAGTACGGGCACGGAGCGGCAGTCAGAGCTTCGCGTCTCGACCGTGAGGCTTTAGCATGGACCGACCTGGGGGTATCAGCGTGTACAACTCGACCAAGATCTTCGGCATCGCCGCGACGTTGCTGTTCGCGTGTCAAACCGCCGACCAGCACGAACCGGAACCAACTCCGGACGAGGTGCTGCAACCCCTCGTTGCGGGTCCCGAACGCGAGCTCGGCCAAAGCAAGGCGGCCTCGTTCGTGGCGACCGCTGACGGGTTCAGCGCTGGACATGACACGCACTTGGCGCTCGTGCGTAGCAACGGTGCAGTCGAGGTGACCCCCGTCCGTCCTGTCGGTCCTGGTCGAATGCCGGGACAGGCGATCACCCTCGAGACGGTATCGATTCTCGCCGACGACGGCCTGTTCGCAGGCCGGGGCTTCGGAACGCGAGTTCGGCCCACCGGCGAGGTCGAGATCGATCGAGGTAGTGTTCTCGAGGTCTGGAAGAACAGTGAAGCGGGCGTTCGCCAGGAGTGGGAATTCGAGAGTGCGCCTCCGCTTGGCGGCGATCTCGTCGTCGAAGTAGCCGTCTCGGGGCAGTACTTCGTATCGGCGACGGATAGCGGCCTCCACTTCATGGGCAAGGATGGTCTCGGCTTCCGCTACAGCCACGCGATCTGGATCGACGCCGGTGGCAAGGAATGGCCGATCCAGGCGTCGTTCGAGAACGATCGGATCCGGCTTGTAGTTCCGCAGCCTGTCATCGAGCTGACGCGATTTCCGGCGGTCCTCGACCCCACGGTCGGCGCTGAAGTCGCGGTCGACGCGCCGGTCCTCGGTGGCAGCGGAGCGAACGTCTTCGCGCCGCAGGTTGCCTCGGATGGGACGGGCTTCCTCGCCGTCTGGTCAGATCAACGCAACGGCCTCGAGAACGACATCTGGGGCGTTCGCGTGGGCTCTGATGGCTCGTTGCTCGACACGCTCGGCATCGAGATCGCGAATGGTCCAGGAATCCAACAGAACCCGACCGTCGCGTTCGACGGCTCGAGCTACGTGGTCGCATGGGAAGACTTCAAGGTCGCCAGCGGTGCTGAAGCAGACATCGACGTAGCAACCGTCTCGGCATCGACCGGTAGCGTCACCCAGCTCGCGGCGATCGCAACAACCGGCGTCAGCGAGACCAACCCCGAGCTCGCGGCGACTGGCGGCACATCCCTGCTGACCTGGTCGGTCTCGAGCAACATCTTGGGATCGTTATCGCTCGGCGCGCCGTTCACCATTGCGAGCAACGCAAACGCGGAGAAGAATCAAACGGTTGCGGGTGGAGGCGGAGGGTATCTCGTCGCGTTCACCGAGACCGTCGCAGCTGGCAATGATGATGTTCGCGGCCAACGCGTGACCACCGCAGGTGCACTGTCCGGCGGCGTATTCGACATCTCTGCGACGACCAACAGTCAGGACTTCGCAGGTGCCAGCTTCGACGGCACGAACTTCGTGGTGGTCTGGAGCCAGACCGCTTCCGGGGGGGCCGACATCTTCGGCACCCGCGTCTCGACCACAGGAGCAGTCCTCGACACGCGCCTCGTCGGCGTGGCCACCGTCGGCGGGGTGTTCATCAATCAAGGCGCGAACAGCCAGGAGTTCCCCTCGGTCGCGTGTAGTGGGGCGAGCTGCCTGGTGACGTGGCAAGACCGCCGGAACCTCGCGACGACCGGCTTCGACATTCTCGGGACGATCGTCAACACGGCCACGGGTATCGCTCCGGGTGCAGAGCTCACGCTCTCTAACCCGACGCAGAATCAGAACCTCCCGCGGATCGCGGCGGCGAGCGGTGGGTTCTTCGCCACCTGGCTCGATCTCCGGACCGTGAACCAATCGCTCGCGGTCGGTTCGCGCGTCACGACCGGAGGGGGCATCTCGGACCCGAACGGCATCGTTCTGATCACCGGGAACAACCAGCAGACGTCCCCGGCGACGGTCCGCGCCGGCACCCAGCTAGGAGTGGTCTGGAGCGACAGCCAGAGCACCTCCGGCAACGACATCGCGATGGTTCGCTTCAGCGCGAACGGGACGAAGACCGATGCCGTGTCTCGGGTGGTTTCGAGCGCAGCCAACAGCCAATTCTCTCCCGCCGGCGCCGACCTCGGCGGCAACTACTTCTTCGTGTGGGCAGACTCTCGTAATGGTATCGACAAGGATATCTTTGGTGCGCGGTTCAACCTGAACACAGGCGTGCCGATCGATGCCGCGGGACTCCCCATCGCGGTCGCGACGGCCGATCAGCTGGTGCCCAAGGTCGCGTCGAATGGCACGCAGGCGCTCGTGGTCTGGCACGATCGTCGAAACGGCACGTTCGACATCTTCGGTGCAATCGTCAGCAGCAATGGCACGATCGGGACGGCGTTCCCGATCGCGGCGGCGGCCTTCGACCAGTTCCGCCCATATCCCGTCTGGAACGCTGCCACGAACCAGTTCGTGGTCGTCTGGCAGGATGGTCGCTCGAACGGCGGAAATGGTCGCGAGATCTTCGCTGCGACCGTTTCGACGGCCGGCGCGGTCGCCAACGAGACCCTGATCTCGAGTCCGACCAACGGCGGGTTCAACCCGGCGATCGCGATCTCCGGCTCGACGATGTTCGCAGTCTGGGAAGATCGGCGCAATGGCGTCGCCAACCCGGACATCTTCGGCGCGCGGCTGACGGGATCGCTGGCGGTGGTCGATCCGGCCGGGATCGCGATCAGCACCGCAACGGGCAGTCAGGGAGCGCCGACCGTCGAAAACGTCGGCACGAGCTTCGTCGTGGCGTGGAGGGATGGACGGACCTTCGTCACGACCAGCAATGACATCTTCGGCCAGCAGGTCTCGACCACGGGTGCGCTATCCGGTTCGAACTTCATCATCTCGGCGAACACCGAAGAAGAGAGCAACCCGTCGCTGGCGTTCGTGAGCATCGGCAACGTACGCGTCAGCTACGAAAAACGGCGCCCCGACCTCGATACGATCCGCGTGCAGAGTCGGGCGATCTCGGTCAGTACAGGCACCGGGCAAACGTGTAGCAGCAACGCGAACTGTTCGAGTGGCTTCTGCGTCGACAGCTTCTGCTGTGACACAGCGTGTGGCAACGACAGTCGTACGGACTGCCAGGGTTGCGCGTTCAGCAAGACCCTGCAACCGAACGGCACGTGCGCGCCGATCGCAGCCGGCACGATCTGCCGCAACTTCCTCAATCCAGCGAACACGTTCTGCGACGTGCGCGAGCAGTGCAATGGCAGCGCCATCGACTGCCCGGCGGACCTGGGCAAGAATCAGGGGCTGGTGTGCAACTCGATGACCCTGACTATCTGTCCTTCGAACGGCGCTGCCGGCGCCCCACACCTCTGTCCTTGACACTCCGTGCAGGAATGACGAGCGCCCCGTAGCCGCTCGTCGATTTCGGAGATGAAGTATCGCGCAGACATCGACGGGCTACGCGCTGTCGCCGTGATCCCGGTCGTGCTCTTTCACGTGAGCACGCCTGGGTTCGGCGGTGGGTACGTGGGCGTCGACGTCTTCTTCGTGATCTCCGGTTTCCTGATCACGTCGATGATCGGGGCGGAGGCTCGCGACCATCGATTCTCGATCCTGCGCTTCTACGAGCGACGGATCCGGCGAATCTTTCCGGCGTACTTCGCGATGGCCGCGGCGGTGACCTTGGTCGCGTGGTTCGTGGTGACCCCGATCGACTTCAAGAAGTTCGGCCAGAGCCTGGTCGCGTCGTCGTGTTTCGGATCGAACATGGTGTTCTGGTTGCAGGATGGATACTTCGACGCGCCAGCACACTTGAAGCCGCTGCTGCACACCTGGTCACTCGCGGTGGAAGAGCAGTTCTACGTGGTGTTTCCGCTCATCCTCGTCGGACTGTTCCGCTGGGCGAGGCCGTGGGTCGGTGCGGTCGTGCTCGGCCTGTTCGCAACATCGCTGGCTGCGTGCATCTTCGTCACGAAGCGCGATGCTTCGATGGCGTTCTATCTCGCACCGCTGCGTGGCTGGGAGCTCCTGCTCGGCAGCTTGCTCGCGCTCGACGTCGTGCCTCCGATCACGAGCCGGGTCGTTCGCGAGATCGCGGCAGCCGCCGGGCTCGCCGCGATCGTCGGGTCGGTGGTCGGGTTCTCGAGCACGACCGAGTTTCCCGGCTACCACGCGCTGTTCCCGTGCATCGGAGCGGCGCTCGTCATCCACGTCGGTCGTGGCGTCGCCGTTGGACGTGTGCTCGAAACGTGGTCGCTCGTCTTCATCGGTCGGATCTCGTACTCGCTCTACCTCTGGCATTGGCCGGTGATGGTGCTCGCCGTCTACTTTGTCGGCGGCGTGCTCGATGCGTGGACGCTCGTCGTGGTGGTCTGTTCAACAGTGGTCGTCTCCGTGGTTTCGTGGCGCTTCATCGAGCAACCATTCCGCCACCAGTTCCCATCTCGCGGCTGGCTGTTCGTGGGCGCGGCGATGGCGAACGGGCTCGTGATCGGAGCCGGGGTGTTCATCTGGCGGTCCAGCGGGGTTCCGTCGCGCGTCTCCGACGAGGTGAATGTGCTCGATCACGCGCGAGATGACTTCAACAAGGATCGTCCGCGGTGTCACGCGCAGGACGAGAAACCGATCGCCTACGCTGACAAGTGCGTCTACGGGAAGCCGGGGGTCGCGCCATCGATCGTGATCTGGGGGGATTCGTTCGCGCCAGAGCTCGCACTCGTGCTTGGCCGTGAGGCGGCGGCCCACGATCGGGCGATGATCTACATCAGTTACTCCAACTGCCCTCCCAGTATCGGCTTGTTCGGCGATGCGCGTCCGGCGTGCGATCGGCACAACGCGGACGTGCTCGCGAAGCTCGTCGCCGCGCGATCGATCGAGACCGTGATCCTGGTAGCGCGCTACGAGGCGTTCTATCGGGCTTCGGGCGACGGCTTCTTCTCGACGTTCGAGCGGGTCGTCCGTGACCTCGCGGAGGGTCACAAGCAGGTGATCGTGACCTATCCGATCCCTCGTCCACCAGCCTACGTCCCGATGATGCTCGCTCGATATCAGCAGCGTGGTCGCGCCTTGACCGAGGCGTTCATCGAGCGCCGGGACTACGAACGAGAGAACGGTCCGGTCATCGCGTTCCTCGATCGATTGACGACCCTGCCAAACGTCAGGGGCGTCCGACCTGCGGATCGACTCTGCGATCGCGAGCGTTGTGCGGTCGCCGCGGCTGGACGTGCCCTCTACTACGACAACGTTCACCTGAGCCTGGCGGGTGCGGAGTTGGTGATTCCGCTGTTTCGAGACGCATTCACATCCCCTTGAAATCCCGAGTAACTTCACGCAAACGAGCTCGAACAGTCAGGCCGGGGCCGGCAACTAACTGGGGTATAACCGGTCGCTTCAAATGAACGTCGCCATCGTCACCGCCCGTGCCGGATCCAAGTCAATCATCGACAAGAACGTCCTGCCTTTGCTCGGCCAGCCGATGGTGCAGTACCCGATCAAGGCCGCGCAGAGCGCTCACCGGATCTCAGAAGTCTGGGTCTCGACCGATGGCGAGCGCATCGCGGAGGCGTCGCGGGAAGTGGGCGCGAAGATCATTCCTCGTCCTGACGAGCTAGGTGGCGACAGCGTGAATCACGGCATCGTGATCGCGCACGCCGTCAACTACGTCGACGAGCGGGTCGAGGACCTCGAAAACGTCGTGCTGTTGCTCGGCAACACCGTCTACATCGACGGAGAGATCATCGATCAAGCGCTCGCGCTCCTGGACGAACGCCGCGACCTGGACTCCGTGATGACGGTGTGGGAGGCGGCTGACGATCACCCCTATCGCGCGATGCAGATCAACAACGAAGGGCTCGTCGAGACGTTCGGCGGACCTCGCAAGGTCTCGACCGAACGGCAGAGCTATCCCAAGGCCTACTACTACGACCAGGGAGTGTGGGCGTTTCGCAAGACAACCGTTCGCACGCAAGATGGCCCCAACCCCTGGTGGTGGATGGGTAAGCGGGTCCACCCGATCGTCAGACCATGGGTCACCGGCCGTGACATCCACGGGTTGATCGACGTGTTCTTCTCGGAGCAGTGGGTGAAGCATCCAGACGTCGTGAAGAAGGTCGGCGAGGAGAATCACTGACCTGATGTCGCGGTTGCTCGTCACCGGTGGCGCGGGGTTCCTGGGGCGCCACCTCGTGGAGGCGCTGGTCTCCCGTGGCCATGAGGTCACGGTGTTCGATCGCGCGCCCTCGTCGCCTGTGCTCGAGACCAGAGTTGTCCAGGGCGACCTGGGGGATCGAGTCGCACTCGCGAACGTGATCCGTGACCATGACGCGGTCTATCACCTCGGGGGGTTCGCAGATCTCAACGCCGCGAAGACCAGGCCGCTCGACACCGTGCAGACCAACATCCTCGGCACGGTGAATCTACTCGAGGCGATGCGTGAGGTCGGCGTCTCGCGCCTGTTGTTCGCGTCGACGGCGTACGTCTACAGCCGCGAGGGCGGGTTCTATCGGTGCTCGAAGCAAGCGTGCGAGAGCTATATCGAGGAGCACGCGCGGATGTTCGGGACCCGCTATACGGTGATTCGTTACGGCAGTCTGTACGGCCCGCGCGCCGATGCGAGCAACGGCGTCTATCGGTTACTGCGCGAGGCGATGACCGAGGGCAAGATCTCGTACGCCGGCGCACCGGACGATCTCCGTGAGTACATCCATGTCGAGGACGCGGCCCGGCTATCCGCCGATCTGCTCGATCCGAGCCACGAGCAACAGCATGTGATGTTGACGGGACCCAACCCGACCAGGGCGGCGGAGTTGTTCATGATGTTTCAGGAGATCCTCGGCCGACGGATCGATGTCGAGTATCGGCGTACCGAAGGCGGCGGCCACTACGCCGTGACCCCGTATGCCTTCACCCCGCGCCCCGGCCGGAAGCTGAGCACCAACCACTACGTCGACATGGGACAGGGACTCCTGCGCATGATCGAGGATCTCCATCGCGAGCTCGAGTCGTGATTCGAGCGGTCATCTTCGACTTCGATGGCGTCGTGCTCGAGAGTGCGGACGTCAAGACGGAAGCGTTCGTCGAGCTCTACAACGAGCATGGCGCCGAGGTAGTCGCCCGAGTGCGCGAGCATCACCTCTCGAACCTCGGGATCTCCCGATTCAAGAAGTTCGAGTGGATCGCGGCGAACGTCCTCGGCCAGGAGCTCACCTCGGGTGCGCGCGAGACCCTGGGCTCGCGATTCAGCGAGCTCGCACTCGAGAAGGTGCTGTCGGCGCCGTTCGTCGCTGGAGCCGAACACGCACTCGCCGAGCTGTGCAAGCGGCTCCCGTTGTTCGTAGCATCGGGCACGCCGCAAGGTGAGCTCTCGCTGATCGTCGAACGTCGTGGGCTCTCCCCGCACTTTCTCGAAGTCCATGGAACACCGGCCGAGAAGCCCGCGATCATCGACGATCTCTCCCGGCGTCACGGCTTCGCCAACCACGAAGTGCTCTTCGTCGGTGACGGGATGAGCGACTACGAAGCGGCTCGCGCGAGCAGGGTCGAGTTCCTCGCCCGCGATACTCCGATGCTGCATGACGAATGGGTTCGACTCGGTGTGCGGCGCGAGCCGGATCTCGCACGTCTCCCCGAGGTCGTCGCGGCGTGGTGACCAAGGTCCTGTTCTTTCGACCGACCCTCGATGACGGTGGCGCGGATCGGGTGACGGTCACGCTCTTGCGACACCTGGATCGGGTCCGTTTCGAGCCGGCGCTCGCCCTCGCAGCGCGGCGGGGCGTGTTGCTGTCCGAGGTACCCGCCGACGTTCCGATCTTCGACCTCGACGCACGTCGCCTCGCGTTCGCGGCACCGGCGCTCGCGCGGGTAATTCGGCGAACCGCACCCGACGTCATCTTCTCGACATCCAGCGGTAGCAACACCGTCGCCGTTGCAGCTCGCATGCTGGCACGCAGTCGCGCACGCCTCGTGCTCTCGGAGCGAACAACGCTCACCCGCAAGGACGTCAGCCGTCTCCGGCAACTCGTCGAGCTGCCGTTGAAGCGGCTCGCCTATCGCCGCGCCGATCTTGTCACCGCCGTGTCCGCCGGCGTCGCGCAAGAGCTCGTCGAACGACTCGGCCTTCCAGGTCAGCGCGTGTCCACCGTGTGGAATCCGGTCGTCACCGACGACATCGCAAGCCGGGCATCGGAACGGCTCGATCATCCGTTCTTCGGCAATCAGGCTCCGGTGCTCGTCGCATGCGGACGGCTGATCGACGACAAGGATTACCCGACGCTCCTCGACGCCTTCGGTCGGATCTCGGCCGTCCATCCCGCACGGCTGGTGATCTTGGGTGACGGCCCGCTGCGCTCGATGCTGGAGGCTCGGGCCCGCTCGCTCGGGCTTGCAACGGTGGTGTCGTTTGTCGGCTTCGACCCCAACCCGTTCAAGTACATGTCGCGTGCTTATCTCGTGCTACAGGCGTCGCGTCGAGAAGGCCTGCCGGGCACGCTGATCCAGAGCATGGCGGTGGGGACACCTGTGGTCGCGACGGACTGCGAGCATGGTGTGCGCGAGGTCGTGACCGATGGTGAAGATGGCTGGGTCGTTCCTGTCGGGGATGCCCGGGCACTCGCGCAGCGCGCGCTCGAGTTGCTCGCCGATCGGCCGCGGCGAGACGGCTTCGGAGTCCGAGCCCGCCAGACCGCGGCGCGGTTCTCGATGCGCGCGTCGCTAATGCGCTACGAGGATGCGATCCTCGGAGAAGCCAGGTGATCGCACTCGTGCTCTCGAACCCGAAGCATCACGCCGAGATGTTGATCCCGGTGGCACGCCAGCTCGCAGGGCGAGGTCATCGCGTCCGCATCATCTCGCCCGCCGAGCTGCGGGGGTTCGCGACGCCGGCTTGGGCGCTCGATCAGGTCGAGGTCGTCCGAGTAATCCCGTCGAGGCTGCGCAAAAACCCTTCGCTGGGATCCGGTGTTGGAACCGACCCCCAAGATCGTACAGGCGCCGTACTTCGCCGAGTCGCGCAACTCGTGCTCCTCACCGCGCTCGGACCGAGGCTGCTCTGGCTGCTTCGGGGCGCACGGGTTGTCGTGATCCCCAATGACACGGCGTATCCGTATCGAGAGCTCGTGGTGTTCCTCAAAGCACGTCGCGTGCCGTACGCGCTGCTCCAGGAAGGGATTCGCTTTCCGTTGCCGAACGAGACGACGAAGGATCGATACGGTTGCAGTGGAGCCACCGCGGTCTGCACGTGGGGTGAGGGAAGCGCAGAGCACTTTCAGCGCATCGGCGTGCCCGCCAGCACGATCCACGTGACGGGAAACCCGCGGTTCGACTCGGTCTCGATCCACCAGGTTCGCGAGCAGGGCCTTGCACTCCTCTCGCAGGCCGGCGTTTCCGCTCCGCCACTGCTCTACCTCTCCAATCCGATCGACGACCAGGGCTTCTGCTCGACCGCGGACAAGCTGGAGTTGTTCGAGCGTTTCGTGATCGAGTCTCGCCGCGAGCTCGAACAGCGCCGGGTCCCACTGGCCGTGAAGCTCCATCCTCGCGAGGATCTCGATGGCTTTCGACGTGTCGCGACCAAGCTCGGTGCCGACGTGCACTTCCTCGGCGATGCCCCGTTGTTCCCGTTGCTCGCGGCGTCACGAGCGGCGGTCGTCCTCGCGTCGACGGCCGGCCTCGAAGCACTCGCGTTCGGGATCCCGCTCGGCGTCATGGAATTGCCGCGCCATGGCTTCGTGTTCGAATATGTCTCGCGGGGGGCCGCGATCGGGCTCTCTCCAGGTTCCATCGCGACACGCGTCGCCGAGCTCTTGAATCGCGGCACCGATCCCCGTGACCAGGCGTTCGTCGAGAGACACCTCGCTGGACGAGGGTCCGCGGCACTACGGATCACCGAGCTCCTCGAGCGCCTGGAGCCTCGTCCATGATCTCGAAACCACGTGGGTCGCCCTCGAGCGTGTCACGGCGAGTCCGCAGTAGCGGAGTCGTCCGTGGTGTTCGCGACATTTTGCGAGAGCCCTTGTTGACGGTGTGGGCGCTGTTCCTGCTGCTGTCTCCGATCTACACGTTCTCGAGCGGGCTCCCTCAACCGGCCGACTATCTGATGCTCTTGCTGGTGCCGATGTCGCTGCGTGTCTGGAGCGGGCGGCTGCCGGGGCACCAGAAGCAGATCACGCTGGCCCTGTTCGGCTTCATCACGTACGTGGTGCTGTCGGCGATCGTGTGGTCGGTCGTGGAGGGGTCAGTCGCCATCAACCTCAAGGACGGCTTCGTCCTCAGTCCGTTGTTCTGGGTCTTCAACATGTGCGCCTTCGTGTGCGCGCTCGTCCTCTACCAGCGGTTCGGAGATCGCTTCATCGCGCTGACGGTGCACGTCACGTTGCTGGCGATGCTGATGCAGGTTCCACTCATCGCGATCTCGGGCCGATCCAACGGACTTCGGAGCGCAGGGTTGTTCAACAACCCCAATCAGCTCGGCTACTACGCAGCCATCTCGATCGCGATCGTCTTGTTTGGACAGAAGCGCGCTGGCCTGACCTCGGTCTGGGCGACGGTCGCTCTGGCGTGTGGCAGTTTTCTCGCGATCGCGTCCGCATCGAAGGCAGCGCTCGCTGCGGTCGCGTTCGTGATCATGATTGCCACGATGTCTCGACTCCGGACTATCCTCCTGTTCGCGGTGGTCGCATCGGCGTTGGTCGTCGCGGTCGAACCACTACGCGAGTACATCGAGCGCGCGACGCTACGAATCACCACGGACCAGCAGAGGTCGTTCGTTGAGGAGCGCGGGTACGACAGGGTCATCGAGCACCCCGAATACTGGCTCCTGGGCGCAGGTGAGGGTGGATATCGGCGTTTTGCCGAGACCACGGCGATCGGTTCGCACGAGTTGCACTCATCAGCGGGCACGTTGTTCTTCTGCTATGGGATCGCCGGTACGCTCCTGTTCCTGGTCTTCATCTTCCGTGCCATCCGGGGAGCTGGTATGCGGCAGATCCTGATGGCCGCCGCCGTTGGCTCGTACGGGCTCAGCCACCATGGACTGCGCGTAACGCTGCTCTGGGTGTTCCTCGCGTTCATGGTCGTCGCCGGAACGCGCGGTCTGCTTCGAGCTCCACAACCACGGATGGCGATCAGATGAGCGAAAGAACTGTTGGTGTCGTCGGCTGCGGTGTGATCTCCGAGGCGCACCTCGCAGCGTGGGCTCGAACGCCCGGGTTTCGGGTTCGCGGCGTGATTGATACGAACCGGGAACAGGCCCAGAAGCGAGCGTCACAATTCGACGTACCCACGGTCTTCGAGCAACTCGACGATCTGCTCGCGGAGTGCGACATCATCGACGTTTGCACTCCGCCACAAAGTCACGCGAGGATTGCGCAAGCTGCGATCGAGCGCGGCCGGCATCTCGTCATGGAGAAGCCGATGGTCACGGACGTCGGTGACTGGGATCGCATCGACGCGCAGGCGCGGGCGAAGGGCTCGAAGATCGCCGTGATTCACAACCTGAAGTTCCTGCAGAGCGTGCAAACCGCCAAGCGGTGGGTGGAAGAGGGACGGATCGGCGAGGTCCTCCGTATTCAGCGCGAGTTCCTGACGCACGCGAGCTCGGACCGCATGCTCGTCGGCGAGGGACACTGGTCACACTCGCTGCCGGGTGGCCGGTGGTTCGAGACGCTGCCGCACGAGCTCTACCTGACCCACTGGTTGGTCGGGGCGCTCGAGCTCTCGAGCGTGACCGCGATCTGTACACCGTCCGCACCTTTCGGCGCTCGGGCGGACGAGGTGTCGATCTCGATGCGCGGAGATCGCGCCATCGGCACGATCCATTTCTCGGCGAACTGTCGCGAGAATCGACGGATGTTCCTGCTTCAGGGCACCGAGGGAAGGATCAGCGTCGACATTCTCTCCGACATGGCGACGCTCTCGCGAACTTCGGACTCGAAGCTTCGACGCGTGATCGGCCGGCCGATCGCCGAGGCGACCCGCGTGCTCGCCACGAGTGCCGCGGATCGTGGTCGCTACGTCGCACGACGACTTCGCAAGCAGAGCGCACACGTCGAGATCATCCAGTCGCTGGGACGGCACCTTCGGGGTGAGGGAGCCGAGCCGACTCCGCTCGCCGAGATCGACTACGTGGTTCGAAACTGCGATCGGATCGGGCGTGCGATTGATCAGCAGATCGCCGAACACCAGCAACGTGCGTAACGATGGATCAGGATCTAAAACCGGTCGCGCCGAGCCCGGCAGACGCAGCGAAGGTCGGCGCGAAGCTACGTCACGGCATCATGTGGACGACGCTCGCGAGCGCGGCAGCCAACCTGGTGCGTGTCGTCGTGATCGCCGTCCTCGGCCGACTGCTCGACGCCGAAGCCTTCGGGCTCGTCGCCGCCGGGCTCGCCATGCTGGCCTTCGTAGGGGTGCTGCGCGACCTCGGCGTGGGTGCAGCGATCGTCCAGCACAAGTCACCGACCTCCGCGCACATCGGGACCGCGTTCGTGATCTCGATGGTCACGTCGACGCTACTCGGCAGCTTCATGTACGTGGGAGCGCCATGGCTGGGGCCCCTCGTCAGTCGCGACCCGGAGATCGTTCCCCTCGTCCAGGTGCTCGCCGCGCTCGTCGTGCTTCGCGGCCTCGGGGGCCTCTCGCAGCAGCTCTGCCAGCGAGCGATGGACTTTCGCACGCTCGCGAAGGTCGAGGTCTCGAGCGAGGTCCTCGGTGCGATCGTGTCGATCACGTGCGCGCTCTCGGACTTCGGCTACTGGTCGATCGTGTGGGGCTACCTGGTCGAGTCGATGTGGTCCACGCTGTTCTTGCTCGTGCGGTACCCACCCGCTCGACCACGTTTCGATCGTGCGGCGTTTCGCGAGTTGATCGGATTTGGAGGCGGACAGACGATCCAGATCATCGCGAACGTGATCGCCGTGCAGGGAGACAACGCGGTCGTGTCCCGCGAGCTTGGAAGTACCTCGCTGGGCTTCTACTCGCGAGCGTACGAGCTGGTTCAGTACCCCGCGAAATTGTTTTCGAGCGTCGTCGGGTCGGTCCTGTTTCCTGCGTTCTCTCGTTTGCAAGACGATCGGCCCGCACTACGCGAGGCGTTCCTGCGGACCCTGTTCGTGAACTCGGTCGTGCTGCTTCCGCTCTCGGCCATGTTGGTCATCCT
>Ga0105049_10004611_pt1 | contig 16167 bp, 14 predicted proteins | sample MAT06_FD_78087 | JGI IMG/M metagenome (GOLD analysis project Ga0105049, IMG submission 78087) | Freshwater microbial communities from Lake Fryxell liftoff mats and glacier meltwater in Antarctica - MAT-06 | ecosystem: Environmental > Aquatic > Freshwater > Ice > Liftoff microbial mat | place... | reverse complement strand
GGCGCGAGGGTACGGCGCCTGGAACGACCCCGACACATTCGCGCCGAACCGAACGGCGCGCCGAAACCGTCCGGGCGAATGTGTCGGGGTCGTTCCAGGCACCGTACCCCGCGCGCCGGGGCTGGCGAGAGCCTCTGCGCGCGGATCAGTGGAACCGCACGGATTCCAACGGATTCGTGAGCCGCACGCGCGCCGCCGCTCCCTCGCGGAGCGCGCGGCGCGCCTCTCCGTCTGGCAGACTGCGCGCGATGGAAGTCCGACAGATCTTCGCGCACGAGATCGAGAGCGCGTTCCCCGTCGTCGCCGAGCTGCGGCCGCACCTCGACCTCGAGGAGTTCGTCGACTCGGTGCGTCGCCAATCCGAGGTCGGTTACGAACTGTGGGGCGCGTTCGAGGGCCGCACGATCCTGGGCGTGATCGGGTTCCGCTCGACGCAGAACCTCTCGCGCGGCGCGCATTTGTTCGTGGACGACCTCGTCGTGAGTTCGACGGCGCTCATGCGCGGAATCGGCCGGGCTTTGATGGCGTGCGCGGAACGCGAAGCGCGCCGTCACGGGTTCGCAGGCGTCTACCTGGACAGCCGCGCGACGGCGCTCGAGTTCTACGCGAAGCTAGGATACGCGCCGCACGCGGCGACGCTCGTGTTCAAGAAGCTCTGAGCCCGCGACATCCACGAAACTGCAGAAAGTGGGCGGCGGGCAAGGGTCACGCGCGCGCGACTCGTCACATCTCTTCGCCGCCGCCTCCGCACGGACCGAGGTCCGTCATCTGGTCGTCGATGATCGCGAAGAAGGGACACGGTGCCGCATCGAGGCTTATGCCGCCGACGACGCGCACGCAATTGTAGAACGGCACCCCTTCCTCGTTTTCCACGAAGAACACGCCGCTCCCGATCAGGAGCGGCGCGCACTCGAAGCCGATCTGGAGCGAACCGGTCGTGTCGACGCCGTAGAGCACGATGTTCGTGTCGACGACGGTCGGGCCGTCGACGCTCTGGTCGAGTTCGCCGGCGATGTAGGCCAGCTGATTCAGCGGCAAGGTGCCGGCGAAGTCCACGTACACGACCGTCGAGTCCGCCGCAACGAACACGCCACCCGAGAACGTGCCGGTACTCGAGTAGCCCAGCCCCGTCCGGCTCGATCGGATCGCGCGTCCGTTGCGCGGCTCGAGATGATCGTAGTCCTCGGGCGCGATGCCGAAGACGAACGCCTTGGTGCCGATCGAGAGCGCGTCGAGCCCTGGAGCGCGGAACGTGTCGTCGAAGAACAGTTGATCGCTCTTCACGACCTTGACGCCGTTTTCGAGGACGACCGGACCCGTGGCATGGAACGCGTAGCGGCCGGTCGAATTCAGCACGTTGGTCGCGCCGCCGACGGTGTTGCCGCGGATGCCCTCGAAATAGATGTGATCGCCGAACTCCACGAATCTCGCGCTCGAGCCCGCGAGCCTGTAAGTGACCTCGTTCTCGCCCAAGATGCGCCGGTCGCTCGGATTCGCGCCGATGTAGCGGCCGAAACCGGACACGGGAACTCCGATGACGTTCTCGTCGATCAGCGGCGGAGTCGAGGTCGTCGAAACCCAGCCGCGTACGTACACGCGTGCTCCGATGGGGAACTTGCCGCGATTGCGCAGGCCGTAGAGCCGGCCGTCGTCGGTGCGCAGACGGAACGAGAAAACCGAGCCCTCGACCGTCCCGATGCCGGCGAAGCCTGGACGCGTGACCGTGTTGTCGAGGAAAGAGTAAGGGACTTCGTTGCAGCTTCCGGCCACTCCGCCCGGGATGGTGCCCTCGACGTAGATTCGATCGCCGAGCTGGAAGCCGCCGGTCGTGTAGAGGATGAAGGTGCGCCCATCGTCGGCCTCGAAAAGCGTGCACGCGGACTCGACGGGACGATTGCTCAAGACGCCGTGCAGGCGCTCTATCTGCGCGTAGCCTGCGCGAGCCGTGGCGAACTGGGCGACCAGGACGAAGAGCAGCAGCAAAGGACGGGACATGAAGCAGTCTCCTTTTCGAAGTCGTTCGCGTGCGGGAAGGAAGCTCACCGGACCGGCTCGACGTGGTCGAGCGCGAACCGGTCGCTGCCGAGGTCGGACGCGCCGGATCGTCGATGCACAATCGAGCGCGGTCAAGGGCGCGCGAGATAGATCCCACTCATCGTCCGTGTGTTTCGTTGCCCACATCGACCTGGGAAGAGAGTGCGGGCGTGCAGCGTGCAAGACTGCCGCGCTCCCCGCGGATCGCCGAACGATTCCACACGTCGGAGTCCGCCCAGAGCTGGGATCCTCCCGCGTCCCTTGACTCTACGGTCGGCCCGCGCCGTGCGCGATGCGGCACACGACGAGCGCGTCACGATCGAGATCGAGGACGGATGCGGAGGATCGGCCGTGAAGAGGTCGCAAGTGTCCGGCAGGCATGTCCGAGATCGCGCGGACCGCGTCGCGGCTCCTCCGCGTCGTGCCGACGAAAATCGCTTCGTCGCAGCTCCTCGTCGACTCGGCTCCACAGAATACTCACTCCACAGGCCTGACTCCGCACAGGCCGGACAGACGGCTCCGATTCGCTCACTGACTTCGAGCGCGGTGCCGGGGATCGCGCCGCCCGCGGTTACGATTCGGCTCGACGACGCCATGGCCGACTTCGCTGGACTTCCGTTGCTTGGTATCGCGGTCGCCCTCGGGTGCGGTCTCTTGATCGGACTCGAGCGCGAGCGGCGCAAGGGCGAAGGTTCCAACCGCGCCGCCGCCGGGATCCGCACTTTCACGATCACGGCGCTCGCCGGAGCGATCGCGCAAGGCACGACCTCCGCGGGGCTCGTGATCACGGGCGCGCTCCTCGTCGCCGGCTTGACGGTGCTCTCGTACTTCAAGAGTCGCTCGGACGATCCGGGTCTGACCACCGAGCTGGCCCTCTTCGTGACGTACCTCGTCGGCGTTCAATCCGTGATCTCGCCGGCATTGGGCGCAGCCTGCGGCGTGGGCGTCGCTGCACTGCTGACGGCGCGAGCGGGTCTGCATCACTTCGCGACACGCTGGCTCAGCGAGCAGGAATTGCGCGACGGCCTCCTGCTAGCGGCTCTCGGTCTGGTCGTGCTGCCGCTGATCCCGAACCGGCCGATCGAGTGGCTCGCTTCCATCAACCCGCGACCACTCGCGGCATTGGTGCTCTTGATCCTGTCGCTGCAGGTCGCGGGCCACATCGCGCTGCGCTGGCTCGGGCCGGAGCGCGGGCTCGTGATCACGGGGTTCGTTTCCGGGTTCGTCTCGAGCACAGTGACCATCGCGACGCTCGGCCGCCGCGCGCGCGAGGAACGGGAGCGAGGAACGTTGCTCTCCGCGGCCGCGGTCCTCTCGACTGCCGCGACTTGGTTACAGGTGCTGGTGATGAGCGCGCCGCTCTCGCCGAACGCCGCGCGCGTCCTCGCTCCCGCCGCGCTGGCCGGCATGGGAACCGCGCTCGCCGCCGGAGTGGGCCTGTGGATCCTGGCACGTCGTTCCGCGTCGAGGGCGGAGCCGGCCGAGCCTCCGGACAGCCGCGCACTTCGACCGCGCGAAGCCCTGATCGTGGCCGGACTGCTGACGGCGGTGACCCTTCTCATCTCGGCCGCGGCGACGCGCTTCGGCGCGACCGGGGTGTACGCCGGAGCCGCGCTGGCCGGGTTCGCCGATGCGCACTCGTCGGTGGCGTCGCTGACCGCGCTCCACATCGGCGGTCGCCTCGAGGAGCGCGACCTGTTGCTCGGCGTGCTGGTCTCGGTCAGCGCGAACAGCGCGACCCGCGTCGTCGTCGCGTTCAGCACCGGCGGCGTGGGTTATGGCGCGCGCGTCGCGATCTCGCTCGCGGCGAGTCTGACCGCCGCCTGGCTCGCCGCGATTTGAGTCTCGGTCCGCGGCGATCGAGTTCGACCAGCCACGTGAGCGCCCGGACGACGGCCGCTACGAATGCCGCGATCGGGAAACGAGCCGCTTGGCCGTGTCCGCGACACATTGGCGTAGGCTTGCCGACTTGGATCCTTCGAACCTCGACGCTGCCAGGACTGCGCGCCGTCCGCGCATCGCGCGCGCATGGCTCGCGCTCGCCGTCATGCTCGGCTTCGGATTGGGCGTCGGCGGATTCACGTTCCACTACGCCGAGGGGGCTTCGTATCTGAGCACCGATCCGCGCGCGTGCGTGAACTGTCACATCATGCGTCCGCAATACGACGCGTGGCAGAAAGGCAGCCACCATGCCGTCGCGACCTGCGCCGACTGTCACATCCCCGCGACGGGGATCGCGAAGTGGATCTCGAAGGCGTCGAACGGCTTTTACCACAGCAAGGGATTCACGTTGCAGGACTTCCCCGAGCCGATCCGCATCGCGCGGGGGAACCCGGTGATCCTGCAGGACAACTGCTTGCGCTGTCACGCCGATCTCCTGCACGACCAAGTCGCGGGCTCCACCAGCGACCGCGACGCCATCCAGTGCGTCCACTGTCATCGCGACGTGGGCCACGGCGAACAAGCCGGACTGGGCGGCCGGGATCGGGGCGAAGCGCACGAACGAACCGAGGGACACCGATGATCGACGAGAAACGTACTGGCCGCGGCAAGACCATCTTCTTCGTGACCGTCGTCGTCGTGGCGGTCGCGACGGCGGCCGCCACCGCGCTGCTCATGAACATCTACGAGCGCAAGGCGGAGGAGCGCAGCCCCTACGTCCTGCTGAAGCCGGTCTCCGAGGACGACACGGATCCGGCGACCTGGGCCGTGAACTGGCCGCGTCAGTACGACGGCTACCTGCGCACCGCACTTGCGACGCGCACGCGTTTCGGCGGGCATGGCGGCAGCGAAGCGATGCCGGCCGAGAAGATCGAGCGCGATCCGTGGTTGAAGCGCATGTTCCTGGGCTACGCGTTCTCGATCGATTACCGCGATCGGCGTGGACACGCGTACATGCTGGCCGATCAGGAAGCCACGGAACGCCTGAACAAGCCGCAATCGGGTTCCTGTCTGCACTGCCACGCATCGATCATGCCTCTCTACCGCGAGCTCGGCGACGGCGACGCGATGAAGGGCTTCGAGGCCACGCACGCGATGACCTACCAGGAAGTGAACACCAAGCTGCACGAGCTCGGTCACGCTCATCCGGTCTCGTGCGTCGATTGCCACACGCCGAACACCATGGAGTTGCGCGTGACTCGCCCCGGTTTCATCCGCGGCATCCAGGCGCTGGCGGAGTCGGACGCCGAGGTGCCGCATCTGCCCAGCATCGACGAGTGGCGCGCCGGATCGCGCGAGCGTCCTTACGACCCGAACGTCGACGGGCGACGCAGCGAGATGCGCTCCTACGTGTGCGGCCAGTGCCACGTGGAGTACTACTGCTCGACGAAGATTCCGCTCACGTTCCCCTGGGGCCAGGGCTTGAAGGCCGAGCAGATCGAGTCGTTCTGGAACTCGATGAACTTCCCTGACGGCGAGCAATTCCACGACTACGAGCACGCCGAGACCGGAGCTCCGATCCTCAAGGCGCAGCATCCCGAGTTCGAGCTGTGGAGCCAGGGGATCCATGCGCGCAGCGGCGTTTCGTGCGCCGATTGCCACATGCCGTACATGCGCGAGGGCGCGACGAAGGTCTCCGATCACTGGGTGCGCAGTCCGCTGCTCAACGTCAACCGCTCCTGCCAGACGTGTCACCACGCGTCGGAGGCGGAGATGACGGCGCGCGTCGACGTGATCCAGCAGCGCAACCATGACTTGATGCAGCGCGCGGCCGCGGCGCTGATGGATCAGCTCGACGCGATCGTGAAGGCCAAGGGGGAGGGCGCTTCGCCGGAACAGCTCGCGCCCGCGCTCGAGCTCCAGCGCAAGGCGCAGTGGCGCATCGACTTCATCGCCGCCGAGAACTCGATGGGTTTTCACGCGCCGCAGGAGGCTGCTCGTGTGCTGGGCGAGGCTGCTGATTACGCGCGGCAAGGCCAGGTCGCCGCGATCGAGTGGCGCACGGGCGCGGCGAAGTAGGAACCGCTCGGCGCTAGAGCGTGGATTTAACCCTCTCGATATCGCTCCGTTAACGCGCCGCGCTCGCGCAGCGGACGCACCGCTCGGCCTGCGCACTTGTGCGTAGCCGAACCTTCCCGCAGTTGCGCATGGCGGCCCCTCCCATCTCGCGCTCCCCAAGTGTCTCCTGCAGGGATCGTCCCTTCTGGGCGAGCGATGCCGGGCCCAGACCCGTTCCTGGAATGAAAAGCGCGCGATCTGTTCGAAACGTCGAATTCCCGCGACTTGCGCCGGAGAATAGAGTCGCTGGTTCGCGATCGTCGGCACGCTCGCCATCGCCGACGCGCCGGTGATTGCCGGAGCCACTCGTTCAGGGTTGGTACCATGGGATCAAGCACGCTCCCTCGACCCCGCATCTGCGCCTCCCCCACGCATCCGCGCTCTCGAGCTCGCCGAGTCCGAAATGCTGCACCAGTTCCTCCACGACAACCGCGAAGAGATCCTCGTTCGAGCACGAGCGCGCGTGGGTAAGCGCCTCGCGCCCAAGCCCACGCAAGAGGAGCTTTTGCACGGCATCCCGGTGTTCCTGGACGAGCTGACCCACATCCTTGAGGGCGGGCTCGAGCGCAGCGAGAAGATCGATTCCGACGCGACGATTCACGGCGAAGTGCGCCAGAAGATGGGCTTCACCGTCGCGCAAGTCGTCCACGACTACGGCGACCTCTGCCAAGTCGTGACGCAACTGGCGATCGAGCTGCGCGCGCCGATCGACACGGACGAGTTCAAGACGTTGAACCGCTGCTTGGACGATGCGATCGCGATGGCCGTCACGGAGTACGGGCGGCTGCGCGAGCGCACGATCTCCGAAGACGAGGTTCAGCGCCTCGGTTTCCTCGCGCACGAGCTGCGCAATCATCTGCACACGGCTCAACTCTCGTACGAGATCCTGAAGTCGGGCACCGTCGGGATCGGCGGTAGGACCGGCGCGGTTCTCGGGCGCAGCTTGCTCGGACTGAAGATCCTCGTGGATCGCACCTTGGCGCAGGTCCGACTCGACTCGGGGTTGGACCGGCCCGAAAGGCTGGTCGTCGCGCAATTCCTCGAGGAAGTGGAAGTGGCCGGTAGCATCGAGGCCAAAGAGCACGGCGTCTCGCTCTCGGTGGATCGCGGCGACTTGACGGTCGCGGTCGAAGCGGATCGCCAGCTGCTTGGTTCCGCGGTGGCCAACCTCCTGCAGAACGCCATCAAGTTCACGCCGAAGAGCGGGAACGTCCACATCCACTCGGCCGCCACTCAGGAGCGAGTGATCATCGAGGTGGGGGACGAATGCGGCGGCCTTAGCTTCGGCCAGGCCGAGGAGTTCTTCAGCGTTTCGCGGCCCAAGCCGCAGGAGAGCACGGGACTCGGGCTCGGTCTCAAGATCAGCAAGCGCGCCGTGGAATCGATGGGCGGGACGCTGCAAGCCCGCAATCGGGTCGGCATCGGCTGCGTCTTCACGATCGACTTGCCGCGCCTGCGGCGTCGCTGACGGTCCCGACCGGCGGAGCGCTCGGGGCTGGCGCGCTGAACCGCGTGCCCGTTAGGGTGTCCGACCGAACTCGCACCGTTCTGGAATCTCCGGTACGCGCACGGTCAGGAACACGACACATGGATTGGAACAAGGTCGGCCGTTGGTTGCTGCTCGCGTGCAGCCTCGGGCTCGGACTCGTCGCGGGCCAGTGCGGTTTCCTGATCTTCGAGGCCAAGGTTCCGGCTGCGATGCAGACCTCCGTCCTGGCGACCGAAGCACGCGTCTATTACTGGGGCGCGGGTCTCGCCCTGGGTTTCGCGATCTTCGGCCTCTCGCAGTTTGGGATCTGGGTCGCGGGGCGGTCCGCGTCGACGAAGCTCCGGCGCGAGTTCCCGCCGAAGTGATCCGAGGCATGACGGCGGGACGAGTCGTAGCAGCGTCGCGAGCGCGGCACGCGGGCCAGATCAGCGCTGCGTGAGCTTCGCAGCCGCAGCCGGACTCGCCGGTCCCTCGGCTCCCGCGGGCGTCGCGCGCCATCGCTCACGCGGCACCGTCACCGTCGCTCGGGGCTGGCCCTCGAAGTGCGGCGACATGATCTGGACGCCGTGCTCGTGGAAGGCGTCCTGGATCTCGGCGTGCTGCTCCGAGAGCATCTCTCGCGCGCATGTTCCGTTGCCTGTTCGGCGTACTTCGTCGAGACGAGCGCCGAATCGGGATCGATGTCCTGCGGCAGGAGCCGACGATCATCCGCCCGTCGATCGCGCAGCCGGGACGCGGATCAGAACGAGTATCCGAGTCCGAGGCTGAACTGGTCGAAGTCGCCGTCCGCGCTCGCGCCGTCGGCCTTGTAGTCGGCGCCGAGGAGCTTCCGGTAGTCGAGGCCCACGTTGAACCCTTCGCCGAACGTGTAGTAGGCGCCCGCGCGCAAGTAGAAGCCGAACGCGTCGTCGTCGATGTCCGCCGAAGCTCCGCCGATACTGGCGTCGAGCTCGGCGTTCGACCACGACGCGCCGGCCGCGAGGTAGGGATGCAGGCGGTTCTCGGCGAGCGAGAACGTCTTGCGTGCGCCGGCATAGATCTCCCAGGTCTCGGTCTCGAGGTCGATGCCGCTGACATCGCCCGAGTCCTCGGCATACGAGAAGCCGACCTCGAAACCGACCGGATCGAAAGGACCGTAGCTGTCGAACTCGACGCCGAACGTAGTCGGCTCGTCCACGGGCGACCAATCGTCCTCGTCGAGGAATCGCTGGCCGATGAGCATCGTCACGTTGCTGACGGTCGCGCCGCTCTTCGGCTCCGGGGCACCGCTGATCGCGGCGCAAGCAGTCAGCGGGACGAGCGCGCAGGTCATGAGGAGGGCAGTTCGCATCGAGGTCTCCGTGAAACCGGTCGATCGGGGTCGAATGCAGGGAACGCTCGCGCAGGATACCGAGCGCGGGCCCGGCGCGAATCGCCGAGTCCGTCGCCCGGATCGGCCTCCGCCCGTGAACCGCGGAAGCCGGAATGCCCAGCGCCCGGCCGGTCTCGACCCGCGCGGTGCTCGGGGCGCAGACCGCGCGTACGATCAGCGGCATGAGCTCGACGACCGCTTCAGGACCGCTCCGCGCGTGGGCTGTCCTCGCGCTGGGTTGCGCATCGTGCTCGGACAAGAGTCACGCTTCCGCCCCCGACTCCGCGCCGCCGGGCATGCGCTGGATTCCGGGCGCGGAGTTCACGATGGGCTCCGCAGCCCAGGGCGCGCATCCGAACGAGGCGCCGGAGCACCGCGTGCGCGTCGATGGATTCTGGATGGACGAGTGCGCGGTCACGAACGCCGAGTTCGCGCGTTTCGTCGATGCGACGAAGTACGTGACGGTCGCCGAGAAGGCCGTCGATTGGGAGCAAATGTCGAAGACGGTCGAGCCCGGCACGCCGAAGCCGCCCGACGAGGCGCTCGCGCCCGGCTCGCTCGTGTACACGCCGACGAAGGAGACTGTGCCGCTCGACAACTTGTCCGGTTGGTGGCGTTGGCAGCTCGGCGCCGACTGGCGTCACCCCGAAGGCCCGGGGTCCGCGATCGTCGGCCGTGAAATGCATCCCGTCGTGCACATCGCCTGGGACGACGCGGTCGCCTACGCCGCGTGGGCCGAGAAGCGCCTGCCCACGGAAGCGGAGTGGGAGCATGCCGCGCGCGGTGGACTCGTGGGCAAGCGCTACGCCTGGGGCGACGAGTTTCGCCCCGGTGGCAAGGCCATGGCGAACACGTACACGGGCACGTTCCCGATGAAGGACACGGCCGAGGACGGATACGCCGGCACGGCGCCGGTGAAGTCCTTCCCGCCGAACGCCTACGGGCTGTACGACATGGGCGGCAACGTGTGGAACTGGTGCAGCGACTGGTTTCGCTCCGACGCGCACGCGCTCGCGGCGCCGGAAGGTTGCGGCCAGAATCCGAGCGGACCGCGCGAGAGCTGGGACGCGAGCGACCCTTTGTCACCGAAGCGCGTCATCAAGGGCGGCTCGTACTTGTGCAATCCGTCCTACTGCGAGAGCTACCGACCGAGCGCGCGCCGCGGAACGCCGCCGGACACGGGTTCGACGCACGTCGGGTTTCGCTGCGTGAAATCGCGTTGAGGCGATCGTCGATGTTGGAGAGCGCGACCTCGAAACCGAGCGCCGCGTCGGGCTTCGACCGACGCATCCGCCGTTTGTGGGCACGAGGATTCCAAAGCGCGTAGCCTCGATCGCTTCTCACGCCGCGTCGCGTTACGCCGCGTCGCGTTACGCCGCGTCGCATTACGCCGCGTCGCATTACGCCGCGTCGCGCGCCATCCACCTCCTCGTCAGGTCGCTTCGATCTCGCGACCCCCGCGCTGCTCGCGGTCGAGATCGAGCTGCAGCCCGAGGTAGGTCGCGTCGTTGATGCGGCCGGAATCCCGCAGGCCCAGCAGCTCGCGCGCTTGCTCCTCCGCCACGGCGCGGCGGACTTCGCGGCTTACCGCGAGCCGTGTGCGCGCTTGATCGCGCTGTTCCTTGTCCTCGTCACGCAGCGTCACGAGCTCGTCGGACATGAAGTTCCGCCAGTGGTGGACGGAGATCGGACAGCTCGTCTCGGAGCAGAACGCGTCCAGGCGCCGGATGCCGGCCTCGAGCAGCGCTTCGCGCGCCGCGCGCGACTCGGCGTCACCATCCTCGTCGCCGCGGATACCGAGCAGGCGCACGAGCGGACCCAGCGTGAGGCCTTGCACGAACAGCGTGACCAGGATGATGCACAGCGCACAGGCCAGCAGTTCCTGTCGACCGGGGAAGGGCGAACCGTCCGCGAGCACGGTCGGCAGAGCGAGCGCGGCCGCCAGCGAGATCACGCCGCGAACGCCGCACCACGAGCTCAGGATGACGGTTTGGATCGAGGGATAGCCGCCCTCGCGGCGCCGCAATCGGGGGGACAAGTACAGGGGCAGATAAGCCGCGGGGAAGATCCAGACGATGCGCAGCAGGATCACGGTGGCTGCGAGGCCGAGCCCGGCCCAGAGCAGGTGCGTGTTCGCGCCGACGGAGAGCTCGCTCACGAGGCGCGGCGCTTCGAGGCCGATGAACACGAAGCACAGTCCGTTCAACGTCCACGTCAGGAGCTTCCAGATCGTGAACAAGTCCACGCGCGCCGCCGGGGGGACGACGTGGATGCGCCAAGCGACGATGAAGCCCGCGACTACGACCGCGAGTACTCCCGAGGTCCCGAGCGCGCCGGCGATCCAGTAGGCGAGATACGGCGACAGGAGGGACAGCACGAACAGGGTGGCCGAGTCGCGCACGACCCGGTTCAGCCAGGCGAAGGCGAACCCGACAGCGATGCCGACCACGACGCCGCCTACCGCGACGAGCGCGAAGCGCGCGACCACCTCGCTGGTCTCGAACGCTCCGCTCAGGACGATGGCGACGCCGAGTTGCACGCCGACGAGCCCGGTCGCGTCGTTCACCAGGCTCTCGCCGCCCAGGATCGCCGTGGCGCGACGCGGAATGCGCAGCTTCTCGATCACGGACTGCACGGCCACCGTGTCCGTCGGCGAGACGATCGCTCCCAGCACGAAGCAGACGGCCCAGGGCAGATGTGGCAACAGCGTGTGCGCGACGACGCCGACCACGAAGATCGTCACCGCGACGAGGCCGATCGAGAGCATCAAGATCGGCCGCAACCAACGTTGGAAATCGACCCACGACGTCTTGAACGCGTCGGCGTAGAGGATCGGCGGCAAGAGCACGACGAGGATCAGGTCGGGATCGAGCGGCCTCCGCGGCAATCCCGGGATGAACGCCAGCACCAGGCCGACCAGCGCGAGCACGATGGGCTCGGATGCGCCGATGCGCCGCGCGATCGGCGCCGAGATCGCGAGGGCCGCGAGCAACGCCGCGATGATGGGCAGGGTATCCAGCACGGGCGCGCAGAGTACGATCCGGTCGCGCGCCGGTCGCTACGCTGGCGACTCGGAGAGCGATCCCATGGCGCGCCTCAAGGTCTGCTGCATTCAGGACGAACACGAGGCCGATCTCGCGATCGAGCACGGCGCCGCGGCGATCGGTCTCGTGGCGGCGATGCCCAGTGGGCCGGGTCCCATCGCGGAGGAGCAGATCGCGCTCGTCGCGCGCGCCGTGGGTTCACGCGCGGAGACGTTCCTGCTGACGGCCCTCGTCGATGCGGCCGCGATCGCCGAGCAACACGCGCGCTGCGGCACGAGCACGATCCAGCTCGTCGATCACGTCGCAGCGCGCGAGCGGGCGATGTTGCGCGCGCTGCTCCCCGGCGTCGCGCTGGTGCAGGTCGTCCACGTCGCGGGCCACGATGCGCTCGACGAAGCGCGCGCCGCCGCAGAGCACGCCGACGCGCTGCTCTTGGACTCCGGGAACCGCGGCGCCGCGACGAAGGAACTCGGCGGCACCGGTCGCGTGCACGACTGGGGCGTCAGCCGCCGGATCGTCGAGCACGCGCGCGTGCCCGTGTGGCTCGCTGGCGGTCTTCGCCCCGACAACGTGGCCGACGCGGTGGCGCCCGTGCGCCCGTACGGGGTCGATCTCTGCACCGGTGTGCGCACCGCGGGCCGCTTGGATCGCGCGAAGCTCGCGGCGTTCGCGCGCGCGCTGCGGTCCTGACGTGGGATCCGGAGCCGCGGTCGGAGATGGTCGTCAGGCCTGTGTGACGGGCCCCGTCGATTCCGGCGAGCCTTGGCGAAGCGCGAGGCCGCGCTCCGGCGATCCGGAGCGCGGCCTCATTCGAACTCGCCCGAGCGCGGTCAGGGCTTCGCTTGCTGACGCCGCAACAGGTCGCGGATCTCGGTGAGCAGGACCTCCTGCTGCGGGATCTGCGCGATCGGGGCGGGCTTCGCCTCTTCCTTCTTCTTCGCCGAGTTCATGGCCTTGATGACGATGAACAGCACGAATGCGACGATGAAGAAATTGATCGTCGCATCGACCAGGTTGCCGTAGGTGAGCTTGGGACCGCCCTCGCCGCCGAGCAGCAACACCTTCTCATTGAAGTTCACGCCTCCCGTGGCGTAGCCGACGATCGGCATCAGGATGTCGCTCACCATCGACGTCACGACCGCACCGAACGCGATGCCGATGATCACGCCGACGGCCATGTCGACGACGTTTCCGCGGAAAGCGAACGCTTTGAACTCACTGACCATGCTCATGGGAGATACCGCAAACTGTTCGTGGGGGGGGGGAGGCAAGTAGGGCGGGCGGGAGTCAGCCGTTGGACTTCATCGCGCTCAGGAATTCGTCGGCCTCGGCGATCGAGGCCTGCATGTTGTCGATCAACTTCGTCACGTCGCCCTGGATCGACAAGGCGGTCTCGGAGAGCGAGTTGATCGCCTGCGCATTCAAGTTGTGCTTCAGGAACAGCACGCGGTCTTTGAAGGCGCTGAGCACCGGGTCCATGCTCTTCGACGCCTTCTTCATCGAGCCGAGCAGGTCCGCGTAGCGGTCCTTCGTCTGATCCAAGCTGTCCTGGCTGGCGCGCTCGAGCGCTGCGTCGGAGTACTGCGCGATCTCGGTCTTCCACTCGGAGAACATCGCGTCGGCGACTTCCTCGACCGCCTGGATCTTCTCGCGGACCGCGGTCGCCTGGTCCGTGCAGTCCTCGTACGAGTCGTTCAGCTTCTCGTAGGTGTCCTCGAGCTTGCCGCCCTGGACGCCCGTCACCGACTTGAAGCGCTCGTAGGTCGAAACGAACTGCTCCTTCGCGTCCTTCTGCTCGTCCTGCGCTTCCTCGACACGATCGACGAGGATCTCGCGCTTCGCGTAGCCGAACTTCTCCATCGTGGCGAAGTACGCCGACTGACAGCCGGTGAATGCGAGCGAAGCGAGAGCCGGGGCCAGGGCCGCCAGGCAGATCGCGAAATGTCGTTGCGGGCTCATGGTGCGGAAACTCCTCGGTTCAGAAGGACCAGCCGAGACCCAGCGTGACCGTGTGGTCGTTGCGGTCTTTGTCGGTGGCGGGCGTGTTGTCGTAGTCCCACACCCACTGAAGTTGCAGGAACATCGTATCCGTCAGCGACGTCTTGAAGCGCGTGTCGCTGCGCCCGTAGACGTCGTCGCCATCCTCGAGGCTCGGGAAGATCGCGAGCGTGTTCGCCAGGTTCGACTTCTCGTTGATCGCCCAGTCCACGTTGTTGGCGAGGCGCGCGGCGATGTAGTCCGAGTCCTCGCTCACGTAGCGCGTCTCGTTGAAATAGCCCGCGCCGGCTTCCGAGCCCCACTTGAGCGTCTCGTCCTCGCGCCACTGGCGGCCCACGCCGACGCCGACGAAGTCGCGCCGTTGGAGGTCGGCGAGACGGTCCGTCTCCACGCCCGCGTTGGCGAAGACGTAGAGCTTCTCCGAGAGGAACCAGTCGTACTTGACGCCCAATCCAGCCTTGCGCGCGTTGAGCACGTAGTCGTTCGTGACCTGATCCTTCGTGTCGCCGTAGTTCCAGTAACCGTTCGCCGTCCAGCGATCGTCGTCGCCGCGGTACTCGGCCTGCGCGGTCGCATTGATGGCGCGCGTGTCCGAATTGCCGGTCTGGTACGTGGCGCCGATCGCGACGGACCCGGTCCACTTGTGCGTGACCGGCTTCGGCGCGTCCTCGGCGACGAAGCTCGCGAGCGGTCGGGGCTCGAGCGGAACGGAGGCGGTGTCGACTGCCGCGACGGGCGCGATCGTTCCGATGAGCAGGAGGGCGGGGTTCATATCTCTTCCTTGATGCGTGGGCCCGCGTGCCGGATCGAGAGGATCCTGCCGTGCGACGTCGGGCCGAGGGGGGGGACGGGGTTGCCGAGGGGATTCCGAGAGGAACTCCCCAGGTGGGGTTGGTTTCACCGGCGCAGGCCGGGAACCTCCACTGCACCTCCAGCGCTGGGATCGCCGCATTCGATCCGGGCGGAGAAGGGGCCGGAATCATGACGCGCGATGCTTCCCGTGCAAGCCCTGCCCCTTCGGGCACCGACCGGGGTAGCTTCCGTTCGATGCAGATTCGCGCGAGCCCGCCCTGGACGGCCTGCGTACTGCTCGCGATCCCCCTGGCGCAGAAGGGCGACAGGGCCGGCGAGCCGCAGCCGCCACTCCCGGCCGGGATCGTGCCCGCGATATCGACGGCGCTCACGCCGGAGGAGCCGCTCCGGACATTCCAGTGCGCGCCCGGCTCGCGCGCTGAACTCGTCGCCGCCGAGCCGTTCGTCGAGACGCCGGTGCAGGCCGTGTTCGACGGCGACGGACGCCTGTGGGTCGTCGAGATGCGCGGCTACATGCGCGACGTGGATGGGAAGGACGAGAGCGCGGCCACGGGGCGCATCTCGGTGCTCCACGACGACGACGGTGACGGACGCATGGACCGCGCGGTGCGCTTCCTCGACGGGCTCGTACTCCCGCGCGCCGGCGCCGACGCGCGACGGAGCTCTCGTCATCGCGCCGCCGCACGTGTTGTTCTGCCGCGACACCGATGGCGACGGCGTCGCGGACGAGCGCACGGTCGTCGACAGCGGGATCGCCGGGATCGCGAGCCCCGAGTACGGACCGAACGGCCTCTTGCCGACGCTCGACAACGCGTTCGCGTGCGCGCGCCACGACGTGCGCTACCGCTTCGTGGGCGGGAAGTGGACGAAGGAAGCCGTCGCGTCGGGCGGACAGTGGGGGATCGCCGAGGACGAAGACGTCGCATCCTCTTCAACACGAACTCAGCCGTGCTGCGCGGACACCTCGTGCCCGCGCGCGAAGCGGCGCTGAACCCGTCCCTCGACGCGTCGCGCGTCGCCGACGTCGGGCTCGGGAAGGATCACTCCGTGAGGCCGATCCGTCCGACGACGGCCGTGAACCGCGCGTACCGGGCCGGGTGGCTCGTCGACGGGCGCATCTCGAAGGCCGACGCGGTGTGCGGCGTGCTCGTAGAGCGCGGAGGCCTGTTTCCCGCGGATTTCCGCGGCGACGTGTTCGTCTGCGAGCCGGCCGGGAACCTGGTGCACTGGCTCGAGCTCGATGAGGAGCACGGCGAGCCGCATGGCGCGCCGCAAGCCGGCGCACGACCGCTTCTCGCGTCGACCGACGAACGCTTCCGGCCGGTGAACCTGGCCAGCGGTCCTGACGGCGCCGTGTACGTCGTCGACATGCAGCGCGGCCTGCTGCAGCACCGCCAGTTCCTCACCACGTTCCTGCGCGAGCAATCGCTCGAGCGCGG
>Ga0105049_10004610_pt1 | contig 16168 bp, 15 predicted proteins | sample MAT06_FD_78087 | JGI IMG/M metagenome (GOLD analysis project Ga0105049, IMG submission 78087) | Freshwater microbial communities from Lake Fryxell liftoff mats and glacier meltwater in Antarctica - MAT-06 | ecosystem: Environmental > Aquatic > Freshwater > Ice > Liftoff microbial mat | place... | reverse complement strand
TCGTTGTCGGCCATGCCGATCATGACCACGATGCCGATCAGCGAGACCGCGTTGAGCGATTGTCCCGTGAGCCACAGAAAGATCACGGCACCGGCGCCCGCCAGTGGCACCGTGAGCATGACTACCAGCGGAATCGTGAAGCTGGCGAACTCGCCGGCCAATACCAGGAACATGAGCAGTGCCGCCAACACGGCCACCAACGCGAGCTCGTTGCTGGTGCGTTTGCGTTCGGCGTCGGCACCACCTACCTGCCACGACACGCCGGCCGGCAACGTGAGCGACGCCATGCGCGACTGCACGTCGGTGGTGGCTTTGGCCGTGCCGCCGCTTTCCACGAGCCCTTCCACAATCGTGACCGGACGCTGCCCCACGCGCACCACTTCCAACGGCGCGCGTGTTTCGCGCACCTTCACCAACTGCGCCAGCGGCACGCCACGCAGCGGCGTTTTCAGCGCCGTCTCGAGTTCTTCGTTCCGCAGTCCGGCGTAGCGCACCATGATCGGCGTGCGTCGGTCGGTCTCGCGCAATTCACTCGCACTCACCCCACCCAACGCTCCCGCCAATGCACTCGCCACTTGTTGTGGCACAATGCTGCGCTCAGCCATGCGCGCGCGCTCGAGTGACACTTCCACGATCGGCTGCGTGGCGGCGAACGCGTCGCGCACATCGGTAAGGGACGGTGCGGTTTGCATAGCCTTGCGCACGGTGTCGGCCCACCGCTGTGATTCCACCAGCGTGGGCGCCGACAGCTCGACTCGCACCAAACGCCCTTCACGCCCGATCAGTGAACCGAACTCCGATTGCCCCGCGAGGTCGATCGCCAACGCGCCCTTGGCCAGGTCGGGCAGCCGGGCGCGCAACTGCTGCGCAAACTCCGCCGCATCGGCACTGTCGGGCACCGGCACGATCAGCTGCGCCGTGGCACTCGACCCGGGATCGGCACCGGCCAACACCTCTTCGTCGGTGGCCTTTCCTACGCGCGCATAGATGCCTTTGGCGCCGAGCGCGCGCGCGGCAACTTCCACGCGCTCAACCTGCGCGGCGGTGGCCTGAATACTCGTGCCCTCGGGGAGCTGCACCTGCGCCACCAGCACGCCTTCGTCCACGCGCGGCAGAATCTCCTTGGGCAGTGTGTAGACCAGCACCGCCGTCACGGCCATCAGCGCGCCCGCCATGCCGAACACCGACCGCGGATGGTTGAGTGACCAGCGCATGCCGCGCTCGTACCACGCGGTGAGCGTGCGTCCCCAGGCGTCGAGTGTGCGGCCCGTGACCGATGGCACCTTGGGCACAACGGCGCTCGGCGCCTGCTCGGCCGGCGCCGTCGCCGATTTCGCCAGCTTGCGGCGTCCCACGATCATGACCGGCATGAGTGTGAGCGCCAGCACCAGCGACGCGGCCACCGTGGTCACCACACTCAAGCTCAAGTCACGAAACAGCGCCGCCGCGAGGCCGCGCACGAAGATGATGGGGCCGAACACCAGCACCGTGGTGAGCGTGCCAGCGAAGAGCGGCGCGGCCACTTCATCAGTGCCGGTGACCGCGGCCTCGAGCAGCGACATTCCCTCTTCCCGCCGGCGGCCAATCGATTCCGCTACGACAATCGCCGTGTCGACCAGCAAGCCGGTGCCAAGTGCCAAGCCGCCCAGTGAGAGCACATTGATGGAGACATCGAGCGCCTGCAGGGCGACCAGCGCCATCAGCACCGACAACGGCACCGTGACGCCGATGGCCAGCGACAGCCGCCAATCGCGCAGGAACACAAAGATCACGAGCAGCGACAACAGGCCGCCGGCCACGATTTCCTGACCGAGATTCGAGAGTGCGTCGACCACGAAGTCGGCCTGTGCCGCCACCACGGTCATGGCAACACCGGGGAATTCCTTCTCCAACTGCGCGATCGCGTCGGTCATGCGACGCGTCACCGCCACCGTGTTCGAGCCGGCATCTTTGTACACCACCAAGCCGATCGCCGACGTGCCATCGAGACGCGTGAGCGTGAGTGGATCAGCCAGTCCCAGCGACACGGTGCCCACGTCGCGCAGCGTGATGCCCGCGCCAACGCGTCCGACCGGTGTGTCGAGAATCTCCGACGGATTGCGAAACTCGGTGAGCGCGCGCACCGAGAAGCGGAACTGGCCTTTGCGAATCGTGCCGCCGGCTCCCGTGGCGTTTTCGGCGCGGATGGCAGCGGCCACATCTTCCGGCGTGAGATCGAGCGCGCGCAGCTTCTCCGGGTCGAGCTCCACACGGATCTCGTCGTCGGGCGCACCAACCACTGCCACACTCGCCACGCCTTCGATCTGCTCCAGGCGGCGCGCGTGTACTTCGGTGGCCGTGCGCGCCAAGCTGCGTAAGTCGCCACCGCCTTGTGCCCGCGCATCTTTCGCCGCCTTCGACGACGACTGCCTGATGGCCAACACCGCGATGGGGCGCTCGCCCGGATCGCTGGTGAGCAGCGTGGGCCGATCGGCGCGCTCCGGCAACTGACTGCGCGCGGCGTCGAGCCGTTCGCGCACCGACAGCACCGTAGCACGCATGTCGGTGCCCCACTCGAAGCGCGCGGTGGTGGTCACTTCGTTGTTGCGACTCACACTGCGCAGTTCCGTGAGCCCCGGCGTGGCACCGATCGCTTCTTCGATCGGTTCGGCCACGAAGCGCGACACTTCCGGCGCCGCGGCACCGGTGTACACCGTACGAATGGTGAGCACCGGCAGCGACACATCGGGCAGCAGCGATACCGGCAACCGGGTCAGCGACACCGAGCCAAGCAGCACCACAGCCAGGATTGCGGACAGCGTTGCCACGGGGCGACGCACCGCGTAGGCGGCGAGACTCACGCGCCGCTCTCCCTATCCCTTGATCTTGGGCGCACGGTCACGCGGAGAACGGTCACGCGGAGAAGGGTCACGCGGAGCGCTATCACCGGTCTCGCGCGGGGCGCTCACGCGCACCGGTGCGTCGTGCGTGAGCGTGAGATGTCCTTCGGTGATGATCTGGTCACCCGCATTCACCGGGATCTGTCCGGTGGTGGAGTCGGGCAGCACCTCGGTGTCCACGCCATTCGTGCGACCGGGCACGATATACGTCCACTGCGCGCGTCCGTCTTTCACCACGAACACCAAGGGACGTCCATCGCGCTCGATCACCGCGCGCGAGGGCACCGTGCGGCGCCCCTTCAGTCGTGTGGCTTCGAGTTGCACATCGGCATACATGCCCGGACGGAGCGTGCCGTCGCCCTGCACGCGCACAATGGCGCGGCCGGCGCGCGTGACCGAATCCACCAGTGGCAGCAGGGCATCCACACGACCGCGCAGCAAGCGCCCCGGCGCTCCGGCGCTGCTGATGCTCGCTTCGCCGCCCACACGCACCAGCGGCAGATCGTGCTCGAGTACCTGGGCCTCGATGCGCAGATTCCGCGTGTCGACCACGGTAAGGAGCGCCTGTCCTGCACTGACCTTCTCACCCGCTGCGATGTCGATGGCGTCGACCGTGCCGCTGACCGGGCTTCGAATCGTGGCACGGTCCTGCTCATACTTGGCACGTTCCAACTTCAATCGCGCGCCCACGAGCCCCGCCTTGTTCATCAGCGCCTTACGCTGCTCGAGAGTGGGGCCACGCCCGGTCACCACCGACTCCGGCACAAAGCTCTCCAGAAAGCGCTGCTCGGCTTCATCCGTACCGGCCTGCGCATCGCGCACCGACAGATCGAACGGATACCCATCGAGGCGGGCCAACACCTGGCCCTTGGTGACCGCCTGCCCCGGTCGCACCACCAGCTGCGTCACGGTGCCCGCTACTTCGGCGCGCAGTTTCACGGCCGCATCGGAGCGAACCTGCCCCGTGGTCGTTACCCGCAGCACGAGGTCCCCGTCGCGGGCCTCTTCCGCCATCACCGGTAGCGCCAGCGCAGGGCGGCCCGCTTCCTCGACCGCCTCCTGGGCGGCGGTGGAGGTGGCGCTTGCGGAATCGGTCGTGCCCGCGGCATCGCCTTTGTTGCAGGCGACGAGCGCGAGGAGCGCGAGGGCGACGCCCCGCCGGCGGAACACGAGGCGCCCGCAGCGATGAGTACGGAACGGAGAGAGCATTGGTAGCGTCAGTAGCGAAGTCGGCGCACGCGGGCTCGCGAGGCTGGACGATGGCACGCAATTAGTCTCGCCCCGGCGTCGAAAGGTTGCCGGTGCATGAGTCAGGACAAGTATGGAGGTCGGGACCGGATCGCGCGATGGCAAAATGCTGCACGTGGAATCATTTAAGCGCGACGTCTACTTCCCCTTCTTGGCGAGCCTGCCGCGCGCGCGAAAATCGAAAACAGCCAGAACACGGATGACGCCGATGAACGGAATAAGCACGGGATAAGATCAATGGCGCTGCGCTTTTCATCTTATCAGTGTCGTTTCCGTTCATCGGTGTCATCCGTGTTCTGGCCGTTGCTGTTGCCGTTGCTGTCGCTGTTGCAGTTTCGCCTCAACCAGCCCGCAAGCAGCAGCGCCGATACCGAGTTGCTCAACAGCGCGCCGCCCCGATCACCCATCGCACGATCCACGTGCTCGCACCAGTGCCATCGCCACCACCATCGGCGTGCTGCACCAGCGCCGTGAGCGTATCGCCGCGCATCGCGTAGCGCCCCGGGATCTCCGCCGACACCGGTAGCAACACCTCGCGACAGCTGCGTCGCGTGCGCCAGTCCACCACCTGCACATGCGCCGGCCCCGTGAAGTTGCTACCACTCAGCGTCGGATCGTACGTGACCACGGCCGACCGATCTTGCGACAGCATGCCCACGAGCATCGGGAACGACCACGTGAACATCAGCGTCGGTGCCTTCGATGGATTTCGCATCAGTTCCAGCAGCACCTCGGGTCGTGCACCACGACGTGTGCTCGCCGTAAGAACCGCCGAGTCGATCTGCTTCGACCGCAGGTGCCAGCTGTACGCCGTGCCCGACCCTTCGAACACGCCCACCACCGTACTGTCGTCGCGCGCCACTTCCACCGTGCCGAAGGCCTGCGCGATCGGTGGATTCTCGATATAGATGCGCGGTACCGATCCTCCGCGCTGCGGCACGGCCGCGCTATCAGCCAGCAAGGCGTAGGCGGTGAGGCTGTCGACCATCAGCGCGCCCACGACCAGCCCGTTGCGCCAACTGCGGATGGAGGTACCGAACCCACCGAACGCGATCGAGCCACGCGCGGCCAACGACGCCCGATCGAACAGCACGACTCGGCGCGTTCCGCCGTCGTAGACCGCCAACACACTGTCGCCGACCATGGCCAGCGACGACGGACGTTGCACCTCACCCGGGCCGCCGCCCACGCGCGTAATCGGCGTGAGGCCCGAGCCATCGCGTTCCACGCGCAGCACACGCTTCGCTGCCGCATCACTGATATAGACGCGCCCCGCCGCGTCGAGTGTGATCGCATTTGGCCGTCCCACGAACACGCTGTCGGTTTCGACCACCGCCACGCTGTCGATCAGCGTGATCGCCGTGGTGCCGTCCGTGACCGAGCCATCCGCCGCCACGCGATTCGCGTCGGTACCGCCACACGCCGTCAGCGTGGCCAGCATCGTCGTGACGGCCAGTTTTGCACGCATCATCGTTCGCTCCGAATGAGAAAGTCCGCCGTTTGTCGGAAGTCGTTGCCCACCGTGTCCGGTAGTTGCCCACCGTGTCCGGTTACTTCGGTGAGCACCAGTACATGTTGGGACATGATCATGCCACGCGCCCTCCGTACCGTCCTCGACTCACTGTCCGAAAAGGGTGACCCGACGCTGCGGATCGTCCGCGACCTTCGCGTTATCAGCGCCGACCTCGATGCCGCGATCACGGGTATCGAGAAAGCGCCGAACGATGTGGAGCGTCGTACGGCGGGGCTGCTCCGCGTGAGGGCGCTCCGGCGCATGATCAACACCCTCACCGAGCTCGAGTCCGAATGGACGCGCGCCCTTTAGTCGGCCCGGACCGAGGCCGACGCACCAGAATGCGTGGAATCATGCCGATTAATGCATTGGCAGTATTGACCCTTACATTGTCCCATATTCCGGAGCCCTATGCGTAAACCTCTCTCTCCATTGCAAGCCTTTGCCGCCGACGCGGGCGGTGCCACCGATCGTGGCGTCGTCCTCGACACACAGCTCATGTCGTGGCTGTCGGTGGCGCAGTCGGCCGATCTGCTGTCCGCGAGTGGCGCCGTGCCATCCGAGCAGTCGCTGTCGCAATACTCGACGTTGCTGGCCGAGTTTGCCGATCAGCGTCCGTCGATGGTGCACGACGCGCTGCCGGCGCCCACCTCACCGCTCCCACAGATGGCTGAGCGCTTTCGCGTGGCCGCCGAAGCCATGGAAATCGCCGGCTGCTACGAGTTGGCGTTCACCACGGTGGCGGCTGTCTGTCGCTTCACTGCGCACGCCGATGCCGTAACGGCCACGCTAGCTACGTTGCATCTGGGACGCATCGCTCGACAGATGAACGATTTCCCGGCCGCGCAAGATTGCTACGATCGGGTTGTGTTGCGCGCCACCCGTGAACGTGACGCCCCATTGGCAGCGCGCGGCCACATCGGCCGCGCGCTGCTGCGTGACATTCGCGGGAATTTGCCCGCCGCCGAAGCCAGTTACCGTAAAGCGATGGAACTCGCGGTGCCCGGCGGTGGCGCGTACGGCATGGCCTGTCAGGGCCTGATGACCCTTGCCATTAACCGCCAACAGCTGGGCGATGCCCTGCTGTACGGCTGGCAAATGCACGACGCGAGCGCCGACGATTCGGAAATGCGCTACGTGGCGCTCTTCGAGCTATCCGTTGTGGCGCTCCACGCCGGGTTTCCGGAGCCGGCCATGCGCGGCTTTTCGCACGCGCTCGATCGGGTCCGCGTTCCGCGCATGCAGCTGGTCTTTCTTGGTGGTGCCATCCGAGCCGCAGCGCGGCTCAAACGTCTCGACGAGGTCGCGACGATCCTCAGCGCGATCGAACGTACGATCCGCGATGCCAACCAGCCGCATGAGGCTGCCCAAGTGATGATCCATGCTGCCGGCGCGCTTCATGAGGTCAACGATGTCGTCGGCGCGCGCGCCGCGCTTGATATTGGTCGCGCGCTGGCCGAACGGTACGGGTATCACGAATTCGTGTTCCGTGCCGAGAACATGGAAGACAGCTGGAGTCGCAGCATGGCGGCCGATGCCGCTGGCACCAGCACTGGCGCGACATCCAGAGTCGTTCCGCAATCTCGAAAGCGTGCGCTACGTGTCGGCATCGAACGCCTCGCGGCTCTCCGCTAATCGGTGAGCCGCTCCACGGTACTCGCGAAACCTCAGCCCCACGGCTTTAGATCCCGGCGCCCCGTCGTGTCCGTGGGCGACGGCGGCGGATCGCCGCCCTCAGTCCCGGTTGGCGTATGGCATGCGGCCACTAGCGGGGCGATGGCGATCAGGGCAACGAGCAGCAGACGGCGGGAATCGATCATGACGTACTCCGGAAAGGGGATACTCCGAGATACGGGTACTTTTCCAGAGCCACCTCATCATGGTGGGCAATCGCCGGACACGGTGGGCAACGACTTTTTACCGTTCGATCGACCTTTCTCCTGTCGACGTATACGTGAAGCCTGAGCTCGGCATCGGATGGATTCCCTCGTCATCCCCGACGATCAATCGGCTACGCAACATTGTTCCTGCGGGAGCGGTGGTGGTGCCGTGCGTCGATGAAGTCGAGTTGTTGATGGCCGTGAGCAGCGGCCGTGTGGCGTTGACCGTGATTGAAGCTGCCGGCGGATCGAATGCCGCCGCCCTGCTCGCCTTGCGGCGACTGCGCGAGGAGTTTCCCAGGCACCCGGTCGTCGCGTGGTGCGACGTCCGCGCCATCACGCCGCATGACCTGCTCGCGATTGCCCGGGCCGGTGTACAAGACCTCATTCGGCATGATCTCGATGAACTGCGCCACGTCTTCGTCCGCATCGTGGCGTCGGCCACTCAACGGGCCATCAGTTACCGGATTCTCGAAGAGATCTCGGACGTCGTCCAGCAGCGGCTGCACCCCCTGCTGGAGTACGTGCTGGAGCACTCCCACGAGCACCTCGACCGCGATGGGGTCGCCGCCGTGTTCGGGCTGTCACGTCGCACCCTGCAGAATCGCCTCACCGAGGCACGGCTGCCGCCGTTGCGGCCGTTTCTCACCTGGTGTCGGCTGCTGGTAGCGACCGCGCTTCTCGACGAGCCCGGACACACCCTCGACTCGGTGGCGGCTCAGCTCGACTTCCATGATGGCGCCAACCTCGGCGTCGCGCTCCGTCGCTACACCGGCACCAACATCACGCAATTGCGCGCCCGCGGCGCGTTCACGGAAGCAGTTCGGGCGTTCCGGCACGCCGTGGTCGAAAACCCGTCGTACGAAGCTTCCTTGCCCCAGTCGTCCTCCGCCGATTAACTTCCCCGGTCTAGCCGGCTCACGGTGTTCTTTCGGGAGCCCCACGAACCGGTCGGGCGGATCACTCACTCGGCGCTTCGGCGCTGCAGGGCGGTGGCCGCGTTGCGCGTGTAGCTCAGTTGGATAGAGCGTCTGCCTCCGGAGCAGAAGGTCGCAGGTTCGAGTCCTGCCATGCGCGTCCGTTCGGCCTGCGGTCACTCTCGTTTCCCATGCCTAGTGCACGTAGCCGAGCTGAAGCGGAAGTCTGTTCCTGAACTCCTGGCGCTGGCCGCGTCATTGCACGTCACAAGTACCAGCGGCCTTCGGAAACAGGAGTTGATCTTCCGGATCGAGCAGGCCCTGCTCGATGCCGAAACGACGCTGTACGGTGAAGGGGTCCTCGAAGTCCTCCCGGAAGGCTACGGCTTTCTCCGGTCGCAGGACTTCAACTATTTGCACGGCCCGGACGACATCTACGTCTCCCCTTCGCAGGTGAAGCGTTTCGACCTCCGCACCGGTGATACGGTCATGGGGGAAGTCCGCCCGCCCAAAGAGTGGGAACGCTATCTCGCGCTCCTCAAGGTGGAGCGCATCAACGCTGGTGACCCTGAGCAGTCGAAATTGCGTAGCGCCTTCGACAACCTGACCGCGAAGTACCCCGACGAACGCATCCGCCTCGAGCGGAGCAACGGCGAAGTGTCGACCCGTATCTGCGACATCATCGCCCCGCTCGGGAAGGGCCAGCGCGCCCTCATCGTGGCCCCGCCCAAGGGTGGCAAGACGATCCTCATGCAGCAGCTCGCGAACGCGATCATCGAGAATCATCCCGAGATCACGCTCATCGTGCTGCTCATCGACGAGCGCCCGGAAGAGGTGACCGATATGCAGGCCAGCTGTCCCAATGCCGAGGTCATCTGCTCCACGTTCGATGAAACCGCCGAACGGCACGTGCAGGTGGCGGACATGGTCATCGAAAAGGCCAAGCGGCTCGTGGAGACGGGTAAGGATGTGGTCATCCTCCTCGATTCGATCACGCGACTGGCCCGCGCGCACAACGCGGTCGCGCCGCAGGGGGGCCGGACCATGTCGGGCGGCTTGGAGACCACTGCCATGCAGAAGCCCAAGGCGTTTTTCGGCGCCGCCCGCAATCTCAAGGAAGGTGGCTCCCTGACGATCGTCGCCACGGCGCTCATCGAAACCAACTCGCGCATGGACGAGCTGATTTTCGAGGAGTTCAAGGGCACCGGCAACATGGAGCTCGTGCTCGATCGCAAGCTGGCCAATCAGCGGATCTTCCCGGCGATCGACATCAACAAGTCGGGCACCCGTCGCGAAGAGCTGTTGCTCACGCCTTTCGAACAGCAGCGCATTTTCCTGTTGCGCGCGTTCCTGGCCGACATGCCCTCCGATGAGGCGCTGCTGTTCCTGATCAAGCGAATGGAACGCGCGCAGAACAACAAGGAATTCTTCGAACAGATGGCGGAACCCTGATGCCCCACACGCAATGAATGCCACGACCGGTCGCCTCCTTTCCGTAGACTGGGGGGACAAGCGTATCGGGCTGGCCGTCAGTGATGAACTGGGCATGCTCGCCTCCAGCGCCGGCGCCATCACGCGTCGTGCCGGCAAGCGACCGCCGATCGCCGAACTGATGCGGCGCGCCGACGAACTCGGCGTGACCGGCTACGTATTCGGGTTGCCGATCGACCCCGCCGGAGCCGAAACCGATCGCTGTCGCGAAGTGCGCGACGTGGCCGCCAAGCTGATCTCGCGTCAGCCACTGCCCGTGCGTCTGGTCGACGAGCGCTTCACCACCTCGGCCGCGCTCCGCAGCATCAAAGAGCAAGGCGGCAGCACGAAGGGCCGGAAGGAAGAGGTCGACGCCTTGGCCGCCTGCATTTTGCTGGAGGGAGTGCTGCGTGCATCGTCGCAGGGCGTCACGCTGGGCGAATTGGTGAGCGCGCCAACGCCGTGAAGCGCCTTCTGCTGCTCGCGGCCTTTGGCGTGGCCGCCTGGTTCTCATACAGCGAGATCGCGGGCGACGGCGATGCCAGTGCCGCCAGTGAGCGCGTGGTGATTCCCAAAGGCGCCTCGATGCGGGCGGCCGCCGAATCGTTGGCGGTGCACGACGTGATCGACTCGCCCCGACTCTTCCGCTGGTACACGTCGGCCGCCGGCCGCGAGCGCACGATCAAGCCCGGTAAATACCAGTTTCCGTCGGGTGCCGGCTACGCCTACGTGCTCGACGCGTTGGTCACCGGACGCGGCATCATGCGCACCGTGGTGATTCCCGAAGGCTTCGATCTGCGCGACATCGCGCCGGTGTTGGCCAAGGCGCTGTCGGTATCGGAAGACTCCGTACGTGTGGCCGCGACCGACACCACGTGGCGACGGAAGCTCGACGTGCCGGCCCAGTCACTCGAGGGCTATCTCTTTCCCGCCACCTACGCCTTCTCCGAAGGCACCACCGCCCGCGAAGCGGTGAACGCGATGCTCGAGCGCTTTGAATCGGTGTGGAAACCCGAGTGGGATGCCCGCGTGAAGGCCATGGCGATCTCGCGGCACGATGCCATGACCATGGCGTCGATCATCGAGAAGGAAGCACGCAAACCCGAAGAGCGCGCCCTGATCTCCGCCGTGTACTGGAATCGTGCGAAGAAGGGCATGCTGCTGCAGGCCGATCCCACCGTGCAGTACGCATTACCGCAGCACGTGGATCGCGTGTTCTACAAGGATCTCGAAGTCGAATCCAGGTACAACACCTACAAGTACGTGGGTCTGCCGCCCGGCCCGATCGCGTCGCCCGGTGAAGCGTCGATCGCCGCCGCGCTCGCGCCGGCCGACGTGCCGTATCTGTTCTTCGTGGCGCGCGCCGATGGTGGCCACGAGTTTCGTACCACGTTCGCCGAGCACCAGCGGGCGATCGTCGAGATCAAGGCTGCGGCGCGCAAAGCGCGTGTCCCCGCGCGGTCGACAGCCGAACCGTGAGCGGCACACGCCCCTCCGTGTCGCTGCTCGTGTCGACGTACAATTGGCCGCGGGCCCTCGAGCTGGTGCTCGAAAGCGTCCGCCAGCAGCGTGTGCTGCCAGTCGAAGTGGTGATCGCCGATGATGGCTCGCGCGACGACACGCGGCGTCTCATCGAGCGCCTCACGCCGGGGTTTCCGGTGCCGTTGGTGCATGTGTGGCACGAGGACACCGGCTTTCGTCTGGCCGCGATTCGCAACAAGGGGATCGCCGCGGCACGCGGCGACTACATCGTGCAGATCGATGGCGACATTCTGCTCCATCCGGCGTTCATCGCGGCGCATTCCGCGTTTGCCCGTCGCGGCGTGTGGGTGCAGGGGTCGCGAGCGCTGCTGAATGCCTCGTGCACTGCACGCCTGCTGAACGGGACGCAACGCGATGTCACTGGCCTGAGCGCCGGCGTTCAGCAACGGCAGAATGCGCTCTACATCCCATGGCTTTCGCGGTTCATTCGTGGCCCGCGCGACGGGATGCAACGCGTGCGCGGCGCGCACATGGCGTTCTGGCGCGAGGATCTCGTGCGCGTGAACGGCTACGACGAGCGCATCGAGGGATGGGGACGCGAGGACAGTGAGCTCGCCACCCGCCTGATCAACGCCGACGTGCAGCGGCGCAACCTCAAGTTCGCGGCCGTCGCCTATCACCTCTGGCACACATCGGCGAACTTCGATTCCGTGACCCGCAATCACCAACGCCTCGAGCGCACCAGGCACGAACGACTCGTCCGGACCGAACTCGGACTCGATCAGTATCTCGGCCGCGAGCAGTTCGCATGAGCGACCGTCGACCGCCGTCGGGCACGGTCGCGATCGTCGCGCGTCGAGGCGCGCAGCGTATCCGCCGCGGCCACCCGTGGGTGTTCCGCTCCGATGTCGAACGCTTCCCGGACCTCCCCGCCGGCATCGTGCGCATCTCGGAATCGAACGGTGCCCCGTTGGGTTTTGCGCTCTGGAGCCCGCGCTCCGAGATCTCACTGCGGCACATCGAGCGCGATCCGGCGCACGAACCCGATGCCGCGTGGTGGCACGCCAAGCTGCGCACCGCGATCGCGCGTCGCGCGCCGCTGGCTCGCGAGGCGAACGCGTATCGGCTGGTGCACGGCGAAGGCGACGGTCTGCCCTCGCTGGTGGTCGATCGCTACGGTGACATACTGGTGGTGCAACTCCTCTCGGCCGGCGTCGATGTGTGGACCGACACCATCGTGTCGTCGCTGGTGGAACTCACGGGATGCACCGGCATTCTGGCGCGCAATGATCCGGCTGCGCGTGGTCGCGAGGGGCTGCCGCGCGAAGTGAAGCTGCTGTACGGCGAGGTGCCACGTACGGTCGAAGTAGTCGAACACGGTGTGCGCTATCTCGCTGCTCCGTGGGATGGACAAAAAACCGGCGCCTTTCTCGACCAGCGCGAGAATCGTGTGCTGATCGGATCGCTGGCGCGCGGTCAGGCGCTGGACTGTTTCGCGTATCACGGCAGCTTCGCCTTGCATCTCGCGAAGAACGCCGAGAAGGTGTTCGCGCTCGACGTGTCGGCGCCGGCGCTGTCCCGCGTGCATGAGCATGCCGAGCGAAACGGGCTGACGAATATCGAGCCGGTGGAAGGCGACGCCTTCGACGTGCTCCGCGCATGGTACAAGGAGGGTCGTCGCTTCGACACCATCGTGGTCGATCCGCCGGCCTTCGCGAAAACCAGGAGTGCGATCGACGGTGCGCTACGCGGCTACAAGGACATCAATCTGCAGGCCATGCGCCTGCTGGCACCGGGCGGGTTGCTGTTCACGGCGAGCTGCAGCTTCCATCTGTCGCGCGGCCATTTCTTCGAGATGCTGCAGGACGCCTCGGCCGACAGCGGACGCGCGTTCGCGCTGCGTGCGATCACGGGCCAGCCACTCGACCATCCGGAACTGATCACCGTGCCGGAAACCGGTTACCTCAAGGGTGCGCTGCTGGAAGCGATGTAAGTGTTCGCTTTGCGGCATCAGCGTCGCTGACAGCGCGGACAGTAGAACGTGCTGCGTCCCGCCTGCGGCAAGCGTCTGAGTGTCGCCACACAGCGACGACACGGTTCTCCATCGCGCCCGTACACGCGCCAGATGTCGTTTTCATGAAAATCATCGCGGCCGTAGTAGCGCTCCGTGGGTGCGGTTTCAAGCACCAGACGAATCGCATCACGCAGTCGCGTCACGCGCTCGCGCGACAAGCTGTTGGCAGCGGTGGCCGGATGGATTCGCGCTTCCCATAGCGCCTCTGACGCGTAGATGTTGCCGATACCGGCCACCAGTTTTTGATCGAGCAGCACCGGTTTGATCGGTCCGCTGCGGCGCACGAGTGCGGTACGAAAGCCTTCGGCGGTGAAGTCGTCGGTGAGTGGTTCGGGTCCGATCGGAGGGAGTACGAAGGCGCCCGGCGCGTGCAGGCGCACGACGCTGAAGGCACGACTATCCACCAGCGACACGCGTACGCCGTCGGCCGTTTCCAGGCGCACGCGCTCGAAACGCGGGGGGTCGTCTCCCACGTGGGTGAACTCCCAGTCGCCGGTCATGCGAAAGTGCACTTCGAGGAGCGCCCCATTCTGCAGATGCACCAGCTGGATCTTTGCCCGGCGCTCGACGCGGGCGATCGTGAGTCCTTCGGCCGCCCGTCGCGCCGCCTCCGGCAGATGCCGTTGCTGGGAACGGTGCAGCGGTTCGAGGCTGGCGATCACGCGTCCGGCGACGGCGTCACGCAGTCGCTTGGCGGCGAACTCGACTTCAGGCAGCTCGGGCATTCGATGTAGGTGGTGTAGGCATTCGTGGCACTGTCGCGGCACCATCTCAACTGTAATGCCGAAGGACACTTGGAAGTTCTGGGATCACAAATTCGTCTGCGATTTCCTCTTGCGTTCCTGAACGGGACACCTACTTTATCCACATTCCATCCACATCCACGGGGCACCGTTATTCATTCTCCCCGATCGCTCAAGCACGAGTACGAGCTGTACGTCGAACGCGAAATCGAGGATTACAAAGACTCGGTATCGCGCGGCTCGCTGCTCAAGATCGGCGATGAAGCCGTTGAAGTGCTGTGCAAACAGGACCAGATCGCGCTCACCGAGATGGTCGTGTGGCAGGAAGTCGACCGGCTGATCACCAAGCGCCTGCGACTTCCCACGTACGCCACATGGAAGCGTCGTCGGCTCAAGATGCTCGAGCAGTATCAGAAGCCCGAGCACTGGGGTATCGACCCCAACGCCATGCTGGTGCGCGCCTTGGCCGGCTCGAGCGATCGTCATGTGCTGGTGGCCGGCGCCGAGCGTGAAGGACCGGCGCTGTATCTGGCGGCGAGAGGGTGTGCCGTAACCGCCGTGGAGCCCGCCGAAGACGCCGTAGAGCGCGTGGTGCGGGCCGCTGAGGCCGCAGGGCTGACCGAGCGCGTTCGGAGCTACTGTGCCGATCTTGGCGGATGGGCACCCGACGTCGAACTGCACGCCGTGGTCTGTTCGCCCACCGCGTTCGCCGGTCTCACCACGCAGGATCGTGCCCGCGTTCTCGAAGTGTTGCAGAGTGCCACCGCCGACGGTGGGGTGCATCTCGTAGAGACGATCGCCGCCGGCACCGAAAGCATGCATGACGGCTTCCCGCTGGAGGAGCTGCGCTCGCGCTACCGCGGTTGGACAATTTCGGTGGAGAAGACCGTTGGGTTGCGCGAGACATTCATGGCCCGCAAGGATTTCGCGGTCGCGTAACGAGCGCGACCGGAGCGCGTGTCCTTTGCACACACTGCGAACGGATTTGTGACGTGTCAGGAGGACACCGCCGACGGAACCCTCGTCGGCGTTTGTTTTTCAAGTCATTCAAAAACAATCGCTTACGAATTGTGACGGCGTGGCACTTGGCATGCTATTGAGCGGGGTGATTGGTCGCACGCTGTGTGACCCCGTAGCGTTTACATCAGCGGTGGAGGATCACCCGCAATGCGTCTTAAAACGTCAGTTCTGGTTCGTCAGCAGGGCGAGCCCATGGGGATCGTGATCGCCGACGGTGGCCCCGGCGATCGTCCGTCGCAATTTGCCGCCTTCGTGTGGGGCCCTGTGCCCGATGACGAGGTGCCGTATCCCGGCAGCACGAAGGAGTTCGTCGCACCCGTGTGATTTCGTCATGGGTACGTGAAAGGCGCCGGCAGACATGCCGGCGCCTTTCACGTTTATACACCTGCAAACGGCACGAACGCGTAATTACGCGGCGACCGGCGCCGGAGCGACAACCTTCTTGGCGCGCTTGGTGGCCTTGCGGGCACCCTTCTTCGCAGCCTTCTTGGCGCCCTTCTTCGTGGCCTTCTTCGTGGCCTTCTTGGCACCCTTCTTTACAGCCTTCTTGGCAACTTTGCGGGTCGCCTTCTTGGCAACCTTACGGGTCGCCTTCTTGGCCGCCTTCTTTACCGACTTCTTCGCGGCCTTCTTTGCGCCCTTCTTCGCGACCTTGCGGGTCGCCTTCTTCGCGACCTTACGGCCACCCTTCTTTGCCGCCTTCTTGGCGGCCTTCTTGGCAGGAGCCATTTCGAAAATCCTCTCGAGGAGGTTTGGATCGCACAGCCTTTCCCCCGGTGGAAAGGTGAGCTCACACAAGGCGCGGCGCATGCACCGCGGTCTCGTGCGCTACACGGTCTCCAGAGGAGTCGCGTAGGTGGATGTCCGCGTTGACGAGCGACGCGGACCAGGTAGCAGCAGGGCGCCGCGCACAACGCTTCTCGCGTAGCACGGCCGCACAAT
>Ga0105049_10004609_pt1 | contig 16168 bp, 9 predicted proteins | sample MAT06_FD_78087 | JGI IMG/M metagenome (GOLD analysis project Ga0105049, IMG submission 78087) | Freshwater microbial communities from Lake Fryxell liftoff mats and glacier meltwater in Antarctica - MAT-06 | ecosystem: Environmental > Aquatic > Freshwater > Ice > Liftoff microbial mat | place... | reverse complement strand
TTGCCCACCGCACCGGGATCCAGGCGGGTGTTCGGATGGGCGAAACGCAGGTGACGTTCCTGCGGATCGAGCAGCAGTTGGCGTCGCAGGTCACCGGCGGCGAGTGCCGTGGCAAGGGCTTCAGGTGACGGCTCTGCGTGATCTCCGCCGTCGGCCTGGATGCGCCAGCAATCCAGCATCGCCCCGATCGCCGGATCAAACGCGCCGTCGGTGGCCTCCACCAGGGCGCAGCACCGGCGCAGGAACTGGAGCATCAACGGACTGAGCGTGACGGTTGCGTGACCTGCGAGGTGATTGATCTGCCGCAGCTCCGCGCCGTCCTGGAAGGCGCTGAGCAACAACTCGGCGGCGGTGATCTCGTCGAGAGCGTCCTCACCAGCGGCACGCAGATTTGCCGCGTCGCCGGAGTCGGCAATCACCACCTCGAAACGCGTGCGCATGGCGAGGCGCGCGAGGCGGAGTGAAGGTCTGGAGTCCGGAGTCCGGGGTCCGGGGTCGTGGTGGTCCATGTTCCCTGCGTTAAACGACATCGGTCCTGGGATCATCATCCCAGGACCGACGCATGAAATCAGCAAGACTCCGGAGTCGGACCGGGTCACCGGCATCAGCCGGCTTTGATCGCCCGGGTCTTCTCATCGAACAACATCATGCGGCTGGAACGCGAGGACATCTCCGCCAGGGCCAGGATGGTCTGGATCTTGGCGCCGAGTTCGACCGAGCAGTTCACTGCGCTGCCCGTACGGATGGCTTCCAGCCAGTTCTTGTGGTGGGTCTGGATGCTGTGACCGCCCTGCTTGGTGATGATGGTTTCTTCCATCTCTTCCGCGAACGGACGTTCGGGTTTGGCCACGGCGCCTTCACCGGCGAAGTGCACGGTGGCCTTGAAGCCACGGAAGGTGTCGGTCAGACCGTTCTCGTTCACGGTCGAGCCGTTGAAAAGCATGGTCCAACCGCTGGGGAACTCAGCCATCACTTGGACGTTGTCGTCGACTTCACGATCCTTCGAGATGTTGCGCGAACCGAGGCTGGTGACGCGGGTGGGGAATTCCGGATTGCCCGAGGCGATCAGGAATGGACCCATGCGGTGTGGCATGAGGTCGCCCAGGATGCCGGCGCTGTAATCCCAGTACTTGCGGTAGCGGAAGAAACGTTCCTTGGAGTCATCGTTCCACGGGCGTTTCGGTGCACTGCCAAGCCACATATCCCAATCGAGGTTGTCCGGGCCAGCGCCCGCATCAATGCCGTAGTTCCATTCGCCCTTGGGGCCCGCATTGCGGCAGTAGCTGCTCTGACCGCTGATCAGTGGGCCGATCTTGCCATCACGGATGTATTTGCCGATGGCGTGCATCTTGGGGTCGGAGGTGAACTGGATGCCGAGCTGGAAGATCTTGCCGGTGCGCTTCTGCGCATCGACCAGCGCGAAGGCCTCATTGAGGTGCCGGGTCATCGGCTTTTCGCAGTACACGTGTTTGCCCGCGTCCATCGCGTGCAAGCACATCGGCGCATGCCAGTGTTCCGGACTAGCGACGACCACCGCGTCGATGTCTTTGTTGTCGAGCAGGCGGCGGTAGTCCTTCTCAACGAACACCGTCGGTGCCGGATCGACGCCCTTGAGCATCTCGGCCTTGGCGCGTTCCAGACGCGGAGTGTAGACGTCCGAGGCACCGATGACCTCGATGTTGTTCTCGGCGGCCTTGTCCTTCAGACCCTTGAGATGCGCGCCGAAACCCTGACCACCGACGCCGAGTACGGCGATGCGGATGCGGTCATTCGCACCGATCACGCGACCGGCATTGATTACGGTGCTCTGCTTGATCGGCGGCGCGGTGAAGGGCGTCATGTCCAGGCCGCCACTGGTGGGCACGGCACCGGCGGCAGGAGCAGCTGCATCAGCGGCGGCGGCACGGTTAGCATTGGTGCAGCCGAGGCCGGTGAGGGCGAAGGCCGCCGCTGCGCCTTTGATCAGCGAGCGACGTGAAACGGAGGGGAGTTTCGGGGGCTTGGTCATGTGGGTGGTCCTTGTTCGAGGAGTGAGAAAAGTCGGTTACAGTGCAAACATCTCTGGCGTGAACGCGATGCGTTTGCCCTCGGTGATCGCCTGGTTGGCAGTGATGGCGACCACCGTGGCCTGAAATCCGGTGAGCGCGTCGCAAGTGCTTTCGCCCTTCTTTGCTCGTATGGATTCCAGAAACGCTTCGGCGGCGGTGACCAACGCTGTGCGGCTGGGATCGACCTCGCGGTTTTCGCCGGGCTTCTTGCCAGCGGCGAGGATCTTGGTCGCGTCGGCGACCAGCGCGATGCCGGTATCGTCACCGATTTTGTCGCGGTAGGCGTACACTTCCCAACCAAGTGCAGTGGCGTCGGCTTCTTTGAACATCCACGCGCGGTGGTCGCGCAGCATGATGGCGGCCTCGGTGCCCAGGAAGGTTTCAGCGAAGCCATCGAAGCTGTTGGCCAGCGTTGCGTCGTAGTTGAGGTTGAGGCCGTCGGGGAACTCCAGCAGTGCCTGTACGGTGTCGGGCACATCGCGGCCGTCTTTCCAGGCGCGCACGGCACCGTTGCCACTGACGGCGGTGGGCAGGGCTTTGAGGAACCATAACGCGACGTCGAGTTGGTGGATGCCGATCTCACCGACCAGGCCAAGTGAGGTCTCACGCTTCAAGCGCCAGTTGAGCGCACGCGCGCGTTCGTCGTTGGCGGCGGCGCGACGCCAGGAGGTACGTTTGTGCCAGTGGGCGCGGCCCATCGCCACGGTGCCGAGCGCACCGGTGCGGATAAACTTGAGGACGTGCAGGTGCTGCGGATTGGTGCGGCTCTGCAAGCCGCTGTGGAAAATCTGGCCCTTGGCTGCCTGCGCCGCTTGTGCCGCCTGGGCGATGGCACGCGCATCGTCGATGGTGTGCGCAATGGGGGCTTCGCAGTAGACGTGTTTGCCGGCCTTAAGCGCGGCGAGCACCAGATCCTTGTGCTGATGCGTCGGCGTGCAGATCCACACCGCTTGGACGGCCGGGTCGGCAAAGACCTCGGCAGCATCGGTTCCGACGGTGGCTTTCGGCGCGAGTTCCGAGGCACGATTGTGGATGCCTTCGTAGGTATCGCAGATGCGCACCACGTTGGCTCCCGCGGCGTGGCTGAGCGAAGTCAGGACTGCGCGACCTTGTTCACCGAGGCCAATGACCGCGCAGCCGACTGGCGCGACGTTGGCTTTGCCAGGAGTGCCGGCGGGGGTGAACTCTTCCGCATAGACAGTGCTGCCGCCAAAGAACAGGCCGAGCGCAGCAAGCGAGCCGGCACCGACGACAAAACGCCGGCGGTCGATGAGGGGGGAGGTGTTGTCGGAATTGGCGCTGGGCAACGGGTCGGTCATGGGGAACGGAGTCTGTCCTGGGTGATGAAAGCGGGAGCGAACTCATACGGACGAGGCGTCCGTGTGTGGAGCACTTTTTCACCTCGCTTCACCGGCGCAGCATCGTGATGGGCGAAGGCAGGATCGACATGGAGGACCGGAGCGCCGGAGGGGAAGATGCGGATGCAGGAGGACGGCTTGTTCTGTGATGGATTCAGCCGGAAGTCTTCGCCTTCCTCCGGTTCTCCGGTCCTCCATGTCCAATCCGTCGTTCGGCGGATCGTTCAGTGCGCCTTGATACGGACGTGGCGGAAGGCCACTGGATCGTTGTGGCCGGCGAGGCCGAAGAAGCCCTCGCTGCGTTCTTTGCCCGGATGCGGCGAGCCGTCCATGTAGTCGGTGATCTTGCTGAGATCGGTGTCGAGGATCAGCGTGCCGTTGAGTTCGACGCGGATGGTCGAGCCGCGCACGGTGACTTCCTGGAAGTTCCAGGTGCCGACCGGATTGAGGTAGCCGCGTTGGGCCGCGGCCATGCCGTAAGCGGAGCCGTGGACCTGACGCGGGTCGATGTTGGCGTACTTCGGATGTTCAGTGTCGAGCACCTGGAGTTCGCACATGCCGACGTAGGCGGTGTCGCCCTCGCCGGGATAACGCAGCGCCAGGCCGTTGTTGCCGCCGGGCGGCAGCTTGAACTCGATGCGCGCGGTGAAGTCCTTGTACGTGGTCGGGGCATAGATGGTGCCGCCTTTGCCGGCCTGGCAGACGATCGCGCCGTCGACGACCTCGTAGTTCTCCACCGGGCCCTTCCAGCCGCTGAGATCCTTGCCGTTGAAGAGCGTGGTGAAGTCGTCGTCACCGGTCGGCTGGTCGACGCCGCCGGCTCGCAGCAGGCCCAGCGCTTCGTCGGTCGGTAACGGACGGATGATGACGTTGCGCCAGCGGATCTCGCCGCCGTGGGTCTGGAGCTGGATCGGCCCTGAGCGCGGCATCGCCTTGTCCTTGGCGAAGTAGTTCTGCATGCGTGCGTGATCGACCACGCGTTGATCGTTGAGCCACACCGACAAGCGTTCACCAACCATGACCATGCGCAGGCGGTTCCATTCGCCGAACGGCTTGTCGGCCTTCACCAACGGATCGTGCCCGGGCCATTCCTTCGGATTGTTCCACAGCCCACCGCTGCCCTTGTCGGCACCGATGTTCCATTTGCCGCCAGCCTCGGTGGTGTCCCAGATCTGCACCTGCGGGATGCCACGCAGGTAGACACCGCTGTCGGCCTTGGCCACGGTTTTGTAGTCAAGGCGCAGATCGAAGTCGCCGTACTCCGCTTCACTGGTGAGGTAGAGGCCGTTGCCGTCGTTGACCAGTTCGCCGTTTTGCACCGACCAGTGTTGGTTGATGTCGATCAGGCTCGCGGCCTTCTTTTCGGCGAGTTTCTGCGGCGGCAGCGCCTTCCACTTGGCGGGATCCTCGGTGCTCACGCCCCACCAGCCGGTGAGATCGATGCCGTTGAACAGCGGCGTGAAACCCGGCGGGACATCGCCTGCCCGCGTGGTTCCGCCACCCGTGCAGGCAGCGAGGGCGAGGGACAACAGCACGAGCGGGAGGAGGGTGCGGGGCATGATGCGTCTTACGCTGACCGACGGCGTAGCGTTGCCCAGGAGGATCCAGGGATGGCCCGTGATTCCATCTCGCCTGTGTGGGACAAACCTGACGGATAGCGGGACTTGGCGGCAGACAATCGGGTGGCCGCGCGCCAGCATGCCGCACGTCACGCCGGAGAATCCGCATGTCTGCTGAGGTCCGTGTGCTGGTGGTCGGTTGCGGCAACATGGGCCGCTCGCATGCCAAGGCGTACCATCGTATCCCTGGGTTCCGCATCTGTGGACTGGTGGCGCGTGGCGAGAGCAAACGTGCGGTCGATCAGGAACTCGGCGGCGGCCATACACTCTACGACGACTGGCGCACGGCACTGGCGCAGAGCAAACCCGACGCGGTGTGTATCTCAACGTATCCCGACACCCATGAAGAGATCGCGCTCGCGGCGTTCGCCCAGGGCTGTCATGTCTTCACCGAGAAACCCGTCGCTCCGACGGTCGCGTCGTGCGAACGCGTGATCAGTGCGGCGCGCGCGGCGAAGCGGCAGTTGGTGGTCGGTTACATCCTGCGCCATCATCCATCGTGGCAGCGGTTCATCGCCGAAGCGACCAAGCTCGGCCGGCCGCTGGTCATGCGCATGAACCTCAACCAGCAAAGCCACGGGCGCATGTGGGACGTGCATCGCAGCCTGATGCAGTCGTCATCGCCGATCGTCGACTGCGGCGTGCACTACGTCGACGTGATGTGCCAGATGACCGGGTCGAAGCCGATCCGCGTCAGTGCGATCGGCGCGCGGCTGACCGAGGATCTGCCACCGGGCATGTACAATTATGGCCAGCTTCAAGTGGTCTTCGCTGATGGTTCCATCGGCTGGTACGAGGCCGGCTGGGGTCCAATGATGAGCACCGCGGCGTTTTTCGTGAAGGATGTCGTCGGGCCTAAAGGCTCGGTCACCATCGAAGCGGGCGACAAGATCGGTCAGGGAAACAGTGATGACGTCGGCGCACATTCCGCGACCAGCGCCATCCGCGTGCACCATGCGGGCATCGACCAAGCCAACGAGTTCATCAAGGCCGATGAGATCATCAGCATGGCGGACGAACCCGACCACGACGCGCTGTGCGAGCGTGAGCAGGCGTACTTCCTGAAGGCGATCCGCGAGCACATCGATCTGAACGACCACTGGGCCGCTGCCCGGGACAGCTTGGCGATCGTGCTTGCGGCCGAGCAGTCGATCCGCAGCGGACAAGTGGTGGCGCTGTGAATTTGCGAAATGAGATTGAACCGCCACGACGCCACGACGCCACGGACAGCTGGGAAAAACTTATTAAACAAGAGCAACGCAGAAGCGGAGAAGAGTGGTGCCGTCTTCCGTCCCTTCGTTCCTCTTGTTCAACCCGGTTTCCATCTTCGTTCGTGGCGCCGTGGCGTCGTGGCGGTTCAATTCTCTTCGGTGCGATTCGGGAGTGACCATGCAGACACTCGCTCCGCCCTATATCCTCACCCGCTTGTCGGTGCTGTTCTTCCTCCAGTTCTTCATCTGGGGCGCGTGGTATCTGACCGGTTTCCGTTACATGATCGCGCATGAGATGAGCCACAACGCGTTCTGGCTCTACACCGCCAGTCCGCTCGGGGCGATCTTTGCGCCGTTCTTCCTTGGCCTGTGCGTCGATCGTTTCTTCAATGCCGAGAAAGTGCTGGCGTGCTGCTTCATCATCGGTGGCGCGATCATGTGGTGTCTGCCGTGGATCGGTGACATGGCAGGCACGGCAGTGATGCAGACGAATGCGGCAGGCGCACAGGAGGTTGCCTATTACACGCTCACGCTCGCCGGCATCAGCATGCCCAAGAGTTCGTGGTTCAACCTCGGCATCTTCGCCCACATGCTCTGCTACATGCCGACACTGGCGCTGACCGCCGCGTTGGCGTTTCGTCATCTGCCACGCGGCAATGAACAGTTTCCGTTGGTGCGTCTGTGGGGCACGTTTGGGTGGATCGTCGCCGGTCTCGTGCTGGCCGCTTACACCATCAAGGATGGGAACGGCAAGATCATCGAAGCCGGTGAATTGCCGATCCAGTTCCAGATCTCGGCCATCGCTGCCTTCGCCGTGGGCATCTTCTGCCTGACGTTGCCTGCGACCCCCGCGCCGAAGAAGGGGCAACCGCTCTCCTGGCGTGAGTTGTTCTTCGTCGACGCGTGGAAAGAATGGCGCAATCCTGCTTTTGCGACCTACCTAGTGTGTGCCTTCCTGATCTGCATTCCATTGTCGGCATACTACATGTTCCTGAGCAACCAATTGGGTGCGATGTCGGTCAGCCATGCCTCGGTGTGGAACAACGTCGGCACCTGGCTCGAAGCCGGCATGTTGTTCCTCATGCCGTTCTTCATTCGCAAACTCGGCATCAAAAAGATGATCATGTGCGGCATCCTGGCGTGGGTGGTGCGCTACCTGTTGTTCACCTGGGCAGCTTCGATGGGCGCGGTGCCGCCGCCGTTCCTGGCGGATGGCGGCGTGAATCCTGCGTATCCCGGCATCGTCATCGGTGACTTCCCGGTGCCGTGGGCGCACGTCGGCTTCCTGGTGTTCCTGCTCGGCGTCGCGCTGCACGGCATCAGCTACGACTTCTTCTTCATCGCCGGGCAGGTCTACGTCGACAAGGTGACGTCACCGCAGATCCGCGGCCAAGCTCAGGCGATGAATCTGTTCTTCACCTATGGGCTTGGTCTCTATGTCGGTGCGATCGTCGCGGGCATGCTCGCCGAACACGCTTTTGTCGATGCCAAGGGCCAGGCGGTGGTTGCCGCCTCTACTGAATCGCTGCCCTACTGGTCCGGCCTGTGGCTACCGCTCGCCGGCTTCGCCACCGTGGTGCTGATCATCTTCGCCGTGGTGTTTCGTTACCGCGAGCCGGAACAGAAGCCGCAGTAGAGAATCTCATGTTCCGTGGGAATGGGCGGCATTTTCTCAATACACGTGCCAGAACTGAATATCGGTTTTCGTGCTTTGGGATGACGTTCGCCGCATTTTTCCAGCGCTAGTTCGAGCGTTGACCGGAATCTTGTTCCGAGCGTTTCCCTGTCGCAGTTCAGTTACGGTAACGCAACCTGTACAGGGCTTGCTTCCTCACCCATCGGCATCGGCCAAACGAGTGGTATGTTACGGATGGAGCCAAAGCCGGCTCGGATAATGACGCATACAACCAAGCCGGTTAACTCGCACCGACATGCCTGATGGCCTGCCGCCATCAAGTAACACCGCCATCAGTCCCTCGCTCAGATTCAGCAGGAGCTTCGCATGTACCTCGTGAGCAAGATCGTCCTTCCCCTCGCGGTCATCGCCGGCCTGGTTGCTTGGCCGATGAGCACCGGTGCCGGTAGCAGCGTGAAAGCTGGCGGTGCCGCTGATCAGGACAACACGCCCGCCGATCCGCAGACCAATCCTGCCGCGGCGGCGCCCGCTACTGTCGACGACATCGGCGCGCAGGCGAAAGCCATCGACGCCATCATCGACGCCGCCATCGCCAAGACGCCCGGCCTGAAGGTTAAAGCCAAGACCAAGGACGAGCAGTTTCTGCGCCGCGTCTATCTCGATCTCGCCGGGCGCATCCCGACGCTGGAAGAGACCGGCGAATTCCTCGGCACCAAGAAGAGCGGCAAACGCGAAGCCCTGGTGAAGAAGCTCCTGAACAGCGAAGCCTACGTCAGCAGCACCTTCAATTTCTGGGCCGACATGCTGCGTGCGCGTGATCGCCTGCAGGATCGTTATGACGGCGTGCCCTACATGGAGTTCATCAAGGACTCGACCCGCTCGAACAAGCCTTACGACAAGTTCGTCTTCGAACTGATCAGCGCTGAAGGTCCCGGTACCTCGCGCGGCAACGGCGCGACCGGCTATTATATCGCTGATGCGGGCATGCCGCACGACAACATGGCCAACACCGTGCGCCTGTTCCTGGGCACGCGCCTGACTTGCGCCCAGTGCCATGACCATCCCTTCGACAAGTGGACCCAGCGCGACTTCTATGAAATGGCGGCCTTCACCGAAGGCACCGACGTCAAGACCAACGAAGGCGAGCTCAACAAGGCTGTGCGAAGCCTGGGCAAGAAAGTGCCCTACGCCGCCGACGGTGTCGCCCGTCGCATGGGCGAGACCATGGGCATGAAGGTCAGCAACGCTGACATCGGCCAAGTCAGCCTGCCGCGCGACTACATGTACAAGGACGCCCGTCCGGGTCAGCGCATCAATGCCATGACGATGTTCGAGCAGGACATCCTCAAGGACAAGAAGACCGGCGTGCGCGAAACCTACGCCAAGTGGATGACCTCGCCGGAGAACCCGCGTTTCACCACCGTCATCGTCAACCGCATGTGGAAGCGTCTGATGCGCGTCGGCCTGATTGAGCCGCTTGATAACTTCGACGACGAAACCAAGGCCAGCAATCCTGAGCTGCTCGTCCACCTGGAAAAACTGATGAAGGACGTGAAGTACGACCTCAAGAAGTTCCAAGAGATCCTCTGCGCCACCGACGTTTACCAGCGTCAATCGATCGTCGGCGACCCGGACAAGTTCAACTTCAAGCATGAAGGCCAGCCGCTGCGCCGCGTCACGGCGGAACAGATGTGGGATAGCCTGATGACCTTGACCATCGCCAATGTCGATGGTGTTAAAGGCCGGGGCGCAGAGCACCTCTATAAGTTCTACGAAGCGACCAAGAGCATGGCCCCGCAGCAACTCGGCGAGATGATCCTGCGTGCTGGTGAAGCACAGGACGCCATCGACGAGGCCGGTCGTGAGCAGCGCGAGCTGCGCGACAAGCTGCGCGCCGGCGACAAGAGCGTCGAAGGCAAGATCAATGAGCTGGAAAACAAGAAGAACGGCCTGAGCGCCACCGCCGACGTCTTCACGCCCTACTATGACAAGTCGTACAAGGATCCCGGTGAACACCGCCGCGCCAGCGAGTTGTCCTCGCCGATGCGTCCCGGCCACTTCCTGACCGTGTTCGGCCAGTCGAACCGCCAGCTGATCGACAACAGCTCGCACGACTCGCTCAACCTGACCCAGGGTCTGGAACTGATGAACGGCTTCGTCGAACAGACCATCCTGGCGGATGACGCTAAGTCGGTCCTCAAGCAGAACTTCATGAAGGGCCACACGGCCGACGAGAAGATCAAGATCCTCTACCTCTCGATCCTTTCGCGTATGCCGAATTCGTCTGAGGTCGGTTACGGCCAGAAGGTGATGTCGCTCGCGCCCAACAAGCGTGGTGACGAATACCTTGGCTGGGCCTTGATCAACAGTGCCGAATTTGCCTTCAACGAGTAAACCTCGTCACCACACCGACCAACCTTCAATCACAAGCCCGTACCCGGAGATCACCGTGAGCAATCCGTTCAATCGCTTGGATGAACCCACCCGCCGCGCCTTCATGGCCAACATGGCCAAAGCCGCGTTCGGCTTGTCGATCGTGCCGGTCTTCGGCCAGGGCCTACTCAGCGCGGCTGATCCGGCCAAGGAATCCGCTGCGCCCATGCCCAAGCGCAAGAAGCCCGCAAGCAAGTGCATCTACCTGTACATGGGTGGCGGCATGAGCCAGATCGACACCTTCGATCCCAAGCCCGGCTCCAAGTCGCAGGGTCCGCTCAAGGCGGTGAATTCGAAGGCCGACGGCGTCCAGCTCGGCGAACTGATGAGCCGCACGGCCGAGCAGATGAAGCACGGCACGGTCATCCGCAGCATCAACTCGAACCAGGGTGCCCACGAGCAGGCCGCGTACTACATGCGCACCAGCTACGCGCCGATCAACACCACCCGCCATCCGTGCCTGAGCTCGTGGAGTAACTACTTCCAGGCCAAGCCCGGTGAGACTCTGCCCGGCGGCATCATGATCGGCGGCGGCGGTGACCATCCGGGTTGTGGCTTCCTTGAATCGAAGCTCTCGCCTCTGCCGATCGGCGACCCCAGCCGCGGCGTGACCAACATCAAGCCGCCTCCTGGTGTCGACCTCAAAGAGATGCGCAATCGTCTTGATGTGCTCGGCGCGCTGAATCAGAAATTCTACAAGAGCTACGAACTGAAGTCGATGCAGGGCCACCAGGACATGTACTTCGACGCGGTGAAACTCATGGCGAGTAAGGACATCGAGGCCTTCGACATCAGCAAAGAACCGGGTGACGTGCGGGCCAAGTACGGCGAAAGCTACTTCGGCCGCGCCTGTTTGCTCGCCCGTCGACTGATCGAGAAGAACGTCCGCTTCGTCGACATTAGCCACGGTGGCTGGGACACCCATGACGACAACTTTGCCCGTCTGAAGGGCACTGCCGATACGCTTGATCAAGGCCTCAGCGCCCTGATCGCCGATCTCTCCAGCCGTGGCATGTTGAACGACACCCTGATCTGCGTGGTGTCGGAATTCGGCCGCACGCCCGAGATCAACGCCACCAACGGTCGCGACCACTTCCCCAAGTGTTTCTCCGCGTTCCTCGCGGGTGGCGGCCTGAAGGGCGGCAACGCCTACGGCAAGACCAGCCCCGACGGTCAGGAGATCGTCGAGAACAAGGTCGGCATCCCCGATCTCAACGCGACCATCGCCTACGGCCTTGGCCTGCCGATCGACAAGGTCATCACCTCACCAGACGGCCGTCCGTTCACCGTCGCTCATAAGGGCAAGCCGATCGCGGAGCTGTTCACGGCTTGAAATCGTCTGAGTCACGGCGACTGGCTACGGCCAGATGCCAAAACAAAAGCCATGGCGTCAGCCATGGCTTTTGGCGTTGGCGGGGCTGGTGGCCGGAAGCCGACAGCGGGAAACGTACCATTCAGCAGGTGTAAAAGCGTCATTACGACGTTGGCGCTCGCGCAAAATCATCGTGAGTGATTGCTGGCTTTCGCTCTCAGGCTCCTGTTTCGCCGCTTTGAATCGCCCGCGGCACCTTGTCGATTCCCTCCACCGACTCGATGTCATCCCCACTTCCCGCGCCCAGTTCCTTCAGCTTCCGCGCACTGACCAGCACGCGGGTCTCGAACGAACCGACGGCTTTGTTGTAGGCATCGACCGCGGTTTCAAGCCCACTGCGCACCTTGCCAAAATGCTCGACGAAGACGCGCAGGCGGGTGTGCAGCTCGGCGCCGAGGTCGGCGACCTGCTGCGCATTGGCGGTGAGTTGTTCCTGGCGCCAGCCATACGCCACCGCCCGTAGCAGCGCGATGAGCGTGGTGGGCGTCGCGAGGATCACGCGGGCTTCGACACCGGATTCGATCAGCGACGGATCGGCTTCGAGCGCGGCGCTGAAGAACGTTTCCCCAGGCAGGAACAACACCACGAACTCCGGCGTCGGTTGCAGACGTTCCCAGTACGACTTGGCACCGAGTTTGGTTAGGTGGTCGCGGATCTGGCGGGCGTGGTCGCGCAGGCAGGCGGCGCGTTGTTCGCCTTCCACCTCCAATGATGAGAGGTAGCCGGCGAGCGGCGCCTTGGCGTCGACGACGATGGATTTTCCGCCTGGGAGTTTCACCACCAAGTCTGGGCGCAATTTCCCGTCGTCGCTATCGACGGTGGTTTGCTGGCTGAAATCGCAGTAGTCGAGCATCCCCGCCAGTTCGACCACGCGCTTAAGTTGGATCTCGCCCCAACGACCGCGCACGGCGGGCGCACGCAGCGCGGTGACCAGGTTGCGCGTCTCGCTCTGCAATTGCCCCTGGCCGGTGGCGAGTGCCTTGACCTGTTCCTTGAGTTCGGCGTAGGCGCCGACGCGCGATTTCTCCAACTCGTTCAGCGAACCGCCGACTTTCTCCAGCGATTCCTTGATCGGCTTCATCAGCGCGTCGATCGCCTGTTGGCGCTGCGTGAGGTCGCCCTTGGCGCCTTCCTGGAATTTCTCGAGCGCCGACTTAGCGAGGTCGAGGAACGACTGGTTGTTGTTGCGCAGCGATTCGGCGGACAGCGCCTTGAACGCGTCGGCGAGTTTGAGTTGGGCCTGATCAAGCAACGCCAGTTTTTCGGAGGCACTGCGACGTTCCTCTTCCAGCCGTGTGGTCAGTTCGGCGGTGCGTGCGCTCTGGGTGCTGTGGTCGCCGCGCACGCGGTCGAGCGCGGCATCGGCCTGGGCCAAGCGTTCACGCAGCTCACTGAGCGAGCGGTCGTTGGCCGCCAGCCGTTCCGCCAGCGTCGCGCGTTCGCTTTCGCCAGCAGCACGTTCCTCCTGGGCGTCGCTCTTGGCCTCATTGTAGCCGTGTTGGTAGCGTTCCGCGGCCCGGGCTTTGAGCATCAGCCACGTCAGCAGGGCTCCGCCAGCGGCGCCGGCAAGAAACCACATGCTCGGATCCATCAATGTCTGGGCGGTGGAAGCGATCTCGGCCATGGCCGCAGGATGGCGACTCAGGAAGGCGATGCACGCTACTCGCGGCCCTGCCGGACTTTGACCCGCCCACACGGGACATCAGGTGTCTCGTGCCCAGTGGATCGCACGTTGGCCAAAGTTCCGGGTCCTCCTTGCCGCCTACGGACTGACGGCCACCGTTCGAGCTCATCTCGGGAGTAGGACCATGGCGCTCGGACGCGTTTTCTTCGCTGGCATCGGCCTGATTGCCGTGCTGCTGGTGCCCGTGGCGGCGGCCGAGACCTTTGCCGACCAGGTGCGGACCTTCGATGCCGACCGGCGGCGCATCAGCCAGTCCTATGATCTGCCGTGGTCGCCGCAGCGCCGTGAACGACTTGATCGTCTGTACCAGGACTGGCAGCAGACCGTGCGGCAGAGCGATTTTTCCGCGCTCGATCACGATGGTCGAGTCGATTACCTGCTGCTGCGTGAACGTCTGACTTATGAACGCGCCCTGTTGGTCGAGGAGGCCAAACGTCAGACGGAGCTCGAACCGATATTACCGTTCCTGTCGGCCATCAACCGCTTGCAGGCTGCGCGCTGGGAATCGCCGCAGGTGGATCTGCCCTCGTCGTCGTTGCTGGTCGGCGCCATTCCCGATCAGGTGCGCAGTATCCGTGAGCGCTTGGAACGCGGCCTGAAGGACAAGGACAAGGATAAGGACAAGGACAAGGACAAGGACAAGCCGGGCGAAGATGCGCTGCAGATCACCGCGGTGGTCGCCGCCCGCGCCGCTGGCGCGACCGACGAACTGCGCGAGACCCTCACCCACTGGCACGATGCCTACAATGGTTCCTTGCCGGAGTTTCCGTTCTGGATGAAGGTGCCGGTCGATGAGGCCACCACGGCGCTTAAGGACTTCGCCAAGTTTCTGCGTGAGGAGATCGCCGGGCTGAAAGGCAAGCCGGACGATCCCCTGATCGGCGACCCGGTCGGCGCCGACGGACTGGCCCGTGATCTGGCGGTCGAGTTCCTGCCCTATTCGGTGGAGGAACTGCTGGCGATCGGTGAACGCGAATTGGCCTGGGGCGAGGCGCGCATGCGCGAGGCGGCGCGCGAGATGGGTTTGGTTGACGATTGGAAGAAGGCCCTGGCCAAGGTGAAAGACACCTACGTTCCCCCAGGGCAACAGGACGCCTACATCACGGAACAGGCCAAGGCCGCGATCGATTTCGTCCGCGCCAAAGATCTCGTCACCGTGCCGAAGCTGTGCGAAGAGAGTTGGCGCATCACCATGATCAACAGTGAGACCCAGCGGCAGGTGCCGTACGTCGCCTACGATGGGTCCAACATCTTGGCGGCTTATGCCCGCGATGACATGAAGGCGCCGGACAAGTTGATGAGCATGCGCGGCAACAACCGCCACTTCACCCGTCTGACCACCGCGCACGAACTCATCCCTGGCCATCATCTACAGGGATTCTTTGCCGAACGTCATCGCAGCTACCGTCGCACGTTTTGGACCGCCTTCCTGGTCGAAGGCTGGGCGTTGCACTGGGAGATGACCTTGTGGGATCAGGGCTACGCCCGTTCGCCCGAGGACCGCATCGGCATGTTGTTCTGGCGCATGCACCGTGCGGCGCGCATCATCGTGACGTTGCGGTTCCACCTTGGGCAGATGTCGCCCAAAGAGATGGTCGAGTTTCTCATCGAGCGCGTCGGTCACGAGCGCCTTGCTGCCACCAGCGAAGTCCGGCGCTTTGTCAGCGGCGGGTATTCCACGCTCTACCAGTGCAGCTACATGATCGGCGCCTTGCAGTTGCAGGCCTTGCAACGTGAGGCCACCGCCGACGGCCGCATGACGGTGAAGGCATTCAACGACGCCGTCCTGCGTCAGGGGCCCATCCCGATCGAGTTGATCCGCGCAAGCTTGCTGGGCGTGGCGCTGATGCCGAGCAGTGTTCCGCAGTGGCGCTTCGACTAAGTGAAACTCTGATCAGGGTTTCGTCGCCCCGGTCCAACGGTGCAGCGACAGCCCGTCCAGTTCGCGTACCACGACGTCGTTGCCGCCGACGGCGACGTGAGCCCACGATTCGCTAGCGCTTACGGTGACCTCGCCCTGTTCGGTGAAGGCCGTGGAATCGGCTTTCATCAGCACCAGGGAACCGCGCGCATCGAGCGCCAGGATGCGATCACCCTGGGCGATCATGCTCCAGTACTTGCCGAAAGAGTTCGAGGTCCAGGTGCGTTCGCCGGTCGCCAGGTTGATGCACGTGACGCGCTGGTTCTGCATATGCAGGTAAGCGTGGCCGTTCACCACCACCGGCGTCGACATGTAGCCCTGGGCGTTGTTGTTCCATACCTCGGTCACCGAGAATGGATCGCCGTCCTTGGCGATACGAAAGAGCCACGATTTGTTCCGGTAGCTGCTGGTGAAGATCGTGTCGCCCACCACCACTGGCGTCAGGATGTTCATACCGCGGAAGGACGGGACCTTCTGCTGCCACAACACGGTTCCAGTCGTCGGATCCAATCCGCAAAGTTTCTCGCGTGTTTGCACCACAAGTTGACGGGTGCCGGCGATGGTGGCGAGGATGGGCGAGGAGAACGCCGAACCGTTCATCCCGCCACCGTCCTCCAACGCCCGCCAACGGGTTTCGCCGGTGGCGCGATCCAGGCAGAGCACCGCACCACCACCTTGGACGTAGAGCACGGGGCCATCGATCAGCGGCGAGCAGACGCAGCCGAAGGAGGGCAACGGAGTGCGGTAGCGCGCCATCAGATCGACCCGCCAGATTTCCGTACCGTCAGTCGCGTTGAGGCACACCAGGACATCACGCATGCCCGCGACATACAGCCGATCGTCGGCAAATGCCGGAGTCGAGCGGATCCAACTGCCATTGCTGGCG
>Ga0105049_10004607_pt1 | contig 16171 bp, 18 predicted proteins | sample MAT06_FD_78087 | JGI IMG/M metagenome (GOLD analysis project Ga0105049, IMG submission 78087) | Freshwater microbial communities from Lake Fryxell liftoff mats and glacier meltwater in Antarctica - MAT-06 | ecosystem: Environmental > Aquatic > Freshwater > Ice > Liftoff microbial mat | place... | reverse complement strand
GGTCTCCTTCGGCTGTGAAGGAGGCCGCCATGGCGACGATGAACATCTCCCTGCCCGATCCGATGAAGGCCTGGGTCGAGGCCCAGACCGGCGACGGCAAATACGCCAACTCCAGTGACTACGTCCGCGACCTGATCCGGAGGGAGCAGATCAAGGCGGAGAAGATCGCGCATTGGAATGCCTTGATCGCCGAGGCCGAAGCCAGCGGCATCTCGGACCAGAGCGTGGAAGAAATCTTCGAGAGCGCGCGCGCCCACATCGCGGCCCGCGCCGCCGCGTGAGCCGCTACCAGCTTAGCCGCGCCGCCAATCAGGCCTGTTCGCTGTTTTCGTGCAGGGCCTGGAAGAATTTGGTCACAGGCAGGCCGAGAGCTATCGGGACGGCATCAAACAGACATTCACCAGACTGGCCGAGTTCCCCGGCATGGGTCGATCCCGACCCGATGTCGGCCCGACGGCCCACACATGGCCCTTCAAGGCCCACGTCATTCTATATCGCGAGGATGAAGAGGGAGGCGTTCTGATCCTTCGCATCCGGAGTGCGCGGGAGGACTGGCTGAACGATCCTCTTGGCGGGCGAAACGACACATGACCCACACTATCCACGTCGGCATCGGCGGCTGGACCTATGAGCCGTGGCGCGGGGTCTTCTATCCGGACAAGCTGAGCCAGAAGACGGAGCTGGCCTTCGCCTCCCGGGCCCTGTCCTCGATCGAGATCAACGGCACCTATTATTCCGGCTTCAAGCCAGAGACCTGGATGAAATGGCGCGATGAGACGCCCGACGGCTTCGTCTTCGCGGTCAAGGCCAGCCGGTTCTGTACCAACCGGAAAATCCTGGCCGAGGGCGGCGAGAGCGTGGGGCGCTTCCTCGACCAGGGACTGACGGCGCTTGGCGACAAGCTGGGGCCCATCAACTCGCAGTTTATGGCCTCCAAGAAATTCGACCCTGTCGATTTCGAAGGCTTTCTGAAGCTGTTGCCGACCGGGAAGGACGGGGTGCGCCTGCGTCACGCGCTGGAGGTGCGGAACCCGACGTTCGACACGCCGCAGTTCATTGAGCTGGCGGCAAAATACGAGGCGGCCATCGTCCATGCCGTGGATGACGAGGCCCCGGAGTGGCCGCGCATCGACCAGCCGACCGCCGACTTTACCTATGCCCGGCTGATGTCGAGCCGCGAGGACGAGCCGACCGGCATGACCTCGGGCGAGCTCGACGCGGTGGCGACACAGACCCGGGGCCGGGCCAAACGTGGAGAGGTGTTCGCCTGTTTCATTGCCGGAGCCAAGATGAGGAACCCGGCGGCGGCGCAGGCGCTGATCGCCCGGCTGGGCTGAGGCATCAGCTCGTCGATTGGTTCTCGAACCAGTCGACGATGCCGGCCATGTCGCGCTCGAAACCACCGGGGATGTAGATATTCAGCACCCCGGCGCGGGCGTCGGTGCGGTTGGCGAAATCATGGGTCGTCCCAGCGGGCGCGCGCACGAAACTGCCCACGCCCGCATCCACCCAGTCCTCATCGACCAGTACGCTCATCACGCCCTCGATGACGTAGAAGATGTCGTCATGGTCGGTGTGACTGTGTGGACCCGGACCTGAGCTGTGGGGTTCGAGGAACCATTCGGAGATGGAATAGGTCGCGGCGGTCTCGGCCTCGTCGGCCTTGAACACCGCGCTCATGGTGCCCATCGCATAAGCTCGGCCCTCTCCGGGGCCAAGGACGATGGTACGAAGGCGTTCGCTGTCAGACATTTCAGTCTCTCCTGCCGCGCCTGATCTTGTGACGGACGCCGTATTGGCACAAGTGTGAGCCAGCCCTTCAAGGAGCCCGCCCATGCCCATCGCCACCCGCGCCTTTGCCGCCACATCCAGTGACGCCCCGCTGTCACCCTTCAGCTTTGATCGGCGCGACCCGGGACCGGACGATGTGGCGATCGAGATCAAATTCGCGGGGGTCTGCCACTCGGACCTTCACATCGTGAAGAACGACCTGGGCAACACCCGCTATCCGATTGTGCCGGGCCACGAGATCGCGGGCTTGGTGACGGCGGTGGGCGGCAATGTCGCGCGCTTCAAGGTCGGCGACCGGGTCGGTGTCGGCTGCATGGTCGACAGCTGCCGGCAGTGCAAACCCTGCCTCGAGGGCGAGGAGCAGTATTGCGTCCCCGGCATGACCCAGACCTATGGCTCTCCCGATCCCAAGGGCGACGCCGTCGGCCAGAAGATCACCCAGGGCGGATACGCCACCGCCATCGTGGTCGACCAGAACTATGTCGTGACCATTCCCGACAGCATTCCGCTGGATGCCGCCGCGCCCCTGCTGTGCGCCGGGATCACCACCTATTCGCCGCTGCGGCACTGGAAGGTCGGGCCGGGCTCGAAGGTCGCCGTCGTCGGCCTGGGCGGTCTGGGCCATATGGCGGTCAAACAGGCGGCGGCCATGGGGGCCGAGGTCACCGTGCTGTCGACCTCGGACCGCAAGAAGGCCGACGCCGAGCGCATGGGGGCCAGCCATTTCCTGATCAACTCCGACAAGGCGGCGATGCAGGCGGCGGGCGAGAGCTTCGATCTGATCATCAACACCGTCTCGGCCACGCATGAGATCGCCAGCCATGTGAACCTGCTGGCCAAGGACGGCACCATGGTCATGCTGGGCCTGACCACCGAAGGCCTGCCGGTCTATGCCATGGGCCTGTTGTGGCGCCGCCGGGCGGTGGCCGGATCGCTGATCGGCGGCATCCGCGAGACCCAGGAAATGCTCGATTTCTGCGCCGAACACGGCCTGGCCTGCGACATCGAGGTGATCGCCCCGGATCAGATCAACGACGCCTATGCGCGGCTGGAGAAGTCGGACGTGCGGTACCGGTTCGTGCTGGATATGGCGCGGATCTGAGGGAGTGGTGAGTGGCGAGTGAATTGTGACGAGTGAGACGCAAGGCGTAATTCCGCCCATTTGCCACCCGCCACTCGGCTTGGGCGACGGCTTCACTCTTCCCGCGCCACCGGCATCCGGCTAAAGCTTGACGCTTGAAGGCTGCGCGTCAGACGCGGCTCCAAGGGACAAGGAAACGCACATGGCACGAGTGGCTCTGGTCACGGGTGGAACCCGCGGCATCGGCAAGGCGATCGCCCAGCGGCTGAAGGAGGACGGCATGGCCGTCGCCTGCGGCTATTCAGGCAATGCGGAGGCCGCAGAGGCTACGGCCCGCGAACTGGGCGTCATGGTGGTGAAGGGCAATGTCGGCTCCTTTGAAGACTGCGCCCGCGCCGTGGCCGACGTGGAGGCGAACCTCGGCCCGATCGACGTGCTGATCAACAACGCCGGCATCACCCGCGACGGCTTCTTCCACAAGATGAGCGCCGATCAGTGGTCCGACGTTATCCGCGTCAACATGGACAGCGTTTTCAACATGACGCGTCACGTGATCAACGGCATGCGCGACCGCGGCTTCGGGCGGATCGTCAACATCAGCTCGATCAACGGCCAGAAGGGCCAGATCGGCCAGACCAACTATTCCGCCGCCAAGGCCGGGATGATCGGCTTCACCAAGGCGCTGGCGCTGGAGAATGCCCGCAAGGGCGTGACGGTGAACTGCATCGCGCCGGGCTATATCGACACCGAGATGGTCGGAGCCATGGACGAGAAGGTGCTGGCCGGGATCATCGCCCAGATCCCCGTCGGAAGGCTCGGAAAAGGCGAGGAGATCGCCGACATGGTGTCGTGGCTGTCCGGCGAACGTGCCGGATATGTCACAGGCTGCACCCTGTCACTGAATGGCGGTCAGTATCTGGTCGGCTGATCCGGCCCTGCCCAAAATCCGCCGCGTGGCCGGTGCACCACTGGCCGCCATGGAGTTGACGGCAGGGTCCAGAACGGCGCGAACGCCGCTTCCGGCCGCGATGGCGATCGCCGTCGTGGCGGCGTCGCTGTTGCTGAGTCCGCTCAATTCCGAGGCCCAGGCGCAAAACCGCGGCAACGCCCAGGCAGAGCAGAGCCAGTCGCTGCGTAACAGCGCCGGCGGCTCGCGGGCCTTGCCCCCGACCGGCCGATACGTCGCCGAATCGGGCGAGGCCTTCATCCTCGACCGGTCCGGCCAGCGACCCTTGCTGCGCTTCGACCGGCGCGACGAGACCTGGGTGCTGCGCCCCAATGCGGCCCCGCGCGGAGACGTCATCTATCGCAACGACGCCGGCGACCAGCTCCTTCGCGTCACCCCCGGCGGTGGCATGACCGTCTATACGCCGGGCGCTCCCGGCGGATCGCCGGCGTCCCTGTCAGGCCCCGGCCAGAGCCTGACCCCGCCGACCCTGGGGCCAGCGCAGATGTTCCAGCTGATGACCCGGCGCAGCGCCATGCTGAGCCAAGCCCTTGGGCGGCTGATCGAAATCAACGTCGACACCGACGCCGCCGCTGAAAGCCTGACCGTCGAGGCGCTGATCCTGTCGACGGACGCCGCCCTTCGCATCGCCCGCTCACCGTCAGCCCGGTCGTCGCTGGAACGGCTGCGCAGTATCACCATCGTCGACGGGCCGCGCGCTTCTGTGACCTATGCCCGGGGTGATCTGCGCATCGTGGTGTCTCCGGTCCAGGGCGTGGCGGGACGGCCGTCATCCGCGCGCGTGGTCGACGCCTTCCTGACCCCGGCCACGCCACCCGGGCGCTGACCACCCTTCAGCCGACGAAGACGTCCTTCGCGGCCCGCCGCGCGGCGAAGTCTGCGGCATCGACCGCGCGCAAGAACGGATTGAACGCCTTTTCGACGCCGATTGTGGTCGGAACCGTGGCCTCGCCCCGCTCGCGCATGGCGAAGATGTTCCGGGCGCGCGCCGCCATTTCCGGGCGCTCGTCCAGGCTGAGCGCGAAGCGAGCGTTGGCGGCCGTGTATTCGTGGGCGCACCAGACCACCGTCTCGTCCGGCCAGGCCGCCAGCGTCTGCAGGCTGGCATACATCTGGTCCGGCGTGCCCTCGAACAGCCGCCCGCATCCCAGGTTGAACAGCACGTCGCCGACGAAAGCCTGGGCGTCGGCGATCGAGCGGTAGACGATGTGGCCGAGGGTGTGCCCCGGCGTGTTGGTCACTTCCAGCACGGTCTGGCCCAGTATGACGGTGTCGCCGCCCGCCACGATCCGGTCGATTGGCGCGGCTCTGCGCACCTCTTCCGGGCCGACGATCTCGCAGCCGGTTTCCGCCTTGAGCCGCGCATTCCCTTGAGTGTGGTCCGGGTGCCAGTGGGTGTTCACGATCAGGTCCAACCGCCCCCAGCCCGACCGCTCCAGCTCGGTCAGGATGACGCTGGCGTCCGGCGTGTCGATGGTCGCCACCACACCCGAGCCGGCGTCCCGCACCAGCAGGCCGTAGTTGTCGTTCAGGCAGGGGAAGAGGCGCACATCCAGGGTCATGTGCGCATCCTAGCAGCCCGCCCCGACCCGGCCTATATTGACGCTCATGCGGCGCAGCATCGAGGACCTTCGCATCTTCTACGGTGAGCCGGCCGGTACCCTGGCGCGCCGTCTGCTGGCCCGTCGACTGGACGACGCCTGGGGCGAGGCCACCAATTGCGACGTGCTGGGTCTCGGCTACGCCACGCCTTGGCTGGATGCCTTCGTCGGTGCCCGCCGCGTGGTCGCAGCCATGCCGGGCGGTCAGGGCGTCGAGCTGTGGCCCTCGGTCGGCAAGAACCGGACCCTGCTGGTCGAGGACCGCCGCCTGCCCTTCGCCGCCGGGTCGTTCGACCGCATCCTGCTGGTCCACGCCCTCGAAGAGGCTGACGACGCCCGGGCCTTGATGGCCGAGGCGGTGCGCGCCCTGTCGCCGGCGGGCCGTATCATTCTGGTCGGCGCGGCGCGCGGTGGGCTTTGGGCGCGAGCCGAGGCGACGCCATTCGGACACGGCCGTCCCTTTACCCGAGGCCAGCTCGAGCGGCTGGTCCGCGACGCGGGCCTGGAACCGACGGCCTGGTCGCAGACCCTCTACGTCCCGCCCTGGGGTCCGCTGTTGCCGCTGGCCGACGGCTTCGAACAGATCGGCAAGCGGGTCATGCCGGGCGCCGCCGGGGTCATCCTGCTGGAGGCGACGCGTCAGGCCTATGCCCGCATCCGCCCCGGCGGGGCAGTGGCGACGGTGCCGGTTTTGACTCCCTCCCTCCAGCCGCAACCCGCGACGCGCTCACCACGCCAGAATCCCGCAGGCGACGATCTGGCGGGAATGCGCGAACGCCCGTAAAGCCGGGGCCATGAAACGACTGATCCTGATGCGCCACGCCAAGGCAGAAAAGACCTCCGCCTCGGGGCGCGATCGTGATCGCCCCTTGTCCGACCGGGGGCGAACAGACGCCGCCGTGATCGGCCGGGCCCTGGCGGCCCGGGGGATGCGGCCTGACCTTGCCTTCGTTTCACCCTCGACCCGGACGCGCCAGACCTGGGACCTGCTGCACGACGCCTTCGGCGACGTTCAGGTGCGCGAGGACGAGCCGCTGTATAACGGCGGTTCCGACACCCTGCGCCGCCTCATCGAGGGGGCCGAGGACGAGGCAGGCTGTCTGATGGTGGTGGCCCACAATCCGGGCATCCACCTGCTGGCCGTGGAATATCTGGTCGAAAGCGCGGCGTCTCCATCGGTGCTGGAGCGGATGAGCGGCGGTTTCGCGCCGGGTGCCGCCGCCATCTTCACCGTGGACGTCGCCGGACGCTGCACCTTCGAGGGCTTCCTGCAGCCGCGCGATCTGGCCGGCGAATGAGTGGCGTCGCCTGGAAGCTGGTCGATCAGGCCGAATGGACCGCCGCCCGCGCCGCCGGAGTCTATGCCGGATCCGCCGTCGATCTGGCCGACGGCTTCATCCATATGTCGGGCGTGGATCAACTGGCCGAGACCGCGCGCCGGCACTATGCCGGCCGGAGCGGCCTGGTTCTGGTGACCGTTGATCTGACGCGCCTTGGCGATGATCTGAAGTGGGAGGCGTCGCGCGACGGGGCCTTGTTCCCCCATCTGTACGCGCCGCTGCCCGTCGCCGCCGCGACCGAGGCGCGCGCGCTGTCGGTGGACGACGACGGCGTCATGCGGTTTGAGGACGGAGCCGCGACATGGCCCTGAGCGATCTCGGTGCCACCCTTGTGCGGCGGCTCGACCCCGAGGCCGCGCATGGCATGGCGATCCGTGCTCTTCAGATGGTGCCCCTGCCCGCGCCGCCGGCCGACGACCCGATCCTGAGGACCACGATCGCGGGTCTCGATCTGTCCAATCCGGTCGGACTGGCCGCAGGGCTGGACAAGAACGGCGAGGCCCTGCGGGGGCTGTCACGCCTGGGCTTCGGCTTTCTGGAGTGCGGCTCGGTCACCCCCTTGCCCCAGCCGGGCAATCCGAAGCCGCGCCTGTTCCGCCTGATTGAGGACCGGGCGATCATCAACCGGTTGGGGTTCAACAACCTGGGCCTCGAGGCCTTCGCAGACCGTCTGGCCAACCGGCCGCGGACGGTGATCGTCGGGGCCAATTTGGGGGCCAACAAGGACACGGAGGACAAGGCGGCCGACTATGTCACCGGCCTGACGCGTCTTCGCGGGCTCAGTGACTATGTCACCGTCAATGTGTCCTCGCCCAATACGCCGGGCCTTCGCGCCCTGCAGGGGCGGGCGGCACTGGACGACCTGCTGGGCCGGCTGAACGAGGCCAGGGCCGGCGATCCGACCCCCGTCTTTCTCAAGGTCGCACCCGATCTGACGGCGGATGAGATCGCCCTGATCGTCGAGGCCAGCCTGGATCACCGGATTGACGCCCTGATCGTCTCGAACACGACGCTGGACCGGCCCGACAGCCTGCGCTCGGCCTACCGGGCGGAGACGGGCGGCCTGTCGGGCGCACCCCTGGCCGCCGGGGCGGCGGCGGCCTTGCGCGCGGCGGCCGAAGCCTCGGCCGGGCGTCTGCCGCTTATCGCCGTGGGGGGAATCGGGTCCGGGGACGAGGCCTATGCCCGCATCCGCGCCGGTGCCTGCGCGATCCAGCTTTATTCCGCCCTGATCTTTGAGGGACCCGGACTCGTCGGCCGCATCAAGCGGGATCTGGCGGCGCGTCTGCGATCGGACGGCTTTTCCACAGTCATCGAGGCCGCTTCCATCGCCCGTTGACAGAGCGTTAGGGCAACATCGGCATAGTGGTCCCGAAGGCGAAAACGCCTTGTCCGGGGAACTGCATGGCGATCGCCACAGCCGATACGCAAGCTCGAGCCTCTGCGTCCGCAGGGGACTGGGCCAGTGCGATTCGTCAGCGGCGCAAGGCGCTGATGCAGCGGCTTGGCATGGGCGCGGCCAGCGCGCTGATCTTCAGCCCCATGCTCGGCTGGCCGCTCAGCGTCGCCTGGGTCATAGGCTACTTCATCGTCCAGGGACTGGACGTCTGGGTCTTCTCGCCGGTCAACAGCGGGCGCAGCGAACACCTGAAAGGTCCGCGCAAGGTCGCCGGCTGGTTGATGTTGCTGCTCAACGCCGCCTATTTTGGCAGCCTGTCGATTCCGATGTGGCTGTTGGGCGGCCCGATGGGCGGAATCTGCGCCGCCATGCTGTTGTCGGCCGGTGCCATCTATTCCGTGATCAACGCCCCGCGATCACGAGCCGTCATGCTGACGACCGCCTCGGTCCAGTTTCTCTATCTGGCGTCCACGCCGGTGTTCATGGCCATCTATGGCGCGTCGACCGGTTTCGTCACCGCCGCGGCCATCGCCGTGGGTGTGTTCGTCACCTACTGCCTGTCGACCTGGCAGCGCATGAATGAGTCCCGGTTGGCCGAAAGCGCGGCGCGCGTGGAGGCCGATCAGAAGCGGATGGACGCCGAACGCATCATGGAGGGCCGCAGCGCGTTCCTCGCCGCGATCGGGCATGATCTTCGCACACCCATCAGCGCCATCCTGACCGGCGCGGCGGAGCTCGAGCGCGGCGCGACGGACGCCTCTGCCCGCTCGCAGGCACAGTTGATTACCGACGCCGGCTTCATGATGAAGGCGCTGCTGGACGATCTGCTGGACCACGCCAAGCTCGACGCCGGCCATATGACCGTCGACCACATCGATTTCAATCTGCGCGACCTGCTGAACCAGACCGTCCGCCTTTGGCGCGGGCCGGCCCGCGCCAAGGGGCTCAGACTCCGCGTCGAGGGTGCAGCCTCGATCCCGCAGGCTGTGCGCGGCGATCCGATGCGTCTGCGTCAGGTCCTGAACAACCTGATTTCCAACGCGATGAAGTTTACCGACACCGGAGCAATCACCCTTCGCCTGAAGGCGTGGGCGGATGAACCCGGTGGTCATTCGGTGCTGATCGAGGTCGCCGACACCGGTCCGGGCATGACCGCCGACCAGCTCGGGCGTCTGTTCACGCCGTTCGACCAGACCATCGCCGGGGTCAGCGCCATCCACGGCGGCACCGGCTTGGGTCTGGCCATCAGCCGCCAGCTCGTTCAACTGATGGACGGGCGTCTGACGGCTCGCAGCCAGCTCGGTGCCGGTGCCCAGTTCACCCTGTCACTGCACCTTCTGCCAGGTGAGGCCGTCGTCGTCGCCACGCCGGCCCTGGACCAGCAGAGCCGCGATGCGGTTGCCCTCGCCCTGTCCGGTCGCCGCTTGGCCGCAGCCGAACAGATCGCCGCACCCCAGTCCCTGCATGAGGCTCCGCTGGTGCCGGCACCCCTGCTTGTCGAGGGCGGATCCGAGCCAGAACACGAAGACGACGACGACGGCCGGCCGATGCGGGTGCTGGTCGTCGACGATCACGACATCAACCGCCGTGCCATCCAGCTGATCCTCCAGCCGCTCGGCTGCGATATCGCCACGGCGGCCGACGGTCTGGCGGCGCTCAGGATCTGCGAGCACACCGCCTTTGACCTGATTTTCATGGATGTGCGGATGCCCGAGCTGGACGGTCGGGAGACCACCCGCCGCATTCGCGCCGGCGATGGGCCCAACGCCGGCGTCCCGATCATCGCCGTCACCGCCGATACGGCGGCGGAGGATATCGCGGCTTGCACGGCGGCGGGCATGACCTATTTCGTGCCCAAGCCGATCACCCCGCCGATGCTGCTGGGCGCCATCACCCATGTGATGACCATGGCGCAGCCGGACGAGGTCCCGCAGACGGAAACCGTCGCCGCCTGACCGCGCTTGCGGGTGTCGGAACTGAAGAGGCTCCAGCCCATCACCGGGCATCCCGAAAATTGCCGGGATGCACGGTGACAGGAGTCTAAAGCTGCGCCAGCAGATGCTCGGCCGACGAAACCTTGAACTCACCGCCCTGTTCGATGTTGAGCTGCTCGACCACGCCGTCCCTGACCAGCATGGAATACCGCTGCGAGCGCTCGCCCATGCCGAAGCCCTTGGCGTCCATTGACAGGCCCAGCTGGCGGGTGAAGTCGCCGTTGCCGTCGCCCAGCATGACAATGTCGTCCTTGCCGATGCCCTGGCTGTCGGCCCAGGCCCCCATGACGAAGGCGTCATTGACCGAGACGCAGGCGATGGTGTCGATGCCCTTGGCGACCATCTCCGCGCGATGATCCTTAAAGCCCGGCAGGTGGCGCGCCGAGCAGGTCGGGGTGAAGGCACCCGGGACCGCGAACAGGGCCACGGTCTTGCCGGCGAAAATGTCGTCGGTGGTGGCCGGCTTGGGGCCGTCGTCGGTGGCGCGGGTCAGGTTGGCCGAGGGAATGCGGTCGCCGATCTGGACGGTCATGGGCAGGCTCCGAAGGATGTGAGGACGAAACGTGCCGATCAGATAGGTGTTGCCGCCGCTCTCGCCAACCGTCGCGCGTCTTGCGGACGACGCCCTCCGTGCCAATGATACGATCATGGACGAATTCCAATCCCTCGCCGGGCGGCTTCTGGTGGCCATGCCCGGCATCAGCGACCCCCGGTTCGAGCACGCGGTCATCCTGATCTGCGCCCACCGCCCGGACCACGCCATGGGCCTGAGGCTGGACCGGCCCGCGCCCGGCGTGAGCCTGAAAAAGGTGCTGACCAAACTCGCCACCCCGGTGCCCGACGACGCCGACCGCCGCGCGGTGCTGATCGGCGGGCCGGTGGAGCGCGAGCGCGGCATTGTGCTGCACACCGACGACTGGCTGATCGACGACGCCTCGCTGGCCTTCGGGGCGGGCTTTGCCATGACCGGGACGCGCGAGGCCTTGTTGGCCATGGTCGACCCGGCGGGCGGTCCGCACCGGTCCGTGCTGCTGCTCGGCTATGCCGGCTGGGGCGACGGCCAGCTGGAAGATGAACTGGGCGAGAACGTCTGGCTGGTCGCCGACGCCGATCCCGAGCTGATCTTCGATCCGGACCACGAGAGCAAATGGGGCCGCGTGCTCGCCGGTCTTGGCGTCGATCCCGCCCGGCTGTCGGGGCAGATTGGGCGGGCCTAGGGCGCGTCGTCGGTCTTCGACCGATTGCACACAGCGAGTTTTGAGCTGTCCCATCCACCTTCGGAAGCTCTCCAAAAATTAACGAGCCAATCCGCCGTCATCGTTCAATGCTGCCGCCAGTGGGTGTTTGGAGTCCAGCATGCCGAAGCTGCAGACGACCCTGGCTACTTTTCTGGTGTCTGCCGCCATTGGCGGTGCGGCTTTCGCTCAGACCGCGACGCCTATCACCAACAGCGACGTGGTCGGTGAATGGACGCTGGTGATCACGCCCGATGAGCGGCAAGAGCTCAGCATCACAGTCGAATCCAGGGACGGGGGTCAGAGTGACCTTACATTGAGGGTCACAGCTCGAACGGGTGGCCAGCTCGCCTGTGCTGTCAGCGATCGCCCGGCTGAATGCCGAATGGAGGATGGCAAGCTGGTCGTGATCTCGGCCTCAAGGTCGGGCGGAGCGAGGATGACATTCACTCTCACGGATCGGACGCGCGGGGGCTTCAGCGGCACAGCCCGTTTGAGAGTCCGCTTGCTGCCAGTCGGCGGGCATATCGGCTCCGTGAATATGACCCGCCGCTAGCGTAACGTCCGCTGGCCGCCCATGGCGGGTATCAGGCCTCTGAAACCCGGACTCTAGGCCGACCTTGCCTTGATCGGGGCCGTGCCGTCGGCCAGCGACTCGTTCAGATAGACCTCGGCCTCCTGGGCCGGCAGGGCCTGGGCGTAGCCGAAGCCCTGGCCGTAGTGGCATTGGGCGTCCAGCAGCAGACTGGCGAGGCCGGCGTTCTCGACCCCCTCGGCGACGACATCCAGGCCCAGGTCGCGACCCAGATTGACCACCGATTTCACGATCTTGGCCGAGCCCTCGTCCTTGTCCATGGTCAGGACGAAATAGCGGTCGATCTTCAACGTATCGAACGGCAGCTTGGCCAGCCAGGTCAGCGACGAGAAGCCGGTGCCGAAATCGTCCAGCGCCAGCGAGGCACCCGCCTCGCGCAGCCGGGTCAGGGTTTCGGCCGCGCGCGAGGTGTCGCGCATGATGTCGCCTTCGGTCACCTCCAGCTTCAGCGCGCCCTTGGGCAGGCCGGCCTCGGTGATGATGCGCGTGACGTCGTCGACCAGATCGGGCCGTTCGATCTCGCCGACCGACAGATTGACGCTGCAGAACAGCTTTCCCGCCGAGGGATGGCGCGCCAGCCATTCGGCCAGCTGGCGCGACGCGGTGGTCATCATCATCAGGCCCAGCTCGTTCATCAGCCCCATCTCGTCGGCCAGACCGAGGAATTCATCGGGCGGCACCAGGCCGCGCTTGGGGTGACGCCAGCGGGCCAGGGCCTCGAACCCGGCCACTGCACCGGTCAGCAGATTCACGACCGGCTGATAGAAGGGTTCGATCTCGCCACGGACAAAGGCGTTCCTCAGGTCGGCTTCCAAGGCCAGCCGGGACAGGCTGTCGCTTTCCAGCGCCTTGCCATAGGCGGCCACACCGCCGCGGCCGGCGGTCTTGGCCTGTTCGACCGCCAGTTCGACCCGGCGCAGCAGTTCGGCAGGGTCCGCAGCATCCGGCCCGCCCTCGGCCGTCGCCGAGCCGATCGACACGGTCGGATAGATGTCGAAGCCGGCGACCCTCAGCGGCTGTTCCAGCGCCTCGCGCACCCGTTCGGCGACCGTACCCGAGCCGCGCAGGGCCAGCACGGCGAATCCATCCTCGCCGATACGGGCGGCATTGGCGTCATGGGCGAAGGCCGCGTTCAGGCGCGACCCCAGGGCCGCCAGCACCAGATCGGCCCGGGCGTGGCCCAGAGCCTCGTTCAGACGGCGCAGACGATCGACGTCCGCCACCACCAGCTCATAGTCGCCGGGCTGGGTGAGGGTTTCTGCGGCCCGGGCCAGGAAGGTTCGGCGGTCCAGCAGCCCGGTCAGGTGATCGCGATGCGAGGCGGTGAATTTGGCCTCCAGCGCCACGACGCCGGCGGCGCGCAGGCCGTCCTCCAGCCAGACGCCGCGCCAGATGCAGGTCTCGGCGTCGCGCATGCGCAGCCGCACGGCGACCTCGGTCCCCTCCGCCTGCGGCTTCAGAACCTTTTCCGCCAGCGAGCGATCCTGCGGGATGGCGACAGCCGTGAAGGCCGCGCCCGAGCATTCGGGTGCCAGCGGGCCGAGGCCCAGCGCCCGGGTCGCGCCTGTGAAACGCATCTGATCGTCGGCGGGGGTCCATATCCACAGCGCTGAGTCAGCGGCGGCCAGCGCCTCGATGGCCGTCGTCGCGTCCCAGGCCAGACTTCTGGAGCGAGTATTCAAACGCCTAAAGGGTCCTGACAGGACGACCGGAATCAGCCGCCGCGCCCGACTCCGTCATTCACGACGCCGAACAGAAGATGATCTGCCCATGCGCCGTTAATTTTGAGATAAGCCCGGGCTTGGCCTTCGAGCTCGAAGCCCGCTTTTTCCAGCACCCGCCGAGAGGCCGTGTTGCCCGGCACACAGGCCGCCTCGAGCCGGTGCAATTTCAGATCGGTGAAGGCGAAGCCGATCATGGCCCGGACCGTCGTCGTCGCATGCCCCTGACCCGCGAACGGCTGACCGATCCAGTAGCCCAGCGTGCCGGTCTCGGCCACGCCACGCCGGATATTCGACAGGGTGATGGCACCGATCAGGGCCTGGTCCGCATCGGCGAAGATGAAGAAGGGCCAGGCGTTGCCGGACTCCATTTCGCGGGCATAGATCGTCAGCCGCCGTTTGTAGGCCGCGCGGGTCAGGTCGTCCTCGGGCCAGATGGGCTCCCACGGCTGCAGATAGGCGTGGCTGGCCTGACGCAGCTTGGCCCAGGCCTCATGGTCCGAGGCGCGCGGTGCCCTCAGCGTCACGCCCGCCCCCTTCACCACCGGGCCGGTCGGCTCATTGATCCAGTCCAGCAGTGCCATGGGGGAAAGATAGCGGGCCGATACTCAGCCGAAAAGGGCCTCGCGGAAAGCCGCGCCGGCTGGCGCGGCCACCTTCGGGCCCAGCACCGCCGTGGCGGCCTTGCCGGCGGCCAGCGAGGCGGCGGCAGCGGCCTGCACGTCGGCCACGGTCTGGGCCAGCATCCGTTGCGCCATCGTCCCGGACGCGATGGGGGCACCGAAGATCAGCACCTGGGCCGCCGCCCGCCCCGCCCGGGCCGCCGGGCTCTCGTCCGACATCCACAGGCCGGCGTTCATTACGGCCTTGGCGCGCGACAACTCCGCCGCTGTCGGCCCGCTCTCGGCCAGAGCCTTCAGCTCGGCCGCGCAGACCTGGGCCAGTTCGACCGCCCGCTCGGCGGCGGCCCCGGCGTAGATGCCGAGGATGCCTGCGTCCTCATAGGGCTCGTGATAGGCGTCGATGGCATAGGCCAGCCCCCGCTCTTCCCGGGCGCTCTGGAACAGGCGCGAGGCCATGCCGCCGCCGAGAATCTCGGTCATCAGCCGCGCCGCCGCATAGGCTGGATCGGTCGCCGCCGGCGCGGGCAGCTGGAAGACGATATTGGCCTGCTCGATCCGCCGTGACAGGACAGCGTCGCCGCCGGTGAAGCGCGGAACGTCTGGCTGGGCTGCTGCGGTGGCCGTCGCGGACCCGAACCAGCGCTCGGCCAGGGCCAGCAGCTCGACCTCGGTCACGGCCCCCGACACCGCGACCACCATCCGGTCGGGCGAATACAGACGCGCCCGCCAGTCGCTGATCGACGCGCGGGTGATCGGCTTCAGGCTTTTCACCGATCCGAGAATCGGTCGGCCCAGCGGCTGGCCGTGAAAGGCGCGCGTCTGGGCCATCTCGAACACGTGGTCGTCCGGCGTGTCGAAGGCCTCGGCGATCTCCTGGGCGACGACGTCCTTCTCGCGCTCGATCTCATCGGCATCAAGGGTGGGGCGGAACACCAGGTCCGACACCACCTGCATGGCCAGCGGCAGGGACCCGTCCAGAGCCCGCACTTCGAAACTGGTGCGTTCATAGCCGGTGGAGGCGTTCAACGAGCCGCCCTCGGCCTCGATCCGCTCGACGATCTCGCGTGCACCCATGTCACCCGCGCCCTTGAACACCAGATGTTCGAGGCAGTGGGACCACCCCGACGTCGCCTCGGTCTCCCATTTGGCCCCGCCGCGCACGGCCACCGTCAGGGCCAGGGTGCGCAGGCCGGGCATCGGATCGCAGACGACGCGGACGCCGTTGGACAGGGTGTGCAGGGTGGCGGTCAGGAGGTGAGCTTTCGACGGAGCAGAACAACGTAAAAGGCCACCAGGGCCAGCGCCAGCCCGAACCATGTCAGGGCATAGCCGAGGTGGTTGCTGGAGAAGGCGGCGGGGGGCGCGGAGGGCTGAAGGGCCAGCCATTCCGGATTGGACGACGTGACCGCAAACAGGGTGCTGGGGTTGACCTTCTCCGCCCCCAGGGCCCGGGCGATGGCGGCGTTGTCCCGGGCGTAGAACCGACCCTTGTCGACCGGAAGGGCCATGGGTCCCGGCGGCGGCGTCTGGCGCAGTTCGGCCGTGACGCGCACCGGCGCGGCGGTGTCCGACACCGGTGGCCGGGCCGATATCCCCTCGGCGACGAAGCCTCGGTCGATCAGAAAGACCTCCGACGACCCCGAGGGCCGGCAAACCGACAGCAGGCGCACGCCCGGTACGCCGTCATGGATGGTCTGCAGTTCTACAAAGGGCGCGGTCGAAAGTCCGGGGCAGTCGATCTCGGCCTTGCGGAATGCGGGGTCGGGCGCGGCCAGCACCGCGGCAAGCGGCGCGGGGCCGAGAGCCGCGGCAGCCTCCGACTGT
>Ga0105049_10004601_pt1 | contig 16179 bp, 11 predicted proteins | sample MAT06_FD_78087 | JGI IMG/M metagenome (GOLD analysis project Ga0105049, IMG submission 78087) | Freshwater microbial communities from Lake Fryxell liftoff mats and glacier meltwater in Antarctica - MAT-06 | ecosystem: Environmental > Aquatic > Freshwater > Ice > Liftoff microbial mat | place... | reverse complement strand
GGCCGCGCGAACGCGGATCTCCAGCTCGACGATCGGCGCGTCTCGGCGCTGCACGCGGAGCTCCGCCTCGACGACGCCGGGTTCCGGCTACGCGACCTCGGCTCGACCAACGGGACCTTCGTCGGGAACCTCCGCGTCATCGAGGCGCTGATCGCGCCGAACACGACGATCGTGCTCGGCGACACGACAGTCCGGTTCTTGCCGCTCGACGCCTCGTTCGAGCTCCCGCTGGCGACCGTCGATCACCTCGCCGGGTTCGTCGGTGGCGGCATCGCGATGCGCCGGATGTACGAGCTGATCGCGCGCTACGCCGCGACCGATGCCACCGTGCTGGTCACCGGCGAGACTGGATCGGGCAAGGAGGTTGCCGCGGAGGCGATCCACGTGCGATCGAAACGCAAGCACGGGCCGTTTGTGGTGCTCGATTGCGGTGCGATTCCCGCGCAGCTCGTCGAGGATCAGCTGTTCGGCCACGAGGCCGGCGCGTTCACCGGCGCGACCAGCACGCGTCCCGGCGTGTTCGAGGCGGCGCACGGCGGCACGCTGTTTCTCGACGAGATCGGGGAGCTGCCGATCGAGGTGCAGCCGAAGCTGTTGCGCGCGGTCGAGACCAAGACGATCTCTCGCATCGGCTCGACCGAACCGCGGAAGTGTGACGTGCGGATCGTCGCGGCGACCAATCGCGATCTCGCGTCCGAGGTCAACCGCGAGCGCTTCCGCTCGGACCTCTACTTCCGGCTCGCCGTCGCGCGCGTTCACGTGCCGCCACTGCGCGAGCATCGCGAGGATCTCGACGCGCTGATCGCGCACTTCGGCGGCGCCGCGTTGCCGCTCTCCTTCTACGAGTGGGCGAACAAGCACCCGTGGCCCGGCAACGTGCGCGAGCTGCGCGGGGCGATCGAGCAATCGCTCGCGCTCGCGAAGCATCCCGAGCTCCTCGCCGCGACGTACACCACGCCGTCCGGCGCCTCGCTCGAGATCGATGTCTCGCTGCCGTTCAAGGAGACCAAGAAGAAGCTCCTCGACGAGCTCGAGCGGCGCTACATCACGGAGCTGCTCGATGCACATGGCGGCAACGTGTCTGCCGCCGCGCGTGCCGCGGATCTCGATCGGATGACGATCTACAAGATGCTGCGACGCGCCGGATTGCGAGACCCCGAGTAGCTTGCGCGGCGACGGCACCCTGTTATTCACGCCGAAGCAGGTCTTCCTGCCGCTCGCCGCGACCTGCAGTGGAGGCATCGCGATCATCCTCGTGCTCGCGCGTGATCCCACCGTCGCGTATGCCGCGGCGGGTGCGTGGGCAGCGGCGTCGCTGATCTCGCTGCTGCTCGCGACGGTCTGGGGACGCCGCGATGGACGCGCGGCGATTCGCACGATCGCGGTCGGTGTGCTCGGCGCATCGGCGACGCTGCCCGGCTGGTTCTTCGGACCGAGCTCGGCGTACGCGGGCATCGTCGCGGTGCTGCTGCTGTTCGCCGGCGTCGTGCTCGGCGGCCGCGACACGCCGTTTCCGACCAGCGGTGCCTGGGCCGTGTTCGCCGGGCTGGTCGCCGGCCAAGCGACGGTGGCGACCCTCGTGCTCACCGGCAGGTTGCGCGACGTCTCGCTGCTGCCGATGCTGCCGGCCGGCGCAGTGGTCTGGCACCACATCGCGGCGCACGTGACGGTGCTCGCGGTCGACGTCGCGGCGTTCGCGATCGGCCGCACCTTGCATCGCCGGTACTGGGCGCTGTCGGAAGAGCTCGATGTCTCGACGCGTGCGGTCGCTCGTCGCGAGGCGCTGCTCGACGAGGCGCGCGCGGAGTATCGCCGCACATTCGCGCTCGGTCGCGAGGGCGTGTTCGCCGGTCACACGGTCGGTCGCTACCAGCTCGGTGACTTGATCGGCCGCGGCGGAGCCGGCGAGGTCTACAGCGCGCGCGACGTCGTCGATGGCGCTCCCGCGGCAGTCAAGCTGCTGCGCGCGGACAAGCTCGCCGACGCAGCGAGAGTCCGCGGCTTCCTCGACGAGGCGACGCTGCTGACCAGGATCGAGTCGCCGCACGTCGTGCGCACCAGGCACGTCGGCGGCAACGCCGAGCTGCCGTACATCGCGATGGAGCGGCTCGACGGCGACACGCTCGCGCAGCTGATCGAGAAGCGCGGCCGCCTCGATCGGTCTCGCCTGCGCGCGTTGATCGAAGGCGGGACCGCGGCACTCGCCGCCACGCACGCGGCCGGTGCCACGCACGGCGACGTCGCGCCTGCAAACTTGATGCTGGTCGGGGAGACCTGGAAGCTGATCGACTTCGGCATCGGTGCTGGCCTCGGGACGCCGCGGTTCGTCGCGCCCGAGCGGCTCGCCGGTGGGGTCGCGACACCGCGCAGCGACCTCTATGGCCTCGCCGGATGTCTGTATCTCGCGATCACTGGCAACGAACCGTTCGCCGGCGTCCCCGTCGCGGCGCTGCCCGCGCTCGCCGCACGCGAGCTGCCGATGGATCCGCGACTCGGGGCCGAGGTCTCGAACGAGGTCTCCGACGTGCTCGCGCTCGCGCTCTCACCCGAGCGCTTCGGCGATGCCGCGGAGCTTCGTGCCGCCTTGATCGCGGCGCTCGACGGCACGATCGACGACGCGTTGCGCGACCGCCTCACCGCGTCGTGGAGCGTCGCGCCACCACCCGCGCGCCCGTCGTTCACCGACGTGATGCCGCGTCACCCGACCACCGATGTCGTGACCGTGGTGCCGCCATCCGCGCCCCACAACTCCTCTCCGGACCTGGACTGGCTGATGTCGCCCGCCACGATGACCTCCGAGACGACCGCCGGCACCGCGTGGCGCGGCGCGTTCGCGGATCGGATGCGGCTCCAGTCCGCGTACGTGATGATCGCGTGTGTCGTCGGCGCCGGCTTGATCCTCGCGATCGCACCGACCCGGTGGATGCTCGGGGTCGCGCTGACGACGATCGGCGCCGCCGCGGCCGTGGTCGCGATCGAGCAGCGCGTGAAGAAAGAATGGCCGTGGCTGATCGTCGCCGCGCTCGCGATCGGTCCCGCCTACGTGTTCGGTTTGCACTCCGGGTTCGCCGCGGTGCTCGTCGTCGTGCTGTTCATCGAGTGCTCGTTTACGGCCTCGGCGGGTGGATACACCGGCCGTGGCTACACGCTGGGCGCGGTGTTGATCACGCACACAGCGTGCTTCGTGCTGATCCACGCAGGGATCCTCTCCGACACCGGCGTGACGCCGATCCTCCATCACGATCCCGCGTGGTCCGGTTGGGTCGTCGAGGCGCTGGTCCTCAGCGTGTTCGTCACCGCGTTCGCGATCGGCAAGATCACGCAGCAGCGCTACGCCCAGCTCGTCCGTCGCAACGAAGCGGCCGCGCGCCAGGCCGCGCATCACCAGGCGTTGCTCGCGAGCGCGCGCGCGGAGGTCGATCGCGTGCTGGCGGGATTCTCCGGCGGCCTGTTTACCGGCGGAGCGATCGGCGGCTACGAGGTCGGTCGCTTGCTCGGCCGCGGCGGCATGGGCGAGGTCTATGCGGCGACCCGCGCGGGGAGCGAGGTCGCACTCAAGGTCATCCGCGCAGATAAGGTCGGCGGCTCGACCCTGCGGCGCTTCGCTCTCGAGGCCGCGGCGCTCACCCGGATCGAGAGCCCGTATGTCGCGCGTGTCCTCGACGTCGGTACCGAGGATGGCCGGCTTCCCTATCTGGCGATGGAGCTGGTGCATGGCGCGACGCTCGCCGATGCGCTGCGCGAGCGCGACCGACTCGAGCTTGGCGAGGTTCGCTCACTCGTCCGCGACGCCGCGCGCGGGCTCGCCGACGTTCATCGCGCGGGCGTCGTCCATCGCGACGTCAAGCCGAACAACCTCGTGCGCACGACCACGCAGTGGAAGCTGGTCGACTTCGGCATCGCGGTGATCGAGGATGCTCCGCGCGCGACCACCGGCAACGTGCTGGTCGGCACGCCAGCGTACATGGCGCCCGAGCAGCTGCTCGGCAGCAAGGTCGATGGGCGCAGCGATCTCTACGCGCTCTGCCTCGTGCTCTATCGCGTGATCGTCGGTCGACCCGCGTTCACCGCGCAGCGCGTGACCGAGCCGAATCAGACCCCGGCCGATCCGTACGCGCTCGGCGAGATCCCGGTCGGGCTCTGCGATGCGCTGCGCGTGGGGCTCTCCGGTCCGGACGATCGGTTCCAGACCGCCGCCGAGCTCGAGGCCGCGTTCGAGGCCGCGCTCGATGGCCGCGCCGACGAGGCGATCGCCGCCCGCGCCCGGACCCAGACCGCACGCGCGCCGTGGCGCTAACTGAACACCGTCCCCGGCCACTGGAGACCGTCCCCCTTCAGTGGCTAGTCCACTCGCCAGGGACGGGACAGTGTCGATCGAGTTCGACAGTCGGGGGTGGGGGTCACCGGATCACGCGCAGGTACGGCGGGCACGACCGTTGCTGAACAGGCGGCATGACCTCGAGAACCCGGGCCGATCACGATCAGCGCCGAGGCACCTGGCCGCGGACGCTCACCAACAATGTCACCGAGTGGGGAAGCGTGAGGCGCCCAATGATGAAGATCAAGACGACGACGGTGACGATGACGATGACGATGACGATGACGATGACGATGATGTTGCTCCTGCTCGGTCAGTCAGCCTGCATGGTCGGTGAAGACGAGGCGCTCGACGGCACCGCCGGTGCCTCGATCGGCAAGCTCGATGCGAAGCTGCGCAACTGCAAGGGCGTCGCTTCCAGGTCGATCCCCGACGACGGCCGCTATCTGCTGACCACGTTCGGCGGACCCGGCGATCACCAGTCGATGTCCTGCGGCGGCTACGCCGACGGCTCGACCTGGTACGCGGCGTCACGCCAGCGCTACGGCTGTGGCACCAAGCTGCGGCTGGAGGCGAACGGCAAGTGCGCGATCGTCACCGCGCTCGACTACGGTCCCGACGTCTGTGTCGAGACTGCCGCCGGCGCCCCGATCCTCGATGCGTCGCCGCTCGTCGGCAAGCACCTGTTCGGCGAGTCGGGCGTCGGGTACTCCGACCAGCTCGCGATCAGCGTCACGCCGGTCGCGGCGTCGACCAGGGTCGGCCCGTGCGTTGCCGGCGCCCCCGACGAGCTGCCCGAAGAGGAGGGCGGCACCACCGCCGGCACCTGCGCGAGCGAGACGCTCGATCGCGACGTCGACGCCGGCACCTGCGTGCAATCGTCGACGGATGCGAAGTGGTACGAGTGCAGCGGCGGCGCGTGGGTTTTCCGCGCCTCGTCGGCAGGCTGCGCCGAGGCGTACGGGTACTGTAACTCCGCTACACTCGGCAACAAGATGCCGCCGCGGACGTGCGTGCAGGCGGCGTCGAACGGCACCTGGTATCAGTGCAATGGCCAGGGCTGGGTGTCGCCGGTGAGCGTGTCGACCGCCGAGGGCCCGATCGGCGGCTGCGCGACGATGCATCCCCTGTAGACGACGTTCCCCATTGCGCGAGGGGGGAAATGGCCGTAATCGATTGATCGAAATGGCCCGCGCAAAGGCACTCCTCGCCCACGATCCGTTGCGTCGCTGGACTGCCGCCGACGCCAATGACATCTACAACATCCCGCGCTGGGGTTGCGGCTACTTCGGCGTCAACGATCAAGGAAACATGATCGTGACGCCGAACGTACCCGGCACCGAGGCCGGCTCGGCCGGCTCGGCCGGCGCGGTCGGCGCGGTCGACTCGATCGACATGAAGGAGCTGATCACCGATCTGGTGGCACGCGGGATCCAGCTGCCGATCCTGCTCCGCTTCTCGGACATTCTCCGGGCCCGCATCGAGCTGCTGTGCAGTGCGTTCAACGGCGCGATCCGCGAGTACGGCTACACCGGCCAGTACCGCGGCGTGTACCCGATCAAGGTCAACCAGAACCGCACCGTCGTCGAGGAGATCATCGAGTTCGGGCGCCCGTTCCACTACGGCCTCGAGGCCGGCAGCAAGCCCGAGCTGCTCGCCATCATGGCGATCCACAACGACGACGAGTCGCTGATCATCTGCAACGGCTACAAGGACGACGAGTACATCGAGACCGCCCTGCTCGCCTCGAAGATGGGCAAGACGGTGATCCTCGTCGTCGAGAAGCCGTCGGAGATCGAGCAGATTCACCGCGTCGCCGAGCGCGTCAAGATCAAGCCCTCGCTCGGCATCCGCGCCCGCCTGTCGTCGCGCGGCGCCGGTCGCTGGGAGCAGTCGGGTGGTGACTTCTCGAAGTTCGGGCTGTCTGCCGCCGAGATGGTCGAGGCGATCAACCAGCTCAAGGCGTGGGGGGACATCGACACGCTCAAGCTCCTCCACTTCCACCTGGGCTCGCAGATCAGCGCGATCAAGAGCGTCAAGAACGCGCTCCGCGAGGCCGGCCGGCTCTACGTCGAGCTCTACAAGATGGGCGCCAAGTCGCTGTCGTACGTCGACGTCGGCGGCGGTCTCGGCGTCGATTACGATGGTTCGCAGACCAACTTCGCGTCGTCGATGAACTACACGGTGCAGGAGTACGCGAACGACGTGGTGTTCGCGATCAAGGAGATCTGCGACGCGGATCAGGTTCCGCACCCGTCGATCGTCTCCGAGTCGGGCCGCGCGATCGCCGCGCACCACTCGGTGCTCGTGGTCAACGTCCTCGGCGTCACCGAGTTCAACACCAACATCCCGGCGCAGCTCACCAAGCCCGCGCCGCCGCTGGTCACCAACATGTGGGAGACGTACCAGGGCGTCTCCGCGAAGAACTTGCTCGAGGCCTATCACGACGCCGTCGAGTACAAGGATCAGGTCCTCCAGCTGTTCAACCTCGGGCACCTCTCGCTCGATCACCGCGTGACCTGCGAGAACTTGTTCTGGGCGATCTGCGAGAAGGTCCTGATGATGTCGCGCGGGCGCGAGCACATGCCCGAGGAGCTCGAGGGTCTCGAGAAGGCGCTCAGCGATACCTACTTCTGCAACTTCTCGATGTTCCAGTCGGTGCCCGATTCGTGGGCCGTCGATCAGCTGTTCCCGATCTGTCCGATCCATCGGCTCAACGAGGAGCCCACGCGCCGCGCCACGCTCGCGGACATCACGTGTGACTCCGACGGCAAGATCGATTCGTTCATCGACATGCGCGACGTCAAGCACGTGCTCGAGCTGCATCCCAAGTCGCAGGGCCAGGACTACTACCTCGGCATCTTCCTGGTCGGCGCGTACCAGGAGATCCTCGGCGATCTTCACAACCTGTTCGGCGACACCAACACGGTGCACGTGCAGCTGTCCCCCGAGGGCGGGTACGACGTCAAGGAGGTCGTCGCGGGCGACACGGTCAGCGAGGTCCTCAGCTTCGTCGATTACTCGCCGAGCGATCTGCTCGGGCGGCTCCGCAACAACGTCGAGCAGGCGCTGCGCAAGAAGCTGATGACGATCGAGGAGAGCCGCGCGCTCATCAATCGCTTCCGTCAGGGCATGATCGGCTACACGTACCTCGAACGCGAGTAGCCGGCGACACCCCGACTGTGCGCAGCACGAGTTTTCTCGCGCAGATCCGAAGCGTTTCCGCTACGTTGAAGGCTGCATGCACGGTCTTCGCTACGCCCTCGTCGGAACCCTCGCGCTCGTCAACACGCTCGATGCGCACGCCAAGTGCGCGATGGTGGCCTTCGTCGCCAAACCCCTGACCGCCGCGAACAGCGCGGTTGGCCCCACCGGCGGGGTGGTCGTCGGGCTGACCTACGACGATCGCCAAGGCGGCACCGCACAGGTCGAGCAGAAGGGCTGGCGGTTCGAGCAGGGCGGCAAGCTCGTCGTGCCGACGATCAAGCTGCTCGCGCCGAGCCTCGCCGTCTACGAGTTCGCCGGAGCCAACGCGACGCTCGTCGACGACAAGAAGAAGGCGCTGGTCAGCGTGCGCCGCGGGAACCAGCCCGCCGAGCTCGCCACACCCAGGTTGCGCACGGCCACGTCCGACGCCGGAGACGACTCGGTGACGCGGTGGCGCCAATCGATCAGCCTCACCCTCGAGCTCGCGGCCCCGGCACCGCGAGGTGCGGTCGGGTTGATCCTCTACGTCGCGAAGACGCCGGTGAACTGGATGGTCCTCGACCGCACGGCAGCGATCCGCTTCCACGGCGGCGGCCACTGCGCGAACGAGCTGCCGGGGACCGCGGTGCCGATCACCGGCGACATCACGGTGGCGTACTTCGACGGCACTGGTCGGGTGTCCGCACTGTCGGCGCCGATCACGATCAAGCAGCCTGCGAAGCCCTAGAACCCGCGCACGCAGCGCGCGTAGCGCTCGTCGACGGCGAGCACCGCATGGTGCGCCGGACGCTCGAGCCGCTCGAGCTCGTCGCCGGCCCGGATCGCCGCCTCGCAATCGCCGTTGCTAGCCGACTCGCTGATCCGCCCCGCGAGCGCGCGGATCGCCAGCGACGGCGACTGAAACTCGCCTGCAAGTAGCGGCGGCGGGTAGTAGACCGGCGCGTAGTAGACCGGTGCGACCGGAACCCAGTACACGGCCACGAACGCCGGTGACGTGCTCGGTGGGAAACATCCGGCAAGCATCGCGACGCAGGCAGCGATCAAAAAAGGCTGGCGGACCATGCGACGCGGGTCTGCAGGTTCAACGCCATGAAGGGAGACGTTGCGAAGCGATTCGCGACGACTGTGGTGTCCAACCCTGTCCAACGATCACCGGGGGTGACCGCTTCCTGGCCGGCGGGGTACGCGACCAGGCGATCACCGCGAGCACACGCGCACGACGAGCAGGTCGGGCGGGGCTCGACCGAGGTACGTAGAAGATGACGCCGGGTCAGCGAGGTCGCGTCAGCTGTTCCCACTGGATCAAGGTCCCCATCGCTTCGCTCGCCGACCCGCCACACATCTCGGGTTGTGGCTGGAGACTAGTGCATACGCCGGGCCGCTCGGGTCGACCGAACAGCAGGCATCGAAGCTCGTCGTCGAGGTGCGGGCACCGAACGCCGGAGGCCTTGCCCTCCGGAAGCGCTGGCGATGGAGAGATCGAGGGCGCGATGCAACACGCCCCGCACCGCGGCCGGCACTCGCTCATGCGGGTCCGCCGCCGAGTCGACGCTGGAAGAACTCGAGGTCATGCCAGGCGCCGCGCTTGTAACCCGCCTCGCGAACGGTCCCTACCGAGACGAAGTCGAACGCCTCGTGGAACGCCCGACTCGCATCGTTGGGTAGTGTGATCCCCGCGATCGCAGACCGAAATCCGCGACCGGCCAGGGCCTCGAGTAGCGCGGCGTAGAGCCGGCGGCCGAACCCGCGTCGATGGTGGCCGGCCTCGACGTAGAGCCCGAGCTCGGCAGTCCACTGATAGGCCGCGCGGGCGCGCCAGCTCCCGGCCCTGGCGTAACCGACCACCCGACCGGCATCCTCGGCGACCAGCCACGGGTAGCGGTCGGTACCGGACCACTGGGTGACGAGCTGATCGACGCTCACCGGCTCGTAGCCGAAGTGGATCGAGGAGGTCTCGATGTAGTGGTTCGTGATCGCCGCGACGCGAACAAAGTCTTCCTGACGTGCATCGCGGATCACCGAGCAACTGTACGACAGGCTCGGCGAGGAATAGGATGGTCGTGCGTTGCGTCCTTCCTTCGTGCGCGCGCTGGTGATCGCGCTGGTGTTGGTTTCGTGTGGCAAGGCCACGCAAGATCCACCTGCGCCTTCAAATCGGTCTGCCGATGCGCCGATCACACGCGACGTGCACGACTCCGATCGATTCGAAGGCACGCTGTCGGGTCATCACTTCTCGATCTCGATCGCGCGCGGTCAGCTGACGTCCGCGGATCGGACCTCCTATACGTGGAGTGTCGATGGCGGTCGACTCGTGGTCTCGGACTCGGGACCGATCGCGGAAGAGACGCGGTACCTGGTCGAGCGTTCACCGCGTACGATCGTTCGCGGCAGTGATGGCCTGTGGGTCGTCACCGAGGTGGTGACCACGGCGGGAGGCCGGGTGTTCACCTGCCTCCATCAGCAGCCGTTCCAGCACGACAACACGGTGGAAGAGAAGCAAGCCGCGGCGCGCGGGGTGGCGTCGTGCGGCAGCCTTCGGGTTGAACCGAAGTAGCGCGGTCCCGGTCAGCCTTCAGGAGGTCGGGGAAACTAGCGGCCCCAGACCTGGATCTTCGCGTTGCCGCCACCGGGCGTGTTCTTGTAACGCATCTCGATGTACTTGAGCGCACGGTCATCGCCGGGGAAGTCGATGACCCGCGAGCGCTCGCCCTCGCGGAACGTGTGCTTGAGCGACGGGCGCCACTCGGGGCCCCGCGCGAACGCGACCGAGAAGTCGAGGAGCTCGAGGTCGGAGTCGAGCACCACGATGGCGAGCTTCTCGAACTTGCCCTTGTAGCGACCAACCGTGATCCGGTCCTTGTCGTTGCGACCGTTGACCGCGCGCTCGCCGAGCAGCTGCCAGCCGGTCGAGTCGAAGCGCCACGTCGACGGCACCGGGCGCATGCGGACCGCTTCGCCGGTCTTCCAGCCGTAGACGGCCACGGTCGCGGCGCCTCCCCCGGGGACGTTCTTGTACTTGAGGTCGATGTACTGGATGACCCGCTCGTCACCCGGCAGATCGATCACGCGCGAGCGCGCGCCCTCCTTGAAGTAGTGGCGAACGCGCGGGTTCCACTTCCCGCCGCCGACGAACGTGACGTCGAAGTCGAGCAGCTCGATGGCGCTGTCCTCGACCACGATCGAGAGCCTGGTGAACCTGCCCTCGTGGCGACCGACGCTGATCCGGTCCTTGTCGACGCGGCCGTTGACGCGCTGCTCACCGAGCTTGAGCCACCCCTTGGGGTCCCAGCGATCCGCCTCGGCGAACCGCGCACTTCCTACCATCAGGACTGCGAAGACGGTCACGGTCACGATCGTGTTGAGAATCCTCATGACCACGACGGTGGCAGAGCGCGCGCACCGAGGGTGGCTGCACCGCCACAAACTGAGGTGAAGGAGGCAGAGTGCCCCGTCCCGATGTAGGATGCGCGCATGCGCGCAGCTGTCCTCGTCGTGATCCTCGTCGCGTGCGGTGGAAGTAAGGACACGGGTCCGCCGTGCGACAAGGTCGTCGATCACATGCTCGAGGTGACGAAGACCCAGCTCATGGGGCACGACGGCGCGAACTTGAGCTCGCAGCGCAAGGCGATGGTCGCGCAGTGCGAGTCACGCAACATGAGCAACGAGATGCGCACGTGCTTGCTCGCGGCGGTCACGATCTCCGAGATCGCCAAGTGCCGCGGCGGCAAGACCGACGTGCTCGAGAGGCCACGCAAGCCGCGCGCCGGTAGCGGAAGCGCGCGTGCACCCGCGCAGCATCCTCACGGGTCCAACACTCCCGGCAGCGCCACCGGCAGTGGCTCCGGTAGCGCCCCCGGTAGCGCCCATTGACCGTGGTACACGTGCGACATGCACGACGCGATCGTCTCGGTTCCCGATCCGGTCAACGAGCCCGTTCTCTCCTACGCACCCGGTAGCGCCGAGCGCAAGGCCGTCAAGGCAGCGCTCGCCGCGATCGAGAGGGAGGTCGTCGAGATCCCCTGCGTGATCGGTGGGCAGCGCGTGTTCACCGGCAACGTCTTCGAGGTGACGATGCCGCACCGCCACAAGCACGTGGTCGCGCGGTTCCATGCCGCGACCGAGGATGTCGCGCAGCGCGCGATCCTCGCCGCGCTCGAGGCCAAGCGCGACTGGGCCGCGATGCGATGGGAAGCCCGCGCCGCGGTGCTGTTGCGTGCCTCCGAGCTGCTCGCCGGTCCGTGGCGCGCGCGGATGAACGCCGCGACGATGCACGGCCAGAGCAAGACCTGCCACCAGGCGGAGATCGACGCCGCCTGCGAGATGATCGACTTCTGGCGGCTCAACACGCAGTTCGCGCAGGACCTCTACCGCGTGCAGCCGAAGTCGGGCGCGGGGATGTGGAACATGACCGAGCTCCGCCCGCTCGAGGGCTTCGTGTTCGCGGTGACGCCGTTCAACTTCACCGCGATCGCCGGCAACCTGCCGATGGCACCCGCGCTGATGGGCAACACCGTCGTGTGGAAGCCGTCCGATCAGCAGATGCTCTCCGCGTGGGAGATCTATCAACTGCTCGAGGAAGCCGGGCTCCCGCCGGGCGTCATCAACTTCATCCCCGGCCTGCCCCACACCAGCACGAACGTCGTCCTCGATCATCCGGCGCTCGCGGCGGTTCACTTCACTGGTTCGACCGACGTGTTCCGGATGTTCTGGAAGCGGGTCGCGACCAACCTCGACACCTACCGCACGTACCCCAGGCTGGTCGGTGAGACCGGGGGAAAGGACTTCATCCTCGCTCACCCGTCGGCGGATCCGTCGGCGCTCGCGACCGCGATCATCCGCGGCGGCTTCGAGTACCAGGGGCAGAAGTGCAGCGCGGCCTCGCGCGTCTATGTCGCGCAGAGCGTGTGGGACAAGATGAAGGACCAGGTGGTCGACGAGATCAAGACGATCAAGGTCGGCGACGTCTCGGACTTCTCGAACTTCATGGGCGCCGTGATCAAGCAGAGCGCGTGGCAGAAGCACAAGGCCGCGATCGACGAGGCGCGCGACAAGCCCGGGATGAAGGTCGTCGCCGGCGGCACCTGCGATGATCGCGAGGGCTGGTTCGTTCACCCGACGCTGATCACGACCGAGGATCCGATGACCCGCCACATGCGCGAGGAGTTCTTCGGTCCGATCGTCACCGTGCACGTCTATCCGAACGATGCGTGGAGCGACACGCTCCAGCTCGTCGACCGCACGAGCCCGTACGCGCTGACCGGCGCGATCTTCGCGCGCGATCGCGGCGCGATCGTCGAGGCCACACAGGCGCTGCGCGATGCGGCCGGAAACTTCTACATCAATGACAAGCCGACCGGCGCGGTGGTCGGGCAGCAGCCGTTCGGTGGGGCGCGCGCCTCGGGCACCGACGACAAGGCCGGCTCGGCGCTGAATCTGTTGCGGTTCACCGCCGCGCGAACGATCAAGGAGACGTTCGTGCCGCCGACGAACTATCGCTACGCCTGGCTCGACGAGTCGTAGATCGCGACCACATCTCGGGTTTCTCCTGTCGCATCGGGGTCGCACCCTGGCGCGACGATCTGTTCCGACTCATAGTGCGCCGGCGCCCGCGTGGAGCGCATCGGAGTGCCATGAATCGCAAGGTCCTCGGCGGTGTCGCTGCGCTGGTCGTGGTGTTGATCGGTGTCTGGTTCCTGTGGCTGCGCGGCGGATCATCCGACGACCCGACGACCGCGGAGGACCAGCGCACCAGCAAGCTCAGCATCGCGAAGCGTGCGGCGCCCGATAGCGTGCGCAGCTCGGCGATGCGGTGGTCGCTCGATGCGGATCCCGCGGGCACGTTGCAGCTCGAAGGTCAGGTCGTCGGGCCCGACGACAAGGCTGTCGGCGATGCGATCGTGTGGCTCGGCTCGGTGCCGCCGCGGTCGACGACCAGCAACGATGACGGTTCCTTTTCATTCGACCGCCTGGTCGCGCGTAGCTACACGCTGACCGCGGAGGCCGGCGAGCTGGTCGGTGGCCCGATCACGTACAAGCTGACGCCCTCGAGCGATCCGGTCGTGCTCCGACTCTCCGAGGGCGCGACGGTGGTCGCGAGGATCGTCGACGAGAGCAAGCAACCGATCGTCGGCGCAAATATACACGCGTACGACATGGGTGATCACACGGTGAGGACCGATGCGAAGGGCGAGGCCACCCTCAAGCCGGTGCGCCCCGGCTATGTCGCCGTGCAGGCGGTCGCCGACGGTTATGCGCCGAACACCGGCTACGCGACGGTCGGCACCGCCGGTGCGAAGGCATCGCTGACGTTGACGTTGCACAAAGGGTTCTCCGTCGCCGGTCGCGTGATCGACGAGGCGGGAAAGCCGATCGCGAAGGCCAAGGTCTACACGCGGGGTGGTGAGTGGAGCGGCGACTGGTCGCCCGAGGACGTCGGCGACGAAGCCAACCGCGCGTCGCACGACGTGATGACCGACGACAAGGGCGGGTTCAGCTTCCGCGCGCTCGCGAGCGGCAATCACACGCTGACCGCGGTCGACGGCGAGCATGCACCAGGGCGGACGCCGATCGTCGTCGACGGACGTGCGCTGAGTGGCGTCGAGATCACGATGAAGACCGGTGGCACGGTCGCGGGTCGCGTCGTCGATACCGCGAACAAGCCGGTGCCGTTCGTCCAGGTCCGCATCGCGGGCGCAGGAAATCAGATGTGGTCGCTCGGTCGTCGTCAGGCGATCAGCGATCGCGAGGGCAAGTTCGAGCTCCGCGGACTGGTTCGCACGAAGCTGCAAGCGCGCGCCGAGTCCGACACGGCGGCGAGCAAGGTCGTCGAGGTCGATCTGACGCAGACCGGCGCGAAGCAGGATCTCGTCCTGGTGCTCGACCAGGTCGGCACGATCGCGGGCATCGTCGTCGACGACGCCGGCCAACCGGTGCCCGAGGTGCTGGTCAACGCGTTCCCCGACATCCTCGGTGGCGGATCGACGGATGCGATCGCGCTCGCAGATATGTCGACGGCGACCACCGACGGCGCAGGTAAGTTCACGGTCTCCGGGTTGCCCGAGGGCCAGTACAAGCTGTGGGCCTCACGCGGCCGCGCCGGCGGTGGTCAGGAGTGGGGACAGCACGGGCAGACCGCGAAGACCGGCGACACCGGCGTGCGATTGGCGCTGCCCGCCGCGGGTCAGCTGATCGGCAAGCTCGTGATCGAGGGCGGCAAGGCACCGAATCTCGCGCGTATCCATGTCGGCTATCAGGCGCCGGTGCCCGTCGACAACGGCTCGTTCACGGTCAAGGAGCTGACGCCGGGCAAGTACCACGTGGTGTTCCGCGGCGCCGAGTTCGCCGAGCTCCATCAAACGAGCGTCGAGATCCTCCCCGGCAAGATCACCGACCTCGGCACGATCAAGGTGACGCGCGGTCGCCGGTTGACCGGCAAGGTCCTCGATCACGGCGGCAATCCGGTCGCGAACGCGAAGGTGAAGCTCGCCGAGATGCTGTTCTCGACTGGAGACACCAACGATCAGACGGAGAACTGGGAGGAGATCGCCGGCGTGCGCGCGACGGTCAGCGATCAAGCCGGCGAGTTCTCGCTGATCGGCGTGCCGACGAAGGAAACCAACGTGATCGCCGAGAGCACCGAAGGCCGCTCGCTCGCGTCGCCGGTGCCGGGTGGGACCGAGGATCCACCGCCGGTCACGCTCACGCTGCGCGGGTTTGGATCGATCAAGGGTGTGGTCACGATGAAGGGCGAGCCGCAGGGTGGCGTCACGGTCTCGCAGTCGACCAAGGGTGGCGGAGCCGCGGCGATGTTCACCAACACCGACACCAGCGGCGCGTTCACGCTCGCGAAGGTGCCCGAAGGCACGCACGTGATCGGCGTGATGCAGACCAAGATGATGGCGCTCAAGGCGCACAGCGTCAGCGTCGACGTCGTCGCCGGTCGGCAGACCACCGTCACGATCGAGATCCCGGTCGGCACGATCACGCTCGCCGTCGCGATCAAAGGTCTCGCGGGGGCGAAGATCGATGCGGCGCAGGTGTTCCTGTTCCGCGGCCTGGTCGCCGCCACCACGGCGAAGCAGCTCACCGATAACTTCATGGGCGGCAGCGTGCAGGGCATGAAGTTCTGGCTCGGCGGCACGTTCGATCCACCGGAGTTCGACGAGCTCGTCGCCGGCGACTACTCGGCGTGCACGGTGCCGATCACCGGCAACATCGCCGACCCCGCGCTGCAGCAGCAGCTGCAGTCGAACATGCAGGCGCTCAAGGTCTACTGCCGGCAGGTCAAGGACGCGGCCTCGCCGAACCAGCAGAAGGTGACGCACGAGGTGCCGGCGATGGAGCCGCTACCGAAGCAGAAGCTCGGCGTCTAGTTGTTCGCGACGGTGCCGCGCTGGATCGCGAGCAAGAACGGATAGCGCGCGGTGACCCCTCGCGCGATCAACCCGCCCTGATTCATCGCCTCGCCCTGCGTGCCCGCGGTGGTGGCACCGGTCTCGGCGGCGCTGACCAGCGCACACCCGGCGTTCGCGTTAGCGAGCGCGAGCGTGACGCGGTAGCTCGCCGAGGTATCGAACAGGTTCGACAGGAACGGATCGTTCGAGGCGTTGAGCGTGGTGTCGAGGACCAGGTTGAACGCCTCGAACGATCCGTTC
>Ga0105049_10004597_pt1 | contig 16187 bp, 11 predicted proteins | sample MAT06_FD_78087 | JGI IMG/M metagenome (GOLD analysis project Ga0105049, IMG submission 78087) | Freshwater microbial communities from Lake Fryxell liftoff mats and glacier meltwater in Antarctica - MAT-06 | ecosystem: Environmental > Aquatic > Freshwater > Ice > Liftoff microbial mat | place... | reverse complement strand
ATGGGTTTATCCTCGGTAGGGGCATGATATATCATGCCCCTACATACCCATCCTGACCCGTTATCATCCGTCTGACAGGTTTCATGGTATTTATTCACCTACCCGTGCAGACCGCATTTTGCCCAGTCTTATAGGGTTCATTATGTGTTTCTTAGGCTCAAAATCCGTGATTGTAACTGCTCAGCCCTCACCCTAAATCCCTCTCCATAAGCGAAGCGGCGGGGCGAGGGACTTTCTACTGCGTTTCTCCCCCTTTCCTGTAAAAGCGAAGCGGCTGGGAGAGGGGGTGCCGAGCGCGCTCGGACGGGGTGAGGGGTAGCTGTGTAGTTACAGAAACACATAATGAACCCTATAGGACTGGGGAAAAATGCGCTTTGCACGGGTAGGTGAATAAATACGTTTCATGTTTCATGCGGAAGCCCTGAGTGTGCAATCAAGGGGTGTTATTTTTGGGGGGGCACGTAACTTCTCAGGTACATTCCATAACAGAACCGCTTGCCTCCTTTAACATTGCCGCGTTATCATGCCATCGTTCTGAATCAGTCCTGACTCAGAATGTAAAATGTCCTTCGTCTCCTAAGACACCCTTAAAGGAAAAGCCAAACTATGCGTACACCTCGTCTTGCTCTGCTGTTGGTTTCGCTGGCACTGCTGGCGACCCTGACGTTCGGCGCATCCGCGCAGGAACCCATCGTCGTTGATTTCTATTTCCCGTCGGCGATTGGCGATAACGTCTCCCTCATCATCGACCGTTACGCCACCCAATTTGAAGAAGCCAACCCTGGCATCGATATCAACGCCGTTTACACGGGCAGCTATACCCAAACCCGCGACACCATCCAGACCGAACTGCAAGGCGGGGGCGCGGGTCCCGATGTCGCGGTCATGTTGTCGATTGACCTGCTCAGCTTCATCGAAGATGGCAACATCATCCCCGTGCAAGACTTCTTGGACGCCAGCGAAGACGGTGCCGCTGTTGCCGCTGACATTTTCCCCGGCTTCTTGCTGAATAGTATCGATGAAGAAGGCACCGTGTGGAGCTTGCCCTTCCAACGCAGCACCCCGATCTTGTATTACAACGTGGACATGCTGGCAGAAGCCGGTTTCGATGCCCCCCCCGCCAACTATGACGAACTGGTCTCGATGGGGCAAGCGCTGACCTTGCCCGATGGCGAGCGTTGGGGCGTATTGGTGCCGTTCGCGGGCGGCTTCCCCATTTGGATGTTCCAAAGCTTCGCCATCGCCAACGGTCAAAACATCATCGGCGCGACCCCGACCGAGGTCGTCATGAACGACCCCGCCGTCATCCAAGCGCTCGACAACGCGACCGCGCTCGGTAGCGAATTCGGCGTCGGACCCGTCGGCGGCAGCGTGTGGGGCGATACCCCGACCGCCTTCATCGCCGGACAAGCCGCGATGATCTATCACACCACCGGCAGCCTCACTCGTATCCTCAACGACGCCCCGTTTGAAGTCGGCGTCGGCTTCTTGCCTTCGGGCGCGGCGGGCGAAGATGGCACCGGTTTTGGCGCGCCCACCGGCGGCGGCAACCTGTATTTGTTCAACCCCATTGGTCAAGAACGCTCGCAAGAAGAACTTGATGCGGCGTGGTTGTGGGCGAGTTTCTTGGGTTCGCCGGAGATTCAATCGGACTGGGGCGCAGCCACCGGTTACATCGCCGCCCGTGCCAGCGCGTGGGAACTTGACCCCCTGCTGTCGCTCGCCGCTGAAAAACCGCAATACCTCGCCGCGCGCGATCAACTGGCATTCGCGGGCAAGGAATTCAGCAGCTATCGCAGCATCGACGTGCAAAATATCATCAACGCCACCTTGAGCGGCGTGATCAGCGGTGCCGAAACGGACTCGGCGGCAGCGATGGCAGCCGCGCAAGAACAAATCGATGCGCTGTTGGCAGAATACAAGTAAGCTTTAGGGAGTCGGGCTTGGGGGGGTGATCCGTTGGCTTGCCCCCTTTTGTCCCCGTTATTTTTTCATTTCGTTCTTTTAAGGCACCCCCATGCAGACGACACCCGTCCCGAAACGCCGTTCCCTTGCGCAGATCGCCTTCCCCTATCTGTTGATCGCGCCGACGTTGGTGCTGGTGTTCTTGTTCACCCTGTTGCCCGCCGTCAATACCGTGATCGACAGCCTGTACAGCATCCCGCGCGATGTCCGCGAAGCGCCCGTGTTCGTCGGCTTGGACAATTACGCCGACCTCTTCGATCCGGCGCACTTCATCGGCTCCAATTTCGTCCCCGTGATCGGCAACACACTGGCGTTCGCGGTGGTGACGGTGCTGGTCAGCGTGCCGCTGGCGTTGGGGTTCGCGCTGTTGCTCAATCAAAAAATTCCTTTTATGGGGGTCTGGCGCTTCGGCATTTTCTACCCCGCGCTCTTGCCTTTGATCGGCGCGGCGAGCATCTGGGCATTTTTGTTTTCGGATAGCGTCGGCGTGATCAACACCATCCTGCGGGGCTTCGGCGGGGCGGGCGTCAACTGGTTGGGCAACCCCAACACCGTGTTGGCGTCGGTGATCGTGGTCAACATCTGGAAACAAGCCGGGTATTATATGATTTTTTACTTGGCGGGCATCCAAAATATCTCGCGCGAATTGTACGAGGCGGCAGGGCTGGATGGCGCGTCAAAATGGCAGGCATTCCGTTATTTGACGCTGCCGCTCTTAAACCGCACGACCTTGTTCGTGCTGGTGGTCAATTTTATTTTCGCCTTCCAAACGGTGGAGCAGTTGCAAGCGTTGGGGATGGGCAACCCGGGCAACCGCGCGACTCTGCTGCTGTACCTGATTTTTCAGACGATCCCGGAACGGCGCAATTGGGGCTATGTCAATGCCATGACGGTGATCTTGGTGCTGCTGCTGTTGGGGTTCACGATTGCCAACTTTACGCTATTCGAGCGGCGGCGGCGGGGCGAAGCGGGATAAACGTGCCCCAATCCCGGCGTTTGCGTCAAAATCCCTTTGGCACTATCCTTGCTTTTTCCCGAAAGGACTCGCCCCATGTCCAGACTCGCCCTGTTCCTCATCCTTGTCTTGCTGCTCATCGCCCCTGCCCACGCCCAAGCGCCCCTCCCTGCCTTCCCCGGTGCCGAAGGTTTCGGCGCGGTGGCAACGGGCGGACGCGGCGGGCAAGTGATCACCGTGACCACGCTCGCCGCCGACGGACCCGGATCGCTGGCAGAGGCGCTGGCGACCCCCGGCGCGCGCACGATTGTCTTTGCCGTCAGCGGGGTGATCGACGCCTTCGCCACCATTATTTATGGGGATGTCACCATCGCCGGGCAAACCTCGCCGGGGGGGATCACCGTGCGCGGCTTGATGTGCGACGGGCATTATGACGCCTATGATTGCGATAACCTGATCATCCGCCATCTGCGCTCGCGTCCGGCGCTCCATCTGGGCGGGGAAGTCTTGGACAACGTGTTGGATGATGCCCTGCGCTTGGATGGTGTCGAAAACGTGATGATCGATCACCTCTCGCTCGCCAATGCCAGCGATGAGGCAGTACAGATTTCGATGGCGCGCAATGTCACCATCCAGAACACGCTGATCGCCGAGACGGTCGGGGATCATCATATTTACGGCGGGATGCTGATCAACTATTCGCACAGCCAACGCCCCCAAGACAATTTGTCGATCCACCACAACACCTGGTATCGCATCACCGGACGCTTGCCGGAGATCAGTTGTGAGCTGACGCGCAACATTGGCGATGACGACGCCGAAGAAACGCCCTCGTTTTGCAGCCAACAACCGCTTAACATCGAGGTCACCAGCAATCTGCTTTATGACGTGGGCGGGGCGATGACCTATGGTGATAATTCGCCGGGGGGCTATGGTCAACAAGAGGCGGGCTTGTTTTGGATGAACCTGAATTGGGTGGATAACTTGATGATGGTGCCGCCCGATTTTCCATTTGGGATGATGGATGATATGTTCACGCGGCAGCCCGCCAATCGGTTTTATTTCGCGGGCAATCAGATGAACATCTATCCCCAGTATGGTGATACCGAGATCGTCTATTGCTGCAACGACTTTGCCGAGTATCACCCCAACACCGACACCCCCGCCGCCGAAATGTTGGCGGCGCGCCACCCGTTCCCGCCCATCAGCACCACGCCCGCCGATCAGCTGGTGGGCTATGCGCTGGGGCATGTGGGTGCCTTCCCGCGTGACCCGATGGATCGGCGCATCATGGCAGCGCTGGCGGCGGGTGAGTTTTCGACATTGCCGCCGGATCAAGCAGGGGCGGAGGATGCCCTCACGGTGGATGCCGCGCCGCCGCCGCCCCAAGACACCGATGGCGACGGGATGCCCGATGTGTGGGAGACAACGCACGGGCTAGACCCCGCTGTGCCGGATCACAACGGCACGGCGCTGTCCGCCGAAGGCTACACCAATATCGAGGTGTACCTTAATGCCTTGGCGGAGCAGCGCGTGGCGGGATGATGGGCGTTGGCGTCTTTGCTATCCCCTAAAACGCCAACGCTTTCGCGGCGACGATCCGGCTGCCCAAGACGCACGCCACCGTACCCAAGCCGGGGAAGGTGGTATCCCCCGCCAGCCAAAAACCGGGCACACCGATATCGTGGGGGACGGCAAATTGATTGCTATTGAAGCGCGTTTGCCGTGCCCCGCCGACCGCGCCCCGTGGACGCGCGGTGAAATGGGTATAGGTGCGTGGGCTGGCGATCTCAGTGACGAATGCCTCTGTTCCCAACTGGGGATAGACGCGCCGCGCGTAGGCGATCAAGCACTCGCCGAGTGCCCGCTTCTGGACTTGATAGGCGGCATCACTCAGCCCCTCCCACGCCGATAAATCACAGTGGGTCGAGATCATCACCGCGCGCCACCCCTCCGGCGCGCTGGCGGTGTCATCGGGCGCGCTCACCGAGATGAACATATTGTTGCCATTCCCCAAGGGCGCGCCATAGTCTTGGAGCAGTTGGTGATGCGTAAAGGGTTGCCCCGCCACTTCGTCATCGGGCACGCCCAAAAATACCACCACCGCCCCGCCGCGCGCGCCCTGATCGCGTTGGACATAGCGCGCGAGGTGGCGTCGTCCTTGTTCGGGCATGATGTGGATGGCGGCATCAATGGGCAGTGTGCAAACGACTTGGGCGGCGTCCAGTTGGACGGTAGTGCCATCGGCGCGGGTGGCGTGGACGATGAAGGCACCGCCCCGTTTCTCGACCGTCCGCACACGGTGATTCAGCCGAATGACGCCCCCCATCGCTCGATAATGCGCCGCGAATGCCTCCCAAAAACCGCGCATCCCCCCTTTGTGCCGCATGAGTCCGGCAGCGCGGATGGTGATCCCCAAAGCGGCGTTGATCAAAGGCGCACGGTCAACGGTGCTGTGGATGGTATCTTCGATCAGCATGGACAACAGCCCGACCAACGCGGGATCGCCCCGCAACCCGCACCAGCGCAGCGCGTCCCCGACCGTCCATGCGAGGCAATGGGCTAGGGGCAAGTGCTTCCAGCCGAGCGCGGCAAGATTATGCTGCACATCGGCAAGGTTTTGCATGGGCAGGGTGATCCCCCGTCGGCTGGCTTCCCAAAACACTGCCGCCAGATGATCCATGAGCGCCCAAAAACGGCGGTGGGCAGGGGTATCCCCCAACAGCGCGCGCCGTTCGCGATCCCATAAACGCGGATCGCGATAGAGCGTCACCGTGCGGTCGGGCAGCCATGCCACATATCCGGGCAGGATTTCACCCTCAAGGGGCGGCATGTGGATCGCCTCTAAAAGTTCCCCGCCCACCCCGTCGGGTTCAAAATCTACCAGTGTGGTCGCGCCGACATCGAAGGCGAAACCCCGCCGCCGAAAATAACCCGCACAGCCGCCGATCTTGCTGTGCGCTTCTAAGATAATGGTCGCGACGCCTTGCGCTTGCAGTCGCGCTGCCGTTGACATGCCGGCGATCCCGCCGCCAATCACGATGATCGGAAGGTGTATCATTTTCAACCAACCCTTGTTATGAAATTTAGAATATTTAGAATATTCAATTTTTAGAGTACGACGATTTTTATGTAGATGCAAGCGGTTGTGTGACTTTTCACAAATCGTGCCCTCACAGCCGACATGGGAGAATGCCGCGGGGGGTGGTATATTTTGCAAGGATCATCTCTAATGAAACCCTACCCCTTATGAGGACTCATCATGTCGAAAAAAGCGTTGTTTGTGGTCGGCGGTTGGCAGGGGCACACCCCCTTTGAATCGGCGGCAGTGTTTGCGGAATTGTTGCGTGCGGCGGATTACGAGGTCGAGATCAGCGACTCGTTGGATGTTTATTTGGATGCCGAAAAATTGTCTGGGCTGGATTTGATCGTGCCGACATGGACGATGGACACGATCACCGATGCCCAAGAAGCCGGTCTACTGGCGGCGGTGAATGATGGGGTGGGTGTCGGCGGGTGGCACGGCACAATGGGCGATTCGTTTCGGAACAACCCATCGTATCAGTTTATGGTCGGCGGGCAGTGGGTGGCGCACCCGGGCAACATCATCGACTATACGGTCAACCTCACCAAAACGGATCACCTGATCACGCAGGGGCTATCCGATTTTCAGGTACACTCCGAGCAGTATTACATGCACATCGATCCGTCCAACAACGTCTTGGCGACGACGACCTTTAGCGGTGCCTTCATCCCCGCCATCGCGGGCACGGTGATGCCCGTCGTGTGGACGCGGATGTGGGGGGCGGGGCGGGTCTTTTACAGTGCCTTGGGGCATACAGCGAGCGATTTTGACGTGCCCGAAACCCGCGAGATCACGCGGCGCGGGTTGTTGTGGGCAAGCCGCTGACGCTTAAACGACCGGATGCTTTATTCAGCATCTTCCTGTTCTGGTAGCTCCATAATCTTGAGAACTCCCTATCCTTCGCCTTTGCCTAAACCTACTCGCTAGTTCTTTGCGGGTACATTTCACTTTGGTGCAAAACGCGCTCATGATCAAACAGGGGGAGATGCGTGGTTCCAACGGGCGGACATACGGCGCGGGAACGTATGGGGTTGGGCAAGGTCTCGACAAGCGCCTAGTCCGCACCCTACGACGATGCACGTTGTGGGCACCGATCAAAGGACTGAGATCGCGGTTGTTTTGTGCGTCGCCTAACCGCATCGTTTCCCTATCACGAATCGTAGGGTGCGGACTAGGCGCGCGCGGATCATTTCTTGACTTTACCCGTTTATGCGCCATATGTCCGCCCGTTTGAATCACCCATCTCCCCGTGTAGTGCTGTATTTTGACTGAATCAGAGTCTTAAGTCCGGTGTTTTGTTATGAAATCATAGCTATCCACCAAAGTGAAATGCACCCGTTCTTTGCCTTTTGCGCCCATTCGAGTTATTTTTAGCATATGATGACACAACAAGCTTCCCCCACTCCCGTACTCATGTTGCGGCACGCTGGCAAAACCTACAGCGGCAGTCCGGCGCTCGTCGATGCCGCCCTTGACTTGCTGCCCGGCGAAGTCCATGCCTTGATGGGCGAAAATGGCGCGGGCAAAAGCACCCTCATTAAAATTTTGGCGGGGGTCGTCACCCCCGACTCGTCGCCACCCATGCAACTCACGATCAGCGGGCGGGCGGTCACGTTGCGCAGCCCCGCCGACTCGTTCGCGCACGGGTTACGCTTCATTCATCAAGAACTGAACATCGTCCCCAGCCTATCGGTGGCGGAAAACATCTTTTTAGGTCGCCGCCCCCCACGCCGCGCCGCAGTCTTGATCGACTGGCGGACGCTGAACGCCGACGCCCGCGCGGTCTTGGCGACCCTCGACATCCGCCATATTGACCCACGCTTGAAGATCGCCCGCCTCAGCATCGGGGATCAAATGCTGGTCAAGATCGCCAGCGCCTTCACGGGGGGCACCGCCGCCGTCTATGTCATGGACGAGCCGACGGCGGCGCTCAATGTCCAAGAGACGGGGCGCTTGTTCGCGGTGATCGCGGCGCTTAAGGCGCGGGGCTGTGCCGTGCTGTACGTATCGCATCGCATGGACGAAATTTTCCAGATGTGCGACCGCGTGACCGTCATGCGCGATGGGCGGATGATCAGCACCCACGCCATCCACGCCACCACTCCCGCAGAGGTGATCACGCAGATGACCGGACGCGCGCTCAGCCAAATTTACCCGCCGCGCACCGCCCCGCCGGGCACCGCCATCACGCTCAGCGCCCACAATTTGACGACGGCGCACATCAGGGACATTACTTTTGACTTGCGCGCTGGCGAAATCCTCGGCATTGCTGGGCTTGCCGGAGCGGGCAAGACTGAATTGGCGCAAGCGGTCGTGGGCGCGGTGCCCCGCCTCGGTGGGACGCTGACCCTAAACGGGCTGCCCCAACAGCGAACGTCACCTGCCGCTGCGTGGGCGGCAGGGATCGCCTATGTGCCCGAAGAACGCCGCACGCAAGGCGTGATGTTGTCACGCAGCATCCGCGACAACATCACCCTGCCCCATTTGGGGACGCTGAGCGTGGGCGGTGCCCTGCTCAGCCGCCCGCGTGAAGAACGCGCCGCCCGCATACTGGGCGAGTCGGTGCGGCTGAAAGCACGGGCAGTGCGGCAATCGGTGCGCGAACTGAGCGGCGGCAATCAGCAAAAAGTGGTGTTCGCGCGGTCGTTGGCGGGGGGGGCGCGGGTGCTGGTGCTGGATGAACCGACGCGCGGCGTGGATGTCGGCGCGAAGGTCGATATTTATGGTGTGCTGCGGGCGCTGAGCGACCGGGGCGTCAGCATCCTCATGGCATCGTCCGACTTGGGCGAGCTGATCGGGATGTGTGACCGCATCGTGATCGTGCGCAACCGTCGCCCAGTGACAATTTTGGAGGCACACGGCATGTCGCAAGAGGCGCTTTTGGCAGCCTGTTATGGACCCGATTCACACCATCTTTCGGAGAAAAAATGACTTTGACGACTGCTCCTGATCCCCGTCCTCGTCCGGCATGGGGGCGACTCGTGCGGACATCCGGCACGCTGATCGGCTTCCTGATCGTGGTCGGCTATTTTTGGGTGAACATCCCCAACACCTTCATGACGGTGCCCAACTGGTTAAATATCAGCCAACAGATCAGCATGTTGGCGGTCGTCGCCTTCACCATGACGATTGTGATGGTCATGGGCGATTATGACCTCAGCGTCGGCTCGATGGCGTCACTGGCGGGCATCGTCGCCGCGCTCTGGTTTCGCGATCAAGCCGGGGTCGTCGATGCCGGCATCCTCGTGATCATCGGCGTGGGGATCGCGCTGGTCGTCGGGTTGGCGGGCGGATTGCTCAACGGCGTGCTGGTCAGCGTGATCGGGATCGCCCCCTTCGTCGCCACGCTCGGCACCTTGACAATGTTCAACGGCATCGCCTTTTTGATCAGCGGGGGCGCTACCATCTTCGGGCGCGCCATCCCCATGGAATTCAGCAGCATCGCGCGCGGCGGCATCGTGATCGGCATGGTCAATGAACGCCCCTTGTTGTTCCCTAATCTGACGATTTTGGCGCTGATCGTGCTGGTGCTGGTGTGGATACTCTTGGAACAAACGACGTTTGGACGGCGCTTATACGCCATCGGGGGCAATGCCGAAGCCGCCCGCCTGAGCGGTGTCCGCGTGCGTACCCTACGCCTGATCGCCTTCATGCTTACGGGGGTGGGGGCTGCCTTGGCGGGGTTGATGTTGGCGAGTCGCGTGGCATCCGCCAACCCAACGCAAGGCGGCGGCTTGATGTTGGATGCCATCGCCGCCGTGTTTTTGGGCATGACCATGAGTGAAGAAGGGGAACCGCACGTCCTCGGCACGTTGATCGGCGTGCTGTTCTTGGGAGTCCTTGATAACGGTTTGACCCAAATGAGCGTCAATAGTTATATCCGTGAAATCCTGATCGGCGCGATCATCATCGCGGCGGTCACAATCAGCAGCCTTAGCCGCAGAAAGCGCTAACCTTATGCCCTCAGCCAATGCCTTACTCGCTACTTTGCACGAAATCCGCGCGAGCGGACGCATGGCGCTCTGTGGTTATTTTTTGGCGGGCTACCCCACGCCCGAAGCTTTTTATCGCTATGTGCGCGCTGCCCGGATGCTGGATGTCATTGAATATGGCATCCCCGCCGATAACCCAACGATGGACGGCACCGTGATCGCCACTGCCCATGAGATCGTCACGGATCAGCGCGGCATCGGTGCCGAGACCGCGTTGGCGCTCATCGGCGGGCTGCGCGATGTCCGCCCGCCGCGTTTCGTGATGACCTATTCCCGCGTCGGGCGCGAACTTGACGGCTTCCTCCGCTTGTGTACCATAAACGGCTTGCAGGGCATGTTGGCACCCGACATGGACGAGGACGAACTGCGGTTTTTAGCCACCATCATGCGGGCGCTCGATCTGGCGGTGGTCACGTTGGTGGACGCCCGCGCCGACGCCGCCACCCTTGAGCGGCAGGTGCGCTTGGGCGATATCATCTATTTGAAGGCGGCACCCGGTCGCACCGGCACGCCAGCCGATATCGAAGGCGAACTCCAAGAGTTGATCGCGTCGTCAGTGGCGCGGATTCGGGCATTGCGCGCGGAACTGCCGATTGCCGTCGGCATCGGTATTCAGCGCCCCGATCAAGTGGCAGTGTTGGCGCGTCTCGACATCGATATGGCGGTGATCGGAACGAGCTTAGTGGCGCGCTTAAGCGAAGGCGAAGGCGCAATGGTTGATTATTTACGGGCAATGAGAGCAGCAACGGAGCGAATCTAATGACAATTTGGCTGGCACTCGATATCGGCACCACCAGCGCCAAAGCCGCCCTTATGGAAACCAAAGACCCTCTCGAAGGCGCGGGGCGAATGCTGGCGAGTACCTCGTGCGATTATCCCACCTATGTCGAAAGCGGTGGCATCGTTGAGCAAAACGCGGCGGATTGGTGGACAGCGGCGTGTACGGCTGCCCGTGAACTGGACGGCGCAATCGTCGAAGGGATCGCGATCACCGGACAGATGCAAGACCTGATTTTGCTGGATGACGCGGGCGAAGCGATCCGCCCTGCCATCTTGTACAACGACACCCGCGCCACCACCGAAGCGGTATGGATCAATGACCGTGTCGGTCGTGATTGGTTGGCGCAAGTGACCGGCTACGAGCAAGATGCCGGCAGTTTGCTGACGAAATTCCGTTGGCTGGCGGCGCACGAACCCCAGTCGCTCGCCAGCGCCACCCATCTGTTGACGGGCGCGGGGGATGTCGTCGCACAACGGCTCACCGGCGTGTTTGTCACCGACACCACCACCGCCGGCACCACCGGTCTGCTGGATTTGCAACGGCGGACATGGTTGGACGAACGCACGTTGGCGACGATAGAACTGGCACCCACGCGGCACTTGTACCCCACACTCACCCCCGGCGGCGGGCAAGTGGGGGTCGTCCATGAACAAGGGGCGGCGGCGTTCGGCGTGCGCGCTGGCATCCCCGTTCACTTGGGACCCGGCGATGCGGGCGCAATCACCATCGGGATGCAAGCGAATATGCCCGGCTTGCCCTACGCCTACATCGGCACCAGCGGTTGGATCGGCGCGGTCTCGCTGGAACAAGGCGATTATAAACAAGGCGTCTGGTCGCTACCGGACATCATTAGCGATACCTTTTTTTGTCTCGCCCCTTTATTGACGGCGGGCGGCAATTTCGAGTGGATGACGCAGATCACGGGCGCGCCCGATGTCGCCACCTTGATCGCCAAAGCAGTGCCCCACGATTGGTCACGCGATCCGTTGATCTATCTGCCCTATCTAAACGGGGAGCGTTCGCCCATCAAAGACCCGTTCGCACGCGGGGCATTCATTGGGCTAAGCGCCGCTCATACTAGCGACGATCTCTCCTATGCGGTGCTGCAAGGCGTGGCTTTCGCGCTACGCCATGCGTTAGAAGCCTTGCTGAAAGAACGTCAATCCGCTGGGCAGGGGGCCGCCCGCTTGTTGAGCGTGACGGGGGGCGGGGCACAATCCCCTGTGTGGAATCAACTGCTGGCAGATGTCCTTAACCTGAAGGTGGTGGTCTATCCAGAGACACAATTTGTCGGTCTGGTGGGTGCCGTTCACGCCGCCCAACAAGCGACCAACGACGCCGCGCAACGCGCCCACCGCACCCTTGGGCTGCCTTCGGTGTCGGTCAATATCTATGCGGAAGGGGTTGTTAAAAATTACACCCCCAACAAGGCGGAATCCGCGCGCCACAATGTCACCTATCAATGGTTCCGCGACGCTTATCCCGCGCTCAAGGGCTTGTTTGCGGACATGGGCAGCAAGCGCAAATAAGCGGTAGCTCGGCGGGCGCACCCCCACAATGCGCGCCCGCCATTATTTCTTTTTACATTTTTCAGGGAATCCCCCCCACCCCCGTCCTCTTGTTCAAGTGTATAATACAGTAAGCACCTTCATCCCAGCCTTCACCCCAATGTACCGACCGACGTACCGGGCTTTAAGGATTTCAGACCGAATGCAACCTACCGCCGAAATCAGTATTGTTGACGAGTTACGGCAACTGCACGCGCTGCATTTGCAGACGATGACCTCCTTAGAGGGGCAACAGGCGTTGTTGCAAATGCGCGGACTCACCCTGCCCACGCCGGCGCTCGAAGTGCTGCCCCTGATCGCCCAGCAAATGACCGCGCTGGAACGGCTCTTGGACAATGAGCAGACCGAATTGAAACAACTGCGCGTCTTGATCGAAACCTCTGCCCTCGTCAATAGCTCGCTTGACCTCGATCAAATCCTGACCCAAGCGATGGATGTCATCATCCAACTGACGGGTGCCGAACGCGGCTATATCTTGCTGAAAGACACCGAGACCGACTCGCTGGAATTTCGCATCAGCCGCCAACCGGATAGCGAGCAAGATAGTTTTGATATCAGCAGCACGGTGATGGAACATGTTTTGGCGACTGGGGAAGCGATGGTCACGGACAACGCCTCCAGCGATCCCCGTATGAGAGCCAGCGAAACCGTCGCCCGTTTCACCCTCCGTTCGATCATCTGCGCCCCGCTGATCTACAAGGATGCCGCGACCGGCGTCATTTATGTCGATAACCGCTTGCGCGAAGGGGTCTTCACCAACCGCGAAATGAATCTGCTGACGGCATTCGCCAACCAAACAGCGGTCGCCATCGAAAACGCCCGCTTGTTCGCGGCGATCCAAGGGACATTGGATGAGATCACGCGCGTGACGGAACTACGCGAAAACGTGTTCGCCTCGATCGCCAGTGGGGTTATCACCACCAACGCCAACGATGACATCATGACCTATAACCGCGCTGCCACCCAAATTTTGGCACTACCGCTCGAAGGGGTGGTCGGACAACCGATCCAAACCTTGTTCGACCGCTTGGGCGATATCGAAGCCCTACTCCGTGCCGCGCGCAAAAACGATCAAGCGGGCATGATCGAGACGCGCGCCGACATCCCCGGTCGCGGACCAGTGGCGCTTAACCTCAAAATCAGCCCCTTAAAAAGCGCCGAGCAAACCACCCAAGGCACGGCGATGGTGATGGATGATTTGACGCTCCAGCGCGAACATGAGCAAGTGGTGGAAGTGCTGCGTCGCTACCTGCCCCCCGGCATGATCGACAATATCGAACAGATCGCGGGCATTGACCTCGGCGGCGAACGGCGCGAGATCAGCACCATGTTTGTCTATGCCTGCCCCTATGATTTAGGCGGCGAAGATGAGCATCCCGAACAATTGATGGCGCGCCTGAACGCCTTTTTGGAAGTGGCGACCGATGTCGTGCATAACGCGCGCGCTATCATCGACAAATACATGGGCAACGAGATCATGGTCTTGACCAACAGCCAGCTCAACCCGATGACCGATCACGCGCTGCGGACGGTGTTGATCGCGCTTGACCTCAAAACAGCGTTTGATCGAGTTTACGATAGTTTCGGACGATCCAGCCGCGATTATAAAATTGGCATCCATACCGGCGTGGCGACGCTGGGCAATGTCGGCAGTATGAATCGGCGTAGCTTCACCGCCATCGGCGATGCGGTCAATCTGGCGAAACGGCTGGAAGAAAACGCCCCCGCCGGCAGCATCATCATCAGCGAAGATACGCTGCACCACGTCCTGAGGACTGCCACACGCGCCCAAATCGAGCATATCCGGTTTGAGGAGCGCGAACCGATGCAGGTCAAAGGACGGCGGCAATCGACTCGCATTTATGAGGTAGTTTTGGAATGAGTGGGCAACCGGAGCCGTTGATGAACCTAGCACAGAGCGCGAGTGTCTCGGCACAAGAACAATTGCGCCGCATCATCGACCAAATCGAATTAATTGAAGAGACGCTACTCCAAGAGCGGCAGTCCTTGCGGGCGTCGGCGGTGGGCTTGCCCATCGGCACCTTACAGCGGGCGCGCCAACTACAAACACGTTTAAGCGAGCTGGCGGTCGCGTTGGTCTCGCGCCAGACGGAGTTGCGGCAGTTGCGGGCACTTGCCCAAACGACGGCGCTGATCGGCTCGTCGTTGGATACCTCCAGCGTCTTAAATCAAGTGATGGACACCGTGATCCAACTGACTGGGGCGGAACGCGGTTATGTCATGTTGAACAACAAAGAGACGGGCGTGCTAGAGTTTCGCGTGGCACGCGGCATCGACCGCGAGCAACTAGCGCGCGATGAGTTCACCGTCAGCAATACCATCATTAACGAAGTCTTCAATACGCGCATGCCCGTCCTGACCGATAACGCCCATTCCGACCCCCGTTATCAAAGCATGGAAAGCATCATCGGCTATCAACTGCGCAGCATTTTGGCGGTGCCGCTGATCGTGCGGGGCGAGGTCATCGGGGTGGTGTACTGCGATAACAAGGTGATGACGGCGCTCTTTAAGGACAGCGAGTTGAACCTGCTGACGGCATTTGCCAACCAAGCGGCGGTCGCTATCGAAAACGCCCGCTTGTTTGAATCAGCGCGGGCGCGCTTGTCCGAAATCACCGAAATGCGCGATTTGGTCGATAGCGTGTTCTCGTCGGTGATCAGCGGCTTGATCACGCTGGACGGGCGCGATGTGATCACAGCGTTTAACCAAGCTGCCGAGACGATCAGCCGGGTGACGGCGCTCGAAGCCATCGGCGCGCCCATTTTCGCAGTGCTGCCCCATCTGCGCCCAGCGCTGTGGGAAGCACTGGATCAGATTCGGGCGGGGGAAACGCAAGCCTCGGTCGAGATTGACCTGACCTTGCCGGAAGTCGGTAGGCACATCGTCAACATCACGATCAACCCCTTGCGCGGGGCAGATGGCAGCGGCGGCGGGGTCGTACTGGTGTTGGAGGACTTGACCGAATTGCGGGCGCGCGAAGCCCAGATCGCCCAAGCGCAACGGTATGTGCCGCTCGGTTTGGTGGAAAACATGAATAGCGCGGCGTTTGGAGCGCTGGATGGGCAACTGCGCGAGATCACGGTGGTGTTCGCGGATGTGCGCGGATTCACCAGTTTTAGCGAACAGCTGGAGCCAGAACTGCTGATGCGCATCATCAATAAATATCTGAGCCTCGCCAGCGATTCGGTCAATTTGCATGAGGGCGTGGTCGATAAATATTTGGGCGATGCCGTGACCGGACTCTTCAATACGCAATTGAACCCGCAAGAAAGCGATCATGCCGTGCGCGCTATTCGGGCGGCATTGTCGATTGTGTATGATGTGACCGCGCTGCACGAGATTTTGCCCCCCGAACAACAGTTGTTCTTCGGGATCGGCATTCACACCGGGCAAGCGATCTTGGGCACCGTCGGCAGCCAAGATCGGCGTGAGTTCGCCGCCATTGGGGATGCGGTCGAGTTTGCCAAACTGCTACAAGAGAATGCCGGCAGGGGGGATGTGATCATCAGCGTGGAAACCTATGAGCAGGTGAGCGCCTATTTTGAGTGTGAAGCGATCACGCCCACCAAGACGCGCGACCGCCAAGACTTCACGCGCATGTATCGGGTGCTGGGGCGCAAGCGCTAAAAAGGCTCTTCACAAGTGGGGGCAGGTGGGGTAGACTTTATCCACCTTTGGAGAGATGCCAGAGCGGTTGAATGGGCTCGCCTCGAAAGCGAGAGTAGCTGAAAGGCTATCATGGGTTCGAATCCCATTCTCTCCTACCGCCATTGGGCACGCAGCGCCGCATGTCAGTCGATGACGTGCGGCGTTGTTTTTT
>Ga0105049_10004595_pt1 | contig 16190 bp, 12 predicted proteins | sample MAT06_FD_78087 | JGI IMG/M metagenome (GOLD analysis project Ga0105049, IMG submission 78087) | Freshwater microbial communities from Lake Fryxell liftoff mats and glacier meltwater in Antarctica - MAT-06 | ecosystem: Environmental > Aquatic > Freshwater > Ice > Liftoff microbial mat | place... | reverse complement strand
CGAACTCGATAGGCGTGGGGTAACTGCTCACACACTGCAGAAGCGCGAGCCGCTCGTGCATCGGCCGCAGCCAGCCGACACAGCGTTTCACCTCGTCAAGCGTACTGGCGCCCGTGCTCACAATGAGCGGTTTGCCGGTGGCGGCCAGGGCGTCCAGCAACGGCTTATTAACGATGTCGGGGCTCGCGGTTTTGTACGCATCCCAAGGCAGGCGCTCCGCCACCTCGACAAGTTCCACACTAAAGACGCTGACGATCGCGTGGATGCCGCGGTCGTGGGCCAAAATAACGCACGGGGCCATCTGCTCGATCGTCAATTCCAGCCGCCGAAGCATCTCGATGGGATCGGTTTCTCCCGCAGCCTTCTGATACGCCGCGAGTTTCGCCGAACGGCTCATGAGGCGATCCGCCTCAAAGAGTTGGAACTTGACGGCATCGGCCCCGGACGCCGCGGCGAGGCGGGTCAGTTCCAAGGCGCGCTCGGGGCAGCCATCATGGTTCACACCGATCTCGGCGATGACGTAGACGTGGTGTGCGATCCCAATTGGTCGGTTACTGATGTGCATGGGGGTGGCGGAGCGCAACGAAGCGGGTCGTGGAGCCCCAATATTAGGAGACGTGTGTGCTCATTCGCAGTCTCGCGAGGGTGAGGTCCTCTTCGGTGTCGATATCGATGACAGAGCCCTCGGGGTTGACGATGCCGCGGCGGTCAACACCGAAGAACGCGTGAGGACCATCAGTCACCCCGGGGACTTCAAGGAATAGCGCCCGCCGCGTCACGATGAGGACCGCGCCATCAGGGACGTACGCGGGCGGAAGATCCTGCCTGCGGAAGATGTTGTGGTTGAGGACTTCTCCTTCCCAAGGCGCTACGCGGCCGGTGGCGCGGTCGAGTCTGGCCGTCCACCAAGGATGGAACTTTCCGACGCCGCCGTAACTTTGGACGCTGTCCGCACGCGTGTCGTCCATGAGCGTCAGCGCGCGGGCGACCAGCCCGGACGGCCGGACGGGGACGTTGGCGTAAAGAATCACGATGCCGCGGTCGGCCTGTACTGGCACAGTCTCACGCGCTTCCAGTTGCAACACCGCGTCGCGGGCAGCATCGTCGATCCGGGCCGTGTCTGTGGCCAAGTGCGGCGGACGTGCAATTGATCCAACGCCGAGGCGTTCGGCGATGGCGAGGGCCGGGGAAGCATCGGACGAGACGAAGACGGACGTGTGCGGCACGGCTTCCAGCGCTGCCCGAATCGTCCACTCGATGGACGAACGCCCGGCGATGTCGGCTAAGTTCTTGCCAGGGACGCCCTTGCTCCCGGCTCGCGCAAGGATGATGGCGACGGCGGAACTCATACGGCGATAGCCTCACGAGTTTCAGCCTGAAGGCCCTGCACCCGATCGATGACCGTGGCCATTGTTTCAAGCGCAAGGTCGGCGACCACACCGTCACGCGAGCGGATGCGGCCGGAGGGTTCGATGCGCCATTCAGAGCGGGTTCGTGCCTCGTCCGCGGCGGCGGGCCAAGGGAGGGCCGTGAGACGATCATTCGGGCCGGGCGGATCGATGACGGCGCAGCCACCGACCGTGAGCCAGAAGTCATACCAGCCTTCCATGCGCTCAAGATTGTCGGCGGATTTCGTCAGCCGCGGCACAATCCAGCGTGAGGACGTATTAGCCCTCAGGGTGGCAAGTACCTGTTCTTGAACGGCGTCGGTGGGTGTGGTGCCAAAGTCGAGGCTGACGACTTCGCAAGCGAGCGTGTTGAGCCATGGTCCCGCGGCGTGCGCATCGAGGTGAAGGTGGAGCGCAGCGACGCCGGCCGCGCGGGCGAGGTTGAAACAGAGAGTTGCCCGATCTCGGACGAGGTCGGCAAGGAGACCTCGAAGGTCAAAGGTCACGGCGAGATCCGGCCGGTGTTGAACGAGGGTGGTGAGGGCGCAGAGGAGTGCGTGGTTGGAGCGCAGCCCGGTCCCGACTTCAATGTGCGAAGGAAGCCCATCCGCAGCGCGATCATGTTCAGCAGCAATATGACGGGTGAAGGCGTCGCGGCAGCCCTGATGAACGTGCACACAAGGGCTCTTGGCGATCGGGTCGGCCTGCGGGGCCGCGGGGAGGTATCCCAACACTCCGCCCAGCGTGGCGAGTTTGGAACCCGAGTTCCCCAGTTCTCGCAACAGCGTCACCGGCGCAACGGCGCCCACCAAACCGGGGGCGGCTTGCGAGAAGACGACCGTGGGGGTTTCGAGTTCACGGAAGCGGTTGACCAAGGCCGTGTTGAGTTCCGCATCAAGATTCGTCCAGTCGCTGCCGATGATCAGCACGGCGTCCCAGTGGTGGCGTGCTGCCGCGGCCGCCGCAATGGCGGGGCACACGGCTTCATCGAAGATGGTGGAGTTGCCGATGGCTCCGCGCCACGAAAGCGGTTGAAAGGCACGGGCCGCGCCCAGCATGGCCCGGTGCTGCTGCCATGTTGTCCACTCGTCGCTGGTCAGGGTTTCGACGCCGCACGGCATTGCGATGTTGGTCAGTTGGGTGTGAGGCGGTACAAGCAGCAGAACACCCGCCAGCCCTTCAACGTTTGCGAGGCGGTCGAGAGTGGCGTGCAGCCATTGCTCCGGTGATGGGCTGCGTGGCCGCGGCGTGTTGAGCCCCGTCAAAAGGTGGTCAAAGACGAGGATCGCGCCGACCTTGGTGTCGGGGCGTGCTGCGCGGTCTTCGACGGCTTGAGTGTCTTCGGCGGTGCGGCGGGGTTCGCCCGCGAGTGTGGCCTGGGTCTGGGCAAGCAGGGTCTTCACTCGGCCCGCGCTCTCGGCCAGCCATGTCACGTTCGAAAGGTCGCGGTCGATCTCGCGGGTTTGGCGGTCAAACGGTGTCAGCGTGTCACCGGCAAGTTCCATCGCACGGTCGGCCTTGAAGCGGCGAAGTTGGCTGGTTTGGCTGAGATATTGGACAAGCCAATGGGCGGTTCCGAGGCGATCGACCTTGGCGGCGTGGGCGTGCACCTCGCCAATAAGGCGGTTGGTCTCGATCTGATCGGCCTGCGACGACTTCATCCGGCGCATGAGGTCGGCGGTGTCGTCGCTTCGCTGCTTCATCTCGGCGACGCCGGCCGCGAGATCCGTGAGCCTGGCCCGGACGGCGTCAATTCGGCGGGCGGTGTCGGCGTGCTTCAAAGTGGCCGGGGGATGAAACCGGGTTGCGGGCGAATGGAGGTCGATGGCCTGCGCGAGGGTCATCACCTTGGTGTGGCGCTTGTGACACCCGCCTTCGGTGGCATCGATGATGGTGAGCCCGCGCTGGGTGTCGGCGAGAAAGTCACGCTCAAATTGGACGAGGTACGTCGCCATCTGTTCATCAGTGAACATCGGGCGTCCGGCTTGGTCGGTGGTGCGGCGCAGAAGCCCCTTCATGCGCGCGATGCGTTCCCACTCCAGCATCTCCAACGTGCGGAACTGGCCCAATTCGGGCCCCCACACTCGGTGGATCGCTGCATTGGCCGCGTAATAACAGTGATCCGTAAAGCCGAGATCTTGCCCGACAAGGATGATGGGGTCGGCCCCAAGATGACGTGCGAGATAGCACGCCAAGTGAGCGACGGTGGCGCCGGGCTGAAGTTCGCTGCGGGGCGTCTCAGGAGCACCGAACGCGGGCCCGAGTGTTTCATCAAGGACGCGGTCGGCGACGCAGCGGATGGCGCCCGGGAAGGCCTCAAGGATCGCCGGGTTGGCCTTCGGCTCGACGACGAGCGTGACGCCTTCCACGAGCTCCGGCGTCAAGCCTTCATAGAAGCGGCGGGAGATCTCGTGGTAGTCGAGGGCCGTCACATAGTGCGGCTTGATGCCGCGGGCCAAGAGCGGCTTCAGGACGGTTTGGGCCGCGATAATGACGAACCGCTCGCGGACGGCGGGATCCTCAAGCAGGTGCAGGTTGCGTTCGAGCGAGGGGCCCGCCGACACGATGATGGCCGCCCGCCCCTTGGCCACACCCGCAAGATCGTTGAGGCCCGGCCAAGAGACGTAGTGGTCGATGTTCTGCAGCGCGTTGCGCAAACTGATATCGACGTGCACAAGCGTGGTGACGACGGCCGTGCGAACGGCCTTGACGACCGTGGTGAAGGTTTCGGTAAAGCGCTTCCAACGCTCGCCGATGAGCGGACGGCTGGGCGGGTGTTCGATCAGACGAAGCCCGCACGCGACGGCGGCCTCAAAGCCCCTTGTCACCTTGGAGATCTCGCCGGTTTCGTTCTCGTCGGTCAGAACAACCACGTTGGCCTCGGAGAGCCAATTGGAACAATCGATGTGTTCGAGAACGGCCCGCAACTGGCCGACGTTGGGTTCAAAGACGACGATGAGGCCGGTGCGCTTCATGCGTTCGGCGAGGAGTCGAACATGGTGCCCAAGCCCGAAACCACAGACCACGACGACCGCAGCGGCAGTGACATCAACGTCGGCCACCAAGGTGCGAGCTTCCTCAAGCGGTCGATGGGCACTGCCCAGGCGGCGACGCGTGCCGCCCTCCGACAATTCGGCGGTGACGGAACCGTCCGCAGCGGTGGTGAAGTTGAGATTCGCCAACAAGGCGGCGTTCAAAATCGCAGCCGCCGCGGGGCCGGACGCCAGTGCGAGAACTTCCATGTTGCGTTCGAGGCAAGTTTCTCGCGTGGGGGGCATGAGCGGTCGCCGAAGGTGTACCCGGCCGTCTAAGGGGTTCGTCTAAGCGGTTCGTCTGAGGGGTCGTCTAGTGGGTCCAATGCACACCGGTCCCGACGTCTTCGGGGCGGCCTCACTACATCGGCGTTTGTTTCCTCAACAGCCCAAGAAGTTGCGGCAACACGTTCCCGCCGGGGGGCCAACGATCAACCATGCAAGGTCTGCTTGACAGTCTCGACGTTCCGACGCCTTTGCCCCTTGATCCTGGGCCGCTATGGGGCCGGATGCTCTTTGAATCGCCTTGGTATGGCGCCACCCTCCTGCTGCTCCTCGCGGCGGTTGCGTATGTGGTTCTAAATCGGCGCGGAAAGTTCTTGGCGGGGTTGCTGGCGGCGCTGGCCGTCGCCATAGCCGCGGCCGGATTAATCGTGCTCGCCTCGGTGATCGAAACGCCGCGCGAACGCATGCGGGCGATGGCCGCCCAGTTGGTCGGGGCGGTGGCAACGGCGGATGTCGACACGCTGGACGGTTTGCTCTCAGATGATGCCCGATTGGTGTATTTCTTATCACCGGCCGGGATGGGCAAATCGGAAATCCTGGGGCTGGTCGAGCAGCGGTTCCGCGGCGAATATCGCGTCAAGGAATGGTCGGTGCTCGAGAATCAGGCCACGATGGACGGCCCGGAGGTTGGTCGGGTGCAAATCAAGGTGCGGGTGATCGCCCAGGACTGGAACGTCCCGAACGTCTCGTGGTGGAAGATCGACCTTCGGCGTGATAAGCAGACGCAGAACTTCAAAATCACCGGTATCAGCTCGATCGCGATCGCCGGAGTGAGCGAGGTGAACTAGATCGATCCGTTGCCGCGATGAAACCCGACAGACTATTTGTCCCGGAAGCGGTTGCCCTTGCCCTTGTCGCGGCTCTTGCTCTTCTGGCTGCGGCGGGCTTCGCCGTCCATGCCTTTGCGTTTCTCGAACCCGCCGCTCGCCGATGCAGATGACATGCCACCACCCAGGGCCTGACCGAAAAGGAGTCCGCCCTTTTTGGCCTTTCCGACGGCGCGGTTCGCGGCGTCGTCGATGGTGAGGTCCATCTGGCGTTTGGCCAGATCGACATTGGCGATCTTGACGGTGACGAACTCGCCGGTATTGAACGACCGGCCCGAACGCTGATCGACGAGTCCGCCAGATCGCGGATCAATCTTCCAGAAGGGTGTGAGATTGTCGCGCGTGACATCGCCCGGCAGGTCTTCGCTTTTCACGAAGCCGTCGGCGAGGAACTTGTCGAGTTGGACGAAGATGCCGCGGTTGTTGACGCCGGTCACAACACCCTTGAACGTTTCACCGATGTGTTTTTCGAGGAGTTGGAGCACGAGGAAGGTGCGGAGGGCCTGCTCGGCTTGTTCCGCGTTCACCTCTCGCTGCGTCGCGTTGATACCGATCTGCGTGAGGTCTTCCTCGGAGGGGCAGGCCTCCGTCTCGCGCATCTTCGCGCCGAGTTCGCGCTTCTGGGCGTCGGAGCGCGGGCGTTGCTCACCGTTCTCGGTGCGGCGGAGGTATTCGGCCAAGGCCCGGTGAACCGTGAGATCGGCGTAGCGCCGGATAGGGCTCGTGAAGTGGGCATAGGCCTCGCTCGCGAGCGCGAAGTGGCCGATGAGGGCGGGTGAATATTCGGCCTTGCTGAGCGTGCGAAGAACGGCCATGTGGACGGCGCGGGCGGCGGGTGTGCCGCGGGTCGCGTCAAGAAGCCCCTGCAGTTCTTCGCGTGTGGGGTTCTTGGGGATACGGAAGCCCGAGACCATGGCGACCTTGCGCATCGCATCGACATCGCCGGGAACGGGCTCCGGATGGATGCGACGCAGCAGCGGAACGCCCAGGCCCTCGAAGAGCCGCGCCAGCACCTCGTTGGCCTCGACCATGAACATCTCGATCAACTTGTGCGTGAAGGCATCGTCTTCCTTCTCGGCGTCCACGACGTGACCGTTCTCATCGAACTTCAAGACGACCTCGGGGAGCTCGAGGACAATCATCCCCTGGCGGTGGCGGCGGGCCTGAATCTGCTTCGCCAGCGCGTTCATCTCCTGCAGCGTCGCCAGCAACTGGTCGGTGTACTTGGGCGGCGTCTTGGCGTGCTTGCGGGCCTCGTCCACATCGCCATCGATCAGCGCCTGGGCTTCCAAGTAGGTCAGCCGCTTGGCGGACTTGATCAACACGTTGGCCGTGCCCTCGCCCTTCACGTTCCCCTGGGCGTCGTAGTTCATGAACGACGACTTGCAGAACCGCGGCACTCCCTCCTGCAGCGAGCAGATGCCGTTACTCAGAACCTCCGGCAACATCGGGATCACCAGCCGCGGCAGGTAGCACGAGTTGCCGCGGTCCCGGGCTTCGAGGTCGAGCGTGCTGTCGACCGGAATGAAGTGGGCGACGTCGGCAATGTGGACGCCAAGCTTCCATCCGCCCCCCGGCAGACGCTCGATGCTGATGGCGTCGTCGTAGTCCTTGGCGTCCGGCGGATCGATCGTGATGATGTAGTCGTTGGTAAGGTCGAGGCGGTTTTCGAGGGCAGAGGGGCCCGACTTGGCCCACTCGGCGATCTGGCGGTCGAATTCCTGGGCGGCCTCGCGGGCCTGCTCAATGCACTCTTCCGGCTGTTCGCCGGGGAGGTCGTAGGCCGCGATGATGGCCTGGGTTTCGACGTCGGGCCGTCCGGCATCTCCCAACACTTTCGTGATCGCGCCCTCGGCGAGGGAGTTGCCTTCCGGGTAGGTGACGATCTCGACAATAACCTTGTCGCCAACCTTGGCGTTCTTCGATTCAGCGTCGCGGATGACGATGGGCTCCGTCATCTCGCGGCCGTCCGGATACACCAACCACTGATCGCCCCGCTTCGCGAGTTCGCCCGCAAAACTGGAGCGTTTGCGCTTGACGACGTCGATGATCTCACCGACAAAGCCCGAGCCGGGGCCGGGGCGACGATCCTTCACGATGCGGACGCGGACGGTGTCGCCCGAGAGCGCATCGGCGGTGTTCTCGGCATTGATGAAGACAGTGCCCTCGCGCACCGGCGTGGTGGGGGTCAGGAACCCGAACCCGCGCGGGTTCTTGCGAAAGGTGCCGATGATCTCGCCGCCCATCGATGCGAGCGAGGGCAGCGTGATCGTGGCGTTCGGATTCAGGACAATTTGTTTGGAAGAGACGAGGAGCGCAATCGCCTGGGCAAAGGCGTCGGCTTCTTCGTCGGTGATGCCGAGCGCATCGGCCAGTTCGGTCGAACGCTGGGGCGAGTAGTCTTCGTGCTTGAGGTGAGTGAGAATGCGGCGGGTGTAGCGGGAGGGCATGGGAAAAATCGCAGATGGGAAAATAGCAAAGGAAGGGAAAAAGAAGGAACGAGTTTCAGAGTTGGGGGGCGTAGGCCGCAAACGTAGCCCGGAAGGGTTTGGGTGAGAACTTCAGATGAGTGCGGGCCTTGTCGAGGGCGGCGATGCTGTCCTGCGAACCCATGATGGCCATGCCTTCGTCGTGCGGCAGCAGCCCGCCCAAGCCGATGAACTCGGCCGCCTTGGCACCGAGGGCGGCGAGTTTGCCGGGGATGCCGAAGGGCTTCAGACGATGGTTGGAGCCTGCGGTGTGGTCACGGATCCATTCCAGCATCTCCGGCCACGAAAGGACTTCAGAACCGGCGAGGTTGTAGACCTCGCCGACGCTGAGGTTGTTTTCCAGTGATTCCGCGAAGGCCCAAGCGACGTCTTCAACGGCGACTGGCTGCACGAGCGGATCGGATTCGTTCATGGAACCGAGCGGAACGCGCTTGTCCTCGGTCATCTTGCGGAAGTACGGAAGGAAGATCCAAGGCTGCACGTGGCCACTGGCCCAACTCGCGGCCTGCTCGATGAACTCTCCACCGACGCCGTGAATCAGCGAGGGCCGGAAGATCGTCCAGCCAAGGGAACTCTGGCGAACGATCGATTCGCCCTCAAACTTGGTTCGCTGGTACTCGGCTTCGCCCGTGTCAGAAGCGCCAAGGGCGGACATCTGCACGAAACGCTTCACACCGAGGCGTTCGCACGCATGCACGAGGCGACGGGTGACGTTGACGTGAAGTTCGCGAAAGGTCTTCTTTTCAAGCCTGTTTTCGCGGATGATGCCGATGAGGTTGACGCAGGCGTCGGCACCCGTCAGAAGTTCGGTGACGTCCCCTTCGTTCCGGGCATCGCCGCTCACAAGCGTGAGTGAGCCCGAGCGGGGAAGGGCTTCGCGGGCTTTCTGGCGGTTCTGGACGAGAACGCGGACGCAGTATCCCCGGTTGAGCAGTTCAACAACGACGTGGCGACCAACGAAACCGCTGCCGCCGGTGACGGCGATGGTTGGCTGAGTAAGCATGCGGGGGAGGATAGGGGGAGACGGGGGACCCGGGGTGGAAGGTTCAGGACAGCCGGGCAGAGAACAAGGTCCAAACGATCGACGTGTAAGACATCCAAAGAGACAGACATTTGGCGTTTCGCCTTGCGCATACGGTCGTTTCCGATGCTCCGATTGAACGACATTCACGCCGGGTATGAGGGGGCGGCGGTGCTTCGCGGCGTTTCCCTGACCTTTGGCCCCGGCATCTTGACGGCCGTGGTGGGGCCCAACGGTGGAGGAAAGTCGACGCTGCTGCGGGTGGCCGCGGGGTTGATGAAGCCCACGCTCGGGGCGGTGCATTGGGGCGAGCGGGACTTGGCGATGTTGCCGGTCGCGGAGCGGGCCCGGCGTCTGGCGTTTGTGTCGCAGCGGCCGGTCGCACCGATTGATTTTTCAGTGCGTGAGGTCGTGCGTCTGGGGCGTTTTGCCGTAGCCCGAACATCGCGGGACGAGCACGTGGATGACGCACTACAGAGCATGAAATTGCTCGAACTGGCGGCCTCGGCCATGGGCACATTGAGCGTGGGCCAGCAGCAACGCGTGGCGGTCGCACGCGGGCTGGCGCAGTTGGATGGCGGCGCTGCAGACCACCGCCCGCCCAGCATGCTGCTCGCGGATGAACCGGTCGCCGCGATGGATCCCGCGCAGGCGTTATCGACCATGTCGGTGTTGACGGGCTTGGCGGCCCGCGGCCACGGCGTGGTGGTGGTGCTGCACGACCTGTCGTTGGCGGCGCGGTTCGCAGATCGCCTGGTGGTTCTGGTGGGGGGGTGTGTGCTGGCGTCGGGCGACACGGCGGAAGTCTTGGCGGCAGACTCGTTGGAGCAGGCCTTCGGGACTGCGTTTGTACGGGTTGTCGGGGGCGGACGGACGATCGGGGTCGTGGCGGGTACCGGGGCGGACGCTTTGGGGACGCACCTCGCGGGTTTTGACTACGATTCGCCGCCATGACGATGCAGGATGTTATTGACTTCTTCAAGCGGTACGGGCGGACACTGTTCGCCGTGCTGATAGTTGCGCTCCCGGTGCTGGTCGGAATTCTGAAGGAGATGAAGAAGTCGGCCGACAAACGTCGGGCGTTGTTGGACAACGAGCGCCGCAAGATCGAGGAGATGCGCCGCGGCACAGCGGCGGTGAACGCCCCGGCGATCCCCGGCGGCACTCAGGTGCAACGGACGGCGTCCAGTGAACTCGAAGAGTTGGCGCGTCGACGTCGGACCCAGATTGAGCAGACCGCCGGTCGGGTGGCAGAGCCGCGGCAGGCCCGCGTGCAGCAGGCACCGCAAACGACACCGGTGAGGAGATTGCCGACGCAGAACGTTCCGTTTCCGCAAACGCAGACGCAGACGAATCAACGGCAACCACAACCACAAGTGCCGCAGCGTGAACAGTCTCCGCAACGCACACAGCCTGCGCAGCGGAATAAGGTGAAGCAAAAGGCGCAGCGTGGGCCAGTGCTTCCGCAGCGTTCGCAGAGTCAGCGTCCTTCAGTTCCGGCTCCGATGCCCGAACTTTCTCGGCACGCCACGGAGGCGCACGCTCGGCTCCATGATGAGGGCGAGGTGACGCATCGGCTGGTCCCGAACGTGGAAGCCCCGGCCGCGCGCGAACGAACTGGCGTGCACCTCACCCGGATGCAGTGGCGCAAGGCGATCTTGATGCGGGAAGTTCTGGGAACACCGCTGGCGCTACGGGATGATTCGGGCCAACGCGCGCTCGATCCGCCGCGATGAGCGGCGACCAAGGCCAGCGAGCAGGGCTAACGGACCGGATCAAAAGTAAGGACGACGTGTTCGTTCTCGAGCCGCAGAGGGCCCACGTGCAGCGTGCGTCGGTCGTCTTCTTGCAAGATCTGCCCGGATGGATCAAGCGTCCACTGCGTGGTTCTCCGAACGACGGCGGGTGACAACCGGAGGACGAGCGCCATCTGCAGGCGACCATCGTTGAGGAAGCGGGTTTCGCATGTGGCGGTGCCGGATTTGGTGCCCGAGCCATCAAGTTTGCCACTGGCGAGATCGCTGGCATGCGTATGGACGTCCCCCGGAGCGAGCAAGGCCGGGTAAAGAATTAAGGGCGGATCGAAGGTTGCGGCACGGTCATGTTCGTGGTCGTCCAAGCGATTCATGGCGATGGACCCATCGGTAAGGCGGACAAGGTGAACGGTTCGTCGCAACTGACCGTTGCTGAAGCAATCTCCGTCGCGCGAGGTGACCGTCCAAGATCCCGAAGCATCAATGGGCGTGGCCTCGCGGCAGCGGAAACGATCTTCGGTATTGATCCGGTAGCGATCGGTGACGGGGCCGAGGCGGAAGATGAATTCCGCCGTTCGAGGGGCCGATGGGTGGCCGGATTGACTCACCACCGTGGGCGCGGCCGGTGGCGCGGAGGCACAGCCCACGAGGTTGAGAAGGGCAACAACCGCGGCGAAAAGCGCAGGGGCACCTCGCCGCGGCAAAGAGATGGATAGAGCCCTTCGTTGACGGGTCGGAAGTGGCGGAAAGTGATGGGTGCGATGTGAGGGCATCTTTTCTATACTGTGCCCATGGTACAAAGTTGTCGGGGCTTCGGCCGGGATGGAAAATGGACTCGGGTTTGTGGCGTGCGGGCAATCGTCGGGGCGGCGGGCCTAGGTGTGCTGGGCGGTCTGCTGGGCGGGTGCGCCACGCCCGATCTGGGACTTCAGCCCGGATCCAACAGTGTTTTTTCGGCGTTCTCAGGCCCCACGCCCACCGAGGCGGCGGCCCTCGCGCTGGACAAGTACAACGCGAACAACCGCTATCGTGGGACGCTGCTCCTGTCGAGTGCAACGTTCGCCGGTGAGCCGGTATACATGGCCCTTTTCCGCGACAACATGGATGACGAGGATCCCGGCGTTCGGGCAGTCTCGGCACGGGCCGTGGCGCGCCACGGAACGCCAGACGATGCAACACTGCTCATCCAAGGCCTAGCCGATCCGGATGCCAACGTGCGAATCGAGGTCGCTCGGGGCTTGCAGCGGATTCACAATCCGGCGGCGGTGGTACCTCTGCTGAAGGCGTTGAACGCCACGACCGAGGCGGAGCCGCAGGTGCGCTTTGAGGCCGCCTCGGCCTTGGGCCAGTATCCGCAGACAATCGTCGTGGAGGAACTGGTGGCGTCGTTGGAAGACCCCAACCTGAGCGTCAACCGCAACACGTTGATGTCGTTGCGGACGTTGACCGGGCAGGATTTCGGCTTTGAGCAGAAAGCCTGGCTGGAGTGGTACAACGCGACCGACACACCGTTCGCAGCCAGGAATGGATACATGTACCCGGCCTTCAGCCGGGAGAAAAAATGGTGGGAGCACATCCCGTTTGTTCCACAGCCGCCGAACGAGCCCGCAAGCGTGCCCGCAGGGATGCCGACGACGGCAGGGGGTGCGCAGTGAGCACCGGAGCAACGAGCACTAGCGGCAAAGAGACGGAAAACCTGCACGGCGGTCGCTGGGCCATGCTCGTGGCGATCATCGGTGCTTTCGCGGGTGCGGTGGCGATTGGTGGGTGTGCTGCGAAGGGTCCCTCGACGTTCGCGGTGCCCGCCGGTGAGTATGTGGTGGCGTTCGAGTCGGCCCGCGAAGTGCTGCGGAACCGCCGGTTCCCGATCGAGCGTGTCGATTCCGAGCAAGGGGTTCTCACAACCGCGGCTAAGCCGTCATCAGGGTTCGCCACGCCGTGGGATCTTGACCAAACGACGGTGTCGCAGGAATTCAGCGACCTCGTGAATCAGCAAAATCGGCGGGTTCGGGTGACGTTCGAAAACGCCGATGGTGTCCCCAACCTGAACCGGGACGGCGCGATCGTTGGCCGCGTCGATGTGGTGGTGTATCGAATGCAAGACTACTCGTTGCGGCCCGCGAGCCGGGCGTTGCTCTTCTCGACCCGATCAACCGACCCAACGCTTTCGGCCCAAGGGATTTACCCCCAGTACGAAGTCCCCTCGCAGGCCGATTCGCGGCTGGCCGATCGCGTGGCGAGAGATATCGAGCGTGAAATGGCAACGCGGCAATCGGTCGCCGCACAAAGTTCAGCGACCGAATGATCAGTCGGCTGCCCACGGGTCGGTCGGAACTTATGGTTGGTTGCCGCGTCTGACCTTCGCTGGGCGGATGCACCTTGGCGGCGTTTTCCTTGTATAGTTCTGAAGGATCAGGTGAGACAATCTCCCGCATCCTCCTGGAGTTTCCCATGAACGGTGGATCGACGAACGGTTCGAAGAACGATGGACTTTCCCGCCGCGGCATGCTCGGGCTTTTGGCAATGGCAGCCGCGGCAACGGGCGTGCTTCTCCCTGCTCCGGCGGGTGCTGGCGGGGGCGACCGGTCTGCCGAACCGATTGTCGTCGGGCATTATGGATCGACGACGGGCAAGGAAGCGACCTTCGGCATCTCCACGGACAACGGCATCAAGTTGGCGTTCGAGGAGATTAACGCGGCTGGCGGCATCAACGGTCGACCGCTGAAACTGATCACCTACGACACCAAGGGTGAGTCGCAGGAGGCCGGCAAGGCCGTCACGCGGCTGATTCGTAGCGACAAAGTGACGGCGGTGCTGGGCGAGGTCGCAAGCACGTTGAGCCTGGCGGGCGGCGCTGTCTGCCAAGAGAGCAAGGTGCCCATGATCACCCCGAGTTCGACGAACCCGGCAGTCACGCGTGGTCGCGACTATGTCTTCCGCGTCTGCTTTATTGACCCATTCCAAGGTATGGTCGTCGCGAAATTTGCCCACGAGAACCTGTCGAAGACCAAGGTCGCGGTGCTCTACGACCAGTCGGCCGCGTACTCCAAGGGTCTGCGCGACGAGTTCAAAAAAGCCTTCAAGAAGATGGGCGGCGAGATTGTCGCGGACGAAGCCTACAGCGGCGGCGATCAAGATTTCTCGGCTCAGTTGACGACCATCAAGGGCGCAGGTGCCCAGGCGATTTTTGTCCCGGGGTACTACACCGACGTCGGAAACATCGCGTTGCAGGCCCGCAAGTTGGGGTTGGGCAAGGACGTTCCGCTCCTGGGCGGCGATGGGTGGGACAGCGAGCAGTTGGCCAAGATCGCTGGCGAGGCCATCGAGGGCAGTTACTACAGCAACCACTACGCCCCTGATCAGGCGACGGACGACGTGAAAGTGTTCGTGGAGAAGTACAAGGCCGCCTACAGCGGGCAGACGCCCGATGGGCTGGCGGCCTTGGGTTACGACGCGGCACTCATCCTCGCCGATTCCCTCAAGCGGAGCAATGGCGAGGGCGGCAAGGCGTTGCGCGACGCAATCGCCGCGACCAAGGGCTTCAAGGGCGTGACCGGCATGATCACCATCGACAAGAACCGCGACGCCACCAAGAGCGCCGTGATGGTGGAAATGAAGCGGGCGGATGATGGCAACCTCAAGCCTGCCTGGGTCGCGACCGTTGAAGCCGGCGACGACGCCAAGTAATCGGCCGATCCACCCGCCGCAATCCGCGGGTACCATGGCGGCCCTTGGACCGATTTTTCCAGACACTCCTCGATGCATTGGCCGTTGGAAGCCTCTATGCGCTCATCGCGCTGGGCTACACGATGGTGTATGGCATTCTGAAGTTCATCAACTTCGCCCACAGCGACATCTTCGTGCTCGGGGCGTGGGTGAGTTTTAGTGCCGCGGCGTGCGTCGGCTTCGTCGACGTCGATACCTCGGTCGCGGGCGTGCAAATGGCGGGGGTGGCGCCGTGGGTGCGTTGGTTGCTCTGGGTGGTGGCCGCGGCCACGGTGCTGATGGCTTTGTACGAGCGGGTGGTTCGTCCGAAACTTGTGGCTGGGGGCCTTGGGGGGCGTTGGGCCGGATTGCCCGCGACCGACGTATCTAGGACCCTCGCGATTGTGACGGCATGGGGTTCGGTCTCGCTTTTGCTGATTTTCGTAGCTCGGGCGTTGGTTGGGGCCGAGGCGGGCGGGGCCATGCCGAAGGGCGGGGTCGGGCGGGTCTTGGCGGGCGGGGTCATTCTGCTGGCGGCCATGGCAACGTGCGGGCTGGTCGGCTTTTGCCTCGAGCGGCTGGCGTATAAGCCGCTGCGAAAGGCCCCCCGGCTGAACGTCCTGATCACGGCGATCGGGGTGTCGCTGCTCCTGCAGAACTTGGGACAGGCGAACTGGATGTTCGGCACGAGGCCCGAGGGCATGCCCAAGTTGCTGCCCAACTCGGACCCGTTGTTCTCGATCGGCAACGTCAAGGTGTGGCCGGTCGATGTGATGGCCGGGCTGACTGCGATTGCGCTGATGGTGGGGCTTGACGTTCTGGTTTTCAAGACGAAGTTGGGGCGGGCGATGCGGGCCGTCAGTTTCAGTGAGCGGAACGCCGCGTTGATGGGGATCCCTGTCGACAAGGTGATCAGTTTTACGTTTGTGTTGGGGGCGAGCCTCGCCGCGGCGGCGGGGTTTTTGTATTCGCAGAAGTACGCGGGGCTGAATCAGACGGGTGCATCGGGGTGGGTGTTGCTGGGGTTGAAGGCTTTCGTCGCGGCGGTGGTGGGCGGCATCGGGAACATCCGGGGGGCGATGTTGGGCGGCCTTCTGATCGCCGGGCTCGAGTTCTTCGGGGCCCAGTACATTTCGACGGAGTTGCGCGACGTGTATGTGTTCGCGGCTCTGATCGTGGTGCTTTTGTTCCGGCCGAGCGGGATCCTTGGCAAGAGTGTCGTGGAGAAGGTCTGAAGAAAACGCATGGCAAAGAGCACGGGGACTATGGAGCGGGTGGGTGGGTTGGCCGCGATGGTGCGGTCGGCGTTGCCGTTGCTGGGCGTCGTGGGTTTGGCCGTTCTGATGCAGTTTGGCTTGAAGCCGTTGCTGGGTGAGGGTGGGTCGTTTTACTCCAAATTGCTGCTCGATATTGGCATTAACGCCATGTTGGCGGTTTCGTTGACGATGGTGAACGGGTTTACGGGGCAGTTTTCAATCGGGCACGCGGCGTTCATGGCGGTGGGGGCGTATACGGCTGCGATTCTGACGTATTACGGGTCGGCGTATGCGGTGGGGGGCGAGGTGTTCGCGGATGCGGGTGTGCAGGGCGGGTTGGTCAGCACGATGTTGACGGAGCGGGTGAGGGAGGATGGCGTCGCGGTGGGGTGGGTGACGCGGTCGGACCTTTTGTTTGCGGGGGCGTTGTTTG
>Ga0105049_10004589_pt1 | contig 16199 bp, 19 predicted proteins | sample MAT06_FD_78087 | JGI IMG/M metagenome (GOLD analysis project Ga0105049, IMG submission 78087) | Freshwater microbial communities from Lake Fryxell liftoff mats and glacier meltwater in Antarctica - MAT-06 | ecosystem: Environmental > Aquatic > Freshwater > Ice > Liftoff microbial mat | place... | reverse complement strand
GCCCGCGCCCGCCGACCGAGCAAGGTCATTGCCGATGTACGGAACGACTTGGCCGACGCCGCGGTGCTGGCGGTGATGGACGACCCCAATGGAGTGAGGGCGATGCCGGTCAGCTTCCGCGCTGATCTGGCGCAGGACTGGAACCGGCCCCTCCGCTCGAGCCGAGCCGGCAGCGCCGCGTCGCGTCGACGGGCTGCCGCTGCCAAGCGGGCCGCAGTCAAGCGCGCGGCGGTCACGCGAGCCTCCGCCAAGACGACCACGGCCAAGAAGTCCTCGGCCAGAAAGTCCTCGGCCAAGTCGTCCTCGGCCAAGTCGTCCTCGGTCAAGTCGTCCACGGCCAAGTCGTCTACGGCGAAGAAAAAGACGCCGGCCAAGAAGACCGTCAAGAAGATGCGGTAAACGTCTTGTCGGCTGAACAGGGACTAGACTAGTCGGTTATTATTCCCGCATGGATCAGATCCAAGACCCGACGATGGCCCCGGAGCCAGCCAGCACAGAGATCTCCGACGCGGCCCCGCAGGACTCCACCGGTAGTGCAATTTTCGCCGATCAGGCGCGCCTCGTGCTGCGCCGCGTGAAGGATCCGGATCTCAACATCAACATCGTCGACCTCGGGTTGATCTACGAGGTACACGTGAACGGATCCAACGTGCAGATCGACATCAGTCTCACGTCTCCGGGATGTCCCTCCGGCCCGGAAATCATGGGCGAGGCGGAACAGCAGCTGCGCCTGATCCCCGGCATCGGCGACGTCACGATGAACCTGGTGTGGTCGCCACCCTGGACGCCGGAGCGCATCGAGCCTCGGGTCCGCGCCTACATGGGTTTCTAACGCAGGCGAAGGTCAGGCCAGCTTAACGGCCGTCAGCGACGCGCGCTGTGCGCGCTCGGCGCGCGCCAGTCGGACCAGCAGCAGGGCTACGGGCGCCAGCATCACCGCGCCCGTCCACAAGGCAAAATCGGCGAGGTTCGCCACGATCGTGATGTCGCGGCTCAGGCGAATGGCGAGGAAATCCGCCACGCCTTCGGGGCCGAACAGCATGCTGAGCAAATTGCCCACGGCGCCGCCGGCAACGAGTGCCAGCGCTCGCGTGGCGCGCGGGTCCACGGCGGAGATCGCCTGCACCACCGACGCGATCAGGCCAACGGCCAGCACCGTGATCAGTACGTTGAGATGCCAGGTATAGGGCCCAATATGCACTCCCCCCGTGCTCCCCGTGTTGTACACGACGAACAGCGAAAAACGCTCGCTGATCGGCACGATCCCGGTGGCGCCCAGTGACCGGACGGCGACCTCCTTCGAAATCAGATCCACGGCGGCGACGACGGCCGCGATCCCGAGAAACCGTCCGAGGACGGTGTCGAACAGGCTTTGGATGCGTGAAGCGCGGAGCGTATCGAGTCGCATACTGTTGGCCGGCGGGAGGATCACAACAAAACCGAGTGGGTCTTGTCTCCTTCCTAAAGCACTCTGCGTGCCGCTTTGAACACGACTATATCGACAGGTACTCGGCCACTGAGGCCGCGCTCGCCGAGCGCACTAAGCCCTTGCGAATATGTCGGTTGCACCGAATGGAATGCCGGTGTTGGCGACGGGGATGAATTTGTGCATTTCCTTAAAGGTGTTGCGCGCGAAGCACACCTTGTGCGTGTTCGATACGACCGCAGCGAACGCGCCACATGTCGGCGCAGCGGGCCGAGCGAGTCTACTCGGCCTTGTAGGGCGAGTCGGAGCCCGTGGCGAACGGGGCCAGCGCCTTCACGAAGCCCGGGCCGAGGACCTCGGCTTGCCACTTCCGGAGTTCGGGGAGCTCCTGCAGGTCATCGACGTGACGTGGACGACGTCGAACCACCGCCTCCATGCGATCTCGCGAACAAAGCACGCCTGGATCGAGGTCGAGATCGGCGGCGATGGCGTCGCGGACCGCCTTGAGGCGCCCGACGCGATCGTCGAAGTCGGCTTCCCGATCCCAACGCGCAGCTTTGGCAAAGCGCGGGAGATCGGCTTCGGCGACATCGTTGCCACGGGCAATACCCTGCAGCGCGTCCTGGGCACGGGCGTCGTTCATGCCGCGCGGGAAGCCCTTGACCGCGAATAGTGCGTCCCGCGTTGCCGGGGCGAGGCGCGCGAGATCGAGCAGGGTTTCGTTGCCGGCCACGCGGAACGTGGCGCGGTCGAGTTCGGACGCGATGGAGTCACGCCACTTCACCAGTTCACGAAGACGCGCGAGTTCGCGACGGGTGAGATCACGCGCGCCCTTCATGCGCAGAAAGCTCTGCTCGGCCTGATCGGGATCCCAGCGCGTCGTTTCGGCGCGTACGAACTCTTCTTGCGCCCAGTGCCAACGACCCTTCGACACCAGTTGCTGATGGAGCTGGTCACGAAGCCCGAGCAAGTGGCGTGTGTCTTGCGCTGCGTAGTCGAGCATGTCGGCCGTGAGCGGACGCATACTCCAATCGGCGCGCTGATGCTTCTTGTCGAGCTTGAGGCCGAAATACTGCTCCAGCAACGCGGCGAGACCGAAGGCGCGGATGCCCAGCAGCTGCGCGGCCACTCGTGTGTCGAACAGATTCTTCACCTGCCAACCGTAATCCTGATGCAGCAACCGCAGATCGTAATCGGCATCGTGCAACACGATTTCAACCTTCGGATCTTCGATCAGGGCACCCAATCGGGCCGGCTTGCCGATCGGCAACGGGTCAATGACCGCTTCGTGACGATCGGTCGACAGCTGCAGCAGATAGATGCGGTCGACGAAGCGGTGAAAACTCGCGCCCTCCGTATCGAGCGCGAGGGCACGAACTGGCTGGAGATTCGCGAGGAACTGATCGACGGCGTCGACCGTATCGAGATAGAGCGGAGCGGATGCTGACATGGCTATTGGAAAGGTACATCGGTCCCCTTCACAGAGGGGGAAATTGGCCGAATGAATGCGACTCGTACCTCCCGCACCGCGCCGGCGTGTCCTTCGCAGTATGTTCGTGCACATGACCACTGACGATCAGGATCTGCTCCCCGAGCCGCTCTCCCCCGAACGGCGAGGCTGGCGTACGGCCGATATCGCCCGGGCGTCCGTCGTGGCCCTCGCCGTCTGGTTTGGGCTACAGCTGCTCTGGTCCGTGAGCTCACTCGTCTTCCTCGTGTTTCTGGCCACGCTCTTCGGCCTGGCGGCCGGTAGTGGGGTGGACTACCTGGAGCGCTTCAAGATCCGGCGAGGTATCGCGTCAGCGCTGATCGTCCTTGGCACGCTAGGCACCATCGGGGGCGTGTTGGCCCTGACGGCGCCCACGCTCATCGAGCAAGGCAAACAGCTTCAAACCGACTTTCCAGAAGCGATCCACAAGGTGCAGACGTGGATCGATTCCAAGCGGACCGGGCTGGTAGGCACGCTGATCAAGTCGGCGGCAACGCCGCCGGCCGGTGCTGGCGGTTCGGCCGTCGCGGTCTCGCGGCCGGCGGGGATGCCAGCGACGAGCTTACAAAAGCCGACGGCCGCGCAGGCCATGCGCCAGGTCGCCGACTCGATCGCCGCGTCGCCGAGCGAGGCGATCAAGAAGCGGATCACGGAGGGGATGGGTGGCGCGTCGCGCTACCTGTTCTCCTTCGTGTCGAACACGCTGGCCGTCGTGACCGCGTTCGTGCTGATGGTGTTTCTCGCGATGTACATCGGCGCCGAGCCCGAGGTCTATCGCGGCTGGCTCCTGTCGGTGGTACCTGCGACCTCGCGGGCGCAGGTCCGACTGGTGCTGGCAGAAATCGCGAAGGTGCTGCGCAAATGGCTCGTCACACAAATGATCGCGATGGTGGTGATCGGTGTCGTGAGTATGATCGTGTTGCTGATCCTGGGAGTGAAGGCACCGTTCGCGCTGGCGTTCATTGCCGGACTGTTCGAGTTCATCCCCACAGTGGGCCCGGTGCTGAGCGCGGTGCCGGCGATCTTGATGGCCTTCGTGGACTCGCCCGAAAAGGCGCTCGCCGTGCTCGTCGCGTATTGGGGTATTCAGTTCGTCGAGAACAACCTGCTGATTCCGTATCTCATGCGCGGCGAGATGGACCTGCCTCCGGCCATCACGCTGGTGGCGCAAGCGCTGATGACGCTGGTGTTCGGTTTCGTCGGACTGATGGTGGCGGTCCCGCTCACGGCGACGGTGCTGGTGCCGCTCCGCATGATGGCCGAACGCGAAAATGCCCGCGAGAAGGCGATGCGGCGGCAGCGTAAGGTGGATGTCATGGCGCGCGCAGACGTCGATCCGGACCTGGTGATGGAGGTGGCGGACAGCGGTCCGGTACCGAAGGCGACATGATCGCGCAACTCCCGGGGTATCAGGTCGGCTTCGACGACAGCGGCGATGGGCTTCCCGTGGTCTTCCTGCACGGTTTCCCGCACGATCGCACCTTGTGGACGGCGCAGCGCCTGTCGCTGGCGCCTCACGTACGCTGCATCGTGCCGGACCTGCGTGGCTTCGGGCACTCGAGCACGCACGGTCCGTTTTCGATGGACCAGTACGCCGACGATGTCATCGCGTTGCTGGACTGGCTGGGGATCGAGTCGGCCGTGGTGTGCGGCCTGTCCATGGGCGGGTACGTCGCGATGGCGATGTGGCGGCGGCACCCCGAGCGCATTCGCGCCTTCGTCTTCTCGGATACCAAGGCAGGGGCCGACGACGACGAGACCCGCGCACGGCGAGACGAGCTGATCGCGATGGTGAGGCGGGACGGCTCGCGAGCGATCGCCGATGCGCAGCTTCAGGGAATGCTGGGGAAGGAGTCGCGCGCGCGGCGTCCCGACGTGGTGAACACGATCCGGGTGATGATGGCGCGGCAGTCGGCGGCCGGGATCACGGGGGCGCTGCAGGCGCTTCGCGACCGTCCGGACTCACGGGAAACGCTCGGGACGATTACCGTTCCCACACTCGTGGTCGTGGGGGAAGACGACGTGCTGACGCCGATCACGGAGGCGCGCGCGATCGCCGAAGCCCTCCCCGCTGCGGCGCGCGTCCGCATGGAGATCATTGCGGGGGCGGGTCACCTGCCCTGCGTCGAGCGCCCTGCAGCGACGACGCATGCGCTCTCCGACTTCCTCGCGACGCTCGCCGATTCGGTCTGACCGACTCGACGGCGGCGCTTTCCTATTCGCTCTAGTCTGCCGTCGATGACTGCTCCTGTTTCCGAAGCCGAACGTTCTCCTGCCGCCCGTATCGGTCAGGTGCTGTTCAAAAACCGCGGCTGGCTTCCTGTGCCGTTTCTGGCGGTGCCGCTGCTGGTGCCGGGCGTGCAGTCGCCGCAGAGCTGGATTGCCGGACTGCTGTTGGTACTGCTGGGTGAAATGGTGCGGACCGCGGGCGTCGCCGCAGCGGGCACCGTCACGCGTCGTCGCTCGCGCGACGTACAGCGCCTCGTCACCTACGGTGCGTTCGCGTGGTGCCGCAATCCGCTGTACGTGGGCAATTTTCTGGCGTGGATCGGCTTCACGGTGGTGTCGGGCGTGTACTGGTTCATTCCCGTGGCGATCGTGATCTTCGCGATCGAGTACACGCTGATCGTGCGCTACGAAGAAGGCGTGTTGGAATCGATTTTTGGCCAGGAGTATCTGGACTACAAGGCACGGACGCCGCGCTGGTTCGGTCGTCCGCCCAGTGGCAGTACGTCGGGGCAGCACGATTGGGCCGAGGCGATCTGGAGCGAGCGCTCGACGGTGCTGCAGTACGTGGTGTTGTGCGGACTGTTCTGGCTCAAGAACCGCGGCTGGGCGTTCTAGTTCGCTCGAGACGACCCAGGCGGGACCACGCACGACAGCGGGCCGCGACATGTTGTCGCGGCCCGCTGAGCATACCACACGAACTCACCTGACGAACGCACCTCAGCGCGTGGGACGTCCCGGCGGATTCGGTTCGAGGAAGACGTCCTTGTTCTTGCCGATGAAGCTCTTGAGCTGCACGGGCACGTCTTCTTCGGGGAAGATCGCGGTGACAGGGCACTCCGGCTCACACGCGCCGCAGTCGATGCATTCGTCGGGATGGATGTACAGCTGGTTCTCTCCCTCGTAGATGCAATCTACGGGGCAGACGTCCACACACGACTTGTCCTTGACGGAAATGCAGGCTTCAGTAATGACGTAGGGCATGAGCGAAGTCTCGGGTCCGACGCGACCAGGAATGGTAGCGATTGAAGGGAAGATAGTCGACGGTGCACGCGCGACAAGCGGAACGGCGGCGGGAACTTATCCGCGCCAAGGCGGCGTTTCCGCAGGCTTGAGGTCTGGATTTTCGCGATAGAGCGTGAACGTGCGGCCGATCACCTGAATCACCTCGGCGCGGGCACGTTCGGCGGCATCACGGGCGGCGTCCTTCGCCGTCAGGTCGCCCGCCTTGGCCACCTGCACCTTGACCAATTCATGCGTGCGCAGCACGTCATTGAGACTGGCGAGCAGCGCCGGAGTGAGTCCGGCGTGACCGATATGCACCTGCACGTTCAGGTGGTGTGCTTCCGCGCGCAACGCCGCACGGTCCTTGCCCTTCATGCTCATGACTCCCTCGGGCGCCGACGAGCCGGCGTCATGGACGCTGGGCATCGAGCGCAAAAAACGAATACGGGTTGATGGCAGGACCGTCCCACCACGCACGCCCCACAGCCCGTTTCATCACCTGGAAATGGAGATGCGGCGTATCCCGTGGTGCATTGCCCGTGGTTCCAACGTAGCCGATCACCGACCCCTTGGCGACTCGGTCGCCCACGGCCAGTCCTTTTCGGTACCGCAGGAGGTGGGCGTAGTAGTACACGAATCGCTGGCCCGGGTCGTACGCGTAGATCACGATACCGCCCACCGGGCCCGAGAACAGGCGACCGATGATGCAGTCGTCGGCGGCCACGACGGCGGTGTAGCGAGGGGCGGGGATATCGAGTGCCGCATGAATGCCGACCCCGCGTTTGGCCGTGAAGTTGTCGCGGAGCGCGCCGCGCGAAATCCCTTCCACCGGGACCATGAGCTGTCGCGCCCAGAGGGCGTCGAGGTCGTCAGCGCCGACCCGCGCATCGAGCGGGCCGATATGCGTCGGCGTGGCGCCGATCGGCCCGGCGGCGTCCGATCCGGGCAACGCCGGTGGTGCCGGCTCCACAACCGGCCGGATCGCACGAGACGACGAACAGGCGGCCGACAGCGACAGCAGGGCGGCAGTGGCCGCCGACCGCACCGGCGAGCGCCACGCACTCACCCCTTGACCACTTCCGGGCGAAAGAACGGCTCGAGGTAGCGCAGGAGGTCGTCCACCGAACGCACTTTCACCTTCAGCTCGTCGAGCTCGTTGGCACGCGGCAGCCGTGCACCGGCACGATCGGCGATCACCAGCACGGCATCCTCGAGATCGAGGTCGACCAGCCCGTGCTCACGTTCGAGATTGTCGGTGGGGTTCACGATATAGTGCGGTTCCACCACGCCGTGGCGCTCGGCGAGGTACGCATACACCTGCGCCAACAACAGCTCCGGGTACCGCCCACGAAACGCGTCACGAAAACGCGACAGCCCGTCGCGTTCGATAGATGCCCGATTCATACGCTGTGCGCGGAACAGCGCGATCACGCCGATGATCAAGACCACGACGGCAACGATGACGGTCAGACGCACGGCATTCGATGCCTCGGGTAGGAACCGCGTTGGAAAGGGGGCTGCGTGCAATCGCGCAACGCTGATATCGTACTCATTTCCGATCGTTGGCGCGATGCCGTGGACGAATTTTCCGTTTTCGAGATTGCGGGCGCATTCACGGCTGCGCCCGCCGGCCGTCCGTGTGCACGAAGATAATTCGTCAACAGATTCGTTGACGTAATGGTCAAACCCGAGTTATATTATCCCTCATGCAGGATGTGATCGGGGCTTTAGGGGGGTTTCGAGGGGTGCGAGCCGAATTACTGGTGGCGCTGAAGAAGGCGCAGCCACTGACGGCGCACGAGCTCGGCGAGCAGTTTGGCCTCACGGCCAACGGCCTGCGTCGCTACCTCAAGGCCCTCGAAGAGGACGGGTTGGTGCGCTACGAGCGCGCGGTGCACGGCGTTGGAGCGCCGGTATTCGCGTACTCACTCGCGCCGGCCGGTGAGGCGCTGTTTCCCCGGAGCTACGTGTCCGTGCTCGCCACCGCGCTCGATGTGCTGCGCGCGGAGCAGGGTTCGGCGGCTGTCGCGGGCGTACTGGAGTCGGAATGGAACCGCCTGGCCGACGAGGCCGGACCGGTGCTGGCGGCGTTGCCGCTCGAAGAGCGCCTGCCGTTGGTGGCCGAGTTGTTGACGGCCAAGGGGTACATGGCGGAAGCGGTGCAGGTCGACCGCGCCGACGGAGAACCCGCAGTGAGCACGCTGCGTATCCACAACTGCGCGGTGCGTGAAATCGCCGAGCGGTTCCCGGAAGCGTGTGCGGCGGAAGCGAAGTTCGTGGAGCGGCTGCTCGGCGTTCCTCTGGTGCGCGGCGCGCATCGGAACGACGGCTGCGGCCGATGTGAATACGACGTGTTGAGCCACCCTTCGGCTGAGAAACAGGAGCAGGCATGAGTTCGACCATCGAGGCGCTCGTCAACCGCGAGTACCAGTACGGCTTCACGACGGATTTCGAGGCGGACACGCTCCCGCCCGGTCTGTCCGAGGAGACGGTCCGTTTTATTTCCGCGAAGAAGGGCGAGCCCCAGTGGCTGCTCGACTGGCGCCTCAAGGCGTTCCGCCGCTGGCTCACCATGACCGAGCCGCATTGGGGCAACGTGCAGTATCCGCCCATCGACTATCAGGCCGCGAGCTACTATTCCGCGCCCAAGTCGGTCAAGCCGCTGGCGTCGCTCGACGAAGTCGATCCGCAGCTGCTCGACATGTACAGCAAGCTTGGCATCTCGCTGAGCGAGCAGAAGCGCATGAACGGGGTCGCGGTCGATGCCGTCATCGATTCGGTGTCGGTCGGTACGACGTACAAGGAGGAGCTGAGCAAGCACGGCATCCTGTTCATGTCGTTCAGCGAAGCGGTGCGCGAGCATCCGGAGCTGGTGCAGAAGTACCTGGGCTCGGTGGTGCCTTACAGCGACAACTTCTTCGCGGCGCTGAACAGCGCGGTGTTCTCCGACGGGTCGTTCTGCTACATCCCGAAGGGCGTGCGGTGCCCGATGGATCTGAGCACGTACTTCCGCATCAATGCGGCGGATACCGGCCAGTTCGAGCGTACACTGATCATCGCCGACGAAGGCTCCTACGTGAGCTACCTGGAAGGCTGTACCGCGCCCAAGCGCGACACCAACCAGCTGCACGCGGCGATCGTGGAGATCATCGCGCTCGATGGTGCGACGGTGAAGTACAGCACCGTGCAGAACTGGTACGCCGGCGACGAGAACGGCCTGGGCGGCATCTACAACTTTGTCACCAAGCGTGCGAAGGCGATGGCGAATGCGAAGGTGTCGTGGACGCAGGTGGAAACCGGTTCCGCGATCACGTGGAAGTACCCGAGCGTGATCCTGCAGGGCGACAACAGCGTCGGCGAGTTCTACTCGGTGGCGGTGGCGAGCAAGATGCAGCAGGCCGACACGGGCACGAAGATGATCCACATCGGCCGCAACACGAAGTCCACCATCGTGTCGAAGGGTATTTCGGCGATGAAGGGACAGAACAGCTACCGCGGCAAGGTGCAGATTCTGCCGAAGGCCGAGGGCGCGCGTAATTACACGCAGTGCGACTCGATGCTGGTAGGCAATGCCTGCGGCGCGCACACGTTCCCGTACGTCGAAGTCGGGAACAACAGCGCGATCCTGGAACACGAAGCGAGCACGAGCAAGATCGGCGAAGACCAGATCTTCTACCTCAAGGCGCGCGGGCTCGACGCCGAACAGGCGGTCTCGATGATCGTGAGCGGTTTCTGCAAGGAAGTCTTCAAGGAGCTGCCGATGGAGTTCGCGCTCGAAGCGCAGCAGCTGCTTGGCATCACACTCGAAGGCAGCGTCGGGTAACCGGCTCCGCACTCCCCACTCCGTACCCCTTACTTCGTTCTCATAATGCTCGTCATAAACGATCTCCACGCCGCCATCGACGGCAAGCCGATTCTGAAAGGCATCTCGCTGACCGTGAACGCCGGCGAAGTGCATGCGGTCATGGGTCCGAACGGCTCGGGCAAGAGCACGCTGGCGCAGGTGCTGGCCGGTCATCCGGCGTATGAAGTGACCGGTGGCTCGGTCACGTACAACGGCATGGATCTGCTTGATATGGCGCCGGAAGTGCGCGCGCAGAGCGGCGTGTTCCTGGCCTTCCAGTATCCGATCGAGATCCCGGGCGTGACCAACGCGTATTTTCTGCGTGCCGCCTACAACGAGATCCGCAAGTCGAAGGGACTCGAGGAAGTCGATCCCATGGAGTTTCTCGACGTGGTCGAGGAAAAGCTCAAGCTGGTCGATATGGATGTGAGCATGATGAGCCGCTCGGTCAACGTGGGCTTCTCGGGTGGTGAGAAGAAGCGCAACGAGATCCTGCAGATGGCCGTGCTGCAGCCGATGCTCGCCATTCTCGACGAAACCGACTCGGGTCTCGACATCGATGCGCTTCGCATCGTGGCGAACGGCGTGAACGCGCTCAAGCGCCCGGACAACGCCGCGATCGTGGTCACGCACTATCAGCGTCTGCTCGACTATATCATTCCCGACTACGTGCACGTGCTGGCCGGCGGCCGCATCGTGAAGTCGGGCGACAAGTCGCTCGCGCTGGAGCTCGAAGCCCGCGGATACGACTGGGTGTTGGAGGCGGCGTGATCACGTCCGTGAGCACTCCCGTGAGCACTTCCGCGAGCCCGACGGTGACCTTCCAGGAGCAGGCCACCGCGTTCGCCGTCTCGGCGACCGACGGCGCCCCTGCCCCGCTCGCCGCGTTGCGCACGGCTGGCGCCGAGGCGTTCGCGCGCTTGGGCTTCCCGACCACGCGCAATGAAGACTGGCGTTACACGAGCGTGTCGGCGATCGCCAACACGCCGTTCGTGGCCGCCCTGGAGCGTGCCGTCGGTACCCTCGAGGCGGCGACGCTCGAGCCGTACACGTTCGGGGGCACGTGGCCGCTGGTGGTGTTTCTCAACGGCCGCTATGCGCCGGCCTTGTCGTCGATCACGACGCTGCCAGACGGCGTGCGCGTGATGCATCTCGCCACGGCGGCGGTGCAGGAGCCGGAGCTGCTGGCGCGCTACCTGGGCGTATCGGCTCCGGCCGACCGTGATGGGTTCACCGCGCTCAACGCCGCGTTCGCCGGCGAGGGCGTGCTGATCCACGTGGCGAAGGAAATGGTGATCGACGTGCCGGTGCACATTCTGCACGTGACCGACGCCAATGGAGCCGGCGTGATGAGCCATCCGCGTCATGTATTGATCGCCGACCGGCACGCGAAGGCGTCGGTGATCGAAAGCTACGTATCGCTGGCCGACGTGTCCTACTTCACGAACGCGGTGGTCGAAGTGGCGGTGGACGACGGTGCCACGTTGCAACTGCTGCGTATTCAGCGGGAGTCGCCCACGGCGTTTCATGTGGGTACGGTGGAAGCGCGTCAGGGTCGCGACAGTCACTTCATGGCGTTCACCTTCCAGACCGGCGCCGCGCTCTCGCGCAGCAACGTGTTCACGGTGCTGGCGGGCGCAGGCTGTGGGACCACGCTGAACGGTTTGTACATGCTGGGCGCCACGCAGCACGGCGATCACCAGACGCGTGTGGAGCATGTGGCGCCGAACTGCTTCAGCCGCGAAGCGTACAAAGGCCTGCTCGACGATGCATCGCACGGCGTGTTCAACGGCAAGGTGTATGTGCACCCTGAAGCGCAGAAGACCGACGGCAAGCAGACCAACAACACGCTGCTGTTGTCGAAGGACGCGCAGATCGACACCAAACCGCAGCTCGAGATCTTCGCCGACGACGTGAAGTGCACGCACGGCGCCACGGTGGGGCGCATCGACGAAGCGTCGCTGTTCTACATGAAGAGCCGCGGCGTGGGCCAGCTGCTGGCGCGTCAGCTGCTCATGTACGCCTTCGCGGCCGATGTGCTCGAGACGATCGAGAACGACGCCGTGAAGGAAGCGCTGGAGCAGTTGACGATGGTGCGGTTCACGGGTGAGACACATCACTGAGTTTTTGTGAGTCTCGAGTGGCGAGTTCGAGTCTCGAGTGATGGGTACTCACGACCCGGAACTCAAACTCGACACCCGAAACCCACCGGCTTTTTCAAGGCATCATGTCTGACCTTCAAGAGCTTTACCAATCCGTCATCCTCGACCACAACCGCAAGCCGCGAAATTTCGGCGTGCTCGACGGGTCGAATCGCGCCGCGGACGGCAAGAATCCGCTGTGCGGTGACGAAGTGCACGTGGCGCTGCAGGTCGACGGCGACGTGATCACCGACGTGAAGTTCACCGGCCACGGCTGTGCGATATCCAAGGCGTCGGCATCGCTCATGACGTCGGCCGTGAAGGGGAAGACCCGCGAGGAAGCGGAGGCGCTGTTCCAGCGCTTCCACGCGCTGGTGCTCGGGCAGGACGCCAACGGTGGGAAGGATCTGGGGCAGCTGGTGGTGTTCTCGGGGGTGTCGCGCTTTCCGGTGCGGGTGAAGTGCGCGTCGCTGGCCTGGCATACGCTCAAAGCCGCGCTCGACGACGGGCCGACCCATGCGGTCCCGTCGGTCAGTACCGAAGCGTGAGTGTGCCCGAAGGGTTCGTCCACGCGGCGGCGTTGCACGAGATCGACGCTGGGCTGCCGCTGGGTGTGGTGCTGACTGACGGCCGGCGGGTATGTCTCGTACGCGACGGGGACACGGTGCACGCAGTGGACGATCGCTGTCCGCACCGTGATTTCGCGATCTCCGGCGGTGATCTGGTGGAACCATATGTGCTCGAGTGTCCGTGGCACGGCGCGCGCTTCGACGTGCGCACCGGAGCCGTACTGTCCGGTCCCACCACCGACGACCTGGGGACGTACTCAGTTCAGGTCGCCGATGGCGAAGTTTTTGTTTCTTTAGAGCTAAGAGCTAAGAGCTAAGAGCTCAGAGCTGAACAGCACAAGGCTACATTCGGCTGGCTGCTCAGCGAGCGGCGCGTAGCTCTTAGCTCTTAGCTCTTGGCTCTGAGCTCTGAGCTCTGAGCTCTGAGCTCTGAGCTCTGAGCTCTGAGCTCTTAGCTCTTAGCTCCTTCCTAGAGGTCCCATGTCGCTCCGTCCTCTCGCGCCCCGCGCTGATTTTCCGTTGCTCGCCGCCAACCCGGGGCTGCACTATCTCGACTCGGCCGCCACGTCGCAGAAGCCCGCGGCGATGCTCGATGCGCTGCGTCATTTCTACGAAACGGCGAACGCCAATCCGCATCGCGGCGCCTACGCGCTGTCGGCGCTCGCGACCGATGCCTATCACGATGCCCGCGCGACCATCGCGCGATTCGTGGGTGTGGCCGACGCGGACTGCCTGATCTTCACGCGCGGGACCACCGAGTCGATGAACCTCGTGGCCTCGAGCTGGGGTGGCGTGCATGTGGGGCCCGGTGACGAGATCGTGGTCTCGGCGCTCGAGCACCATGCCAACTTCGTGCCTTGGCAGCAGCTCGCGCTGCGCAACGGCGCCACACTGCGCATCGTGGAGCTCACGCCTACGCAAACCATCGATCTCGACATGCTGCGTGACATGATCGGCGCGCGGACCAAGATCGTGGCCATCACGCACGTGTCGAACGCGGTGGGCTCGATCACGCCGCTGCAGGAGGTGGTGCGCATCGTCCGCTCGCGTTCGGCGGCCGTCATCGTGGTGGACGGTGCCCAGGCCGTGCCGCATCTGGCGGTCAACTTCGATGCACTCGATCTCGACTTCTACGCCTTCAGCGGCCACAAGCTGCTGGGGCCGATGGGGATCGGCGTCCTGGTGGGGCGGCGCACGCTGTTGGAGGCGATGCCGCCCTACCAGTTCGGCGGCGACATGATCGAGTGGGTGCGCGACACCGACAGCACGTGGAATGTGCTGCCGCACAAGTTCGAGGCCGGCACCCCCAACGCGGCCGACGCGGTGGCCCTGGCGGCCGCTGTACGCTATCTGGAGGGCTTGGACATGGCGAGGGTGCGCTCGCACGAGATCGCGCTTCTGGAGGCCGCTGAGGCCAGCGTACGGGCCCTTCCCGGGGTCACCGTATACGGTCCGCCGCCGGCGCAGCGCAGCGGCGTGCTCAGTTTCTCGCTCGCCGATGTGCATCCGCACGATCTCGCCACGATCCTGGATCAGCATGGCGTCTGTATCCGGGCCGGTCACCACTGCGCCCAGCCGCTCATGCGGCGGCTCGGCGTGAGCGCCACCGCGCGGGCCAGCTTCTACGTGTACAGCGACGGCAGCGATGTGGACGCGCTGGTCGGCGCGCTCACGGCGGCGCAGCAGCTGTTCGCGACGGTCGATTGAGCGACACGCGAGTGACGAAGAGTCGAGTGACGAAGAGTCGAGTGACGGGGTGTCACCGGTGAGTGTGGTCGCGCCCGTGTCCGCCAGCATTGCGGCGATGTACCAGGACGCGCTGCTGGCCCACCATCGCGCGCCCCACAACCGGCGCGTGATCGAGGCGCCCAGTGCCAGTGGGGCGCGCAAGAATCCCGTGTGTGGCGACGAGATCACCGTGATGGTGTCGCTCGTCGGGGACGTGGTGCGGGATGTGGCGTTCACTGGACGCAGCTGCTCCATCGCCACGGCGTCGGCGTCGATGATGACCGATGCCGTCCGGGGGCTCACGATCAGCGAGTCGCTGGCACTGGCCGACGCGGTAGACCGGATGCTGCACGCGGCTGGCGGGAGCGCGGGGAGTTCGGAGGCCGGGGCGGAGCCATTGCCCGATCCCCTCACCCCGTTGCGTGGCGTGGCGCCGTTCCCGGGGCGCCACGGCTGCGCGATGTTGCCGTGGCAGGCGTTGCGCGAGGCGCTGCGAGCGCCCGCTGGCAATCGGTAGGACCGAGCCTCACCAAAACCGCAGCGCGCTCAACGGCGCAGTTGACTCTGTTGCAGCGTGGCGTTCGATTGCGCGCATGTACGCACTCGCCATCATCCGCTATCGCCGCCCGTTCGACGAAATCGCCCCACACGTCGATGAGCATCGGGCCTACCTGAAAGAGCTCAAAGCTCAGGGACTCCTGCTCGCGTCAGGTCCGTTCGATCCGCGCACCGGCGGTGGGCTGCTGCTGCGCGTCGACGACGTCGATGCGATCGCGGCGCTCGATCGGATCCGCGACGGCGATCCGTTTACGCGGTTGGCGATAGCGCAATACGAACTGCTACCGTGGACTCCGGTGATCGGCAAGGACGACCTCGACCGGTTGTAACGCGTCGATCTACCGCGCGCCGCAACTCCCCAACACCGCCAGCGCATTCCCCACGGGTCGTTCACCAGCGGGATCGGATGGTTTGTTGCGCACGCGAAGCGCGCCGGTGGCATTGTCGCGCACGACCATCGCCGACGACCCGCCGCCGTCGAGGTTCACGGCTCGGGTTGCACCGAGTGCTTGCAACAACTCGGCCGTCTGCCGGAGTGTCATGCCCACGCTGTAGCCAGGCTGACGGCCGTCGATCACGACCAGCAGCAGACGCTGATCGTTGCCCACACTGGCTAAGCCAGCCGCGGTGCGCGGATTGAGCCCCTGGAAGCCGGCGTTGCCTTCACGGTCCACGTCGACGCCCACCACGCTGTCGATGAGCAACACACCGCGTCCGCCCACGGTCTCGCGTGGCCAGAACGGTGTGATGCGCCGCTGCACCGCGACGGTATCGCCGACGACCGCTCGCTCGCGCATGGACGGCGGCACGACCAGCAGCAGCGTGTCACCGAAGACCAGCGTATCGCTGAGCCGTGTCGCGCGTACGACGTAGCGGCCAACGCTCGTGTCCTGTCGCACCGGCACGACGGGATCGAGTCGCACGGCGCTGGTGCGCACCACGGTGTCGAGTGATACGCCCCAACGTGCGTCCACCAATCCAGCGCGATCGGGCGCGGGACGATTCCAGTGTTGCAGTTCAATGGTGCCATGGGCCGAGCTGACCGCACCGCTCACGCGAACGGAGTCGATGAACAGGCCACGTTGCGTGTCATAGCCCAGCAGGACATTGGGGCCGGGGCCGGCGATGACGGCGCCGCGCTCGATGTGCGCGTTGGTGAGTACGCCGGGCGGCGCGAACAGAAAGAAATCGGCGTTGACGGCCGCGATGGGGT
>Ga0105049_10004587_pt1 | contig 16199 bp, 11 predicted proteins | sample MAT06_FD_78087 | JGI IMG/M metagenome (GOLD analysis project Ga0105049, IMG submission 78087) | Freshwater microbial communities from Lake Fryxell liftoff mats and glacier meltwater in Antarctica - MAT-06 | ecosystem: Environmental > Aquatic > Freshwater > Ice > Liftoff microbial mat | place... | reverse complement strand
GTGTATCCTGTGCAATTGGGGTTATAAACTGTTAGCGGTGCCGTGGGTACTGCAATTTATGTTGGCCCTACTCCAAGCTACGGCGTTTGGAATATGCGCACAGCCACTTTTATTGCGCCAAATAATGGTCAATATATTTCTGTATTAATGACAGCGGGTGGATTAGGCGACTGGGTTAACATCGACAATTTTACATTTGCAATTCCATTACCATTAGAATTACTTTCTTTTACTGGTGAGCACATCAATAAAATTAATATGTTGCAATGGACAATTGCCACTGACACGCAGGTAGATTATTTTGACATTGAAAGAAGCAGTGATGGAATTAATTTTGATGCGATAGGCACAGTGCAGCCAAAAAATAATTTCGTGGCACAAAATGATTTTGCATTTTCTGATGACAATCCTTTCAACGGCATTAATTATTACAGATTAAAAGTAGCAGGGGGACATGATTACTCCGATATTATTGCAATTGATAATAACTATACAGATTTCGTAGTGAATTTATATCCGAATCCGGCATCCGCTCAATTGCATATTAATATTACAGGCGGTGAAAATAACAATACTGCATATCTCATGCATGTCACCAATTTGCAAGGCGAAAATATACTTACAACAAATGTGCAGCAAAATAGCACTATCAATATCAGTAACTTCCCTGCCGGCATTTACTTCGTTACTATCAGCGATGCGGCTGGAAAACACACCCTTGTAAAGCAACTTGTGAAAGTGCAAGCGCAGTGAAACTACAATAACCTATCTTTTATAAAAATTAGATTGATTGTCGATTAAATTAGTTCTACATAAATTAGATGTAAGCACCTAAGTCAAAATTGCAGAATAAAAATGTTGCTTGCTAAAATTAAATAGTCGAAATAATCTCTCGTGCTCAACATTTGTCCAACAATTATTACTTAGTTGTCCGCTCCGAATTTACTTAGCATTCACAAAACAGTTAACTTTTACCACTTTAGCAGGATTTTAAAAGCTATTTTGTTTTTTTTACAATGTCGTATATCCATTTAAATTTATTTATTAGTTTTGACAAAAATTATGATGAGGTAATTTTTTATCCCAAGCCCGATAGATATATACATTGCCTGCATCGAAACGTCTATTTAACGTTAAGCCGTCAATAAATTAAAAAGCATGCCAAGTAAAAAAATAGCTAATAAAAAGATTCCCGCCCTTTCAGAAAACCCAATCTTAAGGTATTTCACCTTTGTCTCTTTGTATTTCTCACAAGGCATTCCAGAAGGGATAACCCTTTTTGCCATTCCGGCATGGATGGCTATGAATGGTAAAAGCGCAGCGGAAATTGCAGGTTATAGTGCTGTTGTATTAATTCCATTCAGTCTAAAAATTTTGTTGGCTCCTATGATGGAACGATATACCTTCTTGCCAATGGGCCGCAGAAGACCCTGGTTGCTTTTTGGGCAGTTTGGCATACTTTGCAGTTTAATTGCCTTATCAATGGTGCCGAATCCTTTAGAGAGCATTTACCTAATTACTTTAGTTGCGCTTGCTGTGCATATTTTTATTATGTTTCAAGACATTGCCACCGATAGTTTGGTAATTGATATTGTTCCCACCGAACAACAAGGAAAAGCAAATAGCCTTATGTGGGGTTCAAAAGCTATCGGAACATCAATCTCGCTGCTAGTTGGCAGTTGGCTTATCAATAAATATGGCTTTTCGGATGCGATATTATCCATGTGTATTTTCGTTTTGCTTATCATGTTTGTTCCGATATGCTTACGAGAACGAAAAGGCGAAAAACTCCTTCCATGGACTGCTGGAAAAACATCGCCAGATGCTGCATTATTAACTGTTAATAGTTGGAAAAAACTATTTAACTCGTTCAAACAGGTGGTTATATTAAAGAATTTTTTATTACTGCTCCTAACAGTTTTTATCACCCTGGCTTCAATACACTTCATGAGAACACTACTGCCCATTTTTACAATTCAGGAACTTGGGTGGGACAATATTTTATATTCCAGAATTTATTCAACTTCTAATTTGGTTGGAGGCATAATTGGTATGCTGCTCGGCGGATTTATAATTCAGCGATTTGGTATTGTTCGATTAATTCAGGGCGGTCTTATTTTAATTGCTATACTTGGGGTTTCAATGGCCCTCTCTACACGATATTGGGAAAACAGCAACTTTGTATCTGCATTTATTGCCGTGTTTTGTACATTAATCACCTTAATAAATATTGGTGTGTTGGCATTAGCAATGCATTTGTGTTGGAAACGTATTTCAGCAATTCAATTCACTTTTTGCATGACAGTTTTTAACGCAGGATTGTCAGCTGGTGCAGCACTATTAGGAATTCTCCAATCGCTTTATGAATGGCAAACCCTCTTTATTCTTTTTGCTTTGATGATAATTATTGCGTTAATTATTTTAAAGTTTATTAAGACCGATCGGCACCGTGAACAAGTGGAATTATTAGAAAGTAACTATTTGAATATTTTAAAGGCAGAGGGTAATCTGCTTGTAAAATCTGAGACAAGTTAAGTTATGCATAATTCATTTAAGTAGAAGCTAAACTTTAAATATTGGCTTCTAAAATACTATAATTATGCGCTGCTGTTGAATGTGCCACTGCTAAATTCGATTGATTTTCTGTTTCACTTTACTAATTCGATTTTGGTGATATAATTCAACTTTATTTTTTTATCTAAGTTAATATTTTGCAAGCAATAAATCAGCTAAATTATTTATTAGCCGAACTAAATCAATAGACATTAGCAAATGAACTAAACTATACATTTAGTTGGGTTTAACCTGAGTGGTAAACAATTAGAAAAGCGCATAATATTGGTATGAATTATTTGATTCCATTTCAAAATATAAGGTGGTATCACTTCACTTACTTAATTTGGGTATGACAGAATTCAGTAGTATTGCGCGTCAAAAGTCTTCACAAATATTAAAGGCAGTACGTTCTAACTTTACCTCCATCACCCCAAATGTCGTATGCCGCAAGTTTTGATGGGCTACAAAACCCAGATTGGTTTTTAGCACGATAATATTTACTGGTTTTTTTGTTAGTTTTGATAAGCTTCTCAAAGGAGTTACTTTTTCACTTGCTAACTTCTTAATCTCTTTTAAACCAAATTAATCAATAGACAATAACAAATCACCCAAACTATTGATTTAGTTGGGTTTAACCTGATTCGCAAACAATTTGAAAAGAGGATGTAATCGGCTTGAAATATTTGATTTTATTAAAAAAAATAATAAGGTAGTATTTTTATTGCTTAATCCGGGTTTAATCTAACACAATGGACAAAAAAAAGGCAAATCAGCCCGTTTGTCAAAATAATTGTATTTTTGATTTGACAAAGTGGAGACCAGAACCCAGTAAAAAACGGGGCGAAACCGAAAAGCCATATGAGTAGGGAAAAAATAATTCATTAAAAATGTTTAAAAAATTTAACTTAGCGGACAAGTTGCTTTTTATTGCGGCAATGCTTTCACTTGTTTTTTCTGAAATTTTATTTTTTAATGGGTACGAAAACCAAGCAATTTTTATTGGCCTTTGGGTGCCTTCAATACTATGTTTTGGAATATACTTACATCTTATAAATAAAAATAAAAATGGTTGATTTTATACCCTATTTCGCTGGATTAATTACTTTATTGTTTGGTGCTGGATTTGCCTATGCTTTAAATAATAGTGGCAGTAAAGACAAAGAAAAGTAAATAAAAACAGCCTATAACAGCTGTTACTTTCACACTTCCTTCATAATCAAACAATTCAGAGAGAAATCCCGCTCAAAATCACTGATTTTAGGACGTTTCAGTGAATGCTATTAATTTTAGTTAAGCCAGTTATTTAATTTTAGCTTGCAGCTAATATACTTAAAATGGGCAACCCGTGTGTATTTATGTAAGGAAGCATGCGTTTTCAAATGCAAATTTTAATTTTCACTTGCAATTGGCATGCGTCGTTTAAATTTTCAATATTTCTAGATACTATTGTACAAGCACGCCACTAAAAAAAATCGATTGTTTAATTCCTTGTGTTTGTTGTACCATCCGTTTAAAAATCTGCAATAATTCACTTCAATTTAACCCGAATTAAGCAACAGACATTAACAAATTAATAAAATTATTGATTTAGTTGGGTTTAACCTAAATAGCAAACAATTGGAAAAGCGCATGTTATTGGCTTGAAACATCTGATTTTACTACAAACTACGATTTGTTACAACTTCCATCGCTTATTCCGGGTTTAACCTGAATAGCAAACAATTTTAGAAGAGCATTTTATTGGAAGGAAAAATCTGATTTTATTACATGGTAAAAGAGGTTACAATTCCTATTGCTTATTCTGCGTTTAATTGGCACTAATGTTTAGTTATAAATGATTAAATATTAATCTTACAAATTATCGCTTGTATTTATCCACGATTCTTTATACCTTTATTACACTCATGCGCATATTCCTTATAATATTTTTAATATATGGCACTTCAGCCTATGCCCAAGTTACATGGCTACCTGATTCATCATTTGCTGACGATGGAGTGTATAGCTTTAATACTTGTAACGAAGGGCATGCCATTCTTATACAACCTGACCATAAGATAATTGTTGGCGGCAATTCAGATAGTTGCTATTTGGTTCGCCTGCATCCCGATGGAACAGTTGATTCATCATTTGGAAACAATGGGTATGCTAAATGGATAAGATATGGAAATGATCAATATGTGCTTACTGAAATGGCCCTGCAGGAAGATGGAAAAATAATCGTTGTAGGGTATTCCGAATATTATGATGAATTTATTGTACGCTTTACCCCTAACGGAGAGGTAGACCTATCATTTAATGGCGGATATCAGCTATTGTCATCAGACGATTATAATAATTATTGGGGATTTGATGTTGAAGTGCTGCCCAACGGTAATATATTAATTGCTGGAATTTACTACACTGGAAGTTTTTTTGGCAGTAGTACAGAAATGTTTTTTGTGCAACTCAATCCTGATGGGACCTTTGACAATACTTTTTCTTCAGATGGAAAATATTATGTAAGTGCATTGCCTTCGGAACACAATGTGGCCCGCGCAATGGTAATTCAGCCGGATGGGAAAATTGTTATAGGTGGATATTATATGGATGGTAGTTTTCCTGAAGAATCGGACATTTATATGGAATTGGTTCGATTTAACACTAACATGAGTCTGGATACTACGTTTCATAATACTGGTTACTACAGGACCAAAATTAATGGTAATAATTGCCGTGTAATGGATGTGTTATATACTGATGCTGGAAAAATTATTTGTGCAGGCTATGGAACTGGTGAAGCCAATGATGTGTCATTCCTTTTGCAACTTAATAGCGATGGGTCTGTCGATAATAGTTTTGGCACTGATGGCTTGTGGGTTTCAGCAGATACTACAGGGATATATTTTCGAAAATTAGGACTCCAAAATGGTAATATTTATGTTACTGGCGAAATAGAAATTACGTCTAGTAACAATGATTTATTATTAATGGGATTTGATTTAAATGGAATTCCGCTACCCGATTTTGGTATTAATGGCTTAATGATATCAGCAAATACAATTAAAGATGATGTTGGCTTTGATATCGCCATTCAAGATGATAATAAAATTGTAATTGGCGCTGGATTATCGGTTGGAACTGGAACTGCGGCGTTGGCCGTATTGCGCATTTTGCCCGATGGTATTGATACAAACACCCAAGTGCAAGTGGAAAATACTACAATACAAATTTTCCCAAATCCTGTTCAGGGATTGTCACTTACGATGCAAATGAATTTGGTAATTTCAGGTGATGTTACTGTTGACTTAGTGGATATAACTGGTAAAACATGTGGGTTATTATTGCAAGATACCTATTTTGAAAAGGGAGCACACACATTTACAATCCCAGTTCCATTAGAATTGGCGGCTGGGCAATACATACTTCGACTTACAACTGCTGAATATCATTACACACAAATGCTTATCATACTATAATATGTACAAACAAATTAAATATAGCATTCTTCCTTTTGTTATTTTTTTGGTTATGGCATTTGAAAAAACAGATGCACAAACAATTATGCATGTTGATAGCTCACTGAATATACAAGCGGGTAGTTTAATTGCAACTGATGTAGATGGCGATGGGCTGATAGATATAGCAGGAATTGCTTCCACAACTTTTTTAGTGTGGTATAAAAATTTAGGCGACTCCATTGCACAAATTCCATTTACCTTTCCTACTGACGATTGGATTGGGATGCTCAGGTCTGCAGATATGGATGGCGATGGAGATATGGATTTTGTAATTGGTGACTATTATAATGATTATATTGATTGGATAGAAAATATAGATGGTACAGGAACGCTTTTATACCAACATACTATTTCTGTCGGATGGATTGGTGCGGGTCCGCGTTCTATCGATTTATGCGATATTAATAATGATGGTTATATCGATATTGTTTCCAACATGGGCACTTCAAATCTGCTATTATATATAAATAGTGGCGCAATAGATCCATTTTTTTCGCAGCAGCTAGTTGACATTGGTGTTTCCGATCCTTATTATATTAGTGTTGTAGACATGGACAATGATGATGATTTGGATATCATATATTATTCTAAAACACTTTATCAAATAATTTATCGCGAAAATAGCGGGGATGGTGTTTTTATAAATCCAGGTGTCGCAATAATTTATGAAGGCAGCGTATTATCCTTGAAATTAACCGATATGGAATTGGATGGAGACTTTGATGTGCTAATCGGATATGATTATCTCGCAGGCAATCCAGCACTGAAATTGTATCAAAATGACGGTGGGGCATTTGCGCTCTCACAGAGTTGGGATTTTACCCACGATGTAGTAGGTATCGCTACTGCTCATTTTAATAGCGATAGCCTTCCTGATATAGTTGCACTTTTTAGCGACTATTCGCTTGGCTTTGATGATATCTCACTTAATGAAATCAATGTATTCATTAATACCGACAACCTAACTTTTACATCGCCAATTATTCCTCTCGAAGGTATTATTCCCTCGCCTTACAATTATAAGGTAGCATCTGCAGCACTAGCTGATTTTGATTTGAATGGAACTGATGACCTTGTAATTTCTGATTACAATATGTTGTTAGTTGCTTACAGTAGCGACACCTCCGATCAAATTTTTCAAAACTATCAGGAAGTTTTTCGTCCAAGAAGTACCGTGTTTGCTGTTGCAACAATTCAAATAGCTGATAGTACATCATACGCAACATTATTAATAGATAATCACCTAGATGTTTATCAATATACAAATGAACTTGATGAAATAATTTATAAACGCACTATTGAACAACGTGGCATCAATTATAATACTTATTCCAAAGCCTATGCAACAATTGTATTTGATATAGATAACGATGGATTTAAAGACGACTTGTTTACGTCTGGTGGTATTATGTATGAGGAAGAATATGGCGAATACCAGTGGAACGTTTATCGGAACGTAACTCAAAATGAAATTGATAAACACACAGCGAACACTTCTTATAACTGTCTTAATCCAATTGTTGCAGATGTGAATAATGATGGATTTTTAGATATTATTGCCGCCGATGGTCAATTGTTTTGGGAAGGAATAGATTATGATGGTTTCGATATTTATGATGAACGCAATGCTTATTTTTGGTTAAAAAATATTGATGGTTCAGGTAACTTTGATTATCTCCCATTACCAGGTGATTATTATGACGATGAAGGATTTCCAATTGCCACTGATGTAGATTTTGATGGTGATTTAGATGTATTAACATTTAATCAAATTAGCGACAATTTGTATTGCTATTATAATATGGATGGAGCCGGTGCTTTTGGTGAAAGAATAGCCCTAGCTAACATTGCAAATGGCCAATTTATTTCCCCGCGTGATGTTGATGGCGACGGAATGGAAGATATTGTAATTAATACCTCTGGCGATTTAATTCAGTGGCTGCAACATACTGGTCCTAATATTTATGCGGCACCGAAAATAATGTGTTATCTTGCCAAAGTTCGCAACCCGGAACGTTTAAAGTTTGCAGATACTAACGGTGATGGATTTGATGATTTAATTACAGGCACCGTAAACACTCAAATTTATTTGAATTCACATGGCTTTGGCTTTTATCCATATCCCGTTGTATACTTATTCAATTATAACAATCGAAGTGTAGTTGACCTAAATCATAATGGAGTAATTGAAATTGCTGGTATTTATAATACAAACTATGCCTATTCAAGAGAATTAGAGCCGCTGCCAGTATTACCAATAATACAATTTACTAATTATGCAACAAATCTCGATGAAGATCAACTATTAGCCGATACTTTGTTTATCGCTATATCGGAAATTCCAACTGATACATTGCTATTCAATATATTTGCAACAAGCCTCGCAGGTAGCGAATTTGAAGTTCAATTGTATGATGGCGCTTCGGATACAATTCAATTACTATTTTTGCCAGATTCTACAGCTTTAATCAATCAGCAAATAATAATTCGAGCTATTGATGATGATGAAGTTGATGGGATAGAAAATGGAAGTATAGCCTATTCTTTAAACAACCTTGAAGGTGATTTCCCGTTAGCAGCTCTAATTTCTCGTGTTTACACCATAATTGATAACGATGATATAGTAACTGATGCTGAATCAAATCTTACTATTAATTGCGATGACTCGTTATTACATGAAGGCACTTTTGGCACTGCTTGTACTATTAAATTAAATTTAACGGTTGAATATCCAGTAAACATCGAAGTGATTACTGATAATCAACTCGATGTAGGTGTTGGAACTCAAGACACCATCTCACTTCAACTGACTGCGTTTGATGTAAATTATGTTTTTTATGTAGATGCAATTGATGATGATATTGAGGAAGGGCTTCACTTTGGTGAATTAACATTCAACACCTACTCTGAAGATGATAATTATGATGATGTCAGCAATATAATTAAATCATTCTCACTTAGCGACACAACAGCCATCAACCCTGAAGAACCTCAACAGCCTGAACTTCCTTTATTTAACGCTTGGTATATACCTGAAACAAATGCAATTTCGCTTCAATATAACCTGTATGAAGATGATGCCATATTAAATCTGCTTAATAACATTGGCGAGGTAGTTGCAAAAATCCAACTTAAATCAGCAAAGGGCGAAACAACTATTTCAACAATAAATCTCCCTGAAGGATATTACTACCTCATGATTGCATCTACTCATAATCGTTTCACACTCGGAAAAACACTTGTTATATATTGAAAAAATTAATAGTTTTTTGATAGATCTTCGCATGTTTTTTAAATTTAACAAATTAAAGCCTAAAAGCCATTAAACAATTATCACTTTTATTAATAGGGCTCATAATATTTCTCCATAAATCACATGATATTTTCGCCACTAATTTTACGCTCCTTGAGTGCAAAAGTTATTTATTATCATTTTTACGGATTATTGCAATCCAATGCATGTGATTTTTTAGACCGGTATTGATTCATTTTACATTTATTTGGTAATTTTGGTAAAGTTTGTATAAGAGGTGCTTTTATTTCATAGCCCTTAGCTTTCAACTCCAACCAAAGTAGAATGGCTATTTCGAAACCTAAATGAACCAACATAAAATGAAATTGAACATATTTTTTTTCATATGTATCTTACCATTCTTGACTTCATGCAAGGGCAAAATAATACTCAGGTAACTGATAAAATCACCTCGGTAACAATAGGTGACACTGTTTCAGCACTAGGCAACAATATCATTATTATTTATCAAGCTGTTAATGGTAAATATTGGTTTGGCAGCAACAAAGATGGACTCTACAGCGTTGAAGGTAAAAAAATTATACATTATTCAACTACTGACGGATTACTTGATAATAGGATTAGAACTATTCAAGAAGATAAGCAAGGAAATATTTACAACCCTTCTTTAGGTGGTATTAACAAATTTGATGGAATATTTTTACTGCACTCACTCCAATAAAAAATAATACTGAAAGCAACAACTGGAAACTTCAGCCAAACGACTTATGGTTTAACCTGCCTGGTAAAAATGGAGAAAAAGGACCGTATCGATATGATGGCAAAAACCTTTATCAGCTCCAGTTTCCCAAACACAATATGGAAGACGAATATTTCGCAAAGTTTCCAAACAACCCTTGGAGTTCCTATGAAGTTTATGACATTTACAAAGACAGTAAAGGAACTATGTGGTTTGGCACTTCCAACTTTGGTGTGTGCCGATATAACGGTAATTCGATACAATGGTTGTATGAAGACCATTTGACAAATGCTCCAAACGGTGGTTCATTTGGTATTCGCTCTATTCTTGAAGATAAAAATGGAAAATTTTGGTTCTGCAATACCCGTTATCGCTACACCATTTTGCAAGATAGTACGAATGGAAAGCAAAAAGAATTAATCAACTACTCAACTGAAAAAGGAATTGACGGAATTAAATCCGCAGACGGAACAGATAATATCTATTTCTTATCAATTATTGAAGATAATAACGGAGACCTTTGGATGGCAACTTACAACGAAGGTGTATGGCGATACAATGGTAAAGAAGTAACACATTACAATTTAAAGGACGGAGCAAAAGATGTCAAGCTATATTCAATTTATAAAGACAATAAGGATGTACTTTGGCTTGGCACATTTGAATCAGGGGCATACAAATTCAACGGGACAAGCTTTGAAAAATTTGCACCCTGATAGGTGATTGAGTCAGCATCGATTACATCATTTGCATTAGCAGAAGCTCCAAAATAAATTAGGCAATAAATACCACTTTTAAATTTAAATATTCAAGTTCATTTTTCATTATAATTTAATCCACAAATATGTTTTTTCTAAAGCGAGTAATTCATTTTATTTCTGCTTTACTTTTTCGTGTCTGTTCTATGGGATGGCATCTTGCACAAAATTGTTGTCGCTATTGCTGAACTAATATTCAGCTAATAATTATACATCTGCCTATGCTTAAATAGAAAAATCACATAGCTCATAAGAGCCGTAACTACTGGAATAAATAACAACGCTAAATTAAATTACAAAACTATTCACATTCTTAAAAATTCATTTTTGCCTCTCCATCATTTTTTTGCAACTATATTTTGGCCAATTCATCTTTTTCGGCGGGCAGTTTTTCTTTAACTGCGATTGCTGTAGACGGTATTTCACCGTATAAACTATCTGAATATACTTTTGTGAATTCGGCACCAAAGAATACAATCATTGAAGAATAGGATGTCCATAATAAAATAAGTATCACTGAACCTGCAGCACCATATCCTGAGCCAGGATCAACTTTACCGAAATATAAACCCAACGCTGATTTTCCCAATCCGAATAAGATTGATGTTATAAAAGCTCCCATCCATATTGATGGCCATTTAATTCTTGCATCGGGTAAAAATTTAAACATTAGTGCAAATAATACTGTGATTATAGCGAGCGAAATAACCATATCAACTATTTGAAAAACTATTAAGAAAGATTCAGACCAATTCAGCATTACCCATGAGCTTAACGCTGACAATAATGAAGATAGTACAAGTGAAATAAGTAGTAAAAAGGCAATTGAAATTATTAATCCAAAAGAAAATATTCTTGTTTTAAGAAAGATCCAAATTCCTGATTTCTTTGTTGAAGCTTTTACCTCCCAAATGGCATTTAACGATTTTTGAAGTTGGACAAATACACCAATTGCCCCAGTAATTATTATTGCTACACCCATAATGGAAGCCCAAACAGTATCTCTACTTTTTTTGGCTATCATTACTATACCCTGAATCTTATCGGCCGCATCAGTGCCAATAGACTGCGCCACCTGGCTATGCAATTCGCCATTCACGGCATCATCACCAAAAAAATAACCTGCTATTGATATAATTACTACTAGCAGCCCTGGTAAAGAAAATATGGAGTAGTAAGCAATAATCGAACTCTCACGGAAAGGGTCGCGGCTCCACCAATTTTTGCAAGCTTTTTTAAAGATTTTGGCTGCTTTAACGAAACTGAACTTTTTCATTTTTATTTAGGAATAATTTGGTTCTGCTTGTATTTATTAATATTCACTATTTATTTTTTATCCTTGTCAAAAAGTTTTTTGAAAATTCCTTTTTTCTCTTCCGAATCTACCTTGTTTACCGATTGGATACCAATTTCATTATCGATGGAAGGATAAATTGCTTGTATAAATGCGTTACGCAATACCTCTACTATTGCGTACCAAGTTCCTATTGTAGTTTTTCCGTATTCACCTACTATCGGAATTTTTGTTGCGACTTGTTTTTCTTTGGGATTTTTCAGTATCACACCTGCAGTACCAACCAATGCCTCATATATCTTGTTAAAAAAAGAATCATGTCGGTCTTCGGGCCCTGTAACATTAAGGTCTTTAATTATCGGCTTTACATATCCTACAAATTTCCCGTCCTTTGCAGCCACTTCGGTGTATAAACCAAATGTTCCAGCATGCACATCAAAATTGGCATACGCTTTAAAAAAATCGTTCAGCTCGGGCAGGTTTGTATTCTTCAATTCTGCATTCATATCGAAAGTTGGCTCATCTGCAAGCGGATCCATTTTCATTTTAAAATCAAGTTTCCCTTTATAAATATCTGCACTTGCAACTACCGTTGCGCCAAGTAATGCCGTATCTTGAACACTTGAAAGGTTTTGTGCCAGCACATAAGTGTTTGTCATTACAACGTCCACACTTGGTGTTGAAGTTGCATCAATGTACTGTATTTTGCCATTGTGCACTTCAAATCGATTTATTTTTAGCGGCATAAATGATTTTAGTATATGACGAAAATCTGTTGTGTCGTTCTGAATTTCGGCAGGCTCTGCTTTATCTTTAGTAAAGCGCACCAAAGGATTTGTAAATTCAAGTTCGCCAACCAATCTACCTTTGAACAAAGATTTCCATTCTACAGAGAGGTCAATCACTTCTGAAGAAATAAATGGTACTTGCTCTCGTGACGTAGAATCAACCTTATCAATATAAAAATCTTTTATGGTGTATGCACCTCTGTAAATATAAAGGTCAATGTCATCAATATGCCCATAATATCCATTCATGGCAGCAAGTGTTTTATTCGCATAATGCAACAATACGTATGGTAGTATAATTCTGACTATTACCAAAAAAGCAATGATTGAAAAAAATATTTTCCATTTTTTGTTCCTTGTTCTCTTTGGTTGTAATTCTTTCGATTTCATTTTGATTACTTTTGCGTCTCACTTTCAAATGCCTATTTTTATGTGTTACTATTTTGAAAGTAAAGCTTGATATATTTTGTTATTGATTATTTTTATAAAATATTTTTGTAAAAAAGATTAAAGTCAAAACTCGGTATACCGTACCTTTAACACTTTTATACTGCTTGATAAATTTATGCTATAAAATATCTGTAAAATAGTGTCTTACAACAAATAGTACTACCGTAATACTGATTTCTCGACAAATGCGACTGAAAAAAGTACTACTTTAGAGCTGTGATGCTGGAAGTTTTAACCTTACATTTATGCGACATATTTTAAAAATTACTGGCCCATCATTCTGAGTTTTGCATTTTGCTTTCTTCCTTCACTTCTATTTTTTTTAAATCGGAAACTGCCGGACCATTTATTACTTTTCCTGTTGTTGTAAATCGAGAACCGTGAGCGGGGCAATCGAAAGATTTCTCATCTGCATTCCATTGCAAAATTGCTCCCAGGTGCGGGCATACAGCAGTGCACGTATGGAGGTTGTTATGGTCATCACGGTAAGCTGCAATTTTTTTTATTCCCGCAGAAATTATTCCTCCCTGTCCTGGTTCTAATTCTTCTGCATCTTTTAAATCACCTTTTGTAACCCAATCTACATATTGTGCAACCATGTTTCCAACTTCATGCAAATAATCACCTGCTGTTCTTAAAGTAATTCGTGAAGGGTTATACAAATCTATCCAAGGATTTTGCTTTCCTGTAATAATGTCAGTTAAAATAATTCCACCAAGCGTTCCGTGTGTTATTCCGTTTCCAGAATCGCCCGTAATAATATAGATGTTTTCATCTCCCGGATTTTTTCCAATAAATGCCAATGCATCTATTGGCTCCATAACCTGACCTGACCATTTATATTCAAGATTTCCCATTGCAGGAAATCGTTTTTTAGTCCATTCAATTAGCTTGGTATATCGTCCTTCCTCAGGAATATTTTCATCATCGGCTTGGCCAACTTTGTGGTCTTCTCCACCGGAAATTAAAAGATCATATTCGTTATCGAATTCTTGCAACCGCACATAATAATATGGAGATCCAGCCCATTTCGAATTTTTATTACCTGTATCCCACCATAAAGCATAAGGCGCTGTTCCCTTCGGAATTTTTGCAGCTATTACATATGTGCGATATGCCCATTGTTTGGTGTGCATGACAATCCAATCATTCACAGGTGTGTTTGTAGCAACTACAATGTGGTTTGCATTTATTGTAAATCCATTAGCTTTTGCTCCGTATTTGGAAATCTCTTCCGCCTTTGTTTCTGTATATATCTTTCCACCCATCGCAATAATTGCGTTGGTTAAACCCTTCAAATATTTCATAACATGAAACTGTCCTTGTTCAGGAAATTTGATGCACCATTTTCCATCTTCAGATGCCAATGATGGAACTTGTTTTAACATTTCTGTTAACAACCCAACGTTTTTTGTGGCTTCATATTCCTTTTCCAATGTTTCCTTTGAGTCGCTACCACTTAAAAATAAATATCCAGGAATTCGATGAAAATTACAATCAATATTTTCGTGCTTAATTGTATTTGCTATAAACTGAATTGCTTCAGTGTGACTGTTAGCAGCAAGCATTGTCTTTTCTTTACCAAATATTTTTTCAAGTTCGAAATAACGGTCATCCAATGCGCAGGTGATGTGTCCAGTAGTACGACCTGTTTCGCCACTACCAATAAACCCATCTTCTACCAAAACTATTTTGCGCCCTGCCTTTAATAAACAATATGCAGTGGTTAATCCGGAAATACCACCACCAATAATTAAAATGTCAGTTTCAATATGCTGTTGTAGTTTTTCAAAAATAATTGGCTGGGTTGAAGTTGTCCAAAACGACTTATTCTCTCCAGAAGTATAGTTGCTATCAATAGGTTCGGTTGCCGATGTATTCATATTACATATTTTTAATATTTTTGTTAATTATATTTCAAATAAATATGTTTAGCGGAATTTAATATAAACTGGAAACAAACTCGCCTACCTATTCGTTGGTCATCGTGAGAAGGTTGAAAAATCACTATGTTTTTGATGCCAATTGCGCCAACCTGACATATACTAAATTCCCACTAAACATCATTTATTTTATTAACGTAGCGCTGAGAATTTGATATAAAAATTATTCAATACATCCAGTGATAAATCATTTTTAAATATGTATTAACACTTTTTGTACTCATTACAATTATTAGGCTAAAAACGAATCATTCTACCAAAAGAAAACATCAGAAACCTTCACAAATTTTCATTACTACATTAAAATTACTCCGAATACTGCACAGAGCAACAAGACAAAGATGGGCAACATTTCATTTAAAAGCATTGCAAAATTGTGCTAAAAAATTACATAATCACCATCATTTGAAGTTACTAAGTTTAATAGTATTGATTTTATGAATCGAATACAACTAGTAAAGTGATGTTAAATAGCTATAGCACTTATTGGCGATTTTTATAAAGTTACTAGAAGGGTATTTTTTTTTGGGGGTTATTATTTTGGATGATTTTAACTTTGGGGTTCTTTGTTCAAATTATTTACATAAATTAAACCTAGAATAAGCAATAAAGATGATACTCTTCTACAACATACAAATATTACTTTTATTAAATTACCATTTTTAATGCTTTTAAAATCCAAATTGCAAGATTTATAAAATGGCATATCATATTTTTATATCCATTTGGGGCCGTAAGGGATAGTTTTGATGGTAAAGTTTTTACACCTTGTACTTTTTATCAAGCATTACAAACGTTTTAAACAATTTTGAACGTCAAATAATACGAAGCTAATTAAGCCGAAATTTCAACTATGTTTTGAGTTTAAACGACAAGGATAAACATACTCATACCTGGGCACTGGAATTAAAAATTTAT
>Ga0105049_10004586_pt1 | contig 16200 bp, 8 predicted proteins | sample MAT06_FD_78087 | JGI IMG/M metagenome (GOLD analysis project Ga0105049, IMG submission 78087) | Freshwater microbial communities from Lake Fryxell liftoff mats and glacier meltwater in Antarctica - MAT-06 | ecosystem: Environmental > Aquatic > Freshwater > Ice > Liftoff microbial mat | place... | reverse complement strand
AAGTTCCTGGTATCATCCTGATTAACATTTGCTCAAAAAAGCTACCGCCTTTCCGCCCTGCCTTTAAACTGCATTTTCATTATAACTTCGTAATTTGTAGCTCATTATGAAAAAAGCGATACTTACCCTCATAAAATATCTGTTTTTCTTAGGCCTGGGTATTTTCCTGGTTTGGTGGAGCATTCATAAAATGGGTGATAAAAACTGGGAGGAATGTAAAACAGCCCTTAAAACAGCCCGCTTCATATTATTCATTCCGGTTTTTTTTATACTAATAGCAAGCCATGTTAGCAGGGCCATGCGATGGAGAATTCTGATGAAACCAATGGGATACAATCCCAGCCTTGTAAATACTTTTTTTGCAGTGATGGTGGGTTATCTGGCAAACCTTGCCGTTCCCCGTTTAGGTGAAGTATTAAAATGCACCATTTTAGGGAAATACGAGAAAGTACCGCCTGATAAACTGGTAGGCACCATTTTGGTAGAACGAGCCATTGATGTGGTTTCCCTTTTATTGGTTTTTATAATAGCCATAGCCACACAGGCAAGCATTATCGGTGAATATGCAAAGAAAACGATTACTTCAAATTTTTTATCAGGCAACAGGGAATCAATGATCTTGAAGCTTGTAATCCTCATTGCTTTGGTGGTTATTTTTTACTTTACGCTGAAGTTTATTTTTAAGAAATATAGCGAAATTGGCCTCGTGAAAAAAATAAATATTCTTTTTAAAGGTGTAGGTGCAGGTTTAAGCAGCGTAAAAAATTTACAAAATAAAAAGGCTTTTATTTTTCACAGCATATTTATCTGGTTTTGTTACGCCTCCGGCACCTATATCGGCTTTTTTGTAATCCCGCAAACATCGGACCTTCCCATTGCTGCAGCTTTTCCTGTGTTGGCGTTTGCAAGTATCGGAATGATTGTAACCCCCGGTGGTATTGGAACTTACCAATGGTTCATAATGGAGGTCATGTTTTTGTATGGTATAGAAATTTCCTATGGCTATGCAAACGGATTGCTTCAATGGATTGCTCAATTTTTCATCATCCTGATTGTAGGATTTGTTTCGTTGATCGCCTTGCCGTATTATAACAGGCAGTCAAAAAAAACGACGCTTGCGAAACTTTAAAAAAATTAAACTTAACATTGGTTTCTGATTTTTACAGTTGCAAGTATATATTTTCGCAAAATAATTTAAAATAAATATATTTTGGTACATCATAGAGTACAACAAAAAGTAATTGTACGGGATTTAAGCTGGTTATCTTTTAATAGCAGGGTGTTGCAGGAAGCTGCAGATGAAACGGTTCCATTAAGGGAACGCATCCGTTTTTTAGGCATCTTCTCCAACAACCTGGATGAGTTTTTTCGTGTAAGGGTAGCTACACTAAAGCGGATGATTGAAGTGGGTAATAAAGGCAATATGCACCTGGAAGTTTCTCCAGGAATTATATTGGAGGAGATACAGGATAAGGTGATGGAACAACAAAGAGAATTTGACCGGATATGGAATGAGATATTGAGGGAATTAAAAAAACAAAAGATCTTCTTCATCAATGACAAGCAATTAAACAGGGTTCAGCAAAAGTTTATTACTGCTTATTTCAATGATGAAATCAGGAGCAATATAGTTCCTTTGATGATTGAAAGTATCCAGGCTTTTCCTACCTTAAGCGATAAATCTATTTACCTTGCCTGTAAATTATCAACGAAAGACAGAAGCATTGCCCAACGGTTTGCATTGGTATCAGTCCCGGCAAGACGCTTACCGCGTTTCGTAATATTACCTTCCGGTCAAGATGAAAAGCATATTATTTTATTGGAAGATATCATTCGCTATTGCCTGCCTCAAATATTTTCATTTTTTGGGTATGATGTTTTTTCTGCTCACATTATTAAAGTAACCCGTGATGCTGAAATTGACATCGACAATGATGTAGCCACTTCCCTGATGGAAAAAATTGAGAAGGGCATCAAAAACAGAAAGAAGGGTAAACCAGTGCGTTTTGTTTTTGACAAAGATATTGATGCCTCCCTCCTCACCTACCTCGTAAAGCGCTTAGGCCTAACCGAAAAAGACAACCTGATACCTGGTGGCCGAATACATAATTTTAAAGACTTTATTAATTTCCCTGAATCTGTTTTTGAACAAAAAAATACCCGTAAAAAACCGTTTGTTCATCCCCAGTTAAGAAATGTAAACAGGGTATCAGATGTGGTATTGAAAAAGGATGTACTATTGAATTTTCCCTATCATTCTTACGATAGTGTAATTGATTTATTGCGGGAGGCTGCCATTGACCCGCAGGTTATCAGCATTAAAATAACCTGCTACCGGCTTGCAGCCAGGTCTAAAATTATCAATGCTATCACCAATGCAGTACGCAATGGAAAACAGGTTACGGCCGTAATTGAGTTAAGGGCAAGGTTTGATGAAGAAGCCAACCTGGAGTGGAAAGAGGAATTGGAAGAAGCAGGTGCAAAAGTGCTGATTGGTGTGCAAAACATGAAAGTGCATTGTAAACTTTGCCTGATAAAAAAGGTAGTAAATACCCGGACTATTTATTATGGATTCGTAAGTACTGGTAATCCAAATGAACGCACCGCTACCATCTATGGCGATCATTGCCTGCTTACGGCCGACCGCAACATAATGGGTGATGTAAACAGGATCTTTCATTATCTGGAACAACCCAAAACCAGGATTCGGTTTTTACGGGCCTGCAAAACACTACTGGTTAGTCCGGTTACCATGCGCAAGCAACTTTTACTGTTGGTTGCAAAAGAAATAAGATCAGCAAAAGCAGGTAAACCTGCCGCTATTCTGCTAAAAGTAAATTCATTGAGTGATGAATTATTGATAGAAAAATTATACGAAGCCGCCAAAGCTGGCGTAGAAATTAAAATGGTGGTAAGAGGTATCTTTTGTATGTTGACCGAAAATAAAAAATTCAAGCATCCTGTACAAGCCATCAGTATCGTAGATGAATACCTCGAACATGCACGGGTAATGATCTTTCACAATGATGGCGATGAAAAAGTATTTATTTCATCGGCCGATTGGATGTTGAGAAATATAGATCACCGGATAGAAGCGGCATGCCCTATTTTTAATAAAGAAATTCAGCAGGAATTAAAAGACATCATACATGTCCAGCTATCAGATAACATTAAGGCAAGGAAATTAAACAATCACCTCGATAACCAATACGTGAACCCACGCAATACAAAAAAAATACGTTCGCAGGTAGAAACCTATAACTACCTCTTCCGAAAATTGACAAATTAATTGTATCCATCTGCAAGACTATCTTCTGTAATTATCCACAACTGCTGCTATGCTGCATATGATTCGAATGGATAGTGCTGTTACAGCTTATCTTTGCACCAATAGATTTTAAAATTGGCCAGTATGGCTGAATCAGTGGTACGGACTAACCAATAAAAAAGGGCAAATTTTAACGCATCTGACACACATGATATTAGCAGCAATTGATATAGGTAGCAACGCAGCAAGACTCTTAATAACAGAAGTTTTAACCGATGAAAAAGGCATTGCTTCCTTTAATAAATTAAACCTCGTAAGGGTTCCGCTCCGGCTTGGTTTTGATGTGTTTGAACAAAGTACCATACCCAGACAAAAAATTGGGATGATACTGCAAACGATGAAGGCTTACAAACATTTATGCAATGCCTACAACGTTACACAGATAAAAGCCTGCGCCACAAGTGCTATGAGAGATGCAAAAAATTCTGCAGATATCATCCGGAAGGTAAAGATGGAAACGGAAATTGAGATTGAAATAATTACCGGTGATATTGAAGCAGGGTTGATATACGAAAATCATGTGGCCGAAAATATGGATAAAGACCATAGCTATCTCTATATTGATGTAGGTGGTGGCAGCACTGAACTTTCTTTTTTTAGCAATGGCATACTCATCTACAAAAAATCATTCAACATTGGTACCATCCGGCTACTTAAAAATATAGTAACCGAACAGGATTGGGATGATATGAAAGACATTTTGAGAAACGTGATCAAAGGACAGAAAGAAGTAGTAGCTATTGGTAGCGGAGGCAACATCAACAAAGTATTTTCAATGAGTAAACGGAAAGATGGAAAACCATTGTCACTCGAACTATTAAGAGATTATTACAAAGAATTAAGCAGTGTAATTTTATCTGAAAGAATTACTAAATACAATTTGAGATCCGACCGGGCGGATGTAATTGTGCCGGCTTTAATGATCTACATCAATATTATGCGATGGGCCGGCGCAGATCAAATATTTGTACCAAAAATTGGTCTGGCGGATGGTTTGATAAAACATTTATGGGAAGAGGTTAAGCCAGTTTAAGCAACATATCCCGGAAAAAGAAATTGGAGCGAAAGTTATTTTTTGAAAAAAATCTTCACTAGAGAAAGCATTCAATCGATTTGTTTTTTATACACATCAACTGCTACTGGCAATTGATTTTAAATCCATTTCGATAATTCAAGTGTTTTTTTCCTGATAAAAAAAAATTTCAGAAAAACATACCTATATTACGAACACTATTTATCCGATAGTGGACTACTGCTCATGAACATTCATTTTAAAAACCCCTTTTACCTTCGCTTACTGATCATATCTACTCTATTTTTTATTTTGCCCGTTGGCCTTACTGCACAATTAAATGCCGATTTTACAGCAAGCAAAAACGGCGGCTGTTCACCACTGGCCGTTTCTTTTATCAATCAAACAACAGGTGCTTCAGCGAATGCTGTTTACAGTTGGAATTTTGACAATGGCAATACCGCTGGTATCTTTAGCCCTGGTGCAATTTTTAAGGATGAAAGGATTTACAATGTGACACTGACCGTAAAGGACGTCAATCTTTCTTCTACCAAAACAAAACAAATCACGGTTTATTCAGCGCCAGTTGTTGACTTTGCGGCTTCTTCTGAAAAAGGCTGTTTACCCATGCAGGTTGATTTTACGGCAACTGCATCTGGCGGTAATGCGGTGATCAGTGGTTATACGTGGGATTTTGGTGATGGAAATATCCTGCAACAGTTTGGCGCCTCGCAATCGCATAATTATACTGTACCTCAGGATGCCACGGTAAGCCTGACCGTTAGTAACAATTTCGGTTGTACAAAAACTATCGTAAAAGACCAGCTTATAAAAATTCTTCCATCCATTAAAGCACAATTCAGCGCCAGCCAAACGGTGTTGTGCAGAGTAACTGATGCCGTGCGGTTTACCAATACCAGCAGCGGCCCGGGTACCTTGAGTTACCTTTGGGATTTTGGAGACGGTACCACTTCTTCCCTTGCAACTCCTTCGCATGTTTTTAATCTGAAAGGAATTTATACGGTAAAGCTGACAGTGAATAGTTCGGAAGGTTGCTCGGCTTCGAATGTACAAAATGGCTACATCAATGTTGCCAGCTTTTCAACTGATTTTAATGTGCCTGCGTTAGTTTGTAACAGCAACAACTATGTTTTAATAAACAGTCTCAGCAGCCCTTCGCCTACTTCCTCGTTGTGGAGCGTTGATGGTGTGAATCAGTATAATAATTATCAAAGCCTATCAGCCTATTTCCCATTGAGTGGCAGCTACAACATTCAATTAGTCAATTATTTTGGTACTTGTAAAGATTCGGTTTCAAAAATCGTTACTGTAAAACAAAGCCCTGATCCAAAAGGATTCACTTCAGTTATTAAAGGCGATTGCGGTGCTCCTGTAGTATTTGATTTTAAAGATACATCAGCCGGAAATATTAAATGGGAATGGAATTTCCAAAGCTATTACTATTATGATTCCGTATTTTCAAGATTGCAATCACCTTCATTTGAATATCTTTCTGATGGAAGTTACCAGGTGAAGTTAAAAGTGGAAAATGCGGCTGGTTGTGTAGCATCTACAGAAAAAACGATCTTTATTACCAGACCCTATGTCTACATCAATGCGGAAGGAAATTTAAACAACTGCGGCCCCATTGAATTAAAGTTCAAAGCATCCGTTAGTCCTGTTACAGATAGCCTTGTAACGTACAATTGGAGTTTTGGCGACGGCGGTATTTCCTCAGACATTGAACCAATGCATACATTTACCCTACCAGGAAATCACAGTGTTACGCTTTCTTATAAAACCAAAAATGGATGCACAGGTCTGGTATCCTATGGTAATGTGACTGTATATCCAAAGCCGAAAGCAGATTTTACGGTGTCGGTCACAAATGTTTGCGGTCAAACACCGGTGGTATTTACTGCGGTGCAGCAAACGGGTAATTTTTACTATATCTGGGATTTGGGCGATGGCAGTATTCAGAATATTTATAATTCAACTTACCTGACTCACCAGTATACTTATGACAGTACTTACAGTATAAGGCTCATTGTAAGCAACTTTGGACTTTGTGCAGATACGCTCATAAAAAACAATCTGATAAAAGTTAATCCACCTTTCCCAAAAATTTCCGGACAAACCAATACCTGTGATGGAAATCGTGGTATCGTAACCTTTACCCATGCTTCCGTAAAAGCTAACCAACTTATCTGGGATTTTGGCGATGGCACCATACTTCAAACAGGCAGTACACAAAAAACTATACAACACCAGTACACACAAAGCAAACAATATACGGTAAAACTTACTGCCGTTAATGGGGCTTGCTCAGTTAGCGAATCAACTTCCGCTTACGTACACCTTAAACAATCACCCTTATTAACGCTTAATAAAACAGCAATTTGTAACGGCGATATTGTAACTGTTAGAATGAACAATTACGACCGAAATCCTACAATAGATCTAATTACTCAAAACTTTTCATTTAATTATTATTATGGTGACAATACACCGTTTAATGGAACGGTTAGAGATGACTCCTATTACTATCTCTGGAGCAATGAATACCTGGGCAACATTTCGAATTTTGACAAAGCGAAATCAGATATTAGGATGATTACAAGATCGGTGTATTTTAATTGTTTGGATACCACCAATTTTGTTCCGCTAAAAGTGAAAGGATCCGATGCAGGATTTCAAATCATTACTGATAATCTTTGTTTCAAATCGCCGGTAGTATTAAAGGATACTTCTAAATCCAACTCGAAAATTTTAAGCTGGCAATGGAACTTTGGTGATGGCAATTATCAAACAGTTAATCAAAGCAGTACAGTAAGTCATCGATATGCAAATCCAGGTCAGTATAATGTTAGTCTTACCATTACTGATTCCAGCGGATGTTCCTCCAATTCAAATGCAAGTGCGCAATCCCGTTACGTTGATGTAAATGGTCCAAAGGCAGCTTTCAGTGCTTCTTCCAACAATACCTTTATTACGTTGCCTGTGTATTTTTATAACTATACCAATAATTATAATAGCTACAATACACAGTACACCTGGCTGTTTGGAGATGGCACTTCTTCAGCCGATTACAATCCGACCCATAGTTATCCGTTACCAAGTACATATACCGTAATCTTGATTGCTAAAAACCCGGTTACCAATTGCACGGATACTACGTCACAATTGATTATCGTCAATAATTTCAATCCGGCTTTTGCAATCAATACTTCATTTCTTACAGCAGGAAGTTGCCCGCCTGTATTGGCAAGGTTTAGCAATAATTCAATCAATTACACCAGTGTAAAGTGGGATTTTGGCGATGGAGTTACTGCAGATAATATCAACTACCCGGCGCATGTGTACGAAAAACCAGGGAAATATTTAGTCAAACTTTATGTGTATGGACCCGGAGGTTTAACGGGCACCTACCTTGATTCAGTTGTGATAAAACAGGCGGCAGCAGCTCTGAAAGTTGATAAAAAACTGGGATGTATTGGACTTATTGCTACATTGAGTGGCTCCATTAAAAATGCCACTTCCTACACCTGGGATTTTGGCGATGGAAGTTTAGTCAACACAAAAGATACTTTACTAACGCACCAATACAATTTACCCGGTTCTTATGCTCCTTCTCTCCTGCTAACGGATACGAATGGCTGCAATACATTTACCTCGTTGAACGAAGTAATCATTATTAGAAGTAATCCTGTTGTAACAATTAGCCCGGCTGCACCAATCCTGTGCAGCCGTAAATCGGTTACCCTTGCAGCAAGTGGAGGCTTCTCCTATCAATGGACTCCTGCAAAAGGTTTAAGCAATTCGCTGATAGCCTCACCAGGTGCAAGTCCGGATAGCTCTACCAGGTATTATGTAACGGCGAAAGATGATATTGGTTGCACCAACAAAGACAGTGTGCTGGTGACCGTTGTTCAAAAAAATATAATAAAATTATCTGCAGACACGGCCATTTGTTTTGGCAAATCTACCCAGTTAAAAGCATCCGGAACAGATCAATACAAATGGATTTTCAAAACAAATGCGCTCAGTGATGTCAGCATTCCAAACCCGGTTGCCAATCCATTGGTAAACACTACGTTCACCGTAACCGGTAGTGATCGGTATCAATGCTTTTCGGATACCGCAAGTATTTTTGTATTGGTACTGCCTTTACCAATTGTAAACATATCACCGGTTAATGAAGTGCTATTAGGTTCGCCGGTTCAATTGTCGGCTACCTACAGCGCAGATGTGGTTAAATGGACCTGGACGCCAACTAATTATCTCAGTTGCACCAATTGCCCTTCACCAATAAGCACACCATTGGCAGCCGTAACTTATCAACTGCTGGTTAAAAACAATGTTGGCTGTACCGATACTGCACAGGTGACTTTAAAATTACAATGCGAAGAAAGCAGGGTATTCATTCCTACTGCCTTCTCTCCAAATAATGATGGTAACAATGATCGCTTTAGCATAAAAGGCATCTCCATTGTAAGGCATATGATTATATTCAACCGCTGGGGCAAACCGGTGTATGAGCGCAACAATTATATAGCCAGTAATAATACAAACGGTTGGGACGGCACCTTTAAAGGCGAACCATTGCCAGCGGGGGCCTACACCTACTTTACCGAAATGGAATGCCCTACAGGCGGCGTTTTCGTAAGAAATGGTACCATGATGCTCATTCGCTAAAATGAAGCCTACTTAACATAGTGCTGAAAGAAATCAAAAACCTAAATGCTCTAAGAATAAGATTGATATATTTGTTGTTCTTTAAAAAGAAGAAATAATATTTATTCTAATTTTAAAATTGATTTGAATGGCATTATCAGAAACTGAATACAAAAAAGTAACCACCAATACTTTGCAAAAAATGAAAGCCGCAGGAGAAAAAATCTCCATGATTACGGCCTATGATTTTTCGTTTGCAAAATTATTTGATGCAGCGGGTATTGATATTATTTTAGTAGGCGACAGTGCCAGTAATGTAATGGCCGGACATGCCACAACCCTACCGATTACATTGGACCAGATGATCTATCATGCACAGAGTGTAGTACGTGCCAGGGAAAGAAGCCTGATTGTAGTAGACATCCCTTTTGGTTATTACCAATCCAATTCTGATATCGCACTTGCTTCGGCCATTAAAATTATGAAAGAAAGTGGTGGCCACACCGTAAAGCTGGAAGGTGGCGAAGAAGTAATTGATTCAGTAAAAAAAATCGTAAGCGCAGGTATACCAGTGATGGGGCACCTTGGTCTTACACCACAATCCATCAATAAATTTGGCACTTATGTGGTGAGGGCAACAGAAGATGCAGAAGCTGATAAACTCAGAAAAGACGCTTTGTTGCTGCAGGAATCCGGATGCTTTGCCATTGTGCTGGAGAAAATACCTGCGGCTCTTGCCAAAGAAGTAACCGATAGTCTGCACATTCCAACCATTGGCATCGGAGCAGGCGGTGCCTGTGATGGACAGGTGTTGGTAATGCATGATATGCTGGGCATCAACACGGATTTTAAGCCCCGTTTTTTAAGACGTTATTTAAACCTGGATGAACAGATTACTAAAGCCATCAGGCAATATATCGGCGACGTAAAAAGCAAGGACTTTCCGAACGAACAGGAACAGTATTAACGCTGCCATAGACAAATCAAGTTAGTGTGTTTTGAATTTGTACTCAATGAGTAAAGCAGGATTTGTATGCATCAGGTACACCTCCTTTTTAGCATTAGCAAAGAATATATTCATCCTGCATTGAAACCGTTTTTGGCAGATTTGTATTCCCTTTAAAATTTTATTGATAAAGGAAAAGATTGAATGAATGATTCTATCTTTTCTCACAAAGCTTTGCCAATCTAACTATGCGGCCTTTTACGAAGCATGCTAAATATTTACCGAATCCACTTTCCAAAAAAAAACGGCATGTTGCAGAAATGAGTATGAAGTGTTAACCATCATTAAAATCCTCCCTAAAAAACAATACTAAATAGTTTTAATAAAATGTCGGATATACATTGCTACCCTGCCTGTATTGACCAGTCATATTTAAAAACTTACAATTTTGACACAGGGAATTTGTAAAAGTGCAGGTTCCTTATATTTGCACTTTTAAAAAATAGTATGAAAAAAATTCTAGGTGGTTTTCTCCTTCTGGTAAGCTCCGATGCTTACTCACAAAACTCGTTGGATCTTGACCCGGTTACCATTACAACAACAAGGCAGCCGCAAAAGATAAGCGAAACTGGCAGAAGCATTACGGTGATTGATGGTAAACTGTTTCAACAGTTACCGGTCAATTCTATTGACGAGTTATTAAAGTATGTGCCGGGTGTAGAGATCCAGTCGAGAGGACCAATGGGTGCACAAAGTGATATCGTGATGCGTGGAGGTACTTTTCAACAGGTGTTGGTTTTGCTGGATGGCATCAAGTTAAACGATCCGATAACAGGACACCTTTCATCCTACATCCCCGTAGCTCCCTTCGAAATTGAGCGCATCGAAGTGCTGCGTGGCCCTGCTGCCGCCATTTATGGTGCTGAAGCAGTTGGTGGTGTCATCAATATTATCACCAAAACTTTTAGCCAATATAGCATAGAAAAAAAGAAAAGTGCCAGTATCGGAATGGCAGTGGGAGAATATCGATTTGTAAATGCCGATGCAGGATTTAGAACGACTAGTCCTAAAGTAAATGCTGCTGTAGGTTTGTTAAGTAATAATACAACGGGACAATTATTAAGAGACAATAACAGGGGCTATTTGTACAATCACACCCTTGGTGGCTCTATTGCTTTTGCTTTAAAAAATAACTGGCAGTTATCGGTTAGATCCAGTATTGACAGGAGGGATTTTGCTGCACAAAATTTTTATACCCGTTTTAAAAGTGATACTGCTACGGAAAAAGTAAACACCTGGTGGAACCAGTTACAATTAAAAAAACAATCCGAACAATACACACAGCAGTTTGATGTAATGTATAAAGAAACGAGTGATTATTACCTTTACAATGCTTCTTCCATTGCGAATGAAAACAGATCAAAGCATTTGATTGCCCAGTATCTTCGCTCTCAAAAAATAGATGACCATGTCAATATTAGCATAGGCGCCCAATTAGACCGAAGGGCAATTGCTTCCAATGACCGGGGCAATCATGCCACCCACCATGGAGCCATTTTTGGTTCGGTATTATACAACAAAAATAAATTCAACATAACCCCCGGTTTACGGCTCGATTGGGATGAGAACTATGGAATAGCAATTTTGCCACAGTTAAATACCTCGTATAACCTGAGCAAAATTACGTTTCGTGCAAATGCAGGCCGGGCGATACGTAGCGCCGATTTCACCGAGCGTTACAATAATTATAATAAAGCCATCGTAAGAGGCGGTAGCATCGGAAACCCTGATCTGCTTACCGAAAACTCATGGAGTTATGAAGCAGGACTGGATGTATTTGCAGTTAAGAATTTTAAAGCATCCGCAAGTGCTTTTTACCGCGATCAAAATGATGTGATCGACTTTGTAACCACCCCCTACTCCGCTATGCCACGAAAAGAGAACCTGGTACCTGGCGGTATTTATGCACTGGCAAAAAATATAAAAGCGGTTCAAACACGTGGTGTAGAAATGGAACTTACTTATAAAAAATCCTTTACAAAAAGCCGGAACCTTTTGATTAATGCAGGGATAACATTTCTAAAATCTGCGAGCAGTGATTCGATTCCCTCTTTCTATATTATCTCACATGCCAAAACACTCCTGCAGCTTACTTCCATTTATAGTTTTAAAAACTTCACCATTTCGTTTAGCATGATTTATAAAGACAGGGCACCAATGGAGGTTACTGCCATCAATGCGGTAATCTCTGAAAATTATTTCTTAATGAATGCCAGGGTAGGCTACACGATTGCCAGGCGGGTAAAATTATTTATTACAACCAATAACATCACCGATATTGAGTACAGCGATTTGTTGGGTAGTAAAATGCCACGCAGGTGGACAACCGGTGGTGTTTCTTTAATGCTATAATCAACATCGATTTCTCTTTTACTTTACCATTTCTATTAAAGCAACACTTTGATGCGAATTTGTTTGGCAGCATCATTTCGTAACTTGCACCTAAAACCAGTTATATGAATTTTCTTTCAAGCCTGCAGATACAGGCAAAAAACAAAGGCGTTTCCACCGGTACAAAATGGATCGCTTCCAAAGGAGCCAACATTGCCTCCTACTCTCCTGTAGATGGACAGTTGATTGCATCCGTAAAATCATGCGATAAAACTACTTACGACACCGTAATCGAAAAGGCAAAGGAAGCTTTTATAGAATGGCGTAGCTGGCCGGCTCCAAAAAGAGGCGATGTAGTAAGACAAATCGGCGAAGAATTAAGAGCCAATAAACAAGCGCTTGGCACACTCGTAAGTTACGAAATGGGTAAAAGCTTACAGGAAGGCTTAGGCGAAGTACAGGAGATGATTGACATCTGTGATTTTGCAGTCGGCTTGTCACGCCAGTTGCACGGACTCACTATGCACAGTGAAAGACCGGGGCACAGAATGTACGAACAATACCATCCGTTGGGAATTGTAGGCATCATTTCAGCCTTTAACTTTCCGGTAGCAGTATGGAGCTGGAATACTATGCTGGCATGGGTTTGTGGCAATGTATGTGTTTGGAAGCCAAGCGAAAAAGCACCGCTTTGTGGTATTGCCTGCCAGCAGATTACTGCGAAGGTTTTTAAAAAGAACAATGTACCGGAAGGAGTGAATAATTTAATTACCGGCGGCCGTGAAGTGGGCGAATGGATGAGTGCGGATACAAGGATACCATTGATGTCTGCTACTGGTAGTACCCGTATGGGAAAGGCATTGGCAGCCGCTGTGGCCCAACGGCTGGGTAAAAGTTTGCTTGAATTGGGTGGCAATAATGCCATCATCATTACCCCAAATGCCGACCTCGACATGGCGTTGATTGGTGCAGCGTTTGGTGCGGTTGGCACGGCTGGTCAGCGCTGCACGTCTACCCGCAGATTGATCATTCATGAAAAAGTGTACAATAAATTCAAAGAGAAACTGGTCAATGCTTACCAGCAATTAAAAATTGGTGATCCCTTAAATGAAAAAAATCACGTAGGTCCGTTGATTGATACCGATGCAGTAGGTATGTACCTGGATGCTATCGAAAAATGCAAAGCCGAAGGCGGCAACTTTATTGTGGAAGGTGGTGTACTGAAAGGCAAGGGCTACGAAAGTGGCTGTTATGTAAAACCTTGCATAGCAGAAGCGAAAAACAGTTTTGCCATCGTACAGCACGAAACCTTTGCGCCCATTTTATACATCATGAAATACAAAACGCTGGACGAAGCCATTGCCCTGCAAAATGGGGTGCCACAAGGTTTATCCTCTGCCATCATGACGAACAACCTAAGAGAGGCAGAACAATTTTTATCACAGGCGGGCAGCGATTGCGGTATTGCCAATGTAAACATCGGTACCTCCGGTGCAGAAATAGGCGGCGCATTTGGCGGTGAAAAAGAAACCGGCGGCGGAAGAGAAAGCGGCAGCGATGCCTGGAAAGTGTACATGCGCAGGCAAACGAACACCATCAATTATACCGATAAATTACCACTGGCACAGGGGATAAAGTTTGATTTGTAATCAGCAAAAATAATAGCGTTTACATATTTTTAAAAAGATGTAAACGCTATTATTTTGTGATAAAAATTTCTCTCTTTAAAAATGCCTGTCAATAAAAAATATACCGCTGTTTTTGAGTTTGATAAGATTTATCGCATTTACAATAAAACCAATAACAGGGAATTACTTTTTCGTACCGACGAAAATTACTACTATTTTCTCCGGCAATATAACCAATATATTTCGCCATTCGTTGAAACTTATGCCTGGAATTTGTTACCCAATCACTTTCATTTTATAATAAGAATAAAGCCTGAAGCTGCAATTACATCCTTTCTTACAGCATTAGCGATTGAAAACCGAACCAAAACCGAACAACATTTTTTATCAGATCAGGATATCAACAAACTGATTGAAATGACTTTTAAAAGGTTTTTCATCTCCTACGCAATGGCTTTTAATTTAATGTTTAAAAGAACCGGAAACTTGTTTTACCGAACATTTAACCGGGTAGAAATTTCGAAAGACAGCCATTTTGCCCACGCACTTGTGTATGTTCATGCCAATGCCTTAAAACATAAATTGGTAAAAGAATTTACATCCTACCCTTGGTCATCTTACCACAGTATTATTAGCGATAAACCAACTAAACTGCTCCGTGATGAATTGATAGAATGGTTTGGCAGCAAAGCGTTATTCATAAAAATCCACAAAGACATGTCAGACTATTACTACGACTTTCCGGGAGCAATAGAAGATGATGATTAACAGATATAAAGTTTACATCTTTCTAAAAAGATGTAAACTTTATATTTTTACTGCCACTAACATGTCTACCGCAGTATGCAAAAAAATCGTATGGTTATAAACCTTTTTCGAAATCTGCGGCAATCGGATATCATGCTCATGTAAACTTGAAAATACCGGCCCCCTTCTAAACAGACGATTTTAAATACTCTCATCCCCTCATGATTTTAAACTTCTTTTCTGTATATTGCACGAAATTTAGAAATATCAATTTATCCACTACCATACCGCATTTCCTCAGCAGCAATCTTGATTTGCTGAATCACTAAGTTCAACTCTTAGCCACGTTGTTATTCTAACTGGCAATTCATTCAATCTTATTTTAAGTAATATTTGAAAGGCACTCCACTTTCAACCATCTAACAATCTATCAATTCAATAATTTAACAATAAAACCATGCATACAACCATAGCATTATCCGCCAATACTCAGCAATACATCGATCTGGAAGAAAAATATGGAGCCCACAACTACCATCCTTTACCGGTAGTGCTTGAACGGGGCGAAGGCGTTTTTGTTTGGGATGTGGATGGCAAACGCTACTACGATTTTTTAAGCGGTTACTCCGCAGTTAACCAGGGACATTGTCATCCCAAAATCATTGCAGCGCTTACTGAACAGGCGCAAAAACTTACTTTAACCAGCAGGGCATTTCACAGCAATTTGCTGGGAGAATATGAAAAATATATCACGGAATATTTTGAATACGACAAAGTATTGCCGATGAATACAGGTGTTGAAGGCGGCGAAACAGCCATCAAACTTGCACGCAGGTGGGGCTATAAAGTAAAAGGCATTCCAGATAACGAGGCCAAAATAATTTTTGCAGCAGGTAATTTTTGGGGCAGAACCCTGGCGGCCATCTCCTCCTCTACTGACGCCAGCAGCTATGACCAGTTTGGTCCGTTTATGCCTGGTTTCGAAATCGTTCCTTACAATGATCTCATTGCCTTGGAAGCGGCCTTTCAGGATAAAAACGTAGCTGCATTTATGTTTGAACCCATACAGGGAGAAGCAGGCGTGGTTGTGCCGGATGAGGGATATTTAACCGAGATCCGAAACCTTTGCACCCAATACAATGTACTGATGATTGCAGATGAAATACAAACCGGTCTTGCCCGTACCGGTAAAATGCTAGCCTGCGATCATGAAAATGTAAGACCGGATATATTGATCCTGGGCAAGGCATTGAGTGGCGGCGTTTTACCCGTAAGTGCGGTGCTGGCAGATGATACAGTTATGATGACCATAAAGCCCGGAGAGCATGGCAGTACTTACGGAGGCAATCCGTTGGCTTGTGCCGTTGCCATGGCAGCATTGCAGGTTTTGAAGGATGAAAGGATGGCAGAAAATGCAGCAGCGATGGGAAAATTATTGCGCAACGAAATACGCAAACTGAATTCGCCTTTTGTT
>Ga0105049_10004585_pt1 | contig 16200 bp, 16 predicted proteins | sample MAT06_FD_78087 | JGI IMG/M metagenome (GOLD analysis project Ga0105049, IMG submission 78087) | Freshwater microbial communities from Lake Fryxell liftoff mats and glacier meltwater in Antarctica - MAT-06 | ecosystem: Environmental > Aquatic > Freshwater > Ice > Liftoff microbial mat | place... | reverse complement strand
TTTTCCAGGTGACCACACCGGCAGGGCCACACCCGTTCCCATTCCGAACACGGCCGTTAAGCCTGCCAGGGCCGATGATAGTCTAACAGCGAAAGTAGGTCGTTGCCTGGATTTTTCAAAACACTCACCCCGCGTGCAAAACACGCGGGGTGAGTTCTTTTAACTCAGAACATGTCGGCCGCGGTTCGGAGAGAAAACTTCCTCCGTCGAAAGCGACGCACGTCTCCCTTTGCCGTCCAGGCACTGCTTCATCACGGCTTCAACCTCGCCTTGCCAAGCATTCGGTCACCTGATAACTGGTGAACGTCACCACCGTCTACCGGCTCGGCAATACCGTGAAGGAACACCATGCGTCGTTTTGAATTCGTCGAAGGCGGCTCACGCAAGTTCTGGGAAGTCGATCTGCTGGGCGCGGCCCTGACCGTGCGCTTCGGACGCATGGGCGCTGATGGCCAGAGCAAGACCACGACCTTTCCAAGCGCCGACGAAGCCACCGCCGAGATGGCCAAGCTGGTGCGCGAGAAGACCAAGAAGGGCTACCAGGAGATCGGCGCTGCGAGCGACGCACCGGTGGTCAAGGCGTTGCGGCGGCCCACGGCTTACTCGACGGGAGAGCACCCGACCCACTTCATGAACTACGCCGTAGTCGATTTCGATCCCGAAGAGGGCGGCCTCAAGGATATCGAGCGCAAGGTCTATGCTGTGCGCACCGATTACGATGCCGGCGAGGACGGCTTCAATGAACGCATCGAAGCGCTGCTAGCTGATCCCAAGGTCGGTCAACTCAAGGCCCTGGTTATCGGCAACTGGTTCGGCGATGACAGCTCCGGCTCACCGACGGAGCTGATCGCCAAGCTGATCGCCGCCAAGGATCGGCTGACCAGCCTGATCGGCATTTTCCTCGGCGATGTCATCCAGGAAGAGAACGAAATCTCCTGGATCACCCAGACCAGCGTCACCGATCTGCTGCATGCCTTTCCCAAATTGGAGGAATTCGTTGTGCGCGGCGGCAATGAGCTGCGCATGAGCGGCTTGAAACACGATTCGCTGCGCACCCTGATCGTGCAATCCGGCGGACTCAGCACGGCGTGCGTCAAGGATCTTGCTGCCTCGCGACTGCCCGTCTTGGAACGCGTGGCGCTCTGGCTTGGCACCGACCAGTATGGCGGCGATTACTCGATCGCTGATCTCGGCCCCATCCTGCGCGGCGAGGTCTGGCCCAAGCTCGAATATCTTGGCCTGATGAATGCCGAAGGCGCCGATGCCATCGCGCAGGCCCTGGTCTCGGCCCCAATCCTCACACGCATCCGCGCCCTCGACCTGTCGATGGGGGCGCTCACCGATGCTGGTGGCCTGGCGCTGCTGGGATGCCAACAGCTGCGCTCGCTCAGCTTCCTCAATCTGCGCCGGCACTACCTCTCCGATGCGGTGATGGCGCAGTTCAAGAAGATCGGCATCGAGGTTGATGTCTCCGATCAGGAGTCCTCCGGTGACGAGGATGATGAGGAATACCGCAGCTGCGAAGTCACCGAGTAGCGCCGCCACATGCCGCGCTGGGCCCTCCTCGCCGCGCCTGGTGACAAGCGCGCACTCGGTTTCCGCGCCGCCCTTGCGCGCTACGGCCAAGCCCCGCCGCTGCTGCTGACCTGGCCGGAAGTTGTTGCCGATCCGGCCGGACGATTGGCCGAGTTGGCCCCTGACGACATCCTGCGCATCGATTCCCCAGGGGCTGATCAGTTCGCTTGGGCTGCGCTCGCCGAGCGCGGTGCCGGCCGGCTTGTCGGTGATATCTCCGCCGGGCGCTGGCAGCCGGGCGCACGCCGGCACGCCGGTCTGGCCGCGGTCCTGGCGGAACTGGCGACCATAGTCCAACAGCGCGGCCTGCGCGTGCTCGCCGCTCCGCAAGACATCGCGGTGATGTGCGACAAGGTCCATTGCCGCACCCATTTGTCTGCGGCCGGCATCCGCCTGCCGCCAGCCTTGCCCATCTGCACTGATTACGCGTCCTTCCTTGCCGCCCTGGCGCACCAGCGCTGGACGCGCGTCTTCATTAAGCCGCGCTGGGGCTCATCCGGCGCCGGCATCATCGCCTACCAGCGCTCGGGCTGGGGCGCTGGCGCACACGAACAGGTGGTCACTACGCTGACGCACCAACATGCTGCGGGCGAACTCCAACTCTTCTTCAGCAAGCGCCTGCGCACCGTCAGCGATACCGGAGCCTTGCGTGCGATGATCGACCAGGTGTTGGCTGATGGTGCGGTGATCGAGCGTTGGATCCCCAAGCTGTCCGTCGCCGGTGGTGCCGTCGACCTGCGCTTCGTCGCCATTGCCGGGCGGCTGCGCCAGCGCATCGCGCGCGTCGGCAGCGGACCGATCACCAACCTTCACCTTGATGCGCGCCGGCTCGACGCCGATCTCCTGCTGCAGCAAGCCACGCCGGAGCGCCGCGCCCGCGTCCTCGCCACCGCCTTGGCGGTGGCGAAGGCCTTTCCGCGCTCGTGGTATCTCGGTCTGGACCTGCTGGTCACGCATGGCTTCAAAGACGCGCTGGTGTGCGAGGCCAATGCCTGGGGCGATCTGCTGCCTGGGCTCGAACATGAGGGCGAGGACACCTTCACCGCTGAGGTGCGCTCTCTGCTTGTGCCGTCCGCTGGAGTTCCCGCATGCGCGACGTGACCACCGTGGTCTTCGACCTCGACAACACCTTGATCGATCGCGATGGCGCGGTCGCCGCCTGGCTCGCCACCTTGCTGGCGCCGGCGCAGGTCGTTGCCTGCCTGCGTCACGATGGCGGCGGCTACGGTGATCGCGCCGCGTTCTTCGCCAGCGTCTCGACCGCCAGCGCGCTGCCGGAGCCGGTGGTGCGCGCCCGCTTCCGTGCCGAACTGCCGCGCCACATCCGCGCCCAGGTCGGAGCAGAGGAACTGCTGGCGCGTCTGCGCCCGCAGTACCGCCTAGCAGTCGCGACCAACGGCAGCGTCGCCATGCAGCAGGCCAAGCTGACGGCGGCCGGACTGGACGGGTTCGCCCTGGTCGCCATCTCCGAGGCCTACGGCGTGGCCAAGCCGGCGGCGGCCTTCTTCACCCGCCTGCTTACCACGCTCTCATGCCGCGCCGAACAGGCGCTGATGGTGGGCGATCATCCGCACAACGACATTGCCGGCGCGGCCGCGGTCGGCATGCGCACCTGCTGGCTGCGCACGCCGCACTTCGCCGCGCCGATGCAGGCTGACTTTTGCATTGATGCCCTCGACCAGGTGCCCTGCCGATGATTGATCTCAGCTCCATCATGGGCCACCGCGACGTGCTGTTCATCACCCTCGATACCCTGCGCTATGACGTTGCGGTGCAGGCGCTGGCGCAGGGCATGACCCCGCTGCTGGCCGGGCTGCTGCCGGGCGGCCGGTGGGAGAAACGTCATTCGCCTGGGAGCTTCACCTATGCCGCCCACCAAGCGTTCTTCGCCGGTTTCCTGCCCACGCCGGCACGGCCTGGACGCCATCCCAGACTGTTTGCGCTGGAGTTTCCAGGATCGGAAACCATCGGCAGCGGCACCTGGGTGTTCAATCAGCCGAGCATCGTCGCCGGCTTCGCCGCGCTGGGCTACCACACCATCTGCATCGGTGGCACCGGCTTCTTCAATACCACCACTGCTCTGGGACGGGTGATGCCCGGCTACTTCGCCGAGCATCATTGGCATCCGCGCCTGGGCGTCATGGATCCGCATTCCACCCGCCATCAGGTGGCGCTGGCAGTGGAGCGCCTGCAGGCGCTGCCGTCCGAGCGCCGCGCCTTTTTGTTCATTAACATTTCGGCGCTGCACCGCCCCAACCATGGCTACCTTGCCGGAGCGCGGCAGGACACCTGTGAGACCCAGATGGCCGCGCTGGGCTATGTCGACCGCGAACTGCCGCCGGTGATCGCTGCCCTACGCGCGCGCGGTGGTTGTCTCGCCATCCTCTGCTCGGACCATGGCACCGCCTATGGCGACGACGGCTTCAACGGTCATCGCCTAGCGCATCCGGCGGTATGGACGGTTCCTTATGCAGAGATGGTGATCGCGCCATGAATCCACGCCCGACGTTGGCCGCGGTGATCGCCGACGATCCCTATCAGGCCTACAGCTACTCCTATCCGCACAAGACCAGCTACCGGGCGTTCGATCCACCCGTCAGCCTCGCTGAGGCGTGGCGTAACGAGGACCGCTCCGCCCTGCTGCTCTACCTGCACGTGCCGTTCTGCGAACAGCGCTGCGGTTTCTGTAATCTTTTCACCCAAGTTCAGCCCAAGCAGGATGTAGTCGCCGCCTACCTTGATGCGCTCGAACGCCAGGCCGCGGTGACGTTCGCCGCGTTGGCGCCGGCGCGATTCGCCCGGCTCGCCATCGGCGGCGGCACGCCGACTTTCCTCACCCCGAGGGAACTCGAACGACTGTTCGCCATCACAGCGCGCTGGCAGGCGAGCGGCATTCCGACCTCGGTCGAGGTTTCGCCTCCGACTGCCGACGCCGAGCGTATCGCCGTGCTGCGGCGCGCCGGTGTGACGCGCGTGAGCATGGGTGTGCAGAGCTTCCTGCAGCAAGAGACCACGGCGCTCAATCGACATCAGCATCCCGAGGTGCTCACGCGCGCCTGTCGCACCATCGCTGCGGCAGGCTTCGCGACCTTCAATCTCGATTTGATGTATGGCATTCCAGGGCAGACCGTCACCACGCTAATGACATCGCTTGATCAAGCGATCGCAGCTGGCGCCAACGAGCTCTACCTCTATCCGCTCTACGTGCGGCCATTGACCATCCTCGGCGTGCGTCAGGTCGCCGCCTCCAGCGAGCGTCTCGCACTGTATCGGGCCGCGCGCAGCGCCCTGCTGGCGCGCGGTTGGACGCAGGCGTCGATGCGCATGTTCCGCGCCCCAGAAGCGCAGGAGTCCATCGGGCCGGTCTACCGGTGCCAAGACGACGGCATGGTCGGGCTCGGCATCGGCGCCCGCTCCTACACCAGCGCCCTGCACTATTCGAGCGGCTATGCCGTCGACCAATCGCAGATCCGCCGCCTGATCGCGGACTGGTGCGCGCAAGACGATGCAGGCTTCGGGCGCATCGAGCATGGCATAGAGTTAACCGAAGAAGACCAGCGTCGGCGTTTCGTCATCTTATCGGTGCTCGAGCGCGGTCTCGATCGCGCCGCCTACCGCCAGCGTTTCGGCGGCGAGGTCCTTGACCACCTGCCGGAACTGGCCGAGGCGATCGCGCTGCAACTGATGGACGAACAGGATGGCGTGCTCCGCCTGAGCGAAACCGGCGTCGAACAGTCCGACGTCATAGGACAATGGATGTATTCCCCGCGCGTGCAGCAGCGCATGGCCGCCTACCAGGCGCGATGAGTCGCCCGCTGACCATCCTCTGGCGTGGACCGCTCGACAGCTGCAACTACGGCTGCCGCTACTGCCCGTTCGCCAAGCGTCCGGCGCTGCGCAGCGTACTCGACGCCGATCGTGCCGCGCTCACACGCTTCAGCGCCTGGGTCGAGACGGAGGTACAGCGGGAGCTCTCGCTCTTCTTCACGCCCTGGGGCGAGGCCCTGATCCATGCTTGGTACCGCGAGACGCTGGTGCGCTTGAGCCACCAGGCACGTATCCATCAGGTAGTGATCCAGACCAACGGTTCATGCGCGATGGGTTGGACCGCGGAGGCCAACCCCACGCGTCTCGCCCTGTGGATCACCTGGCATCCGAGCGAGATCGGACTCGACCGCTTCCTCGACCAACTCGCACCGCTGCTGGACAACGGTATCCGTTTCAGCGTGGGTGCGGTCGGCGTGCCAAAGCACATCGATGCACTAGAACAGCTGCGCGCCCGCCTGCCGCAGACGGTGCCGTGCTGGATCAACGCGCGCAAACCGTTGCTACCGCTCAGTGACGCCGAGACCGCCCGCTTCACCGCCATCGATCCACACTATGCGTTGACGCTGCGCCGGCACGCCAGCCGCCACCGTTCCTGCCGCACCGGCGAGGACGTCATCGCAGTCGACGGGGATGGCGCGGTCCGTCGCTGCCACTTCGTCGACACCATCCTTGGCAACCTCTACGCTGATGAACTGGTGGCGATGTTGCGACCACGCCCCTGTCCACGCGCGTTCTGCGACTGCTACATCGGCTTCGCGCACCTCGACCAGCTCCACCTCGACGAGATCTATGGCGATGGCCTCCTCGCCCGCATCCCCCTCACTAGTGCTTCCTGACGCACCGTGGGCGCTGTGGTTGACCGGCCTCCCGGCGGCCGGCAAGTCGACACTGGCCCGCGCCCTGGTTGCTGCGCTGATGGCCCGCTACCGGAATCCACTGCTTATCGATGGCGATGATCTGCGCGGCGGGCCGCACCGCGACCTTGGCTTCAGCCGGGCCGACCGCGGCGAACAGTGCCGGCGCCTCGCCGCCCTGGCCGGCGAAGCGATGGCGGTTGGCCGGTGGCCGGTGATCGCCACGGTCTCGCCATTCCGCTGCGATCGTGCCGCGGCCCTGCATAGCCTCGGCCGCGCGCTGGAGATTCACCTCGCTACGCCCCTGGCCACCTGCATCGCCCGTGATCCCAAGGGACTCTACGCCGCCGCTCGCCGCGGCGAGCGGACGCAGGTGACCGGCATCGATGATCCCTATGAGCAACCCGAGCGTCCGGCGCTACGCCTTCCCGGCGACGGGATGACGACGGCCGACGCCGTGATGCTGGTGCTGGCCCTGCTGGCACGGTGACGGTGATGGATTCATTGGGCTGGTATGGTCAGGCAGCGCGCGGAATCGACAGAAATTGGCGCGATGAATTTCTGTGCAGTATGCCGCATCAACGCGCTGGACGATGCACGAGTCTCTGTGCCAGAATGAGCTCAGCGCGTGCGCACCGTGATCGGCTCTGCGAACATCACCGTCCCCGTCGCGCTCGCCGGGATCACTAATTGTTTGCGATTTGTCACTGACAACTGTGCACGGAATCCAAGCCCCTGGTCGGAGTTGTCGACCAAGTGTCCTTTGGCGGGAACTTCTGTGATGCTGCCGTCCAGATGGACGACTTGGAAGGCGAGTAGCTCCAAGCCGCAACGATCACCGGCGGCCAGCGGATCGGGCTTGAAGACCACGTGGTATCGTAGGACCGCTTTGGAGTCTGTGGAATCGGAGTCGCGTTTGAGTCCGCGCCCGGTGCTTGCAGGACCATATGGGAGAATGAGTCGTGGTTGGGTGAGCGATTCCAGCGGCAGTTCCCGTTCAACGATCGCCCATTCTCCCGGACCTGCGGGAATCACCCAGGTCGCCGGTGGTTGCCGAACTGCGCGCTCGCTCGTCCCGCACGCGATCAACAGCAGGCATAGGAATGGCAGCGTGAGTAAGCGCATAGCTCCCCCAGATCGACGAGGTCGTGGGATCGAATGGCGTTTCAATGCACCCGTTGTCCGGGCTTGGCTCCACTGTCCGGGCTGAGCAGGAAGATGTCGCTCCCGCCTGGACCCGCTGCGATCGCCATGCCTTCGCTGGTGCCGAAGCTCATGGGTTTCGCCGCTAGGTTGGCGACGATCACGATCAAGCGGCCGACCAGTTTCGCCGGGTCGCCGTAAGCGGTTTTGATGCCGGCGAAAACGGTGCGGCGATCATCGCCGCCCAGGGTGACGGTGAGTTTGAGGATCTTTTTGGCCTTGGGAATCTCCTCCGCTTCAAGGATGCGCGCCACGCGCAGGTCGACCTTGGCGAAGTCCTCGAAGGCGATGGTGCCGGCGAGCGGTTCCGCGCTGAGTGCGGCACCGTCATCGGCGATTGCAGCAGGAGTGGTTGCCGCCGGAACCGCGGATTCAACCTTCGATGAATCAACCATGGCTTGGACCTTCACGGGATCGAGGCGTGCGACGAGGTGCTGGAACGGTGCGATGGTGGTACCGAGCACAGGTGTCGTGGCATCGCTCCACGATGAGCACGAGGCGTTCAGTAATTCCGCGGTCTTCTGAGCCAAGCCGGGTAGCACCGGCGCCAGGTAGATGCAGATTTGCCGGAACAGGTTGAGCGACACCGTGCAGGTAGCGGCGAGTTCGGCGGCCTTGGCGGGATCTTTCTTCAATGCCCAGGGCGCACGCGCTTCGACGAATTCGTTGGCGCGATCGGCCAGTGCCATGATGCGGCGCAGCGCACCATTGTAGTCACACGAAGAGTAGGCCTCGGCGATGGCGTCGGATTCTTTTGCTGCGGTGGCAAATAAGCCGCCATCATCGGGATACGTGGCGCTGAGTGTGGGCACGAATTTGGCCGTGCGGCTGGCGAGGTTCACCACCTTGCCCACCACATCGCTGTTCACCTTGTCGGCGAACTCCGTCAGGTTGAGATCGATGTCCTCGACCTTGGCGTTGAGCTTGCTGGCAAAGTAATACCGCAGGTACGCCGGATCGAGGGCGGCCTCAAGATACGAGCGTCCGCGGATGAACGTGCCCTTCGACTTCGACATCTTTTCGCCGTCCACGGTCAGGAAGCCGTGGACATGCACTTGTGTCGGCAATTTGAAACCCGCGGTCTTGAGCATCGCCGGCCAGAACAGCGCGTGGAAATACGTGATGTCCTTGCCGATGAAGTGATGGATCTCCACCGCAGGATCGCCGAATCCCGCATCGCCGGTCTTCGGCCACCACTGGCGTGCAGTGCCGGTCACCTTCCCGGCAGCACAGGCATCAGTCAGGCTGGCGAGGTAGCCCACCGGTGCGTCGACCCACACATAGAAATAATTCCCAGGTGCATCGGGGATCTCGAAGCCGAAGTACGGCGCCGGTCGGCTGACATCCCAGTCGCGCAGTTCATCGCTCAGGAATGTACCGTGCAGCCAATTGGCGATCTCCGGTTGGAGATTCGCCTGGCCATTGGTCGATCCGCGCGTCCATTCCTTGAGGAACTCCCGAAATGGTTCCAGGCGAACGAAGTAGTGTTTTGCTGAACGCAGCTCCGGCTTGGCACCCGACAACGTGCTCACCGGATTGATCAGATCGGTGGGACTGAAGGTCGCCGCGCACTTGTCGCACGAATCGCCGTACTGGTCCGGGGATTTGCACTTCGGACAGGTACCCTTGACGAAACGATCGGCCAGGAACGACCCGGCCTTGGGATCGTACAGCTGCGTCACATCGCGATCGGCGACGATCGACGCGCCAACGGAATCCTTCGCGGCACGCAGCGCCGCCCAGATCTCACCGACCAGTGCCTTGTTTGAGTCCGAATCGGTCGAGCCGTAGTGGCTGAACTCGACGCCGAACTCCTTGAAGTCAGCCTGATGCGCCTCGCTCATTTCCGCCATGATCTGCTGTTCGCTGCGCGCTTCCTGACGCGCGCGGATCATGGTGGCGGTGCCGTGGGTGTCGTCGGCGCAGATGAACGCCACCCTATTGCCGCGCATACGCTGAAACCGCACCCAGATGTCGGCCTGGATGTATTCGACCAGGTGTCCCAGGTGGATGTGCCCGTTGACGTACGGCAGGGCGGCGGTGACCAGGATCTGACGCGGCATGGACGACTCCGGGCGGGCATCCTGGCCCGGCAGGCAGGGTCGCAAGCCTGCCCAGCAAACCGTCTTCATGGCTCCAGTTGCGTAGTCGAAGCGGCTTTGCCGCGAATGGCACGCCGGGTGCCAGGAAGACCGATAGATGCAGGCCGTGCGGCCCGCTTGTCGAGAAACACCACGCAGCCCACCGAGCCATGGCAGAGAATCCCAGCGGCGGCGAAAAAAGCGAACTCCCGACGCCCAAACGTCTGGAAGATGCCCGGCTTGATGGCCAGGTCAGCTTTTCCGCCGAGGTCAACATCGCCGCCCTGCTGATCATCGGTTTCTGCACCCTGGCGGTGATTGGGCCGTGGGCGTGGGCGTCGATGTTGGCGATGATGCGCCTGTCGATGGGTGATGCGCTTCGCTGGGAGCTCGATTCGCGCGAGACCATGGGCGCTGTCACCGATCATCTGTTGATGTCCGCTGGTTGGTTGGTTCCCTTGCTGGGTGTGTTGTTCATTTCCGGTCTGGGCCTGTCCATTGCCCAGGTAGGTCTGCGCATAACGGGCAAACCACTCATCCCAAAACTCAACCGCATCAGTCCGCTCACCGGTCTCCAGCGTCTGTTCGGCATGCGTGGGTTGATGCGCTTTGTCGTCAATCTCCTGAAGCTCACGCTCGTGGTTCTGCTGGCGTGGCACTTACTTTCTGACGACATTCCGCGCATGATCGTGATGAAACGCGACGTGGCGGAACGTATGGCGGTGGAGTCGTGGGGCATCTTCGTGCTGGTGATGAAACTCGCGGCGGTGCTATTCATCATCGCCGCCGGCGACTTTCTGTTCCAACGGTATCAGCACACCCAGGACCTGATGATGACCAAGCAAGAGATCAAAGAAGAGATCAAGCAGTCGGACGGTGACCCGTTGATCAAGAGCAAGATTCGCCAGATCCAACGGCAGATGGCGCAGCGGCGCATGATGCAAGAAGTCCCCAAGGCCGACGTAGTCATCACCAACCCGACGCACGTCGCCGTCGCGCTCAAGTACGACAAGACGACCATGGCGGCGCCGGTGGTGATCGCCCGCGGCTACGATGAAGTCGCCCAGCGCATCAAAGCCATCGCCGCCGAACACGGCATCGTGCAGGTGGAAAACATCGCGTTGGCCCGAGCGCTGGCAAAGGAACTCGACGTCGGCGACGCAGTGCCGGTGAAGTGGTACCAGGCGGTCGCGGAGATCCTGAGTATGGTCTACAAGCTGAAGAAACCGGCGGCGTAGGATGGCCGCAGCGGCGCAAGAGTTTCATTGAGGATGAGTACCTTGGCGTCGATCGGCGGCGGTCCCTGCGGCCCTGTTTCAGTAGGCGCCTGAGCTGTTCGACCTCCGCCTGGTTGCGGCAGACGGGTGCCGTCGCTTAGATCGCGGTGCAGCGCGGTACGCAGGGCATCAAGCAAGTCGCGTCGGTCGCTCACTCACGGTCAGTCCTCGCATCCACGCTGACGGCCGTGGAGCGTAATCCCTGGCCTGGTACCGCGTGCCAGGCGCTGGTCGCTAACCCAGGCTCAGCAGCACGCCGAGATACACCGCGGTGAGGTAGAGCCACAGCAGCGTGCTCAGCACATGCACCACCGTGTTAACGGTCTGGCCGCGCCACAGCGCGGGATCGTAGACGAACCATTGGCAGAGTAGGCGCAGGCCCCAGAAGGCAGAGAACCCGCCGAGTACCAGGCGCGACAGGCGCGTTGGTTCCAGCAGGGCGCTCGGCGCCAGCAGCGACAGGGAGCCGATCATCACCAGCACCAAGCAGATGAAGAAGGTATGCACCAAGAAGATCTGGCGGTTCAGCGGCGACAGGCGGGCGAGTTCTTCCTTCCAATGGAAACGGCGGGGGAAGGCAATGTGCAACAGCGCTAGCGCGATCTGCAGGGCACCAGCGATGCACAGGTGCAATTCTGGATTCATGCGGCTCTCTTCAGTTCGAAGCGGCGCACCCACGGGGTCAGGCTGGTCTCCTGGGTCACCCTCAACCCAGCCCGGGCGAAGGTCCGCAGCCAGTCGCGGCGCCCCAGGAAGTGGAGGAAGCCTGGGCCGTACGCGAGGAGGTTCCAGCTGTCACGCAGGTGCTCGACCACCAACGCTCGGCCGTCCGGGCCGATGATTCGCGCCAGTTCGCGGAAGAAATCCGCGCGCGCGTCGTCGTCGCGCAGCTCGTGCGCAGCGAAGACGATCAGGGCGAGGTCGAGACTGCCGTCGGCAAGCGGCAGCCGGCCCAACGCCGCTGTGGTAGTGGTGGTAGCGGTAGCGGCGGCACCCGGTCCGGCCAGCGCCCGTGCCCTTTCGAGGGACGGCGAGCCGCTGCGCGCTGAATCGTAAACGTCGAAGGTCCGGCAGTTGGCGGAAGGCAACAGGCGCGCCGCGTGCGCCGAGGCCTCGTCCTGCCCAAGGTGGAAGATCGCCACCTCGCCCGCCGTTTCTCCGTCCAGCCACCCACCGCGCGCCACGGCGGAACGATCGTAGATCGCATGCGACACGATGAGCGACAGCAGCAACCAGCCATCGGCGAGTCCCATCAGCGTCCAGGCGATGGCTGGCCACGGCGCGGGGAGTGTCCACATCGTCAGCACGCTTGGCACCGCAGCCGTCATCAGCACCGCACCCGCATACCACGGCCAGTTGAAGCGCACGATCTTCAGCACGCCGGCGTACCCGCTCATGGCGGATCGGCGGGCAGGTGTTCGACTTCGCCGCGCTTCCAGCGATAGGGGATATTTTCGATGAAGAACGCATTCGCCAGGCGCAGCGGCACCGCATTGAATGGCGGCCGTTCGAGGAAGGTGCAACGTAGCGACTCCACCCGCACCGGCATGGGCTGCCAATGCTCGCGCACGCCCTGGACGATCACCATGGTGCGAGTGGCCGCTTCATAGCCGAAGGTGAAGGGCAGCGGGCCGGCGAAGCGCCGTGCGATTTTCAGATCGGGGAACGGCGAGCCCGCTGGTGGCACGGTCGCGGCCTGGTCGATGTGCGCACGGACCGTCACGTCCGCGTCGGCTCCTGGCGTGGTGATCGTATACGCCAGCGTCTGCGCATCGCGCTGGCTGCTGACCCGGCATTTTCGGTATTGGTAGCGCGTGAACAGGTTGCCGCTCCACACCATTGAGCGCTTGTCGGTGTAGCTGCGCAGGATGCGCAGGCCGCGCAGTACTTTGCCGTCGGTCCGGCGGTAGCGGCTGAAGATGCGGTAGCCCGAGAGAAAGAAATCGCGGCCCAGCCAAGCGGGGAATCCCGTCGGCCGCAGCGCCTCGGTCTGCACCAGGGCGATGGCCAGAAAGCCGTTCCCTTCGTAGCTGTCGACGGTCAGGCCGGGCGGCAGCTGCGTCTGGAGTAGCTCCACCGGATAGGCGAAGGTAAGCACCAGCGAGTGACGGAAGAAGGCCTGCACCGGAAAGGGGTGGCGATGCAGCGCGGCGAACATCAGGGTTTCCTCGGCTGCGCGGGAGTGTGCAGCGCGACGTACCACCCAACAGCGAGAAAGGCACAGTTAGCAGCAACCATGGGCAGCGGAGCGAGCAGGTGCTCCTTGGCCATAGTCAGCTCCAGCGCGTTCATGCTTACGATCGCGACGGTCTGCACCGTCGCGCAGATGCGCGGCCGCCAGCGGCTCAGGATCCAGATCCCCATCGCCGTCTCCGCCACTCCAATCAGCAGTGTCACCGGGCCGGCGACCGCGCCGCCCAGGACGGCGGCGACGATGGTCTGGTGCCTGGGCACAACGTTCAGCACCTTGAACACCAGCCCGAACAGGATCCAGACCGACGCGGTGCCGATGCGCAGGACTAAAATCAGCGCAGCCACGGCCGCTCCGCCAAGCTGATCCAGGAGGTCCAGGATGGAAGTGGGCTATGCATGGGTGTCACCATCGCGTGCGGATGGCCTTTGCCAGCGCCGCGGGGTGCGTTGACCAAGCGTTGAGCGGATTTCCACCACCACGTCGGAGCAGGCCACGGAGTGCGGAAAATATCCGCAACTGAGCCCCGACGCATGGCGCCATGTCGACTTGAAGCTGACGAGGTTTGTTACGGAAGCTTGCGCTCTACGCCCAGCAAAGAGATCGTCAAAGGAAGACAAACTAGGTACAGTGCGCCGGTAAAAGCCGTCGTGAAACACGGGGTGAAAGTCCCTGACATCGAAAGGAGTAGCGAACTACGATGACCGCGAGTGATGCGTCAGTAGGTTCTACCAAGAATCCATCGCAAGCTGCCTGCAAGGTGGCTGGCGAAGCGTTCACAGCGGCAAAGTGCCCAGCTACGAAGTGGCGTTAGCGAAGCGGGGGTATGGGCAGGCCAGCCATTGAGCACCGAAATTTCATTCCAGGGGCCGACCTCGTTGTGTCGAGGGGAAGGCAACACGACTGAGGGCGCTATCGCGATGCCTTCAGAAGCCCTGGCGGTGTCGCAGGTCCTGAGCATGCCCAGAAGTTTCACGCGCGGAAACCGGGAGATCCTGGAAGCGTCCGGTGGGCCTACGCCATCTGGTCGGGTGGAGCAGGGATGCGAAAAGGTAGTGTGTCTAGGGGAGAGGGCAAGCGACGGCGGGGAGCCATTTGCTCAAAGGCTGTGTGTCTACAGTTTGTTTACAATTTGTGCGTGCTCTACTCAATTTGCGTTCTTTTACTTCCAGTCAATATAATACGTATTTAAATGTATTTTCTTGTCCGGAATTGATACGATACCAATTTGTCTTTCTAGGAAAACTGTGATTACGCCCGTTATGTTTCCCGCCTTCCCCATGATGGCATGAGTTGCCCCTCCAGTAATTTCCTTGGTGGCGAGCAGTTGAGAAATCTCATCCAATTTTTTGTCGTTTGCCACGCGCACCCTAGCGTTTATTGCTATTTTTTTTAGTTCTTCCGTTGTATAGTTCCCACTCGTTACCGTAATGAATTCGAATTCAATTATGTCATACAGGGCCTTACCGACTAATGCTTCCGGATTAGCTGTAAGATCCTTGATGGGATCATGCTGCTGGAAATTTACCTCAACGATCTTCTCCTCGGATAAGAGTAAGGGCATCGAGTGCGAAAAAGGCGCTAACATATAGGTGATTAGTGATGCCATTAACAGTATACGCATTGGGATTACCTCATCATGAAGTTGGCGGAGTTCCGCCGGTGGGTGCTGGTGCGCCGATAGTAGTGAGGCTTGGATCCCCTATCCTTCAACCATGGTGCCGCGAGATTAAGGTGGTTATTTTGACCCCCAGATCCAGTTAGTATCGCCGCGCCTAAATGAGTGTGCAGGTGCTTACTGAAGAAGTTTACAGTTCCAATTGTTTTTCCTCCACAGGTAATCGTGATTGTTCCCGCAGCCTCCCCTCCTCCCGAGAAGGTCCTAAAACGGGGATTGAAGGTGCCCGCTTCCAATCCTGGTGTCGGAACGTGTGTGGGCGCTGATAGCAAACCACCAGTAAAACTACCCTGGCTATCTGGGATCCAATTACCCAGAGAGCCCGTTTGTACATCCGGGATTTGAGGTGGAGAGCTTAGCGGAGGAGGCTCCTTGTAGGTGTCGGTAAATTTTTCCCGCGCCCCAATGCAATACTTGCACTTGCCATTATTCACAAACTCCACGTCAATTGTCCCCCAAGCATTTCGCGCCCCACGCCTTGAATTGAGCGCCCACACCTTTACTTCGCCACATGTAATCGTCCCTGTGTCGGTGGGAGCAAACCCTGATGGGTCTGTCGAGTTTGGATTAAGACAAACTAAACACCCAACCTTTAGCTGCGTAGAGTGACGGCGTAACCGCATCAGTGTCATTTGCGGGGTTTCTTCGGCGGAGGCGGCAGTCCCCGATCGCCGATGCGTTCCTTGCTCAGCGCAATGTCGTCGATCCAAGCGACAAAGCCGCCGGGTTCGGCTTTCTGGTAATTGTTCCAGCCGAACGACAAGCTTTCGAACAGTTCGGGAATCTCGGCCTGGTCGAACTTGCCGGCGCCTTTGCTCATTGATGCGCCTGGGATCTCCATGCCATTGATGTAGAGCGTGTAGCTCTGAGTGGCGAAATCGACGTGCCATTCAGCGAGCGTCCACTCGCCGCTGAAATGGTAGTCGTACTTGCTGCCATTGGCGAACTCGGGGCGCCCTCCTGGTGGCTGGACGTTATAGATCCATTGGAAGGCTCCGCCATTCGGCCCCATGACCGTGTCGAGCACGCGGACTTCGATGAGCTCTTTGAACTGTGGGCTCTGCGCCTTGCCACTGACCAGCGTCGAATGGATCACTGGAAATTTTCCCTCGCCCTTCGGCACCGGCACCGGGAGCTGCACCTTAAAGTAGAGCCGACCCCAGTGGTCGCCACCAAGGGCAGTCATCAGTGCTTTATCATTCACCGTGATGCGGCGCGGTCCGTTCACCGCGACTTCCATGCGCAGCGCATGACGCCCGCTGTGGGCGAAGTCCTCTGCCACTGCGACCGCGCCGGTTTTGGTGTAGGCCTTGGGAATCTGGCCGGCCTGGGTGGTCTCGAAGTCCTCCACTAGCAACAGTGGCGCTGGTTTGGGCGTCTTGTCAGCGGCGCCAGCCAGAGCGGCGGGCAGGGCGCAGGCCATGGTCAGGGCAAGGCGGCAGGCGGGGGTCATGAAAGGCGTCCTGAGGGGGGCTTTAGTTATCAACACAACCCTGCGATGGGTAGTGTGTTG
>Ga0105049_10004582_pt1 | contig 16205 bp, 18 predicted proteins | sample MAT06_FD_78087 | JGI IMG/M metagenome (GOLD analysis project Ga0105049, IMG submission 78087) | Freshwater microbial communities from Lake Fryxell liftoff mats and glacier meltwater in Antarctica - MAT-06 | ecosystem: Environmental > Aquatic > Freshwater > Ice > Liftoff microbial mat | place... | reverse complement strand
GGAAGAGCACGATGCCGATGCTCGCGAACGTGCTGCTTCGAACACAGGGCAAGAACCAGCTCCTCGTCGCTGCAACCGATCTCAACGTCTCGCTGACCGCCGAGCTTAAGAGCACGAACACGGGTGAAGGCGGGCTGACGCTCGGTGCCAAGAATCTCTACAAGCTCGTCGCCAACTCACCGGGTGACGAGATCACGCTGAAGAAAATGGACAACCACTGGGCGGAGATCAAGTCGGGAAAGGTCACCTACAAGATCGTCGGCATGCCCGATCTGGACTTCCCGAAAGTTCCCGACCATCGCGAAGCGCAGTACTCGCAGATCGAGAGCGCGGTACTTCGCGAAATGGTCGAGCGCACGCTGTTCAGCGTCTACAACGACGAGACGCGACTTCACCTCAACGGTGTGTTCTTCGAGAGCGACGGCGAGAAGTGCCGCATGGTCTCGACGGACGGTCACCGGCTCTCGAAGGTAGAGCGCAACATCAGCGGTCCCAAGCTCACCGCAGGCGTCATCATCCCGAAGAAGGGCCTGCTCGAGATTCGTCGAGTGCTCGACTCGGGTCCGAACTGCAAGCTCGCCATCAAGACGCCTCACCTGTTCCTCGTCCAGGACGACATCGCGATCGCCGTCAAGCTGATCGACGCGACGTTCCCGCCGTACGAGCAGGTGATTCCCAAGGACCACAAGCGAGTGATCACCGTCGATCGCTCGCGGTTCATCGATGCACTTCGTCGTGCGCAACTGATGTCGTCGGAGACGCGCGGAGTGAAGGTCTCTGCGACCAACGACGGCGTGACCATCACCAGCGACAACCCCGACCTCGGTGAGGTCCGCGAGGAGATGGAGGCCGAATACAACGGCGAGCCCATCGCGATCGGCTTCAACCCGAAGTACGTCGTCGAGTTACTCTCGCAGATGACGTGCGACCAGATCACGATCTCCCTCGGAGGTGAGGAGGACCCTGGCTTGATCAAGCCGCTGACCGGCGACGAGTACCTCGGCGTCGTGATGCCAATGCGAATCTGAGAGGCTGGCTGTCCTGCGTATCCAGGCTTTAGCTCGCGACCGACTACAAGGGGAGGTGACTGTGCTCGGGACACCGGAGGCCATCGACCTGCTGTCGGACGAGAAGTGGCTGCTGTGGTTCCTCAACAACCACTCGTTGACCGCGCTGGTCGCGCTGGGCGTCTGGAAGCGTCCAGGGTTGATCGTGTCAGACCTGGCGTCTCGTGACGGTGAGATCCCCGCCGTCCGCGCCGCCCACAAGCTCGGAGGTATCCCGGCCGCGCTGGAGGTGGTCGGGGAGCTGCTCAGCGCGGAGGCCCACCCGGCGCAGGACGAGGTTGACATGCGGAAACGCGACGCCGCCTTGAGCAGGCTCCAGCTGCGACCCAGCACGCAGTGGTTCAGGGACTAGCGACCGCACCTGCGGGTGGTTGATCAACAGCTCTGCCGCCAGCATCTCAAGCGCGTCGGTGTCCGTCACGAGACGCGCAAGCTACCTGACATGGCCGCTGAGTGCATCTGCCCTGAAGACCACACGGTCACCAAGCTCGGCCACTGCCGGAGCTGCCACTGGTACGATCCGACGTTTCGGTCGTACGCCAACCCGGCGCTGAACCGCGCGTTCAGCTGCTGGAACGACCAGCATAATCGTTCGTCGATCAACGGCTCTATCTTGACAGGCCGGACCACCGCGTGTCACCAGTTGGAGTCCGGCGCACAGTCCGGTGAGGAGTACGCGTGCCACGAACAAGCCGCACAGGCGGCAAGGTCATCAAGCGGAGGTTCCCGCCGGAGCACTACGACCGCATCTCCACGATGCTGATCGCGATGGTTCCCTACCCGATGATTGAGCGTCAGCTGACGCTGGAGTGGCAGAAGCCCAAGAGCTACATCGCCAACTGTATCAAGCAGGTACACCAGGACTGGGCGCAGGCTGCCGCGATGGTGGAGGACACGCGACGCCACCAGATCCGCCACGGCTTCGAGGCGCTGTTCATGAAGGCGTCCGCCGCGAAGGACGGCAACCTCGCTACCCGGATCATGCACGAGCTGGGCATGCTCGACGGCTGCTACCAGCAGGCGCAGCAGGTCAACGTGAGTCACGGCGGAGGCGTCAACGTCGGCATCTCGCTGGGTGCTCTCGGCTTCAAGTCTCCCGACGAGGTGCAGGGCCGCATCGAGTACCTGCGCGGTGAGCTGGCGAAGCGCGGACCGTCGGCTCTACAGGGTGCCCTGGGTGCCGGACCGCCGACGATCCAGGGGGCGTCTCAGACGGTCAAGCCACCAAGTGGCCAAGATCGTGCCATAGTCGACGTAGCCGACCCAGACGACACAGGAGACTCCAGTGGCTAGGAAGGGCCGCACCGTGCGCAACACCGCCGACGAAACCGCTGAGGTTGAAGTCATCTACGTCTGCGTGGAGGGTCACGTGACATCCGGTCGGACCGCGTCCATGGTCGAGATGTGCGCGTGCGGTCACCAGTCTCGGTCGCGACGCCGGAGCGCCACCTGCGGCGCAGGCATCGTCGCCGTCCGCGCCCGAGACGAGGCTCTCGTTCTGGAGAGCGCGTTCCGCCTCGGTGGCGCTGAGGCCGTGCTCTCCATGCTGGCGTACCGGGCTGCCCACACGTCCCGCAAGTCGGCTGAATAGTTACGGATGGGCGAGCAGATCAGCATCGACCAGCTGGCAGAGCTTCACCTGCTGGAGGCCGCGTACGGCGGTCAGTCCATCCTCGACTACATCCCCCGGGTCAGTCCGATTATGCCGGGCGGCATCACGACCGTCGCCCCCAACCACTTGCTGGCTCTGACCGAGCAGATCGCCCTGGCAGAGTACAGGCCGGTGCGCGTCTGCGTGTCGGTCCCGCCGCGTCACAGCAAGACAGAAACCGTTCTGCATACGATAGCTTGGTGGCTCCAGCGGCACCCCGAGCACACCATCGCGTACTGCTCGTACTCGGGTGACATCGCCCAGTCGAAGTCCGTGCGCGCCCGAGACATCGCCGAGGCATCCGGCGTGGTCATCAGGCCAGACCAGTCGCGAGCAGGTCAGTGGCGCACGTGGTCCGGCGGAGGTCTGATCGCCACAGGCGTCGGCGGTCCGCTGACGGGCATGGGCGCGAACCTGATCATGGTCGACGACCCGGTCAAGAACCGCGAGGAGGCGGAGTCAGCCGGTCAACGGCAGAAGCTCTGGGACTGGTTCACATCCACCGTCATGACGCGGTTGACCCCAGGAGGGTCGATCATCGTCCTGCACACTCGCTGGCATAGTGATGATTTAATTGGGAGATTGTCGAAGAAAGGGTGGGTGACCGTCAACCTCCCCGCCTACGATGATCAGACGGACAAGTGGCTCTGGCCAGAGGGAGGCTGGACCGGCGAAGTCCTGGAGGAGCGTAGGCGCGAGATAGGGGAGTACGACTGGTCCTCGCTCTACATGGGAGAGCCTCGACCCCGTGGTGGTCGGATGTTCGAGGACCCTATGTTCTACGACAAGCCGGCCGTCATCGGCTCGAAGATCATGATCGCCTGCGACCCGGCGGCTACCAAGAGCACCCACGCCGACTACAGCGTCATCATCGTGGGTGCCTGCTGGATCGGTCCCGACAACATGCCGCACGTGGACGTGCTGGAGGTGTGGCGGGCCCAGGTGGAGATCCCTCGGTTGTGCCAGGCTCTCCAGCACTTCCAGGAGCAGTACGGGGGCGTGATCGGCGTCGAGGCCACCGCCGGGTTCAAGGCCATCCCCCAGACACTCAGACAGGTGCTGAAGGGCGTCCGCATCGTGGAGGTGCCGGCGATCAAGGACAAGTTCACCCGGGCTCTGCCGGCCGCAGCCGCGTGGAACGGCTTGCCGGGCCAGCCGGAGACCCGGCGCATCCGGCTACCGAAGCGGGGGACCAAGCCGTGGCTCGACGCCTTCATGCAGGAGGTCTCGGACTTCACCGGCGTGGCCGACCCGCAGGACGACCAGGTCGACGCCCTCGCCCATTTATATTTTATGGCCGCGACGATGATCGGCACCCGCAAGACTACGACTGACTTGTCCAGGTATCTACCCTTCGGGTAGCAGCGCAAGTTCTAGCTATGGGTGGTCCTACCACCTCGACGACGGCCCCTGAACATCCGAGACCCGCACCGCCCGGCAGCTGTGATAGCGTCCGGCTGATGGTCAGCAGGGGCAACACGTGAGTCTAGGTGACCGCACCAAGACGCGCCTGAACCCCGGCGTCGGCGGCGACGCCATGGACGAGGTGGTCACCCGCGTCGACCTCGGGGAGGACCTCAAGGCTCCCGTCGTCGTCCAGGCATACCGCGACGGCGCGTCGGCCGCCCTCTTGGACCCGTACCCGTCCAAGAGGTTCGACATCCAGGCGGCGGTGATCTACGTCGGACACGCCACCCGCGGGTCAGCCCCAGGCGCGGCCGTGTGGAAGATTAAGAAAGTAGCGCTCGACGGTAGTGGGAGCCCTACGTCGACCACGTGGACCGCTGCGACAGCTGTCTGGGACAACCACACGACTGAGTCTTACAGCTAGATGGGGGGAACGATCACGCGCCACGGCGAGTGCAACGGCTGCGGCTGGTGCTGCCAGTTCATCATGGTCCAGCGCGTGACCGTACCGGCGTCGCACATCACCACGGACAGCGAGAAGTTCTACAAACTGCGAGGCGGGATCATGGGGGAGGACGGTAAGCTGCGCGTGGTCCAGCACGCCTTCATCCCGTGCTCGGCGCACGACGACGAGGCCAAGCAGTGCAGGGCCTACGACGACCGCCCGCAGATCTGCCACGACTTCCCGTCCGCACCCGATCAGATCGAGGGGACGCCGTGCTCCCACTGGTTCGAGCTGACTGACGACGCAGACACGGTCATCGATCGTCGAGGCGGTCTCAGCTCAGCGCACCCAACACCACCGCGCTTTCAGTGACCCATGCCAGGGACCTTCTCCAATGACATGACCCTCGTCGAAGACGGGGAAATCACGACCGACTACTCGCTGGTCGGCACGCTGAAGACCGCTCGCGCCCTGAACGACGACTACAAGATCGAGGGGACCAACTGCGTGACGTGGGGTGTGAGCAGTACGACGGGCACGGGCACGGCCCACACGCTCGCCGTGCTGCCCGGCGCCCCTGTGAATTTCAGCGCTAGCGGTGCCCACTTCTTCCAGTGGATCAAGGTCTTCGCGTGGCCGTCCATGGCCACCCAGCGCGCAGGTGGTACGCGCATCGCGATCTCCTCCGACGCACCACCGACGGCAGTACGCGCGACGTTGAGCGCGACCATTGGCGCAGGCGGTACCGGCTACTCAGTCGGCAACGTTCTGACGGTGACCGGTGGAACCAGGACCGAGGCAGCCACCTTCACGGTGACTGCGGTGAGCGGCGGCGTCGTCACGGCGGTCACGCCCACCGCCAGCGCGCGAGGTAGCTACACCGTTCTGCCTGTGAACCCGGTGGCGACCACGGGCGGTGCTGGCACATGCACGTTGAACATCACGTGGGTGTACTCGACCACGAACACCAAGGAGTGGTTCGTCGGCGGCGCGGACACCGTGGTGGTCGACGGCTGGGTGAACTACGCGGTCGACATCGCGGGCACGCCGGACCTGGAGACCGGCAATCCTGTGATCACCAGCATCGACCGCTTGGGTCCGGGGGCAACTGCCGTCGCGGTGACCGCGATCGCCACACACGTGATGGACACCAGCCGTTACGGCACGGGCATCACCGTCCTCGACGGGACCTCCGGGTCTCCGGTGACGATGGCTGACTTCCTCGCGTACGACAACGGCTCCCCGGCCACGCGGTCGCTCGGTGTCGTGATCGCGCAGGCGGGCATCTACTTCATCGCAGGCAAGCTGACCATCGGAGCTGCCGCGCAGACCGCAGTCTCCGTGTTCAAGGACACCAACAAGGTCCTGGTCTACCAGCCGTTCCCGGTGTCTGCGACGTTCTACGAGATCAAGCCTATCGGAGCTTCTGGCTTCGTGTCGACGCTCCAGTTAGGGACGTACTCCGGTGGCGTCGCGGCGGGCGGCTTCACGATCCGAGGCGCCGAGCGCTACACGCACTACGGCGGCGTCGCGACGGGTTTGGTGCCGTCGATCTGGACGCTAGATGCCGATGACGCGTTCTCGCTGTGCCTGCTCTACGCCTGCTCCTTCAGTCAGATGCGCGCTGCCTCGTTCAGGAGCGACTCGGAGATCCGGTTCTGCTCGTTCCAGGACTGCGGAGAGATCACCGCTGGCGGTGCCACGTTCGACAACTGCTCGTTCACCGACCTGCGGACGACGACGCCGATCAGCGCGGTCTACCAGATCCGCGTGACCGCCACGACCCCGATCATCACCAACTGCAACTTCGTGAACGCGGCGATCGGTATCCTGTGGGACCGCAACGCCGACACGAACACCAAGCTCGACGGCACCAACTTCACGTCAGGTGGGACCGGGCACGCGATCGAGCTGGGCACCAACTGCCCGACCGCCATCACGCTGTCGAGCGTCGGCTTCACAGGCTACGGTGGGACGCCTGGATCGAACCCTACCGCGTCGACAGGTTCAACCAACGCAGCGATCTACAACAACAGCGGCAAGACCATCACCATCACCATCACGGCCGGCACCACCCCGGCCATCCGCAACGGCGTAGGCGCGACCACCGTGGTCGTCACTGGCGCGGTCACCCTGACCGTGAAGGTGCAGGACGAAGCCAAGGTTGCGATCCAGAACGCGCAGACCAGCATCCACCTCGCGGCGAGCCCGTTCACCGCACTGATGAACGAGGACACCGCCGTCACCGGTATCGCGACGGAGAGCTACTCCTACGTCAGCGACGTCGAGGTGGTGGTCCGCGTCCGCAAGTCAGCGACAAGTGATACCCCTCGGTACGTGGCCTTCTCAGACACGCAGACGATCACAGCTTCCGGCCTCTCGCTCACCGTAACCCTGAAGGCGACTTCGCTTCCGATCTAACAGGAGACTCCTATGTCTGACACCATCCTCGGCGGCAAGTTGACCATCTGGTACGAAGCGGAGAACCGCCAGAAGCGCATCCGCTGGACCGGCACGACCGCGAAGACTGACGTGCGGACGATGCTCGCGGTCTACGGTGCGGCCGAAGACTTGCTCACACAGCCGGCCCAGCAGGACGACGGCCTGATCTTCTCGGCCGAGACCCCAGGCGAGTACACCATCGGGAAGATCGACGCTGGCGAAATCGAGCCGTGGTTCATCGACATGGGAACGATGGAACACATCATCGGCGACTTCGCGAACTTCACCGGGTGCGCGATCAAGACCTCCGGGTGGGCGCGGGTGGAGGGCTCCAACACGGGCATCGTCGTGGTCCCAGTGTCCTCTGGTGGCGCGATCGTCGTCGGGGACATCGGCCTCGACATCACGCACGCTAGCGCCGACGCCGGTACGTTGCTCGACGTCATCGTCACAGGCGGTGCGACCGACTACCTGTGGATCCGTCCCGACTCCTCGGCCGCTGCCAACAACTTCGACACGGGCTCGGGCAACCTCACGTGCAACGCCCACGTGTCCGTGCAGAGCGCCGTCGCTCACACGGGCGAGATGGTCTGGGGCAACATCTACACCCAGGGCGCCCTCCAGCCCGACACTCACGTGTTCATCTACCAGAACGGCGTGCGTGTCACGGCGTCGGACTCGTCGACTCAGGACTGGTGGCCGGACGGCCACATCGACCGCTCGTTCCCGATCAAGGACTACAAGGTCGCTGCGTTTCCGACGCTCGACCTCGGGTTCATGACCGTCAAGGCGAACCAGTACAGCACCAAGTACGCCTACGCGATCATCCGAATGAACACCCTGACCGGAGGAAACGTCTCCGCCGGTCTGTCATCTGGCGCGGACATCAACAACACCACCGGCTACGCGAGCATCACGCTAGGCGGCGACTCTGGAATCTTCTCAGTCGGCGACGAGATCACAGGAAACATTTCCGGCGCCCGCGCGATCATCACCTTGATCACGGGGACCACCCCGACGCGGACGCTGCACTACTACTACGTCGGTGACCCACTCACTGCGTTCAACGGCTCCGAGGCTATCGACAACGCGGACGACACCGGCGCCGCGACCAGCTCGGGCGCTGTGGCCAACCAAGGTCCAGCACTCGCGGGGTGGTTCGACGGTGCGGCCGTCCCCACGTACGTGTTCGCAACCGCGACGGCCGACATCAACGACGACTCGGTGAACGAGCAGTACGGCATCACCATCGACCTCAACCAGTGCTCGCTCGCGCAGATGCACGAGTACAACAAGTACGCGCAGCGGCGCGGGTCCGTGCTCGACCACGACGGCCTCGACGGCCAGGAGTGGATCGGCATCGACTACGCCGTCAACTACGCCTCCATCACCGGCACCGTCGCCGAGGGCGCCACTGTCACCGGCGCGACCTCGGGTGCCACGGGCGTCGTGGTCAGCAACCCGGCGGGCGCCTCCAACACGGCGCTCCTGCGCAACAGCCGTGGGACGTTCATCGACGGAGAGGCGATCCAAGTCGACGGCGCCAACCGCTTCAACGCCACCGGTCTGACCGTGACGGTCGTCGTGCCTCTGGCAGAGTCCAGCTTCGGTACCCTGGCCGGGGTCACGTACTTCGCAACGCGCGGCGTGCTGCTGACGGACTACAAGAGCGCTGCGGAGAACAACTTCTCGCTGATCGACGCGACTGGAGCGGCACGTGCTCGACCGACGTCGATCACGATGTCCATCCTCAACCTGCTCCAGCACGACTGGGCGACCTGCTTCCGGCTCACCGGGTCTGGCGGTAGCGTCAACAAGACGGAGTACTCCGCGACCGGCGGTGAGGCCATCGGCGCAGCCACGCTGACCGTGGACACAGCAATCGCTGCTGACGTCCCAGGCAAGACGGCTGGTGGGTCGCTCGTCCTCGTGGACGCGAGTGCCAACAACAAGGAGTACGTCATCCGGTTCTCGTCCTACGTGGCGGGGACCGGCGTCGTGACCCTGGCCAACATCGTGGTCGCAGCTGCGGACAGCGGCACCGATACGAACACGATCGTCGAGGCTGGTGCTTTCGCGACTGCCAAGGTCGGTGACATCGTCGTCAACCACACGCGGGCTTCCGCAGTCTCCTACGTCATCGACGTCGTCAACGCCAACACCGTGGAGATCTTCCCCGCCATCGCAGCACAGACGACGGGCGACTCGATCGAGCTGAACTGCGTACCAGTCGCGGTGAACACGGTGGACAGCGTGTACTTTCCGGTCATCTTCGCTTTCAGGGAGACGAACGGGACGCAGTCCGCCTCCATGCAGTACGTCGCCGACATCTTCGCCCGCGTGCGAGTGCGGAACACCACGGACGCTGCGGTGAAGATCAAGGGGTTCACCGCCGACGTCACCATCGGTACCGGCGGCGGTACGGCGAGCGCGACGCGTATCCCGAATACGGTGTACTAAAGGCCGTTGTGTGAGGCGGTTGCGTGAGTTGAAGCGGCTGGAGGCGGAGAGTGCAGCGCTGTACCAGAAGTGCCGCGATCTCAGCTCCCTGTGTACGTCACACCCCTCGGTACTGGAGGCAGGGGTGGCTACCATGAAGGAACGTCTGCTGGTGATTGGAGCTAGGATGGACGAGCTGAGAAAGATGACTGCCGATGACTGACGTCGTGATCGAGGGCATCGAGGACGTCATCGCCCGCGACCTGGCGAAGCACAAGGCCCTGCTCGAACGGCTGACCATCGAGGTCCAGGCGTTCAGGCAGGGCCGCGCCCACGAGATCAAGAAGCAGAAGCACTACGCGGGACTGGTCGGCAACGGCCAGTTCAGCGACGTGGCGCTCCGTACCGCGATGGACGACATCGCGATCAACATCCGGCACATGAGCGACAAGGTGCAGACAGGGGAGGAGCAGATCGTGTTCAACAAGCGCATCGTCGAGACGCTCACGCTCCAGCTGGCGGTGCAGCAGCAGGCCCTCGACGCCCTCGCACGCCACAGGAGGGACAATGCCTCTGGTGATTGATTGGTTCGGGTCGACCATCCAGGTCACGTCACCGACCACCGAGGTGGACGGTCAGACGCTCCACAACTTCATCGAGGACGCGATGGTCTCGCCGGAGGGGCTGTCCTACGAGGACATCATCAACCCGGAGGGCAAGATCGGCTCTGGCGTCGTGAAGTCGCAGATCATCATGACCCTCAACCACCCGTGGCAGATCCAGTTCTGGTCAGGCAGCGGGTACACGCGGATCTACGGCTCCAAGATCGAGGGCGGGAAGACCGGCCTCGGTCCGCTACCGCAGGCGGTCAAAGCGACCGGTGGCGCTGGTGACATCACTGTGCTGGAGAGCCCGGTCGACGGTACGTTCGTCGTGAGTGGTAGCGGCGTCACAGCCCAGGACAAGACGGACATCGCCGCGCTCGTCACTGACGACGCAAAGACGCTGACCGTCGGCAAGTACCTCGCGCTGGAGGATTAATGCCGCTGATCCAGTGGGTCATCCAGAACCTGGACGTCATCGGTGTGGTGGTCACACCGGTCGTTCTGGGTGGTGGCGGCGGATCCCCACAACTCAGGACCCACCACATCGAGCAGCGTTTCCGCATCCGCCACCAGGTCCGACCTGTCATAACTATCATCGTAGGTGCTCCCATGCAGGTCTTGGTCGGAACCAGATATCGGATCACCGCCGGGTTCCTGTCCGGTGACCGGCCGATCGACCCGAACCACGTGTCGCTGGTCATCACGGTGCCTGGCGCTGAGACGCGGACGCTCGACTTCAAGGTCTCCCCGGAGGTCCAGCGCGCTTCGATCGGCGCGTACACCTACGAGGCGGTCGCGGACAATCCTGGGGACGTCGTCTACCGCTGGGTGTCGGACGCGCCAGGTCAGGAGGCTGTCGCTGAGGGCACGCTGGCCGTGCTGGACGTCACGGACATGGCCACGGTGGGGGCTGTCGACGACGCCTGGTTCGACACCCTCCACGAGAGCCTGGCGTCCAAGATCAGCCAGATCACGCTCCAGCTCCGCACAGCTATCACCGCCGTGATCAACAAGGTGAACCAGGAGGAGGACATCGACGAGGACCCGGACGCCTGGGTGCAGAACCTCCGCGAGAGCCTCATGGCCCAGCTCGACGGCATTACTCAGCTGGACTAGGTACGCGGGACAATCAATACGCTTGTGAATCCGCTACCAAGCAGGGTAAGAGGGTCGCCGTGGTGGACGTAGTAACGCTTCTGATAGGGCTCCTGCTGACCGCTCCTGGTGATGCTGGTGATGCTGCTGGGCTGCGCGCCACGGCGCCCCAGTATCTCAACGCCGGGACAGCCGTGCTCCACCTAACCGCGGCTCGCGCCGCCGGGAGTGTCTACGGCCTCGACCCGGATCTGCTGCTGTCGATCGCCCACCACGAGAGCCGCTACACGGTCGCACGCACCCCGGAAGCCGGCGGCCTGACGTCCTGCGGGGTCATGACCCCGCAGCCGCTGGCCAAGTGCGACTCCACGTCAGTCACAGGCGGCTACCTCGAAGGAGCTGCCCACCTGCGGAAGTGGGTGGACAACACGCGTGACCAGCGCACGGCCCTGCTCGGGTACGGTGGCGGCTACCGCGCGATCAAGGCGTGCGCAGCTGGTCCGGTCACACGCGTCCGCGCGGGACGAACCGTGGACCTGTGTTCCGTGGTCGACATCTTCCTGGGTAGGGCCTACGCGATCAAGCGATCCCGCTCCCGCACACGTGTTTGAGCGCGCAAGGAGGATTTATGGGCAAGAAGCTACCGGTACCGCTCAACCACGAGATGACGCTCGCCCTGCGGGAACGCCTGTACAAGACGGTCGACAACTTCGCCAAGGAGTTCGACCTGGACGTCGAGCAGCTCAGCCGTGACCTGGGGTTCATCTGTGCGAACATGGCCGCAGGGGCCGGCGTCTTGGGTGCCGACTACAAGGAGTGGCTAGATGAGCGACGATCGACGTCCCAAGACCCGCCGCAAGACCAAGGTCCGGGAAGCAAACTCCGTTGACACGGAGATGGAGATCTTGTCGGCACAGACGATCAACTCGGACGTCGTCCAGTACCTCACCAAGCATCCGGCCTATGCGAGCCGGCGCTACTTCTACGACTCCCAGGACCTGATGACGTTGGTGGGCGCAGCCCTGGTCAAACAGGGGTTCCCGGCGGAGCTGCTGGCAGACACCAAGTGGCTCTGGGTGCAGGGACCAAGCGGCCCAAAGCTGTACCTGATCACCGCCGGCCTGAGGGCGTGAGTGGCCAACCGGTTCGCGTCGTGGGATGACCCGGTAGAGGCCCTCGGTATGGAGGGTGTCGAGGTCGGCACCGTCCGCTGCCCGCACGTGCTCCAGGGGGACGTGACCGCCCACCGCAGGTCTATCAAGCGACGAGACCGGCCGTGTAACGAGCTGGCTCGCCTGATCAAGTACCCCGACCCCTTCGGCCTCCGTTCTCGCTGCTGTGAGGGGCACGTGGTGGTGATGTCCAACCTGTCCTGCCCGGGGCTGGTGTTCGACTACAAGGGGCCCACCGACTGACGTGACTGGCGGTGGTGACCCGGTCCGCGGTACACATCATCCTGCCTATGCCAACGTACAAGAGGCTCAACCAGCGCAACCCCGAGTGGCAAGGTGCCTACTGGCGGAGGTGCAGAGCCCTCTACGCCGGCGGCCAGAAGCTGCTCGCCGACAAGGAGATGATGAGGCAGGTCTTCCCGCCGCACCTGGCGGAGAGGCCCATCGTCTGGGAGGAGCGCTGCCGCCGGGCGTACGTCATCCCGTACGCGGGTGAGATCATCGACATGATCACCAGCGCGTTGTTCAGCTCCGACCTCCAGATGACGGCGGAGCCGGAAGCTGACCCGTGGTACAAGGACTGGTCAAAGGATGTCTCCCCGCCTGGCGGGCAGAAGCAGACCCTCCAGCGGTTCCTCAAGGAGCAGATCACGACCGCCCTGCTCTGCAAGAGGGCCTGGACGCTGGTGGACCTGCCGACCATCAACGATGACGTGGCGGACGCGCTAGCTGCTGACGCCCTGATCAAGGTCCCCGTGGGCAGCCTGATCGAGCAGGAGAGGCTCGGACGCCTGGACGCCTACGCCTGCGCCCTTGACCCGGAGTGCGTCTGGGACTGGGAGGTTGACCGCGACGGCCGCCTCCTGTGGGTGATCGTCCACTACCAGTCGGCCCGCCGAGACGGCATCGAGGGGGACCGCGACACCATCACCGAGCAGTGGATGTACTACACATCCTCCTCGTGGGAGCGATACGAGCTGACCTACCACAAGAACACCCCGCCGATCGACATGACGGAGGTCCCGAAGGTCGACGCCGGTGGTCACAGCTTCAAGCGCGTCCCGGTCATCCCGTTGGAGCTGACCGACGGGCTGTGGGCGATGGGCAAGATCGAGTCGATCGCCGTCGCCCACTTCAACAAGCGCAACGCCCTGAGCTGGGCCCAGTACAAGAGCCTGTTCCCGGTCATGACGCACTTCGCCGGCCCGCCGGACGTCACCAACCCGATCAGCGAGGACCCGGACCGCATCCTCAACCAGACGATCGGCCAGGGGCACGTCGTCCAGCTGGCCAACCTGGATCGCCTGGAGTTCATCGGCCCGCCTACTGCCGCGTTCGCGACGGCAGCCGCCGACCTCAACACGCTGCGGGATGAGATGCACCGGGTGGTCCACCAGATGGCCCTCTCGGTGGACAACAGCGCAGCCGCCCTCCAGCGGTCGGCAGAGTCCAAGCAGGTCGACCAGTCCGCGTCGTACGTGGTGCTCAGGGAGTTCGGTAAGATCGTCCGCGAGCACGCCATCGAGCTGCATGAGGTCGTGCAGGTCGGCCGTGGGGACCCGAAGGCGGTCATGTGGGGGGCGGCTGGGATGGATAGCTACAGCGACGCCTCGGTGGACGCCTTGGTCACGCAGGCGCAGTCAATGGAGCTGATCAGCATCCCTTCAGCGTCGTTCCAGCGGGCGTTCAAGTTCCAGCTGGCCAAGCGCGTGCTCGGTGACTCGGTTGAGGAGGACGTGCTCGACGAGATCCGCGACGAGCTGGAGGAGAACATCACCAACGAGCAGTACACCGCCCCGGTCATGATGGCGGAGGCGATGGCGGGGCAGGCTGCCACCGGCGACCCGTTCGGCCCTGGGCCGGGGCAGCCCGGGGAGGCGCCCCCGGCTGGTCCGCAGGCGAAAAGCCCCGTTCAGGCCAAACCAGGGGCACCAGACGAGCCAGACGAGAAGCCGGAGCCCAAGCCGGAGCCCAAGCAGAGCCCAGCTGTCCAGCGTCGCCAGAAGCGCTGACCTGAGACCCTCGGATGGCGGTCAACAGGGCAGAGCTGCTCGGCAAGGGGGCCGCGGCGGACATCCGCGGGATGGACGCGACTGCCCTCGCCGCCCTGGTCCCCGCGATGCGGGAGGCCCGCCGGGAGGTCGCCGGGGAGCTTGCCGAGTGGCTGCGTAGGGTCGGCCCGCAGGCGATCAACGAGAAGTTCACCCCCGCCCAGCTCAGGCAGGTCCAGCTCCTGCTCGGGGTCGCCGAGGGCCAGGCGCAGAACCGGCGCGGGTCGTTCCCGACAGCTGCCAGGTCAGCCGTCCTATCCGTGATGGGTCGCGCCGAGGCACCGTCGCGCGCAGCTGCCACGGTGGTCAACGAGCTTGCCCAGCTCGGCGCCCGGTTCAGCGACATGCCACCGCCGCAGCTGAGGCACGCCGCGATCATGGCCCGCGGCGACCGCATGGTCATCAACCGCTACCCGGCGTCCGCCAACCGGTACGCGGGGCAGGTCCGCGACGACCTCCGCATGCAGTTCGGCGTGGGTCTCGCGCGCGGGGAGTCGGTCGACCAGCTGGTCAAGCGGATCTCCAACCTGTCGACGTTCCGCACCGCCGTCGACGCGACCAACGCCCCGGCTGCCGCGGGCGCGATGGCTACCGGGCTGACCAACCGCTACCACAACTCGGCCAACCGGCTGGTTAGGACGGAGCTGGTCAACGCGTACAACTTCACGGCGAACGAGGGGATCAGGGAGGCGCACAGGATCGACAACCGGGTGGTCTCCAGGTGGGACGGGTCCAACGACTCCAGGATCTGCGTGATCTGCCGCGGCCTGGACGGCAAGACGGTGACCCCTGGGGAGGACTTTCCAGGAGGCTACACGTTCCCGCCGGCACACCCACACTGTCGATGTACGATCGTCGCGTGGATGGACGACTGGGGTCCGGGGAAACCTGACCCTGAGATGCCACCGAGTGCGGAGCAGGTGCTGGCGGACGAGAAGGCCCGCGCCAAGGGAGCGCGTCAGGAGGCCGAACTGGTTCGCGCGGAGGGGCAGACGCAGGCGATCGCCGCCGCACCGGAGGCGCCGACCCGTCGCGCGTCGCGGAGGCCGCCGCAGCCGGAGGTCACGTGGGGTGAGCCGTGGGAGAACCGGACGCAGACCCACATGGACTTCCTGACGATGATCAAGTCCCAACCGGAGGCCATGCGGTGGAGCATGCTCTCCACGCTGGAGCAGAATCCGGAGGCCGTGTTCACCGGCCAGGTGACCAACGGCAGCCTGGTCAAGTTCGTGCGCAACGCAGAGCGCATCGACCGCGAGCTGGCCGCGCTGGAGGCGTGGCGCGTCAAGTACGACCCGGCGCGCCGGGTCCAAGCGACGCAGGAACGTCGGGTGGAGCGGGCGCGGCTGCGTGACGAGGGTCGCGCCAAGCGGGAGGCGGAGCGGGCGCAGGCTAAGGAGGCGAAGCGCCAGGCAGCACTCACCGCGAAGGCCGCCAAGCTCTACGGCAGCCCAGGTGACGTCACTGCCCGAGCGCTCGCTACGATCGACACCACCAAGCTTCAGCTGATGGCGACGGTGGCGCACAAGAACCACGCTGACCCTCAGAAGCTGCTCACCGACTACGCGGGCGAGCCGAGCCGTGGGAAGCGCGACTTCGAGACGGCCATGCACGCCCTCACGGGCAAGAAGATCACCTTCGAGGACATCACCCATGGGTTCGCAGTCCCTGACGGGTTCCGTGCGGAGCTACAAAACATCACCGGCGGGGATAACCCGACGCTCACATGGGACATCATCGACGTGAAGACTGGGAAGATCGCCGCTCGCGGGTTCCAGCGCGACTTCAGCGAGCGCAAGGGCAAGGTCAACGTCCACCACGCCTACTTAGT
>Ga0105049_10004578_pt1 | contig 16208 bp, 11 predicted proteins | sample MAT06_FD_78087 | JGI IMG/M metagenome (GOLD analysis project Ga0105049, IMG submission 78087) | Freshwater microbial communities from Lake Fryxell liftoff mats and glacier meltwater in Antarctica - MAT-06 | ecosystem: Environmental > Aquatic > Freshwater > Ice > Liftoff microbial mat | place... | reverse complement strand
TTCGTCGTACTTGCCGACTGTTGGCACATCGGCCGGATCGATGATCGTTGCCCCGGCCTTACTCATCGCAGCAATGGCGTCTTCGAACACCGCGTCGACGAGCGGGTGAAAGCCGGCCATGTTGCGCGCCACGCCTATGCTCGCACCGCGAAGGGCCTTTGCGTCGAGCGAGGTTGTGAAGTCGGCCGGCGCCATCCCGCGGCCTGCCTTGGTCGCTTCGTCACGATCGTCGACGCCCGCAATCACATTGAGCAGTGCGGCCGCGTCGGCGACCGTACGCGCCATCGGCCCAGCCGTGTCCTGCGACGCCGAGATGGGAATGATGCCGCTGCGACTCACCAAGCCGACGGTTGGCTTGATACCAACCAGACCACAAATGGACGACGGACAGATGATCGATCCGTCAGTCTCCGTGCCAATCCCAACCGCCGCGAGGTTCGCCGAAATCGCGGCACCGGTGCCCGAGCTCGATCCACACGGATTGCGATCGAGAACATACGGATTGCGGGTCTGACCACCGCGCCCGCTCCATCCACTCGTCGATCGTGTCGACCGAAAGTTGGCCCACTCGCTGAGATTCGTCTTACCAAGCAACACCGCACCAGCGGCGCGCAGCAGTTCGACGATGTGTGCGTCACGCGGTGCCGATGAACCCGCGAGTGCCAGTGAGCCGGCAGTCGTCGCCATCTTATCCGCGCTGTCGATATTGTCTTTGATCAACACCGGGATTCCGTGCAACGGACCGCGCGCTTCACCGCGCTTACGCTCTGCATCCATTCGATCGGCAATCGCAAGCGCATCGGGATTGCGCTCGATCACCGAGCGCAGCATGGCGCCCGACGAATCGATAGCATCCATGCGCGTCAGATACGCGGCCGTGAGCGCACGCGAGGTGAGCGTACCCTTGTGCATGAGTGCTTGCAGCTGCGCGACGGTCATCTCCGCATACGGAAACGGTGCCGCCGTCGACGGCAGCACTGCGCGCTTCGCCTGCCCAGGAGTGCGCGTCTGCTTCGGCGTTGTATCCTGCGCCGACACGTCGGCAATCGACGGTGTCAGAAATGCCGCCGCACCGGCAGCGACCGAGCGCTGAACAAAACCTCGGCGATCAATTGAAGCCGAATGTTCGTTGGCGTGATTATCGTTGCCGGAACCGTCGCTTATATCACCGTTGTCCGCTCCACCGTTCACATCGTCCTGCGACATGCACACTCCTCAGACCGCGGCGAGCGCAATCTCGAAATCGTTCAACAGGTCGCGTACATCTTCGATGCCAATGCTCAGTCGCACATAGCCCTCGGCGACCGCGTCGGCACCCCAACGCGCCCGGCGTTCGGCACTGGTGTGAATGCCACCGAAACTCGTGGCTTCGTGCACCAACGTGGTCGCCGCAAAGAATCGCTCGACAGCCGCGCGATCACTCAACGTGAACGCAATGACCGGTCCAAAACGTGTCATCTGCTTTGACGCAATCGCGTACGAACGGTCGCTGGGCAATCCCGGATAGCGCGTGTTCGACACTTTGGCGTGTGTGGAGAGATAGCTCGCCACCTGCAAGGCACTCTCGCACTGGCGCGTGAGCCGCACATCGAGTGTGCCGAGCGATCGATGGGCGAGCCACACTTCCATGGGGCCCGGAATCACGCCCATGCGTGTGCGCCAGGTGCGCAGCGCATCCGCCCATGCAGCATCCTTGCATGCAACGTGACCGAGCACGACATCGGCATGACCGGTCATTGCTTTGGTGTCCGAGACGACGGCAAAGTCAGCGCCGAGTGCGAGCGGGCGCTGTCCAAGCACCGTGGCCGTTGTGTTGTCCACGGCAACCAGCGCCCCGACATCGTGTGCAGCGCGACACAACTCCGCGATATCGCACACCTCGAGTCCCGGATTGGTGGGCGACTCAAGCCAGAGCAACGTCGCACCGTCCAACAGCGCGCGTTGGGCGCCATCAACCGTTGGCGCCATCGCGACTTCGATCCCCTGTTCGGCGAAGTACGTCGTCGCGATCAGGCGTGTGGTGTAGTAGCTGTCGTTGGGCATGACGATCTTCTGCCCAGGCTTGAGTGCCGTTGCGAGCAACGCGGCACTGGCCGCCATCCCCGAGGGAAACAGCACCGACGGCCCGCCTTCCAGCTCCTCGAGCGCGGCTTCGTACAGTGTCCACGTCGGATTGTGAAAGCGACCATAGGTGAACGGAGAATCGGCGACATCACCGGCAACATGGTACGGCGCCGCAAACGTCGGACCGGGCAGATAGGGCGCACCGGGCGTTGCATGCGGCAATCCGGCGCGCACCACACGTGTCGCGTCGCGCATGGCCGGCCGTGAGTCTTGCCGGGTTGGGTCAGACATGTGTAGCGGCTCCGAAACGGTCTTCCAGCCAGGTCAACATCGAGCGAATGACATCGTCGCGAACAGCGGTGCGCGAAAGGAACAGATCGTGGATGCCATCGGGAAATCCCTGCAGCGTGACGTCGCGACCGAGGCCCGGCCCGCGCGATTTCATGTGTTCGACGTTCAGCACAATGTCGCTGGTGAGATAGGCGTCATTCCATTCGCCTGCAGCAAAAATCGACGAGCCGGCGTGCAACAACAGCACGGGTGACGCGATCGAGAACCCCTTTGCGAGACGCGCCTGCACTTTGCGAATCGCGCGCACCCAACCGAAGTACACCGGAAAACCAAGCCGCGGTTTCCATCGGAGATCGTACGTCCACTCGCCGCGATGTTCCTTCAACAGACTGTCGCCGTACCAGCTGGGAATTCCCTTCGGGTCCGCCATCGACGGCATGATCGCACCGAGCAACGTGCCGATCTCCAACGTCAACTTGCGCGACGATGGAATGGCGAAATCGAAGAACGGACTGTTGAGCACCAGGGCCTGCACATCGTTGCGCAGTTCACCGCGCTGCATGTACCACGACGTGATCAGGCCACCGGTCGAGTGACCCAGCAACACGAGCGTGTCATGTCCTTCTTCGCGCCTCACGATATCGATGGCGAGCGAAAGTTCTTCGTCGTAGTGCGAAAGACTTGTCGTGTAGTTGGGGCGATTGCCGCCGCGCAGTGAACGACCGTATCGCCGCAGATCGAGCGCGTAGAAATCCCAGCCAGCTTGGGCGAACGCGTCGGCCACGTGCGTCTGAAAGAAGTAGTCGACAAAACCGTGCACATACAACACGGCGCGGCGCGTCGGTTTGGTGCGATGTCGCCGCACCAGCGTCGCGCACAACGGTCCGTCGTCATCGGGCGCGAGTGGCAGCGGTGTTGCCTCATACCCATCCAACGCACTGTCGTTGACCCACACACGACTCTGCGCTGTATCGGGGCTCGCCGCCAACGGAACGGTCACGGGCGTGGTGGAAATTCCGCGTCGGTCAGCGCACGCGCTTCATCGATGAGCATCACCGGAATTCCATCGTTCACCGCGTACACGAGCTTGTCCGCGCGACACACCAATGCTTCCGGCGGCCCGGCATAGTACTCGAGCGGGCCTTTGCACTTCGGACAGACGAGAATTCGCAGCAACTCAGCAGACAACGTCATGGATCAGGCTCCGCTCGGACGAAAAGGGGCCGGCGCCGCCGCACTCGTCTTGAGGCGCGGACCGCCGATTAACTCGATGCAATATGGAATCGCCGCGAAGATTGCGCCGAGGCATTCCTCGATCGCCGCGGGCTTGCCGGGCAGGTTGATGATAAGAGAACCGCCCCGGGTGCCCGCGATCTGCCGGGAAAGGATTGCCGTGGGCACCGTTCGCACCGACACGGCACGCATCTGCTCACCAAAACCCGGGAGTAGCCGATCGCACACGGCCATGGTGGCTTCGGGCATCACATCGCGTGGCGCCGGGCCAGTGCCGCCCGTGGTCACGATCAGCGCGCAGTGGTGGACGTCGGCGAGTTCGCGCAGCGTCGCCTCGATTTCTGGCTGCACGTCGGGAATGAGCCGGTACTCTTTGCGCCAGGGGGACTCGATCCATCGACCCAGCACCTCTTCGATGGCGCGCCCGGATTTGTCCTCGTAGATGCCGGCGCTGGCCCGGTCTGACACGGTCACGATACCGAAAGGGATCTCCATCCCCGAAGTTACCACATCGGGTGTGAAGAGGGATGGATCGAGCGCTTTCCCCGTAGCTCCTACTTCATTGCTCCGCACGTGGTCGCGCCAACTGGGTCGGCCGCGCCGTACTGACCGACGATGAGTTGCGCAGCCCTGCCGTCGCGCGCAGGCTGCAGCACGTACAGCGTCGCGTACGACGCATCGCAGAGGTCGGGCAACGCCGGCCCACCAAGCGCTTTCACGATGGCGGGCACCGTGTTGCTGTGGCCCACAACAAGCACGACCCCCTTCTGCTTGCGAACGGCGTCGGCAACAGCCGTGATGTGCGCGGCCGGAGTCGAGCCCTCGAGCGCCACCACCTGCTGCTTGAGACCAAGCTTCGCGGCGAGCGGCTCACCAGTCTCAGCCGTCCGTTTGCGCGACGTCACGATGATCGCACTGGGCGTCGTGTTCCTGAGCGCGTCGACGAGCGCCATCGCGCGCGCTTTCCCGAGGTCGCTCAGTGAGGGATCAGGATCGGTTTGCGACGCCTTTTCGGCGTGACGCACCAGCACCACCAGCGACGGGCCGCCCTGTGCACGCAACCTCGGGGTGCCGACCGTCGGCGCGCCTAGCAACAACAGAGCGAGCAGCCATCGCGACGCGCCACGCATCAGCTGCGAGACCTCGTTGCACCAACGCCGATCAGGGCGACTCCGGCCGCAATGGCGATGGCGCCAACCCATGTCGGAACGACCTGCTTCTCTTCTACGGACGCCTTGAGCGGACCCATATCGATCACGGTCTTGTCCTTGGTGAATGAGGCGCCACGAAGCAGCAGGAAACCGCCGAGCAACAACAACACGATACCGCCTACGACGGAACCACGCATGAGGCCTCTTCTGTCGGGATGGTATCCGGGCGGCGTCGGGAATCGACGAGCCCGGATGTGCAGAAGAGGAGCACGCCTCGTGCCACGGTAAGCGACGACGGGGAAACGGCCCCCCTACAGCGCTTCCCTACGGTAGCCGGATGACGTCGGTGACCGCCCCCGGCTGCACAACTCGGCCGCCCGTCACCTTTCCCGACGCGTCCATCTTGAACTCAATCGTCGCCACGCGCGAGGCCGCCAGCACAAATCGTGATCCTTCCTGCGGCTCCAGCGCGGTGGTCGGACCACCACCTTGCGTGAGCATCAGCGTATTACCGCGCAGCGAGACGCTCAACGTACCGGCGCCACCGGGCAAGGCGTACTGACCCACGAAACGCTGCAGGTAAAGCGCATCCTTGAGGCGCGCATCGCCCTGCCGCAGGAACACGATCGGCGACACGTTCGCGTCCAGCGTGGCGAGCACCGCATCGACACGACCCGCCGCACTCGTACGGAAGGCGAATTGGATGTTCTCGAACGTGGGATCGTTCTCGTTGCGCAGCCCACTGAACGTCTCGAAATGCCATGGCTCGAGCTTGGCCGTGATGCCGTTGTACGTCACCGCCAGTGTGTCGCGTGCGATGGCAAACGCGATCGCACCGTACCCCGAATCCGCATACACACCCGCATACTCGGTGAGCTTGTGCGACATCGGCGCATTTGGAATGCGCGCCTCACCTTTCTTTGCTTCGCTCTGTCGCGCGGCGAGCTGCGCAACGCGTGCACGTGCGAGCGCCTGCCCGCTCCAATCGCGCCGCGCACCGCCGAACAACCGATCCATCGCGTGCCGCGACACGAGTTCGCCAAGCGCCGCCCCGTTCTGATTCACCAGCACGACCATGCCGATGTTGTCCTGCGGCAGGAGCGTCACTGCCGCAGTGAACCCGTCGATGTTGCCACCATGCTGCGCGCGATAACGTCCGCGATACGTGTCGACGAACCAGCCAAGGCCGTAGCTCATCGGCCCGAGTTCGGGATCTTCACCGAGCCCCGAAATCGGCGTATACGGACGATACATGTCCTTGAGCGTCGCCGATTGGATTACCTGCCTGCCCGCGAGCTTGCCACCCGCGATGTGGAACCCCACCCACTTGAGCATCTCCTCGGCGCTGGAGTTGATGCTGCCGGCCGGTCCAACGAGCGAGATGTCGCGAAACGGCATGCGCTGAATGGAATCGTTGCGCGACCGATAACCGAGACTGTAGTCGGTATCAATCTGCGACTGCTTCACCGAGAAGTTCGTGCGCTTCATGCCGAGTGGGTCGAGCACGAGTTGGCGCAGTCCGTCCTCCCACGAGGTGCCGTTGGTGCTGCCCACCAGATAGCCCGCGGTGAGGAACATCAGGTTGTTGTACTGGAACGTTTCGCGCAGATCCTTGTTGAGCGGCAGGTACGCGAGACGACGCACCAACTCCTCGCGCGTCGACGTCGCGTTGTTGTACCACACCAGATCATGCCTCGGCAATCCGCTGCGGTGCGTGACGAGATCGCGCGGCGTGATGCGCATTGTCACCGCATCCTGATTCATGCGGAACCAGGGCAAGTATGTGCGGACCGGCGTGTCCCATTCGAGCTTCCCCTGATCGACGAGCGCGCCCATCGCGAACGTGGTGAACGCCTTGGACGACGAACCGATCGCGAACAGTGTCTGGGGGGTGACCGGCAGCTTCTTTTCCTCATCGCGCAGCCCGTGCCCTTTCAGATACACCGTCTCGCCGTTCACCGTGATGCCGACGGACAGCCCGACGACCTTCCACGCCACGCGCGCGGAGTCGATCCATGCGTCGAATCCTTCGAGCGCGGCGCGTGCCACATCGGCGGGCGAGGCGGCCGCCGTCATGCTGAACGGGAACGATAGGCCGCCTTGGGCAAAGGTCCCCGTTACCAACTTGCCATCGCTGCTGCGTGCGCCCGAGAACGTTGGCGTGCCCGGTATGCCTGCAATCGTGAAGCGCATCGAGTCGGCGCGCGCCATCACGTTCAGCAATGCGATGTCTTTCGCGCCCTGCTGCGGAATGGAGATATCGCCCGCGCACGTTCCGTCGCGCTGCCGCGTGAGATCGACATCGAACGCCAGTTTACCCGTAGGCAATTCGATCGCGCCAGCCCAATGACCGGCACACGGCGATACGGCCTGTGCGCGCGCAGCCGTGGGAGCGACGCACGCAAGAACAACAACCGTCAGTGCGGCGAGCACGGGCGCAGCGTCACGACGGGTCGGAAACTCCAATTGAATGAATGGCATGTCCAGAAGTGAACCGTCCAACGCGGTCGCGTCCAGTTGCCGTCAGCGGCAACGACCAGCACGCGCCGAGACAAGATGCTATGTTCGTCCGCCATCGAGAGTGTGATCACGGCGGGTGACAGGATGGGTTGAGCATGCGAAGCGTACGGTCGACGGCCGACCGCGTTCGGTGAGACGTCGTGCGCTATCGTAACTTCGACATCGAAGTCACCGACTACGAGCACGTCAGCGAACTGGAGCACTTCCGCGTTCGCGTCCTTCGCTCGCCCGAAGGACCGATGAACGCCGCGGCCGCCGCACCGGGCACAATCGACGACGCACTACGCGCGCAGGTTGGCCTGCTGGACGCGCGCCAGCTCTCGATCCCCCGCATCAAGGCGCTCGGCACCGCCTTGGGCGCCCGCATGTTTCCGCCGCCGGTACGCACGTTGCTCCGGGACAGTCTCAAGCGACTGGCCGGCCCCGACGAAGGACTCAGGATCCGTTTGCGGTTCGAGGCCCCCGAGCTGGCGCGCTATCCGTGGGAGTTCTGCTACCTCCCGGAGACCGAAGACGGCGAGATCCTCGTCACGACACGATTTCTCGCGCTCGATCGCAAGCTGTCGATCGTGCGGTGCAGCACGCTGCCGGACGATGCAATCCGCCTCTCCGCGTTCACCAACGGTCGGGTCGAGATGGCCGCTGTCTTCGCCTCGCCAAGCCCCGGTGGCGAATACTCGCCACTGGATGTCGAGGCCGAGCAAGCGGCGATCGCTGCGGCCACGGCGAACACGCCTTTGCTGCACGTCACGGCGTACCCGCACGGCAACGTGGCCGAGTTGCAGCAGGCGATCGCGGCTGATCCGCACGTGCTGCACTTCGCCGGTCACGGCGACTTTGAGCAGCCGGACCCGCAGACGCCGCCGAGGGGTTTCGTCGTGCTCAATGGCGTCGACGACGGGCCGCTTGTCTTCCTGAACGCGGACGCGCTCGCCGCCAATTTTCGTGGCCGACGCACGCGTCTCGTTGTGCTGGGTTCCTGCAGCACGGCGCAGCGCGATCGGGGCACGGCGTGGAGCGGCGTCGCGACGGCGCTGGTAAGTGCTGGCGTCCCCGCCGCCATCGGCATGCAATTCTCCGTTACGGACCGGAACGCGATCCTGTTCGCGTCGCGCCTCTACAAGCAGATCGCGCAGGGCGCATCGGTCGACACCGCGCTCGTCGATGCGAGACTCGCGATCACGAACTCCAACCCGAACGACCCATATTTCTTTTGCGACTTCGGCACGCCCGTGCTCTATCTCGAAGCGCATGACGGCGATCTGTTTCCCCGCACGAGCGCCGCAGACGCCGCAGACGACGACGAAACGTGGCAGCGGCTACGCGACAGTGCCGCGACGCAGCTCGAGCGCACGCTGCAGCGCTATCGCGGTGCCGACGGAAAACGCGGTATCTATCTCCCCGACTGTTACGTGCCGCGCGAGCGGATCGACGCCGTCTTCGCTTCGTTCTCCACAAGCGAGGCGCGCGCGCTGCTGCTCGTCGACGAAGTCGGCGCGGGCAAGAGTACCGCACTCTGCCGATGGGCCGAGCAGCTGCGTGATGATGGGCATCTCGTGTTCCTGTACGACGCGGGTACATCGCTGCACAACGGGCTCGCGTTCGATCTGGCCAACGATCTCGCGCTGCGCTCGCCGTCGATGCTCGACGATGTGCTCGAGCGTGCCGAACGGTTGGCCGGAGACCGCGGCAAGCGGCTGGTGCTCATCGTCGACGCGATCAACGATTTCCGCGGCGTGCGCGATGATGGCGTCGAGTGCCTGCTGTACGAGCTCGATGCATTCGCGATGCGCACCACCTGGACGCACGTGCGCGTCATCGGCGCGTGCGGCAGCTCGGCGTGGAATCGGCTGTCGCGCGCTGGCCTGCTGCGTCGGCTCTCCAGCAGCAGCTACTTCCAGGGCGACGCCGGTCGACCAGTCGTACCACTCGGTCCCTTCTCGCCGGACGAAGCCGCAGCTGCTTATACGTCGTATGCCAAGCAGTTTGTGCTCGCCACACCGCACGACCGTCTATCGCTCAACTCGCGTGCGCGCCTGCGACGGCCGGTGCTTTTGCGTCTCGTGGCCGAGGTGTTCGGCGGCACCGGTACGTCGCTGACCGATACCGACATCACCGTCGGTATCCTCGAGCGACTGGTGCGTGAACGATTGCCCAGCGCGAACGACGCGATTCTGGCCGAGCGCGTGGCCGCGCGCATGTGGGGCGCCGGGCGCATCGCCCTGCGCGTCGATGAACTCGCCAGCGATCCGGACTTTCGCGACGCACTCGCGCCGCGCGACGATGCAGACGCGTGGCGGTCGCTGCAGGACCATGACCTCTTGCGTATCGAAGTCGGCGATCCACTCATCGGCGACACGGTACAGTTCAGCTATGCGGAACTTGGTTCGTTCTTTCTCGCACGATTTTTAATGCGCAAGAATCGCATCGATGCGGCGACGATCACCGGGCTCGTCGGCGACGCGCGGCTCTTTCCACTGGCATGGGAAGCCGCGCGGCGATCGCTGCTGCTCACGACGGACGGCGGCGCGCTCATCACCGCACTCGCGGGCTCCGCACTCGCGGACGTCCGTGAACTTGTGAGCGACACGATCGTCGCACTCTACAGCACCGATCCGTCGCGGGCACGAGCGCTCGTGCAGTCGCTCGTGGTCGCCGACGATGCGGACCGCCGCCGCGTCGCGCTCAAGGTCGCCTTCCTGCTCGGCCCTGCCATGCGCGACATCCTCCTTGACGCTGCGGGTGACACGTCGGAATCAGTGCGCGACGATGTGCGCGATGTGTTGTATCTGATCTGGCAGAACGAAGAGCTCGAAGTCCGACCGGCGCCCGATGAATCATTGGTTGCCCTCTGGCGCGAGCAACCCGGTTTCACGGAGCAGTTTCTCGACGATCTGCTCGGACGGATCACGCCGCTCACGGCTGCCTCGAAGCTCATCGGCCGCGGAGAATTGCTGACGTTTTTCATCACGATGACGATCGCGATCTACATCAATCATTGCGATCGACAGGACGTCATCGACCACACGGTGCGGTGGTACCGCCGCCTCGCACTCGAGCGCCTGCACATCGACGCGATCGACAAGCCTGGCATCGTCAATCGAGCGGCGCAGCGCTTCATAATGAACGCGCTGTATCGCAAGTACGGCTCGCAGGTGCTGGATGCGCTGCGTCTTCGCGGTGTCGAGGACGGCAAGGACCCGTTCGACGCAACGCTCGCCGACCGCGCCATCGTACAGCGCGTCTTTCCGGCCACCGACCCGTCGGCGACGCTCCTCGACTATGCGGACGATCTGGTGCGCATGCTCGACGCCGATGTCCCCGCCTTCCGCATTCTCGCGGCGATCCCGCTGGCGGTGCACGCGTATGCCAACCCCGACCGCGCACTTCCTATCCTCGACGCGATGCGCGGCCGTCTGTCTCCCCGCGCGCGACTGTGGCAACTGCTCTCGCTCAGCGTCTTTGCCCGCGACACGCCGGAAAGCTGGATTCCGCTGCTCGAATCATGGACGACGGACCTGCTCACGCGCGACGTAGCGCTCTTCCGCCGTGACGAGAAGTCGTTGCTGGTGGCCTTCGATGTCTCGCTCGTGCCCCTTGCGCTCGCTCTCAGTAAACGCGGGCAGCCGTTGACGCTCTACACCACGCAGCTCGCGGCTACAGCGGCCAGTCACGACGAGGTCATGAGCCTTCGTCTCATCGAGGCGCTTGGCAACGTCGGCTACTATTGCCCGCGGCCAACGCTCGATGTTTTCGCGGCGTGCAACACCGCGCTCACCACGCCGGCACAGCGCGAAGCGCTCGAGACCGCGCTCGGCATCATGCGCGCGTCGCACGCCGACGCCGTCGACGGTTTTATCGAGCAGCAGGGGCTCGGCGAGGCCGCTGCTCGACGCATCGCGATGCAGTCCAACCCCGAACTGCTGCGCAAACTCATCTGGTATCTCGGTCTCTATAGTCATGGCGTCTACGCGTCGAGGCACTATCCCCGCATGCGTTCCACCATCGTCGCCTCGGCGTACAAGCTACTGGCAACGGTGGAGAGCCCGGTCGCGTTCGGGCTTGCGTACTCCGAGGTTGCCGGGAATCTCTTCCGCCAAAGCAAATACGATTTGACTGAATGGATGAAGCAGGAGCCTTGGCCAGCATGACGGAGACCATCCTTGACGGCTCGGCGCGCGTTGCACCGACCACGGTTGTGCCGTCGCCGATCGCGCGCGTTCTCGACGATCTGTACCTCACGCTGCACATCGCGCCGATGGGCTTCACGCTCAGTCTGCTGCTGCTTGGCGTCGCCAGCAGCGGCGTTGCGCCCACGCCGCGTGCTATCGCGGCGCTCCTCGCGATCGGCGTCGCGTTTCATCTCTTCGCGTACGGACTGAATGATCTGATCGATCTGCCACTCGACCGAACGGAGTTGCAGCGGAGCGACGACCCATTGGTTCGCGGTGTCATCACGCCGGCAACGCTCGCCATGATCGCGATGGTGCAGCTGCCGATCGCGCTGGGCATTGCATGGTACATCGATCTTCCGGTACGGGGCGTCCTCGCACTGCTCGTTGCCTTCGCGGGCCTCGCCGCCTACGACACGTGGGGCAAGCGCTGTCCCGCGCCGTGGCTCACCGATGCGATTCAAGGCGTCGGCTGGGCCTCGCTGCTGTTCGTCGGCGCAGCGATGTCCGCCACCACGAACGCGGCGACCTTACGCATGATGGCGGCGATACTGCTCTACATCCAACTCATCAACGGCGTACACGGTCCACTGCGCGACCTCCCCAATGACTACCGTCGTGGCGCGCGCACGACCGCCATCGCACTCGGCGCGCGACCGGACGGCGCCGGAGTCTTCATTCCGCGCGCGCTCGTCGTGTACGCACTCCTACTCCACGGCGTGCTGCTGCTGATCGTCGCCATGTGCGTTCGCGATGCGACGCTGACTGTGCAGTTCGCCGCCGCCGCGCTCGGCGCGGGGCTGTCGATGCTCCTGCACGTCGGCTATCGCCAGCGCGGCGAGCGAACGAAGCTCGGGCTCGCCGGTGCGCTGTACGTGGCACTCTCGTTCGCGACCCTCGTACTCGCGGGCGCGCACCACGCAACACCGCTCGTACAGGCTGCGCTCGGGTGGCTGGTGGTGATACCGGCGGGTCTGATGTTCCTGCGCAATGCACGACAGCGCAGTACGCCATGACGATCCCGCACACGCTTCCGGTGCGTTCGTCGTCACGTGAGCGCTGCATCGCGATGTGGCGTCTCGCGCGCGTCGATCGGGGAATCGCGGCTGGGGTGCACGCGATGGTCGGCATGTATCTCGCCGACAGTGACGGACGCCTGTCGGTCGGGAGCGGCGCGATCGCCGTACTCGTCGTCGCCCTGGTCACGTGGTACGGCAACGCCATCAACGACGTCGCGGATGCGACGCTCGACGCGCGCAGCAAGCCCGAACGCGCCATCCCATCCGGGGCGATCTCCTTGTCACTCGCGGTCGCGTATTCCGGTACACTGGCCATGATCGCTCTCGCGTTGGCCGCCACACTGGGTCCACTGGCGCTGCTCATCGCCTGCGGGGCGTTCGCGCTCGCGACGGCGTATTCCTTCGGACTCAAGAGCACACTGCTCGTGGGTAATCTCGCTGTCGGTGCCTGCGTCGGCGGCACGCTCGTCTTCGGCGGCATCGTCGCCGGCGGTGTCTCGCCGAGCATCGTCGTCGGGGCCATCATGTCCGGCCTCTATCTCACCGCGCAGGAGGTGCTCTTCAATATCGAGGACGAAGACGGTGACCGGCTCGGCGGACTCGCGACGACCGCGACTCGCCTCGGCCGAGTGAATGCCATTCGCCTGCATCGAGCGCTCGTGTGCTGCTTCGTCGTCGCCGCGACGTATCCGATGTGGCTGGGCAATACCGCCGCGGCGTATGCGCCCGCACTGCTGCTGTGCATTGGGGCGCCGCTTGCGATCATTCTGGTACTCCTGCTGCACCCTGACGACGCGCGCATACATCGCGCGGTGCGCCTCTCGCGCGTCGCGTGGGTCGTCGGAGCGGTTCCACTTCTGCTGCTGCGATCATGACCCACCGCGTCTCACGCCGTGCTGTACAAGCCACCGCTGACGACAATGCGCGCCGCACGTTGGTGACGACGGCGCGTCGCGTGATCGGACGAGTGATCGCCCTGCTCATCAACGTGACGTGCGTGGTCGCTTCGTCGCCCGCGCGGGCGCAGTCATCCGCGAAAGCCGAGGTACCGACGCCGGTGTCCATCGCCGAACTGGCTGCGGCGATGCGCGCGGAACAGTCGTTGGGATACAACCTGCGGGCGACGTCAAATGGCGCGCGACTGCAGTCCGGCGTCATTCTCGCGTTGGCCCGTACGGCGCACGCGCGCGACGCGCTGGGCGCGCCCTTCGTCATCACCGCCGATGCGTATCAGGCTGCCTTTCGTAACGTGCTGCGCATTCCTGTCGAATCGCTGCCGGTATTCGTCCGCATCGCCACCGAGTACCGTGAGGATCTGGTCGTCGAGCACCGCTTCCCGCGTGTCATCGAAGCAGTCGTGCAGGGGCCGACACCGACAATGGCGGTGCGCGTGCACGGCGGATGGAGCGACACGACGCGAAGCCGCTACACCTACGACGACAACAGCGGCTCGCCGAAACTGCGCGTCATCCACGAGCGCGACACGCGCTACACGATCGTCGACTACGGAGACATGATCCTGCAGGACCGCATCAGCGGCGTGGGCGGCCGCGCGACGTCGGGATTGCTCGGACTCGCATTCACGGTGCTCGGCGATGCCCGCGCCACGCAGTCGCGATTCGCGGCCGCACCGCAAGGCATGCAGGTTGCGCGCGTCACAGCCAAGGCGGCGTTATTCTCCAAGACGCAAACCGTCACCGTGCGTGCCGATGGCGTCGCCGTACCCGGTATTCCCGATGGCCGCGACGATCTGGTGGCCATCGAGACTCGATTGAAACGAAAGATCGAACTGCGCTTCGGGGCTGATTCCATTCCCTGATGCGGAGTGCCTCACGTCCCGCCACGGAGGCTACGGCATCGCGGCGAGTTGTGCGGCCATCTTGCGGTAGTACGCGAGCTGCGTGCGTTGATCTGCCGTCTGTGCGCTCGCCCAGCGCGACACGGCACCATAAAGCGTGCCGATGCGCGACAACAGTTCCTGCGCCTGTCGCCGGCGATCGAGCGTCGTCATATCCGTCGCCTTGTTACTGCGCACACGATCGGCCACCGGCGCATAACTCTTCAGCAGCGCTGCGATTTCGCGATGGAACACGGTCCACGTGGCGCGGTCCGCCGAGGCGATGGTCACATGCGGATCGTCGCGCACCACAACGCGCTGTTCCTGTGTGGCGCCGTTTACCACGAGCCGCACGCGATACGTGCCCGGCGGCACGAGCGGACCCGGTGTGCTGGTGCGCGGCCCCTCCTCGTCGTCCTCACCGCCACCGCTGCGCAGCGGCACATCGTCGTAGCGCAGGTTCCACACGACGCGATTGATGCCGCGAACCGATTTGGCCACGAGCGTCTGGACCTTCGCGCCGGTTGCGTCGTGCACGGTGAGTGCTGCGTTCGTGCCCGCGGTCGCCACCCAGTAGTCGACCAGTACGCCGTTGGCGGGATTCTCGCCGCGGAACACCATGTCGCCGGCGGGCGGGCGCAGGTTCGTCATGCGGATTTCGTACGCTGGCTGCAGCGAGAACAAATGCGCGGGTGAAGCGATCACCGCCGGCGTGAGCTCCTGCAGCGCGTTGATCTGATCGAGAATCCAAAAGCCGCGCGCATGCGATCCGAGCACGAGTGCGTTGTCGCGCCCATGCACGACGATGTCGTTGAACGGCATGGTCGGCATGTTGTTCCGCAGCGCGATCCAGCGCGCGCCCGTGTCGGGCGAGACGAACGCACCGAACTCAGTAGCGAGATAGAGCAGCCCGGGGCGACGCGGATCTTCCCGTACCGCACGCGCAACGCGATTCGCCGGCAGGTCTCCGACGATCGATGTCCACGTCGCGCCAAAATCCGTGGTGCGATAGACGTAGTTTCGGAAATCATCGCTGCGATGGTTGTCGACCACGACATACGCGGTGCCCGCCGCATGGGGCGATGCCTCCACACCCGCGAACCACGCGCCGGTCGGTGCGCCCGGAAAGCGCGTCTGCTGATCCGACCAGGTGCGACCGGCGTCGCGCGAACGAAAGAGATGCTGCATGCCGACGTACAGAGTGCTCGTATCGTGCGGCGACAGTACGACGGGCGAATCCCACTTGGCGGGATGCATCGCATTGCCCAGTGTTTCGGAGGCGCCGGACTTGCCCCACGTGTTCCAGTTGCGGCGACCGGCAATGTGTCCCTGTGGGTCACCCGGTCGGATATCCTGCAGTTGCCACGTGCGCGTGTCGTTGCGCTGCAGCCCTAGGAACTGCGAGGCGGAATAGACGGAGCGCCAGTTGAGTGGATTGGAAACAATGTAGAACCCGTCGCCACCACACAGTCGCGACCAGCTCTCGTTCAAAATGCCATTCGTGTTCCAGCTCGCACTCGGCCCCATCCAACAGCCGTTGTCCTGCAGACCGCCGTACACGTTGAACGGCATCGCGTTGTCGACCCGCACGTGATAGAACTGCGAGAGCGGCAGCGATGGTACGTAGAGAAATCTCACACCACGATCGTAGCTGATACCGATGCCACCGTCGTCGAGCTTGACGACATGACGGCCATCGCGCGGGTCCACCCAGACAAACCGATCGTCGCCGTGCGTGGTCGTGCGCGGTGCCGTGAACGTCTTGCCACCATCGTCACTGAACGAGTACGCGTTGAGCATGTAGATGCGTTGGTCGTCGTTCGGGTCGATGGTGGGCTGGCTGCCGTACATGGGGCGCGGATTCCAGTCGCTCATGAAGCGCCACGTCGCGCCCTTGTCTTCGCTGCGATAGACGCCAGCC